>ORJL010342892.1_pt1 | contig 21867 bp, 24 predicted proteins | sample 1779941 | NCBI WGS metagenome assembly ORJL01 (sample SAMEA104232317, study PRJEB22302) | groundwater metagenome | biome: forest; feature: aquifer; material: groundwater | place: USA | collected 2011-08-07 | depth 5.8 m
TAAGAAGAAGATTAAATCTGTTGATGTTGTTGAGAAGTTCGAGCAGAAAGAACCTCCAGCAAAGGAGATTATGCAAAAGGCAAGTTTGCCGAGGATTTCTATTTTGCATACAGGCGGGACAATCGCAAGCAAAGTTGATTATCGAACAGGAGCTGTTGTTGCAAGGTTTTCTCCTGAGGATTTGCTTGAGTTGTTTCCTGAATTAGGAGATGTTGTGAGCATTCACAGCAGAGAAATTTTCCAGATGTTTTCTGAGGATATGGAGCCTGAGCATTGGAAGATTCTTGCAAAGGAGATTGCTGATGAGATTAAAACAGGAGTCAGCGGGATTATTGTTACTCACGGCACAGATACAATGAGTTATACTTCTGCTGCCTTGTCTTTTATGCTGAAAAATCTGCCGATACCGATTATTCTCGTCGGCGCACAGAGAAGTTCTGACAGAGGCTCGTCTGATGCATTTTTGAATCTGGTTTGCGCTGCGCGGTTTATTACAAAGTGCAATTTTTCAGGCGTAGGTGTTTGTATGCATTCTGGAAAGAGTGATGATTTTTGTTTTGTGCATAACGGAGTGAATGTAAGGAAGATGCATTCTTCGGCGAGGGACGCTTTCAAGAGTATTAATACAAAGCCGATTGCAAGGGTTTTTCCCGACGGAAAGATTGAATTTTTGTCGGAGTATAAGACTCCAAGCGACGATAAGTTTGAATTGAAAAGTGATTTTGAAAATAAGATTGGAATTGTGAAGATAAGACCTGGAATTTCTGAGAAGGAATTGAGGTTTTTTGAGAAGAATGATTACAAGGGATTAATTCTCGAGGGAACTGGATTGGGACATGCGCCTGTTACAGTTCTTGATACATTGAGAAAGATGTCAAAGAAAATGATTATTGCCATGACAACCCAATGTATTAATGGCGTTGTGAATATGAATGTTTATTCAACTGGAAGGGATTTGCAGAATGCCGGAGTGATTGCTGCGAATATGCTGCCTGAGGTTGCCTATGTGAAGCTTGGATGGGCTTTGGCAAATAGCGATAGTGAGAATGACGGTGCAAAGGAATTATTTGCAAAGAATATTGCCGGAGAGATTGTTGAGCGGCTTTCGGCGAATTATTAATTTTAGTTAGATGAACGGATTAGGTGGAAATATGGGTTATGATTCAATCGGGTTTAAATGCGGCTTGGAGATTCATCAGCAGTTGTCTGGGAAGAAATTGTTTTGCGAGTGTCCTGTTAATGCAGAGGAAAATGATGATGTGCGGTTTGAGAGAAAACTGAGAGCAGTTGCAGGTGAAACAGGAGCTGTTGATGTTGCTGCAAAGTATGAGATGAAGAAAGGGAAGAAATTTTTGTATGCGTGCAGTTCTGCCAATACTTGTTTAGTGGAATACGACGAGGAGCCGCCCCATGCTGTTAATAAGGATGCTCTTGAGACTGCGCTTACTGTTGCGCTGCTTTTGAAAGCGAAAATTGTTGACGAGATTCAGTTTATGAGAAAGACAGTTGTTGATGGGAGCAATGTTTCTGGATTTCAGAGAACCGCGCTTGTTGCTGTTGACGGTGTTATTGAAACATCTAAAGGCATTGTAAGTGTTCCGACTATTTGCTTAGAGGAAGAGGCAGCTCAGAAAATTGAGGATGGAGAGGAGTTTGTGAAGTATAATCTGAATAGACTTGGAATTCCCTTGATTGAGATTGCTACCGACACTGAGATTAAAGACGGTGAACATGCAAAGGAAACTGCCGGATTTATTGGAATGGTTTTACGCTCGACTGGAAAAGTTGTTCGAGGTATCGGAAGCATAAGGCAGGATGTGAATTTGTCTGTTGAGAAAGGAGCAAGAACTGAGATTAAAGGTTTTCAGGATTTGCGTTCTATTCCAAAGGTTATTGAATTTGAGATTGAGAGACAGCAAAAACTTATTTCTGAGGGAAAGGAGATTTCTGAGGAAGTGAGGAAGGCTGAGCAGGATTTGACAACAAGTTTTTTGAGACCGATGCCGGGTTCTTCACGACTTTATCCAGAAACAGATATTCCGCCGATAAGGATTACTAAGGAAGAGATTGAGAAGTTGAGAAATGCTTTGCCTAAACTTATTGTCGAGAGAGTTGAGGAGATTGAGAAGAAATATTCTTTGAGCAGTGAGTTTGCAAAGGATATTGTTGCTGAGGATTTTATCGAGGAGTTTGAGAGGTTTGTGAAGAAGTTTGAGAATCTTGAGCCGAAGTTTATTGCTAATGCTTTGCTGAATGTTCCTAAGGAGATTAAGACGAGGTTTAGTGTTGATTCGAGCAAACTCGGCGTGCATGATATTGAGCTTGCGCTGTCTTATTTGAATTCAGGGAAGATTCCAAAGGAGGCTGTTATTGAGATTCTTGTTTTAATTACCAAGGGAGAGGAGATTGACCTTGCGAAATACACTCCTGTTTCTGATGATGTGCTTGAGGCAGAGATAAGAAAAGTTCTTGCTGAAAAGCCAGGGCTTTCTGCCGGAGCTTATATGGGAATTCTGATGGGAAAATACAGGGGGAAAGCCGACGGAAAGAAAATTATGGAGATTGTGAAGAAGTATATCAGGGATTGATTAAGGATTTACTTATTCCGACAGATTTTTATATCACCGAGAGTATTTTGCAGGTATGGCATCGAAAGTCAATAGTAAAAATCTTTCATTGTATCTTGTGTTTGCGTTTGGATTGTTTGTTATGGGAAGTTATTATGTTGCCCAGATGCAGAGTTTTCAGACGGATAATGTGCAAGGAGAGGTTACTGGCAATGCTGTTTCTCTTGTGAGTTTAGAAAATGATTTTTCTGATAGCGATATGAATCTTCCTCTAGAGAAGAAAGCAGGATTGACTTTAGTGTTTTTCCTGATGATGGTTTTTACTGCGAGGATTGCTCTCGCTGTTTTTGAGATGGGGCATAAGAAGTAGAAATAATTTTCAATCCTCTGACAAAATAAATTCCTGCTGCAAGAATGCTTGAGATTATTGTGATTATGAGGATTATATTTTTGTAAGGGAAGTTTGTGAGATAACTGATTAGTGTTAATACCTGCAAAAAAGTCGTAAGTTTCCCGAGCTGGTTTGGCTTCCAATTTGCGCTTTTCTTGACAAATATCAGAATAGAACCCATTACTGAGATGATGTCTCTGGAAATTATTAACAGCCCATAAATCGGGAAGTGATATACTCTGATTAATGCTATCAGCGCAAGAAGCACCATGAATTTGTCTGCCATTGGGTCGAGCATTTCTCCAAGTGATGATTTTTGGTTTAATGCGCGCGCAAGGTAGCCGTCTATTAAATCTGTCAGTCCAACGATAATAAGGAGCATTAGAGAGAGGAATGTTTCGTGTTTTAGCATGAGAAAGAACATTAGTGTCGAAAGGAGGAATCTGATTAGCGTGAATAGGTTTGGCAGTGTGAATGTAACATTGGGCATTTTTCTCTGAGAGAATGTTTTGTGTTTATATGTCTTTTTGGAAAAGATTTTTATACCTCTCTGAATCCCTTGCTCTGAGGTGTTTTGAATATGCCAGTTGTTGGTTTGAATTTTACAAGGATTGAGGTCGAGAGAAAAGGCGCTTTGAAGGGCAATGTGAATATTCATAATAATGTTGCTATTAAGAGTGTCGAGAAGTCTGATGTGGATATTTCTTCAGATAAGCAGCTTGTTGCAAAATTCAATTTTGAGTTTACTTCCAAGTATGAGCCTGAGCTGGGAAAGATTATTTTTAACGGCAATCTGCTTTTTATGGACGAGCAGAAGAAAATCAAGGAAGTCATTGATACTTGGAAGAAGGAGAAGAAAGTCGAGAAGGAGCTTATGACGACTATTCTGAATACTATTCTGAGCAAGTGCAATATTCAGGCGTTGATTTTGAGCGACAGCGTGAACCTTCCACCGCCGATTCCTCTGCCTAAGGTCGAGGTTAATGCTAAGGAGAGCAATTCGTATATTGGATAATATGATAATGGTCGAGAAGGGAACTGTGAAAGTTAAGACTGGTCTTGCTGAGATGCTGAAGCACGGCGTGATTATGGATGTTGTTAATGCTGAGCAGGCAATGATAGCTGAGAAAGCCGGTGCTGTGGCTGTTATGGCTTTAGAGAAGGTTCCTGCTGATATTAGAGCAATGGGCGGTGTTGCTCGAATGGCGGATCCTAAGATAGTCAAGGAGATTATGGCGGCTGTTACTATTCCTGTTATGGCAAAGTGCAGAATCGGGCATTTTGTTGAGGCGCAAATTCTCGAATCTTTGGGTGTTGATTATATTGATGAGAGCGAAGTCCTGACTCCTGCTGACGAGGTTCATATTGACAAGACAATGTTTAAGGTGCCTTTTGTGTGCGGCGCAAGGGATTTGGGAGAGGCATTGAGAAGAATTACTGAGGGAGCCTCAATGATTAGGACTAAAGGAGAGGCAGGAACTGGGAATGTTATCGAGGCAGTTAAGCACATCAAAAAAATAAATTCCCAGATTCATGAATTGAAGGATGTTTCTGATGATGATATTATTGATGCTGCAAAGATTTTCAGGGCTGAGCCATCTCTTCTTAAGGAAACTTTGAAGCTTGGGAGATTGCCTGTTGTGAATTTTGCTGCCGGCGGAATTGCTACTCCTGCTGATGCTGCGCTGATGATGCAGTTGGGCTGCGACGGTATTTTTGTCGGCTCGGGAATTTTTAAGTCGAGTAATCCTGAATCTATGGCAAAGGCAATTGTTGAGGCAACGACTTATTTTGACAAGCCAGATATTGTTGCAAAGGTTTCTGAAGGTCTCGGAGAGGCAATGAAGGGCATTGAAATCTCTAAGATTGAGACGAGAATGCAGGATAGAGGGGATTAGAGTTATAAAAGTATGAAAATCACTCTGCATAAAACCGACCTATACCAAACGGCTTTATTATGTCTGCGGTTTTTCCGTCGATAATTAACTCTGAGATTGTTTTTCCAACTATTGGTGTGAGGAGAATTCCGTTTCTGTATGTTGCTGTTGCGATTATCAAGCCATCTGCTGATGTTTTTCCGAGGATTGGAAGATTATCAGGAGCAGTCGGCCTTAGGCCAGACCACATGTCAATTATCTTGCATTCGGAAATTTTCGGCACAAGTTTGGAGGCATTCTGCAATAGTTGTATAACTCCCGCAACAGTGTTTCTTTTTTCAAATCCTACATCTTCCATTGTTGAGCCGATGATGATTGTGTTTTTGTCTCGTGATGCAAGATAGCTTCCGAATGTGCAGACATTATGCTTTATGAGCCAGTCTGGAGTCTCAACTGCAATTATCTGCCCGAGAATCGGCTTGACTGGCGGAATTAATTTTTGATTATTTGATTTGATTTTAGATGTCCATGAGCCGGCGGAATTTACGATGATATTTCCTTGAGATTTTCCAAGCGATGTTTCAACTCCAGTTACTGAATTATTTTCCTCGATATAAGAAAACACTTCGCAATTTTCATGAATCTTTGCGCCAAGCTTTTTTAATGATTTTATCAATGCCTGAACAATAAGCAGATTATCTGCCCAATGATCTCCTTGAATGAAAACTGCTCCTTTTGGCTCTGCGCAAATGTTTGGGGATAATTTTTTCAAGTCTTCTGAAGATAGTTTCTGGATTTTCAGATTGAGGGATTTTTGTTTTTCATATCTCTCATTTAACTCTTTTAGCTGTTCATCGTCAAGAGCAAGTATGATTGTTCCATGTGTTTTGTAATTGATGTTTATTCCACTGTCTGCAAGCAGAGATTGTGAGAACTGCGGATACATCTTGATGCTTTCGAGGCAGAGATTCAGCAGGTTTTGGTCTTCAAATTCTGACTGAGGCCTGAGCATTCCTGCGGCTGCCCATGACGCTTCTTGTCCGCAGAGCGATTTATCGAGGATGACTATCTCATTTATTTCTGATTTTCTTTTTGCAAGGAAATATCCTATTGACAATCCGATGATTCCGCCGCCGATGATTATAATTTTTTTTGGCATTTTTCATATATCTCATTAATTAATTCTACAAACATTGCACTGCTCCATGCCTGAGCAAGACAGCCCTCGGATTTTAATTCTGATGCTGAGGATAATTCTGCGTGATGACCGATTGCGCCTTTCCAGAGGATTTCTTTTGCGGATGCGTCAATTATCTTGCTGATTTTGTCTTTGTATTTTTTTTTGTTGATTCTGTGCATCACTAATGCCGCAAGATTGTTTATCCAGAACCATGAATCTCCGTTGTGGTAGCTTGTCGGGTTTTCTCCAGTGTGATTTCTCTGGAATAGTTCGCTTCTTGTGTCTATTGTAGAGAAACCTCCGAAATTAAGCCAGAGCCACGAGAGAGAATTGTCAATGCATGTTTCCCATTCTTTCTGCGAAAGCAAGTCAGGGTAAACATAAGCTGCGATAAAAATATTCGGCCTTATTGTGCTATCACCGAGACCATCTGAGAGAATTTTTCCATTCCAGAATTTGCTGAGGATGTGCTTTTTTACTGCAACCTCCATCTGCAAATAGAACTTGTCTCCTGTTAGTTTGCATAATGTATCGCACATTACTGCATACAATGCTTGAATTTCTATTCTGAATCCTCCTCGGGAAATGCTGTCCATCCATGTTTCTTTCTCAATGTTAGAAACAAAGCCAGTTCTGCCGTAATGCATGACTATTGCATCGAGGGATTTTTTTAGATTTAAGATAAGGACTTCCATTTCTGTTTTGCTGAATGATTTGTTGATGAGGTTTTTTGCTGAAAGCGCTTCAATTAAATCATGCCATCTCTTAAAGTGCCAGCCGATTGAATCTGCTGAGGATGTTTCTGGCAGTGTCATTATGCTCGGAAGCCTTCCGTCGGGCTTGAGATTATTGAGTTGTTTGAAGAGGATTTTTTTTACCGACGGAAAACCGTTTTCAATTATCAATGCACCGAGAGAAATTGCTTCATCTCTTGTCCAGAACTGGAAAAACCAAGGCAGTCCAGCGTATATTGCCGGCTCTTTGTCGTTAACAACCAAAGAATCAAGTGAGTTTCTTGCGCAGTTGAATGCAATGTTGATCTCTTGAGATGCTTTGATTGTCTTGATGTTGTGGAAATGGTAATCTTTCTCAATGCTTTTTGCATTCTTGATTGCATTTTCTCTGCTTTCTGAAACTGAGAAAACAAGCTTGCGCGCAAATAATTTCATTGCATTGAATACGTGCCTTTCATAAGGGAATGAGCCGCGGCTCTTGTCATAGTCGTAAAATTTTTTCGGCCATTCAGAAATTTTTTTGTAATGCAAATCTTCATCTCCTTCAATTGCAAGGTAAATTGAATATTCATTATTCTGTCCAGAATCTCCGTCTTTTGTATCTTGCTTTTTTGTAAACTTGATAATAATCATGTTGTTCTCGACGAAAACATCATACAATCTCCCCCATTCCCTGTTGTCATACGGCTCTTTTACGTCGAGCAATAAACTGAGATGGCATGGCTGGCTGAGTTCGTATATCATTGTATCTGTATGGACTGGCATGAGAAATCTTTCGATAATTCCGGTGTCTCTTTTTCTTTCTACATTCCAGAAATTGTTTGTGACTTCTGTTATTTTTCCGTCTATAACTATTTCGTCAATTATTTTTAGGAGTTTCCCATTGATGCTTGTGAAGAATCCTGAATACCTGCTGTTTATGCCGAATGATGTAAAGCCGCCTGCCTTGTTTGTTAGAATGAAACAGGTATTTTCTGCTGTGTCTTTGCTGACTGCTGTACTGTTAAGGTTGTGTGTGATTTTCATTGTATATGGCGGAGCGCAAGGTTATGGGATTCAATGTATCTTTCGACGAGAATTTTCCAGTCCGCCAGCCCAGCCAGCTCTTTTGCGCTGAGCTTGTTTTTTGCTCTTGCGTATTTATCCCTGATAACGAATTTGTGGAGAGTGTCTGCTATTTTGTTTGTAGCTTCTTCGTCTGAGACATTGTATCTTCTGGTTACAAAAATCCCGTCATCCATTGTGTTTGTGAGATGCGCCTGAATAAATCTTCCAAAGCCGGCAAGGTCTGTTGTTAATGCAGGAACTCCTAAAGCAGCGCTTTCTAAAGGCGTGTATCCATACGGCTCATAGTATGATGGGAACACTCCAAGATGGCATCCTGCCATTGCATCATAATAAGAGAGGTTTATCAGACCGTCATTTCCGTCGAGATAAATCGGGTTGAGGATTACTTTTACATTGTCATCCTCTTTGTTGTCAAGTCCGATGTCTATGAGGTTTTTTACAATTAAATCACTTTTCTCGTCGTTGATGTTATGGGTTACAATCTGCGGGTTGCCTTTGCGCTTGAACTGAAGAATGTCTTTTTTCATTTCCATGAGGAATTCTTTTGTGAAGATGTTTTCTTTTGACAGCTCTTTTTGCGCTACAAGGTAATAGACAATGTTGCTGAGGATTTTGTCTGAGTAATATGAGACGTAATTTTTTATGTGGCGATAATAGTTTTTGTTCTCGAGAAGCTCCATTTTTACGCCGTGAGCGTCCTGCGGAATCCAAAAAAATGCCGCAACTGTTATGTCGGATTTTTCTGCTTTTAATTTTTCGTTGAGCTTTGCAAGGGCTTTTGTGAACATATCTAAACCTTTGTTTTTGTATTCGTACCTTGCGCATGTAAATAGCAGCATTGTTTTTTTCAGGTCAAAAGTGTAATATGGAAAGAAGTGGAATCCGAGAAATTCTCTCAAGCGTTCCCTGCACGTTACATGCTTAACTGAGAATTCCTCAACAGTAGGAAATTTGTCCATGTCTAATCCGTTGAGAACAAGTACATCCGGCTTTTTTCCAAGGATTTTTTCTGCTTCTATACCGACTATTTCGCTGACTGTTGAAAATACATCTGCGTTCTGCGCGCATGCTCTCTCAAGGAGAAATTTATCCTGCACATTGTATTTATATGCTTCTTCCTCAGGATTAATTTTGTTAAGGAGACCGTATAAGTCAACGCCGTTGCCTGCTAATGTCCTGCCGAGCATTGTTGCATGTGTTGTAAATACAGTTGCTATTTTTGCTTTTCTTTTTTTCAGGTGCAATAAAGCTGTCCCTGCAAGCCATTCATGGAACTGCCCAACTATTTTTTTGTCTTTTGTATTGTATGAGATTTCCTCGAGCAATCTTCCGACAGCAGTTGCCCAGATTACCGGCTCTTCAAAGTCCCAGAATGATTTGTAGGAATCTATTTTGTAATCATTCCATAACCCCGTCTTAATTTCTGTCTTTTTGTCCACGAGAGATATGAAATCAACAAGAATTGTATTCGGCTCTCCTTCAATGTCCCATTTCCCAAAGTGGCAGATTATTCCTTCTGATTTTATTTTCTCAATTGCATTTTTAATTTCTTCAGGGGGGGTTTTCTCCTCGAAATCAACGTACTCTTTGCCGGGAAAGTATGGCCCGATTAGATAATATTCTTTGTAAGAATCTTTCATTATAGCTGCTTTGCTTTTGACAACTGTATAGATTCCACCGACTTTGTTTACGACTTCCCAAGATACTTCAAATACAATGTCTGCGTCTGGTTTTGCCATTCCACAATTTTCTCTGTATTATAATCTATATAAAGTTAATGAATGCTGGAAGAAAAATTTAAATACAAAGCAAAAAGCTCTCTAATAGGGTGGTATGGTTGCACAAAAAATTATTTATTCCAGGACCAACAGAAGTTCGAGAAGAAATCCGAAAGGAGATGGCAAGGCCTTCTATCGGTCATAGAAGCAAGGAATACACAGATTTGCACACAGAAGTTGCGGAGAAACTCAAAAAATTATTCTACACAAAAAACCACGTTCTTCTGTCAACATCATCAGGAACTGGATTCATGGAAGCGGCAATAAGAAGCTGCGTGAATAAAAAAGTTCTCCATCTTGTATGCGGACATTTCTCAGAAGTCTGGTATGATATTTCAGTCGGAAACGGAAAGCCGAATGAGCTTTTCAAAGTCGCTGACAGTGAAGGATTTACTCCTGATATGGTTAGAGAAAAACTTGAAACAGGAGCTTTTGATACTCTCTGCTTGACGCACAACGAAACATCAACAGGAGTAATGAATCCTCTCGAAGAAATCGCAAAAGTAATGAAAGACTTCCCTGATGTATTATTCATGGTTGATACAGTGAGTTCAATGGGCGGAGTTAAAATCGAGGTTGACAAACTTGGAATAGATGTTTGTTTAACTTCATCTCAGAAATGCCTTGCAATTCCTCCAGGACTTTCAGTTGGCAGTGTTAGCGACAAAGCCCTTGAGCGAGTGCAAAAAGTTCCAAATAGGGGATATTACTTTGACATCCAGAGAATACTCAAATACCATCTCAAATCCCAGACAATGTCAACACCGGCAATACCGCAGATATACGCCTTAAACAAAGAACTCGACTATATGTTTGAAGAAACTCTCGATAAAAGATTCCAGAGACACAAAGACATGGCAGAATTAACAAGAAAATGGGCATTAAAAAATTACGAGTTGTTTCCAAAAGAGGGCTTCCGCTCCAATACACTGACAGTTATCACAAATAATCTCGGAAAAAATGTCGCTGGATTGAACGATGAACTGGGCAAAAGAGGAATGATGATTTCAAATGGCTATGGAGACCTTAAAGAAAAAACATTCAGAATAGCGCACATGGGAGATTTGCAGTTATTTGACATGAAAGAGCTTCTCGATAACATAGACGAGATTTGGCAGCTTTGAGGAGGTAAACACAAAATGAAAATTCTCGTAACCGACAACATGAATGCGCAAGCACTGGATATGCTCAGAAAAGATTTTCAGGTTGACTTGAGAACTGGCTTAAATGAAGACCAGCTTGTTTCTTTGATTCCTGACTATGAGGTTCTCCTTGTAAGGAGCAGCGTTAAAGTTACAGAGCGAGTCATAAAAGCAGGAACAAAACTCAAAATTATCGGCAGGCCAGGAGTTGGTGTTGACAACATAGATGTGAAAGCAGCAACAGCAGAAAATATTGCAGTCATCAACACTCCTCTTGGAAACATCAATGCAGTTGCAGAATACACATTTGCACTGATGCTTTCCCTCTCAAGAAATATCCCAAAAGCATCATCAGCGCTGAAAGACAAAAAGCTCTGGGACAGAAAACACGTAGGTGTAGAACTCAAGGAAAAAACACTCGGAATAGTTGGCTTTGGAAACATAGGAAAAATAGTCGCAAGAATAGCAAAGCATGGCTTTATGATGGATGTGATTACATTTGATCCATTTATATCAGAAGAAGATGCGGCAAAGCACAATGCAAAACTCGTCGAGTTGGATGAGCTTTTAGAAAAATCTGATTTCATAACAATCCACGTGCCTTTCAGCGAAAAAACCAAAAACCTCATCTCGGATTCAGCATTTGCAAAAATGAAAAAAACAGCTCGGCTAATAAACGCAGCCAGAGGAGGAGTTGTTGATGAAACTGCTTTATACAATGCACTTAAATCCGGCAAAATCGCAGGCGCGGCTGTTGATGTCTGGGCAGCAGAGCCATGTACTAACAGTTCTCTATTCGAGTTTGACAATGTTATCACAATGCCTCATCTCGGTGGCTCGACAATAGAAGCTCAAGAAAATGTTGCAATAGACATTGCTATTCATGTTTTAGAATCCTTCCGCTCAGGCATGATACAGTATTCTCTCAATGGGATAAAGGAATTGAAGGAGTAATTCTTTCTTTATGTTAAGTCTAAATTTAGCTGTTGTCGTAATTTTTATGGTTCTGAGTTGCAGATTAGTTTAATTATATCCACTTATAAAATCCTCTTTTTGGTTCGTATAAATATCCATTCGGCAAAAGGTTCTTGTCTATATATTCTTGTAATTCACAAATATCTTTAAAAGATTCCTTAACATTAGAAAACAAGTCATTTATATCTAATAGATTAACGCTTAACTCTGCTCGGATTGCATTAAATTTTGAACTTTCAAATCTTTCTGGAATCACTACTTTAGCTTGATGTTGAATCTCTTCATTATTAATTAATCCTTCTGCATTTTGAACAAATAACTTAAAAGACTTTGAAAGGATTGATTCTGATACTTCATTTTTCTGAATATCCCTTGACATACTTTGAGCAACTCTTAAAATATTAGAAAAAGAAGCAGTAGAATATACTTTTGATTCATGCTCTATATTCTTATTTAAACCAAGAGATTCAAGTATTACTTGCCATTCTTTATCTAGATTTTGTCTTACTGTATTAATATTTACACTTTCTGGAATTATTGGCTTTAATTGTCTTTGATTCACTACTTGCAACCATAAATCTTCATCTATATTACTTTGTGTTTTTAGTAAATCTACATCCCAATACTTCAATTCATCTGTACTGTAAGGATGCATTATTTCTGTTTTTACAAATTTGGAGATTACATCCCTCAGAAGTTCAGATGCGTTATCTCCTCTCGGAGTTAAGGAACAGGCAATAGAATATTCTCCATTGAACATATCCCTCTTTATTAATTCATTATTTAGTTTTGCATAATCATTAGAAGAGAAAGCTGAATAGAAATTATTACCTAAAATATTTTTTTCTGCTACTTTAAATTTAAATCCTTTTGAAGCTAATATATTATTGCCCTCAATTAATTTAGGAGATAATTGGAATTGAATATCTGAGAATTCAATAGGCATCATCATCTTAAGAGTATTCATTAATTCATCTGAAAATGGGGAATTCTTTAAGAAAGCAGAAAATGAAATTCCTCCTTTCTTATTAACTACATAAGGAGAACCTGAAATCGTTGGCTGAAAAGAATCTGCAATTAAATCGTCATTAACCAAATTTTCTTTTATGAATTTAGAGATTATTCTTTTTTCATAAGGTACATCAACATAGACTAAAGCAGAATCTTCCTCTTGGAAATCATCTGAGATTATTACATATTTTGCGGCATTAAACATTAATAATTGTATTTGTAAACAATTTTTTAAAGCTGAAAGACCTACATAACTATAATCACCTTTTGTGGCAATAGCAACTTTCCATTCACTATCCAATTCCAATGGAATAACATAATAATAAATCTCACCTAAGTTTTGTCCTACAATCGCTTTTAGAAAAGTGTCGTACCATTCTCCGCCGTCTTGTATTCTCTTCTTTTCATATTTTAAGAAATCAATATTTAGGAATTGTCTTTGCCATGGATAAGTATAAATGCTATTCTTTTTCCACAAATAGACTTGACTTAAATACTATTATTAGGGTGGGCAGAATTTCATGCTCTCAAATCTCCGATTCATACACTTTGGTATCCCCCATTAGGTAATTGATTTTTTAGAAAGACAAAAAACATTTAAACACCATAAACCCAAATTCAACCCATCACACAAAACCCTGCCGCCAAAAAAGAAAAAGCAAGAAACATTATAATCCTCTCTATAATAATCATAATTCTCTTAATCCCATCTATTCTTTACGGAAAAACTATCTACAATTTCTTCACAAGCCCTGAAAAGATTAAAGCATGGCTCCTCAGCTTTGGAATCTACTCACCGATAGCTTTTATCCTATTGCAGACAGCCCAAGTCCTTTTTGCGCCAATCCCTGGACAGATAACAGGAATCGCAAGCGGCTATCTCTTCGGAATTTTTTTAGGAACAATATACAGCATGATAGGCGCGCTTCTCGGCTCATTAATTGTATTTTCCCTCTCGAGAAAACTCGGAAGACCGTTTGTAGAAAAAATTCTCAAGCCGGAAACAATAAAAAAATTCGACTATATCTCTGGTGAAAAAGGAGAATTCGCACTCTTCATGATATTCCTTCTTCCTGCCTTTCCAGACGACGCTGTCTGCTTCATTGCAGGATTAACAAAAATCCCGATAAAAAAACTCCTCCTCATAACATTCCTCGGCAGGCTTCCCGGCTTCATAATCCTCAACATGGTCGGCGCAGGCATAGCAACATCCCAGACAAAATTTGCAGTAATAATATTTTCAATATTTATGGCAGTATCATTCTTTATCTATATATATCGTCTAAAACTGGAGAAATTTATTAAAATTTTTCAAACTTAATCTGCTCTTTAGGAATATTATTTGCCTTCAAAATCTCCACAATCGAATCAACAAAACTATTCGAGCCGCACAAATAAAAAATCTTATTCTCAAAATTCTCCAGATTATCCTTAATCACTTTCTCTTCTAACCTTCCCCTTAATCCATCCCAATCAAAACTATCATACCTCGTAACAGTCAAAACAATTTTCACATTAGGATTCCTAATCTCATTCAGTTCCTTAGAATATATAATCTCAGCCGGAGTTTTAGAACTATAAAACAAAACAACCTTATTCGGCAAATTCTTCTCGACAATATACCTCACAAAACTCCTGAAAGGCGCAATGCCTGTTCCTCCGGCAAAAAGCACAACATCATTCTTAATATCGTCCTTAAAAGTAAAATGCCCGTAAGGACCAGAAGCAATCAAATCATCTCCTTCTTTCAACCCGGCAAGCTTATTGGTAAACTTCCCCTCAACCCTGAAAGTAATATCAATGCTGCCTTTTATCGTCGGTGAAGACGCAATCGAATAAGCCCGTTTCAGAGTCTCAGTATCACTCGGAATTCTCAGCATCACAAACTGCCCCGGAAAAAAATCAACCCCTTCTCCGTCGGCAAATCCGAGAGTATAAGTCCTGACATCCTCAGTTTCTCTAACAATCCTTGAAATCCTCACATTAAAATCCTGCGGCATAAAAATCAATAAGATGGCATTAACTGTTAATATAAAAAGATTTGTCTTAACCGCTCAACAAAACATACCTATTTAAATAACCCCTTATCCCCATCCATGCAGTTGGTAAAAATGGATCCAATGCGTGAAATTAAAATCGAGAAGGTAACCCTAAACATAGGAGCCGGCAAAGACCAGACAAAACTGGACAAAGCGCTTATTCTATTAGAAAGAATTGGCAAAGCAAAACCAGTCAAAACAGTCACAAGTAAAAGAATCCCTGAATGGGGCTTAAGGCCAGGACTGCCAATCGGATGCAAACTTACACTAAGAAATTCTCATGCAGTAGAAACACTCAAAAACCTGCTCAAAGCAAATGACAGCACACTCAAGCCAGCCAGCTTTGACTCAGAAGGCAACATATCATTCGGAATCCACGAATACATTGACATACCAGGAATCAAATACGATCCTCAAATAGGAATCATGGGATTGCAAGTCTGCGTAACACTTAAAAGAGCAGGATTCAGGATAAAATACAGAAAACTTAATAAGAAGAAAATTCCTGCACGGCACAGAATCCCAAAACAGGAAGCAATGAACTATATGAAAACAAAATTCGACGTAAAAATAGAAGAGGAGGAATAATCACAAAATGACTTATAGCGATTATAGAAAAGCATTCACACAGCTCAGGGCAAAGCCGATAAAGATGAAAAAATTCATCAAGCACTCCGCGCCAAAAGACAGAAAGCATGGCGAAAATCTCAAAAGATGCTCATATTGCGGCAGAACAGGAGCGCACATATCAAAATATGGTTTGGGCCTGTGCAGGCATTGCTTTAGAGACTTCGCGACAAAACTCGGATTCAAAAAATACAGCTAAAAATTTATGGATAAAATACTAAAATGGTAATGAACGATTCACTCGCAAACGCAATGGCAATTATCAATAATTATGAACTCATCAAAAAAAATGAAGTTCTCATAAAGCCGACATCCAAGCTTATTAAAAAAGTCCTCGACATAATGAAAGACAAGGGCTATATTGGAGACTATGCAGAAATCACCGATGGCAGAGGCAACCATCTCAAAGTCAAATTAATCGGAAGAATCAACAAATGCGGAGCAATCAAGCCAAGATACGCAGTCCAAAAAATCAATTACGAAAAATTTGAAAAGCGATACCTTCCAGCTAAAGACTTTGGAATTTTAATTGTCTCGACGCAAAATGGATTAATGACTCATCTTTCAGCAAAAGAAAAATCCTTAGGAGGAAAATTGCTTGCTTATATCTATTAAGAATCTGGTGATTGTCTATGCCCCTAACAGAAAAACTCGAAATCCCGAAAGAAGTCTCTGTTAGCTACCTGAATAACATCATCCTTGTCAAAGCAGGAAAATCGCAGTGCCAGAGAAAGTTTATTGACAAAAAAATTACTCTCGAAGTTTCGAATGAAATCACATTCAAATCACAGGAAGACAACAAAAGAGCAAGAAAAATTATCGGCTCTTACATCGCACATTTGAAAAACATGTTCAAAGGAGTTTTAGAAGGGCATCATTATATAATGAAAATCTGCTCAGGACACTTTCCAATGACTGTTGCAGTTCAGAAAGGCGAGTTCACTGTCAAAAATTTCCTCGGAGAAAAAGTTCCAAGAATATTAAAACTTAAAGAAAATGTCAATGTCAAAGTTGAAGGCGACCAAGTAAAAATAGACTCAGCAGACAAAGAATTAGCAGGACAAACAGCAGGCAGCATTGAAAAACTCACAAGACGCCCTGGATTTGACACAAGAATCTTTCAGGACGGAATATACATAATCAGCAAAGCAGGCAAGGTTATCAAATGACCAAATTCATAAGGCAGGACGCGCACAAATTTAAGCGATTGTCTAGAACAGGATGGAGAAAGCCAAAAGGCTGGCATTCAAAGATGAAAAACTCCTTTGCAGGCCACAGAAAGATGGTCTCAGCAGGATTCAGAACAGCTATAGCTGGAAGAGGATTAATTGATAACCTTGCAATAATCCTTGTAAAATCTCTCGATGGCTTAAAATCTCTCGACGCAAAAAAGCACTGCATCATAATCGCTTCAGCCATCGGATTAAAAAAGAAGCTTGAGATAATCGAGGAAGCAAAAAAGAAATCCCTGAAAATCCTCAATTTCAAAAATGTTGATGAATACGTAAAGAAAAAAGTCTCTGCAAGGGAAGAAGCAAAAAAGAAAAAGCTCGAAATAAAGAAAAAACAGGAGAAAGAAAAGAAAGCAAAAGAAGATGCAAAAAAATCTGACGAGAAAAAATCAGAGGCAAAAACCGAAGCAAAGCTCGAAGCAAAAATAGAAACCAAGCCAGAATCAAAACAAGAAGAAAAGACACCAACTCCAAAAGATACAGAGCGTGCAGAGATGGAAAAAGTCCTGACAAAGAGGTAATAAAATGAAGCTTGATGTTCAAAAAAGAATTGCAGGGAAAATCCTCAAATGCTCGCCTAAAAGAATCAGGTTTGACACATCACGATTAGAAGACATATCAAAAGCAATTCGTCGTTTAGATATAAAATCACTAATCAATCAGGGCGCAATCACAAAACTGCCTGCCAAAGGAGTTTCAAGGGGAAGAGCAAGGCACAACTCAGCCCAGAAACAAAAAGGCAGAAGACGCGGTCATGGCTCAAGACGAGGAAAAAAAACAGCAAGACTTCCTGCAAAAGAAGTATGGATGGACAAAATCAGGTTACAAAGAAGAATCCTCAAGCATTTGAGAGACAACCAAAAAATAGCTCTCCAGACTTACGGAGAACTTTACCTCAAAGCCAAAGGCGGTTTTTTCAGAAGCAAAAGACATTTGTGGCTATATATCACCGAGCATAAACTGCAAATCAAAAAATAAATAACGATTAAAATGAGCACAAGCGGAACATACACAGTAAAATTCAGAAGAAGATTGGAAGGAAAAACTAATTACCATAAACGGCTCAAGCTGCTCCTCTCAGGAAAGCCGAGGCTTGTAATTAGAAAATCCCTTAACAATATTTATTTACAAATCATAGTCCACAAAAAAGATGGCGACAATATTTTAGTATCAGCAAATTCACAAGAGCTGGAAAAATATGGATGGAAATTAAACTGCGGAAACCTTCCTGCAGCTTATCTTGCTGGATTGCTCATTGCAAAAAAAGCATCCAAAAACTCCATTAAAGAAGCAATCTGCGACATTGGTCTTGTAGAATCAACAAAAGGAAACAGGGTTTACTCAGCACTCAAAGGCGCAGTAGATGGAGGTTTAGAAGTGCCTCATTCAAAAGACGTGCTTCCAGATGATAACAGAATAAAAGGAGTGCATATTAAAAACGCAGAAATACCAAAACAGTTTGAAACAGCAAAAGCAAACATAGAAAAAATATGATAATCAAATGGATACTAAAATGACTGAAGAATCGGAAATAAAGGAACCAGAAATAAAGGAACCAGAAGCATTGAAAGCAGAGGAGATTGAAGAAGACCTGCCTCCTCAGGAAAAAGTAGATGTCAGTTCATGGCAGCCAAAAACATCATTAGGAAAAGCAGCCAAAAATGGCACAATCACAATAGATGAAATCCTCGATAAAGGACAAAGAATAATGGAAAGTGAAATCACTGATGCACTTTTATCAAACCTCCATGTTGACTTGTTATTCATCGGACAGTCAAAGGGTAAATTCGGAGGCGGTCAGAGGAGAGTTTTCAAACAGACGCAGAAAAAAACTCAGGAAGGAAATAAGCCAAAATTCGCAACAATGGCAGTCATAGGAAACATTGACGGCTATATCGGAATCGGATATGGAAAATCCAAAGAAACAGTTCCTGCTCGAGAAAAAGCAATCAGAAACTCAAAAACAAATATAATAAAAATCAAGCGAGGATGCGGAAGCTGGGAATGCGGCTGCAAGGAGCCTCACTCAATTCCATTCGCTGTCAGAGCAAAATGCAGTTCAGTTATCGTAGAACTTTTGCCTGCTCCAAAAGGCGTTGGCTTGTGCGCAGATACAGAATTAAGAAAACTCCTTAGATTAGCAGGAATAAAAGATGTCTGGGGAAACTGCTTTGGCCAGACAAGAAGCAAAATCAACATGATAAAAGCATGCTTTGAAGCGCTCAAGCAATTGAGCAAAATCAAAACATCTCAGGATGTAAGCCACTTAGGCATCAGGGAAGGAAGCATAAAAAATGAGCAGCGATAAAAAACTAGTCTGTGCAATCCGTGTAAGGGGACAGACAGGCATAAGAGGAGAAATCAAGGCAACTCTTGATATGCTGAGATTATACAAAAACAATTTTTGCATAGTCAAAGAAGAAAGCCCAACATTAAAAGGAATGCTCCACAAATGCAAGGACTTCATAACTTATGGAGAAATTGACAGCGCATTGTATGATGAGCTTGTACAAAAACACGGCAAGCCATTCACAGGCAGATTAACAGACACAAAAGGAAAAATCCAGTACAACAAATACATCACAATCGAAGGAAAAAATTACAAGCCGTTCTTCAGGCTTAACCCTCCAAAAAAAGGATTCGGCAGAAAAGGAATCAAGATGCCTTTCACACTGGGAGGCGCTCTTGGCAATCGAGGAGAAAAAATCGCAGACCTGCTGAAAAGAATGCTGTAAAATTCAAATGTCAAAATGGTAGTCAACAAAAGAAGCAAAGTTTCAAGATATAGGGGAAGTCATACACACGGCTGCGGCTCTAAAAAGAAAAACCGCGGCTCAGGAAATCGTGGAGGATTTGGAATGGCTGGCACTGGAAAAAGGGCAGACCACAAAAAACCATCCTATTGGCATGATGTTTACTTTGGAAAACACGGCTTCAAATTCAAAGGAGAAAAAGACGAAATTACACTAATAAATGTCCAATATCTCGACGAAAATGCAGACAAGCTTGTATCGCAAAACCTTGCATCAAAACAAGGAGACTCTTACGTTATTGACATCTCAAAACTTGGCGCAAACAAACTCCTTGGAAAAGGCAGCGTTACGAAAAAGTTAAATATAACCGCAAAGTATGCAAGTAATTCTGTTAAAGAAAAAGTCAAATCAGCAGGCGGCGAAGTCAAGCCAGCTGCTTAGATTTAAATTAAATTTATTAATTTGAAATAAATTCAATATGTCGCTCTACAAAACAATTATTAACAATCTTCCGGAAGTAGCTCCTCCTACACAGAAGAAACTTTCATTCAAAGAAAAACTCAAATGGACAGGAATAGTTCTTGTATTATTTTTCGTTCTTGGCTTAATGCCTTTATTCGGCTTAGGAACAAATTCACTCCAGCAATTTGAATTCCTCTCGATAATTCTCGCTGCGCAGTTCGGCTCGCTAATCTCTCTTGGTATTGGTCCAATTGTTACAGCATCTATTGTCTTGCAGTTATTGAATGGTTCAGGAATCCTAAAATTTGACCTTACAACAACAGAAGGAAAAAAAACATTCCAGGGAACACAAAAACTCCTTGCAATCTTTTTTATCATATTTGAAGCAATCATCTATGTATTCATGGGCGGACTATCTCCAGAAGGGTTCGGCGGAGTTACAAGAGGAACGCCAATGTTCCTGTATCTCGAGCTATTGCTTGTATTCCAGCTCTTCCTCGGTGGAATGCTAATTTTGTTCATGGATGAAGTCGTATCAAAATGGGGTTTTGGCTCAGGAATCTCATTGTTTATTGCAGCAGGTGTAAGCCAGAGCATCTTCCTTCAGGCATTCAACTGGATAAAGCCGACAGGCGCAGAATATTCTTATGGAGCAATTCCGACTATTTTCCAAGCATTTGCAACATCAAACATCACACTTGTACTGACAAAACTTGCAGCGCTTTTTTCAACAGCATTAGTCTTTGTAATTGCAGTTTATGCGCAGGCAATGAAGATAGAAATTCCTCTCTCATTTGGAATGGTCCGAGGACAGGGAATAAGATGGCCGTTGAGTTTTATTTACACATCAAACATTCCAGTTATACTTGTATCAGCACTGATGGCAAACTTCCAGTTGTGGGGACGGCTAATGCAGAACTGGATAGGCCCAAATTGGTTTGCAAGATTCGATGTAGGCGGAAACATTGTCGGAGGTTTTGTTTACTGGCTCAATCCTCCCGATATGCTAAGAATCCTTATCGAAGGAAGAGGTCTTCTCGGAATTACGCCATATCTTCAGGCATTAACATACATCATATTCATGGTCATTGGCTCAGTAATCTTCAGCATGTTCTGGGTTCAAACAGCAGGCATGGACGCAAAATCCGTCTCAAAACAAATGCTCTCATCTGGCTTGCAGATTCCAGGATTTAGAAAAGACGAAAGAATATTAGAAACAATCTTAAACAGATACATCTGGCCTCTTACAATAATGGGAGCAATAACTGTTGGTTTGATTGCTTCTATTGCTGACTTAACCGGTGCTTTATCGAGAGGAACAGGAATCTTATTATCAGTTATGATTGTCTATAAGCTGTATGAAGACATCGCGAAACAGCATGCAATGGACATGAATCCAATGCTTAAAAAAATAATTTCATAAACTAAAACAAAGCTGACAAAAAAAGATGGCATTTTTGGACCCGATATTAAACCCGTTATTGAATTATCCGAAGTTCTTGTTAGTCTTAGGGATGTCGCTGATTCTCTCTCTTTTTACAATTCTTATCTACAAATATGCAACCAACCAGAAAGAGATGAAAAGATTAAAAGACGAAATCAAGGAAAGCCAGAAAAAAGCCAAAGAATGCAAAAATGACACAACAAAACTTCTTGAGATAAACAAAAAAGCAATGCAATCAAACATGGAATATATGAGGCATTCAATGATGGCAATGCTCCTTACTTTCCTTCCGATAATCCTGATATTCGGCTGGATGAACTCGAACCTTGCGTATGATCCAATAAAGCCAGGACAGGAATTCACAATAACAGCAAACTTTGATAAAGCTTCAGTAGGAACAGCAGAAATCTCTGTGCCGGAAGACCTCACACTCAAAGATGATAAAACCAAAAAAATAACCCACACAGATAAATCAGGAATTGCGCAGTGGAAGCTCGCAGGAAAAGAAGGAAAATATTTAATTGAAATCAAATACGAAAATAAGCCGTACACAGCAGAACTGCTGATTAATGACGGTGTTTTGTACA
>ORJL010895167.1_pt1 | contig 21862 bp, 19 predicted proteins | sample 1779941 | NCBI WGS metagenome assembly ORJL01 (sample SAMEA104232317, study PRJEB22302) | groundwater metagenome | biome: forest; feature: aquifer; material: groundwater | place: USA | collected 2011-08-07 | depth 5.8 m
TAATGGATCAGCTACAATTAGAGAGCTCCTCTCTACTGGGCTAGGTAGATATTGCAGGATATCATCTAAAAAATCCTTAATACCCTTGTCAGTTAACGCAGAGCCCACGACAACCGGAAAAAGCTTGCGCCTAATTACTGCCTGAGTTAAACCTTTCTTAATTTCATCAACTGAAAGGCGCAATACCGCGAGATATCTCTCTAACAAGCTATCATCGCTCTCTGCGATAGCCTCCATTAAAAGAGGATCTTCCAAAGATTCTATAATTACACAATTCTTGGAGAGATTAGATTTTAGGTCTCCGAGAACGCTGTTAATGTTAAACCCTTCTTTATCAGCTTTATTGACAAAGATCATACATGGGAGATTGGCTTCCTCCAACAACTTCCATGACCTCTCTGTACCTACTTGCACGCTGCTTATTCCATCTACCACAATAATTCCACTATCTACTGCCCGCATCCCGGAAATAACCTCTCCGCCAAAATCAGCATAACCAGGAGTATCTACAATTTGAATACGGTTTCCTTGATATTCACAAGAAAGAAGACTTAAATTTATAGAGTTCTTTCTCTCGATCTCATCAAAACTGTAATCACTTACAGTTGTACCGTCTTCGATCTTACCTTTGCGAGTAGTAGCCTTACAATAATAAAGTAGGCTTTCGGCGAGTGTGGTTTTACCTGACTGAGCGTGGCCTAAGAGAATAAAGTTGCGCTTATTTTTAGGATCCATAAACTTGCGCTCCTAAAACTTATTCCAGGTAGGTATAAATCTTGCCTTTATAGTTACGCAGGACGTATTTTCCTTTTGCCTGCGAAAGAATATAATTCGGCCCAACGGGAATCTTTCCACCGCCTCCGGGCCCATCAATAACATAAGTAGGCACAGCGTATCCTGATGTATGCCCGCGAAGCTTCTCCATAATGTTGATCCCCGCGGCAACAGGAGTCCTAAAATGCTGCGTGCCCCTTACCGGATCGCACTGATAAATATAATACGGCCTAACTCTTATCTGCAATAATTCATGCACGAGTTTTTTCATAATATAAGGCCGGTCATTTATCCCCTTTAGAAGCACAGTCTGAGAGCCTAAGGGAATCCCTGCTTCAGACAACATGTCACAGGCAATTTTACAGCGCTTAGTAATTTCTTTAGGATGATTGAAATGCATGCTTATCCAAATTGGAGAATATTTCTTGAGCATATTTACTAATTTCTCTGTGACTCTTTGCGGCAAAGTTACAGGAACGCGCGTACCGAGCCTCAAGAGTTCTACATGAGATATAGAACGTACTCTCTGGATTAAATCTTCCAGTGCGTCGTCTTCTAACGTCAGGGGGTCCCCCCCTGAAATAAGCACATCGCGTATTTTACGATTGCTCTTGATATATTCTATAGCCGCATCAAATCTATTTTGAGAATTCTCTACTTTTTCTTCATGCTCGCCTACTAAGCGCCGACGTGTGCAATGACGGCAATACATGGCGCAATGATCAGTAGAAAGTAAAAGGACCCTATCCGGATAACGATGTACTAGATGTGGTGCAGGAGAATCCCTATCTTCCGCGCAAGGATCAGTCATTTCATGCGGAGAAACAACAAACTCTTCAGCCACAGGGACTGCCTGTCTGCGAATAGGACAATTTGGGTCTTCTGGATCTAAGAGCATACCCCAATAAGGAGTTATCGCCATAGATAATCTTCCCTTAGCCTTATCTATGCCTTTTTCTTCTTCGGGAGAAAGCTTGATAATCTGTGATAATACATCCTTAGTACAAATTCTATTCTTGATTTGCCAATGCCAATCTTCCCAATCAAGAGGGTTAATATCCTTATAAATAGAGACCTGCTGGTAATCACGCGGTTTTCTGGTAGACCGTTGTGGAGGTGCTATCTCTTGCTGAAGTTTCTGATCTTCAGCTGCCTGAAGGTTACTCAATTTAACCCTTTCCTTTCTGAGGCGCTTAAGAGTATTGCCTCGATGAGATCCTCGTATTTCATACCCGCAGCATAAGCCATAATCGGAAAATTAGATTCTTTAGGATCAAGACCCGGTAACGGATTAATTTCCAAAACATAAGGGACGTTATTCTTATCTAAACGTATATCAGTGCGCGAAATATCCAAACATCCAACTGCCCGATGAGTCTTAAGTGCAACATCCTTAACCAGTCTTTCGGTTTCTTGATCTAATCTAGCAGGACAATAAAAAGAAGGAGTAAGCCCCTGCTCTCTATCCCCTTGATATTCTTTCATCCGCCATGAATAAAAATATTCGCCGCTATTATTACAATTAGAAAAGTCTATCTCTAGAATCGGCAGGACTCTAGTTTTGCCATTTTCTAGGATACCAACCGTGAGTTCTTTACCATCAATAAATTCCTCAACCAAAGCCTCTTGATGGTAAATATCTAAGATTTCCTTAACTATTTTCAAGAGGTCATCTCTATTAGTAACCACATTGGCCTTGCTTATGCCTTTGGCTGATCCTTCACAATTAGGCTTCACAATCAAAGGAAACCTTAAAGAAGAATCTAGCTCTTCGTTACCCTTAGAAAAAACCTGGAAATCCGGAGTAGGGATATTCTCTGCTTTGAGTATCTTCTTAGTTAGAGCTTTATTCAGGGCTAAGGCTAAAGAAAATGTTCCCGAGCCAGTATAGGGTATATTTAAATAGTCTAATATTGCCGGGACTTCTGATTCTCGAAACTTACCACGGGCACCTTCAGCAATATTAAAAACCATATCAACATTATTTTTATTAAAATAAGAAAAAAGTTTTGGATACTCTACATCAATGGCCTCAACACTATGCCCTTTTGTTTCCAGCGCAGCAACGATTGACCCTATGGTCTCCTCGGAATCGCACTCGGAAAAATAATCCGCGGGCTTAGTATCATCTTTTTTCTTTAAATTATAGGTTAGGGCTATTTTCATTTCTTTGATCCTCTCGCTATGCAGAGAAATTGTACCTCTTAATAGCGCTATTTAAAATCTTGCCGATAATATCTTCGTAAGTAATTCCGATATTTTCAGCAACTAACTTAAATACATCTTCAGTAGATAAAGAAGGCAAAGGATTAATCTCCAAGACATAAGGCCGGCCTTCTTGATCCACGCGGAAATCCACCCGTCCGAAATCACGGCATTCAACTGCACGGTAAGTTTTTAATGCGAGTTCATTAAGAATCTTTTTTAATTCCGCGGAGATTTTAGCAGGACAAACATATTCTAACCTATCCGAAGTAATTCGGGCAAAGGTATAGAATTTATCATTAAGTTTCAGTTTTCCATCGATCTTTATCTGCACTACAGGCATAATTTCAGGGGTATCATTACCTATTATCGCAACAGTAAACTCCTGACCCGAAATAAATTCTTCAATTAATGCCGGCTGCTTATAGGTATTAACTATATATTCAACTTGTTCCCGTAATTCTTCTTTGGTCTCAACCCGAGAATTTTCACTTAACCCTTTAGATGATCCTTCAAAGCGCGGTTTCACAATCAAGGGAAATTTATAGTGGTTGGTGTTACTTAACTGCTCGCCTGAGTTAACTTCAAAAAACCTCGGGGTGGGTATTTTATCGGCGATAAATATCTTCTTAGCCATAACTTTATCCAAAGTTAGGCCTAAAGTTAAAGCATCGGCACCTACAAAAGGAATCCCGGCCATCTCTAAAATAGCCGGGACCTGTGATTCTCTATTTCTGCCAGATACTCCTTCAGATATATTAAAAACTATGTCTACTTTTAAAGAAGCCAGCCTCTCTAAAAGATTGCCTGCGTTCCCGATCCTTTCTACTTTAAAATTATTTGCCTCAATAGCATCGGCAATGACATCTATGGTAGAAGGGTGGTCAAATTCGGCGTTGGCATCCGCAGGATCGCCATCCTTAAATTTATAATCTGTTTTTAGGTCGTATGTTAATCCGACAGTTTTCATAAGTTTACAAAAAAAGCTCTCGCTTAGATTACAAGAGCTTTAAGAAATAACGTCTATTTTTCCAATTTGGACTTAATGCCTCCTAAAAATTAAACCTAAATATTCTATTTATATTATTTTTTATCACAATATATTGTTCTTGTCAAGAAGATTATAGCTTTTAGGGGGTTTAAAAGGCAGGTTTTTATCGACGAGGATTCTATTTACTGAATTCTACTTTCCCCCAACTAACTAAATTATTCTTTAAAATAATCACCACGCCTATTACGCCCTTAATCTGACGTGCAAAATCGAGGGCCCGGGCGAGATCTTGCTTGGATTTTATTCGGTTACAGGTAGCCGCAGCTACAGCATCAGCTAAGCTTACGCTCTTGGATAATATTACTACACTGTCGGCAGAGCCGAAACTTAAAGAATGCCCAATTGTCCCGGAAGAAGTACAAATACCTAGAGGGGTCTCTTTAGGTTTAATCTTCAAACAAAGATTATTCCAAAGCTTGGAACGTCCAGAATAAATCCCAATTAATCTGGTCTTCTGGGTCCTTAGGAATATATCTCCTCCATTTTCGACGATAACGTCTTTATACCCTTCTTTCAATAAATCGCGGCCTAGAGATTCAGAAATTGCTCCTGCCACTGTAGCCATCGGGCCAACGTTTGCCTTTCTGGCTTCTTCGGCCATCTCTTTAATAATTAAGGGCGCGGTAGGTTCCACAATTAAAGGTTTGAGCGCAGTTAAGAAACGATGGTCTTTATTAATATACTTCTCAATATCCATACGACAGAGCCTTATTTTTTCCTCAAGGAAATCTTTATCTACTCTCTTATTAGTAGTAACTCTAATATCCGTCTCATTAGCTATGATCTGTGTAACGTAGAGCCCCTTATCTTTAATCCAATCCCTGTAAAATCTCCTCTGATATTTACTGGTTTTCATATTACTCCTAAACTTATAAGATCACTTTTCAATTTCTTGAAATCAGTAAAAACAAAACTGTTTATCTCAAGCGCTGCCGCACCCTTAACTAATTCTTCTCTATCGTCAATATAAAAGACCTCTTCAGGTTTGACATCCAATTTCTCAATTACCTGCTTATAAATTTCTGGTTCAGGTTTAACCAGCCCCATTTTGCAAGAAGCAAAAACTTCACTAAAGATATCAAAAACTGGAAAATGTTCTTTAATATACTCATAATGGAGCATGTTAATATTGGATAATATGGCTATCCTATAATTATTCCTCAAATTATTGGCCAAGCTATAAACAGAGCGGTTCTTGGCGCTCAAGAAGAAAATCTCATTCCAGATAGGGACAAACCTCGTATAAGAAATCTTCAGATCGAGCATATCTTTTATATGTGAATAGAAATCATGGGGGGATATTTTCCCCTCTTCAAAACGACTGGTTATATTAAAACTCATAAGGAGATCAATTATTTCTTTGGGGCTCTTTTTACAAAAATACGCAATTCTTTTGACAGCAATACCATAATCGAGATCGATCAGCACGTTGCCCAAATCAAATAAGATGACCTTCACCCCTTGATTCATTAGTTATTCTTTCCGTCAGACTTCTTAAATAAATCCAAAAATCTGTCTTCGTATTCTTTATAGACGTTCCATTTATCTAGCTCTGCTTTTAGCTCCGCTGCTTTAAGATTATCGGTTTTAGCCAAAGAAAAAAGCTCTTCGATCTTTTCTTTTATAGATAAAGGCAATTTCGTAAGCTGGCTTAAAGAATTTTTGATCTTTTCAATATCCTCTTCGCCTATTGGCCCATCGACTTGCCCTCCAAGTTTTAAATAATCTAAAAGCTTATTAATCTCTATTTCCATATTTTTAGCCTGACTGGCTAAATCTGAGAGGTCAATCTTGAGGCCGGATATTTTAGATAATGCATTCAGGACCGCATAAGATGCTTTAGGGTTATCAATCTGGATAGTATAGAGAGGTATCCCGCCTAGAAGGCAGAAACCTTTTAATCCTTCTCTTTTAGCTATGCCTAAGAATAAGCCGTTCATACCGCTAATTGCACCTTCAGAGAGAGCATTTAAACCCATGCTTTTAAAATTACTGCTTAACTCTACTGATGTTGCCGCAAACCAAACCTCGGGTTCATAGGTATGGTCTATACCCAAAGGCATGGAAGCAAAACTTACTACCGTCTCAACCTTTAGGCTCTTGGCTACCTGAATAATTCTTCGCGAATATGCATCTGCTCGGGCTAAATCCGGCTGGGCATTGCTTAAGAAAACAATAAAATCATTCTTTCCGAACTTATTCTTATAATAGTAGAACTTACTATGGGGGAGATCCGGGACGTTTAACACCCCCTGGTTGACTAGGCTACTAGTGAGATAAAAGAAATCTTCCGCTGGGATTGACGCAAACTCCTCAAATTTTAACTGCTCCACTAAATAACTTGCCGCCCTAAAAGCTCCCTCACCCATTCCTGGCCAAGCAACGATTAAATATGGCTTTCTTAACCGTGGCCTTTTAGAAAATTTTATCTCTTCCATTTTGAACTCCTTAAACTTTTATTTAATGGTATATCTTTAAGAACCTCTCTAATGCTACTGTGCCTTGATAAAGATTATTTATTTCAACATATTCATCCGCTATGTGCGCACAGGCCGAAACCCCAAAACCGGTCGCAATCGCCGGAATACCTTTTTTCTGAAAAAATGTTATTACCGTTGCCCCCTCTGACCCTTTAATCGAAGGGGTAATACGCGAAGCACGCAAAGCGTCTTTTAAGCAATTAACTAAGGGATGTTTTTCCGAGATATTATATGGCTCCTGAATTCCTTCTATCTCTATCTTTCCCGCTTTTAGCGATACTCCGCTTAAACGAGAGAAATTCTTGGCGTGTTTTCTTAAAATAAGCCTAAGCCTGTTTAATATTGTTTTTGTTTTCATCCCAGGCAAGAATCTAAAATCCAATTCAAATTCACACCAATCAGCAACAACATTAACCTTATCTCCTCCATTTATTCTCCCTATATTGAGCGTAGGCGGCTTTAAATACTTATTTCTCCGATAAGAAAATTTCTGGGCCCTTATTTCACGAATAACCGCCATAGCCATATCTATGGCATTAACCCCTTGATCCGGATATGCTCCGTGCGCTTTTTTACCTCTAATTTTAATCTTAAGATGCATCAAGCCTTTCTGCGTGGTAATAATATCAAAATCATCAGCATCCAAAACTAATGCTGCATCCGGTTTTAATATCCCCTTATTCAAAAGCGGGATAAGGCCAAACCTGGATCCGGATTCCTCATCTGCGGTAGCAGCTAAGATAAGATTATACGGCAAAACTATACCCTCTTCAACAATACTATTTATCGCCTCAATAATAGAAGCGAGATTACATTTGCAATCAGTAGCCCCTAGACCGTAAATCCTGTTCTTAATTATTCTTGCAGCAAAAGGATCAACTTTCCAACTCTTACCAGAAGGAACAGTATCCAGGTGAGGGGTAATAAGGAGTGAACTCTCGCCACTTCCCTTAAGATACGCTATTACATTAGGACGCCTATGCTTAAACTCGTAAATCTTAACCTTTAGACCAAGCCTAATAAGATAGCTTTTAACAAAAGCGGCGATAAGGTGTTCATCTCCGGGAGGATTCTCGGAATTAATACGAATCAAATCTTGTGTAAGTTTTATTAAACGTTTACGATTTATCATTATTGCTTACTCGCTAAGAGGACAACGGAGGCATTTAGGATTATTCTTAAAACAGAACTCCTTACCTATCCTGACCAAAAGCGCATGATACTCATTGAATAATTTTACATCTCTTTTCAAAGAATGCCTAAACAAATTTTGTATTTCTTCGTAACCTGCGGTTTCATTAATTAACTTATGACGCAAAAGAATTCTCTTGGTATATGCATCAACTACGAAGACAGGTTTATTTAACGCATAAAGCAATATGGAATCCGCGGTTTCTGGACCAATGCCATTAACCCCTAATAAATCTTTACGTAGACCATTAAACCTGGCCTGAGACATCCTCTTAATACTTCCCCGATAGCGCCGAATAAGGAATTTTAAGAAATTCTTTAAACGCTTGGCCTTTATATTAAAATAACCCGTAGGCCTGATAAATTTAGCTAATTTCCTATCAGTTAAATTATACAAGCTTCTTGGGTAAAGAAGCTTACTCGCCTTAAGGTTATTTATCGCTCTTTCGACATTTGACCAATTGGTGTTTTGTGTAAGAATAGCACCAACTATAACTTCGAAAGGGCTATCTGCCGGCCACCAGTGCTGAGGCCCAAAATAAGATAAGGCCTTGTGGTAAAATGAATTTATCTTACTCTTCAATCTTTAATTTCAAAGGGTTATAATTATTATAAGCAAAAAAAGTATACGCGGTTCCAGCGAGAGAACCCGTGGATTTTCCTTTAGGAGTAAGCCAACCATGCCCGGTATCTACAAATTCCTGGGTAGCGTAAGGCAAACAGCTCTCCCCTTGTCCGGATGGAGAAGGACTCGATATTATTATATTTCCTAAAGAAGCTAAGTAATCATCGGCCTTACTCTTATACCAGCGAGATTTGGCGGTCATTCCTCTCTCAGAATAAAAATCTTTCATAATATTGTAAGAAATCACCATCTGTGCTGTCCACTCCGAAGAAATAACACCTCCGCGAGCAACATGCCTCTGGGGGGCGAAATCAAAACCCTTAACTATAATCGTTCTACCCTCAGGACGAGTATATTCAACCTCTACAGAACAATTAGTCTCAGCAAACTCCATAATTCTATCCGGGCTCATCCCCATTCTCTCTAACTTCTCCGGACCTATAGCGGCAATTGACCAAGCATAGGTATCCGTAGCAATAGTAGAGTCTCCTTTACCTCGTTTAATCGGCTGGCCAGGTTTATCATAAGTATGTTTTACCAACCAATTCAAAACTTTATTTGCACAATCCTCATACTTAGCCTTACCGGTAATTTTATAAAGCATATTTAAAAAAGCGTAGGCATCAAGATTATGTTCGGTCGCATACCAATCCACGTTAGGGCTTCCGGGAATTCCCCCATCTGCATCCTGATCCTGCAATTTAATAATTGCTTGGGCAATCTCTTCAGCTAATGCTAAATACCTTGTATCTTGGGCCTGATAGGTATACTGAACTATAGCTAGGCCAATCCAAATATTTGGACCACTGTGAACAATATATTCCACAGGCTCTCCGTCCGCAACATAGTAAGCATTGAAAAATAGCCCATCTTTTTTCTTGGCCCGGTCACGGAAGAAATCCAGAACCCTGTGGGCAGAATCAAAATCAGAATAATAGGTATAAACCTGCGCAGCTAGAGACTGATCATAGGTAAAAGCCCACCCCTTAATATCACTGTCACCCTCAAAACTCATAACCAACCCGGTGCGCGGATTCTGGTGCACCTTGACCCATTGGTACATTTTATCTGTATTTGCCTTCTCTAAATTCTCTCTTTTTTTATCCAAACGCAAAAGCCTATCAACGGCAATATTCTCTTCCTGTCCCATCAAATCGAGTTTTCCCTTGAGCGAGTTTTTCTCCTGAGATAATGTATAAATAAGATTATTTAGGTCTTCCAGCTTTTTTTGATAGCCCTCGATCTCTGCTCTATCCTTATCCCCTAATCTTGATTTTTCGGCCGCTGCGCTACTAATACGTAATTCTAAAGCCTGTAGCTTTATCTTTAAATCCTCTTTCTCCCTGCTTATCTCCGCTACTTTTTCTTTGACCGTATTAGAATCCTGGATAGTCCCGACTAATTGCTGCACCAAGGCCTTATTGCCTTGAATCAATTTCGTATTTACAAAACTATTTACTACAACAACCAACCCCAATAAAACAACCAACACCAGGCCTGCCGGAATAAGTATCTTTCTTATCCAAGCATAACGCATAATCCGGCTATTCTGTCTTTGATTAATCTCATCGTAAGAGAGTCCAATAAGATACTTATTCGGGACATCTAAAACATTTCTTATCCAAGCTACGCTAGCCCGCGCATTTATTGGTCTCTTAGATATGGGAAGTTCTATCTCTAAAGAAATTCGAGCTTGACGATTCTTAATGATCTCTGCTAAGGAATGATCAAAATTATTAACAGATAAACAAAGACCACCCTTGCTTATATTGTTGGTAAAACCCTGCAGCCATCCGGATAAAAAATGGCTGCCATCTACACTTTCAATGCGCAACTGTACAGGGAATACCGTATCCAAACGTACGTATTTTCGCTTCTCCACATTGAGATATTCGGTATTACCCATCCTGTCTTAATTCCTCCAAAACTATTCTTTGCTTAAGAGAGCGGGCAAGGTTCTCCATAAAAATTTTAAAACTTGCATATTCTTTTTTTCCAACCTTATCCGTTTTATTATAACTTAACTGCTTGAGATATATCCTATTCTTTTCTAAGGAATATTCCTGAATAAAACTAAGCCACGGACTCTCCATTTTTATGTTACCCGGCATATATTGTACCACAAAATTACTGGGAATTATAATCTCTAAATTAAACTCACGCTTGTCTGACAACCCAAGATCAATAGGGTATTTACGATTCTCTTTGGCAATCAGAGAAGTATCTATGCTGGCTAGCTGCGGCATAATTCTTAAAGATCCGGCCTTAGTAAAATATTCCGGTCCGCGAAAATCATAACTTAGAACAATTGGAATATTTAAGTCATTTAAATTTTCAATTTTATAATTTCCCAAATTTGCGCCTATAGAAACTTCCTGAATTATATTTTTTAGGGTATCTTGAATTAATTCCGGTTGGGTGTAAAGCAACCAGTGGCGCTGCTTCTGATCATAAGCACCCAAGGTAATATTTACCTTTGATCCCGATATTGACTCATCTTCATTGACTTTTAATTTCAGTTCCTGTTTAACTAAATTATGCTCTCCGGGATAAAGAGGCGTATCCTCTATATTATAACCGTTATCCTTAAATATTAAAACCCTTCGCCCCTGATCTCCTAAGGGCAAATCTCCAAAGGAACAAGTTTCAGCAGTAGGATCGAGGAATGTAATCTTATTTCCTAAATATAGAGCAACAATACAGTGATTAAAGAGCGCCGAAGGAAAATCCTTGTTCAAGTTATAATATTCTTTGGTTCCAATGAGCACAGGAAACGCGCTAAGGCCTGCCTCCCTTAACATAGTAACTAAAAGTACAGCTTGATCCTTGCAATCGCCATATTTGTTCCTAAAAATCTCGCTGGCCAAGTGTGGTTCGTAACCTGCTTCCCCGTATTCTACGGCGACATAGCGGATATCTTTAGCGCAAAAATTATAAATCGCGCGCGCCTTTTCCAAATCAGTAGGTTTACCTTTTATAAGTCGCTTGACCTCTGCCTTGATAGAATTGTCTGCATTGATCTTATCTTTAGCCAGTCCCCACCACCAGTTATAAATATCTTTCCATTCGTCAAATGTAGATAAAAGTATGGATGGATTGATTTCTACACTCTCGGGCATATTTGGCTCAGGAATAATCTGAGAGATGTCTTTAAAACGCCAGCGATATATTAAGTTACCGCCCTTCTCTTCTTTTACCGGCTTAAGATTGGCTCCAAAATCATTATATTCCTCATTGATTACTTTTACCTTCAAACTTTTTTCTTTCGGTAGGACAAGATTGAATTCCGCAAAAATAACCGGCTCATAGGCTTGTACTGGGTAACTAAAGAAAATATCCTTTTTATTAACTAACTGGCTTCGCTTAATCTTTATTTTATATTCCAACGCGGCACCCATTGAAACTTCAGGAAAAGAGATTATAAAAACCCTGGCATTACTGTAAAGAGGAAAATTCAGATATTTAGAGAGATCGCGAATATGTCGAGAGCCTACGTAAACTACACTACCGTCGGGCTTAATGGTACGTGCATAAACAAGCTCTATCTTCTCAAATGTAGAATCGTATTCTATAGCAGATTCGGCAAAATTCTCTTTGCCCCGCTCATTTAGCACCTTAACTAAATAATGAACACTTGATTCCTGGGTATCCCTATCTGTTATTTCTATATTTTCATTAGCTAATAGAATGAGCGCACCGGCTTGCGGATAAAGTTTAGCATCCGGGGCATTAATCAGAATTTTAGCGATTTCCGGATCCATATCCTTGATATTTGATATACCTGACTGCCGTTGGATCTCTTCGAGCCTTAGGCCTGCCTTAGGTTTAAATTCAGCCCCTTTTATCTGCTTGTAAATCTTGATTGCCTGATCAAAAAGATTTAAACGCTCACAGGTCAAACCAAAATAATAAAGGTATTCATCTTCAACTATTTTTTCTCTGTTAAATATTTCAAGCGCATCAGTAAAATTACCCAAACGGTAAAAAGATAACGCTAAAAACTTCTTAGCTTCGACTTGAGAAGAACTATTAAATGCCTCTATTGCTAAATCATATTCCCCGCGACTGAAATAAAGCTTGCCCAATTTAAAATAAAGCAATGAGGGATTATCAGATTTTGAGATTAATCCTTTAAAGAGTGAAACTGCCTTTGAGTAATTGGCATCGGATTCTCTAATATACTCTTCCGGGACCTGATGAGGATTATTTTGTCCGCATCCAAAGACTAATACTAAGATAAATGAAATTAGGATTTTATTATTTTGCATTAAATACCTCAAAACCTGTGCTCCCCTTTGCCTTGGCTATCTCTTTTAACCTGTAAAATACACCTAATGTAAGCTCAACATCAGATAATGCGCGATGCTCCTGTTTAACTTTAATCCCTAGATTCTCTGCTACAGACCACAATGCGTAACGTTCTAACCCTGGTAAAATAACCCGGGCCATTTTTAGAATATCTACCACAGGAATATCCTTTATTTGGGCTAATCCTAAAATCATTAATTCGTTATTTAAAAACCCTAGATCAAAATCAGCATTATAACAGCATAAACAGCTACCTTGCACGAAATCCAGAAATTTAGGAATAATATCTCTCGGCTTAGGAGCATCTATAAGCATCTCTCTGCTTATCTTATTTACATTAAACGCTCCTAAAGATATCGGATACTCGGGGTTAACTAAACTCTCAAATACAGCCAACCTTTTATCTCCTTTAAACTTTATCGCAGCTAATTCAACAATCCTGTCTCCTACCCTAGGATCTAATCCCGTAGTCTCAGTATCAAAAATTGTGAATTCTATCTCATCTATGTCTCTATTCATGTCTTCTTCTAACAATATACGCAGGAGCCAATCGTTTAGGATGATAAGATAACTTTACCTTCTTTAAATTGCTTAATCCGGAATCATCCATAATGTTTATATATTTATAATCTTTAAGCTCCTGAGCAAATCTGGAAAAGATAAATTGTGCTAAACCTTTAATAGCTAGATCCGTTATCTCATATAATATACAAAAGGTATCTTTGTTTAACGCAAATCCAAAAGTAAAGGCTTTTGTCTCTTTGTTTACCTGAACCTTTGCCCCTTTAAAACCCAGTTTAGAATAGCTGCCCAAAGCTTCCTTCAAAGAAATACGGCTATCTTCGAGCATCTCTTGATAAAGAGAATCAACATTTACCCTCTTACGCTCTTTCTCCCAAAAAGAGTAAAGTTCAATACACTCCATCCGGTCTTTAGGAGTTAGCTCCTTGTAAGAAAAATCAAAATTCTTGATGAAATAGTTGTATCCTGCGCGCTTGGCTTTATACTTATTTCCCCTTAACCCTGATAATTCCTGTTGGCTTAGGATATAATCATGGGATTTTAAGCTGCAATCAAAACCAAGTTTACCATAAAAATCCAGGTCTCTTTCTTCTATATTCTCTAGATGCGCGAACTCAGGATTTTTATTTAAGCCACCAAGTATCTCAAAAACGCGAGATATTACTTCAGGATTTTTCTCTTTAGCCAATGGTGCCAGGTAAAGAAAAGCACCGATCTTATCTTGGAAAAAGATACAGAGGCTCCCTTCAATAATGATCCATCTAATATCAAAGAACTTCCTCCAAATATAAATATTAGGAAAAGAATATACGGATAATTCATGGCCGGCTAAGTTTAGATATTTATCGAACCTTGTTTTATCCTGAAGTGATAGTTTATTTAAGACCATTCTCCCATTTAAAGCTCAGTAAGCTCTACGATATCTAAAACTTCTTCGTAGGCCTGAAGGACTTGTGGATTATCTTTTAGTTTACTTAAAACTTCCGAAGAATTAAGATATTTAACCAGATAGTCGGTATATTCTTTAAATTCAGGAGTATTTACCTTATCCTGGATATAAGGACAGTTTAAATCTACCGTGAGTAAAACTTTCTTATTGCGCAAACTTATAAGAAACGGATAAAGTTGGCATTCAAAAGGCCGCATAGTATAGATCTGGCAATTATTATCCTCGACCTTAAGAAAGGGACAGAAAAAACCGTCTCTCCCCGGGCTAGCAACCAATTGCAACCTGCGTTCGATTGAAAGAGCAGCGGCAGGAATACCTTCTTTATCTATTAAATCCAGAATTTCCTCATCTAAAAGACAGGGAGACCAGACTGAATTCTCTTCTTTAAACCTGCAACAACCCTGACACTTTAAACACGCGCTTGAAGGAACAAATTGTTTAATCTTCATTTAACTATGCTTCCTAATTTTAATGGCCTCTCAGGGGATACAATAGTTATTCCTGATTCATCAGAACCAGCTAAAACCATACCCTGACTCTCTACGCCTCTTAGTAATGCCGGCTCTAGATTATCTACTAAAACCACATATTTCCCTACGAGAGTTTCTTTGGTATATGCGCTCTTAATCCCGGCAACAACCTGTTTCGTTTTGTCACCAACATCTAAAGTTAAAACCAAAAGCTTATCTGCATTAGGATGATCGTTAACTTCTTTGACTTGAGCGACCCTTAATTCCATTTTCTTAAAATCATCAATCGTAATCATCGTTAACTCCTTATGTTTTTTTAACTCAACTTTATGGACAAAGTAGCGCCCGAGCCAGTTCCGTAATTATACCACTAAAATTAAGAACTTAGACGACTTTGTTATACTTACTGCTAAATCTTTTACCAGATAAATTAAGCAGGGACAATTTTATGTATCTCAGGGAGACTTCGAGCGACTGCAAGATAGCGATAACTAATCCTGGCCAACTATCCTTAAATCCTTCCTTAGAGAAATAACCATCCTTAAAACGTATTAAAGGGCCCAAGACTAACTCACGTAAATTAACAGTCTCTCCAGCTTTATCTTGTGCAAATAAACTGCTATAGAGATTTACTTTTCTCAGATGATGGCCTATATTTCTATAGGTAAAATGATACAAAGGATTCTTTAAATATGCTGTTAAACCGCTCAAAAAAAGTTTTTCATGAACTCGTGGGCCCACCCATTCTGCCTTTGCTTTTTTGACCAGTCTTAGTTTCCAATCAGGATTCCACTCTCCGTATTTTATCATTCTGCCTAAATAAAAAGATTGCCTGAGAAGATAATAACCATCAAATCCGGAATCCCCACGTAATACCTCTTTTATCTCGTTAGCCAAAGGAAAAGAAACACTCTCATCCGCGTCAATAAAAAGAACCCATTCGCTTACGGCCTGCGCTAGCCCGAAATTTCTCTGTTCGCTATATCCTGGCCATTCTCTTTGAAATATCTTATCGGTATATTTCGCACTAATCATAAGCGTCTTATCTTTGCTAAACGCATCAACAATGATTATTTCATCTACCCAACGTATACTCTCTAAACAACGCCCAATATTTCTTTCTTCGTTCAAAGTTATAATGACTGCGGATATTCTTTGCATATTGTCAGTACTTATCTTTTTAATTGGGCACCTGCTGCGTTCATTACATCTTTTACGCTTATTGAATTCAAACAAGAATAGTGGCCTAAGTTGCATACTCTTGCAAAACATGGGCTACAGGAAATTTGCTTGTAAAGTATGATATTATTTCCACCGTATGGAGCTGTCCACTTAGGTGAAGTCGATCCGAACAAAGATATGCTTTTAATATTTAATGCGGAAGCAATATGTATTAAACCGGAGTCATTCCCAATAAAAAGGCTGCACTTTTTAATTAAACCCATGACTTCCGATAACAAAGAATGATCAATAAATATTACGTAAGAATTATGCACCTTTCCTTTAAACCAATTCGCCAACGCCTTTTCTCCGGGACCGGTAAAAATAAATATTCTAGCCTTATATGCACCACTTAATGCGTTAATGAGTTTTAAATACTTCTCTTTGGGCCATCGTTTCGCTTCTCCGTAAATTGCACCCGGGCCAATACCAATAATCATTTCGTCCTTTGCTATCTGGTGAGTTTGTAAGAAATTCTCTGCTTTAGTTTCATCCTCTCTGGCAACATGTAAAACCAACTCTCTGTTTCTAGATTCAATACCTAATGCCTTAAGAATAGCCAGGTAGTTATCAAGCATATGCTCTTTTCTTAAAGAAGGATTGTAATCTAGATAGTGGGTTAGTAATATCTTTCTATGCCCGACATGATAAGCCACTCTTAATGGAATACCCGCGAAAAAGGCAAATAAAGCATATCGAAAACAATGCGGCAAGATTATCGCCAGATCAAAATTGTTCTTCTTTAATCTAAAAAAGAACTTAATATAAGAAATAATGTAAGCCAGGCCGCGCGTCTCAGATCCCCAAACTTCTTTCACTAAAGGATTGGCTTTCCAAAGAGGATAAACATATTTATTTGCCGCAATGACAATAGTAGCTAGCGGGAATTCTTGTTTTATTGGGTTCAACATTACTGTCGAGATAACTGAATCACCGACCCAATTCGGGCTAAATATAATTATTTTATTTAACTTTATTTTATCAAAACTGATTTTTGTCATCTTGACTGCAAGTATTAATTAATTCTTTAACTGCACCAAAAACTTCTTGTGGTTTAATTCTATACATGCATTCTGTATGTAAACATATCTTTGTTCTAATATGCTGACAAGGGCTGCATTTGAGATTACTCCGTATAACCTTAAACCTAGATTCTTCTATCCAGGGCCGAGAATGGCGTGGCTCAGTAGGACCATATAAACCAACAACAGGCGTGCCAACTGCTGCTGCAAGATGAAGCGGACCTGTATCTGAAGCTATTACTATGTCACATTTCTTATACAACGCGGCCAGCTGCTTAATTGTTGTTTTACCACTTAGATCAAGCGGCTCAAAATCCGTAAATCTTTGAATTTGCTTAACCAACCTTTTTTCATAATCACTTCCTGTAATAACTATCCTGCACTTAAATTCTCTCTTTAACAAATTACCCAATTCTGCGTAATATCTTAATGGCCATCTGCGCCGCTCAATTGGTAATTTTATTTTTATTGCCTTTTTTATTTTAGCAAACAAGATTCCTAGGGCCTTATTATTTGTATTTGCTGTACCTGGATGCAATACAACCAATAAGTCATTCCTTCCAATATCGAAATCTTGTAAAAGCCTATCTACAAAATCATTATCTTTCCTATCTATATTTATTTTGAGCTCTTTAGAGTCACCATCCAAACCGGCTTCTTTAAGTAAAGCAAGATAATTTTCTACATAATGCCTATTTGTATCCCAAGCATACCAAACGAAACCTTTAAAATTAAATTTGTTTGAATTTATGGGCAAATAATCTTTATGGATTAGGCTCCAAAAAGAATTTATATTTAATTCATTAGCCAAGTCTTTATAATCGTATGCATTACGAGGATCAAAATTTATTAACAGATCAAAATTATTTGACTTTAACGCGCTTAAAAGACTTGCTGCTTTAGAGAATGATCTATAAGGATTTTCTATTAGCTGATCTATATCTTTATTTCCTTTAAAAACTTCAACCCAAGAAGACGGAATCAAAATAGATATTTTTGCCTCTGGAAAATATCTTCTAATTATATTAAGAGCCGGTGTAATAAAAAGCATATCGCCTATGCCACCCGATCTCGTTATCAGTATGTTTTTCATCTCGAAGCTAACCCATTGATTAAGTCGATAATTCTCTTGTTGACCTGCCCATCATGTAAACCTAAGCTCTCTTGTATAAATTGGTCTGCATTTTCAATTAATCTCTCTTTTAGCACATTGTCATTTAAGAGTGCCTTTATCTCCGAAGTCAAGTCCTTATAGCGATCAACGAAGCATACTGCTTTCTTTTCAATAAACGGAATTACTCCAAGATCAAAATTTAGGCCAAAGATAATTACTGGCTTTTTAAGAATCATCGCCTCAGCTGCGGTAATCGAGGATATAGTAATCAGCAACTCACAATAGTTTACTAGGCTCCACATATCAATATCTCTAACCAGAGTAATATTCCCAAACCGAGATCCTTTTGACTTAAAGATACTTCGCGCACCTGATTCTAAAGGATGCAGCTTAATGATTAAATGTTTATCGGGAAAATCATCCATCATCTTAATTAATGCCCGGTGAAGCAGATCACTCTGAAGTATTGGTTGACTGGCGAAAAGTAAAATATCCTTATTTTGATCAATTTTTAACCTTGAATAAATATCCTCTCTTGGCACAAAATTAAATCCGTTTTTAAGAATTGCATCATAAACAGGATTACCTACTGCAACTATTTTTTCTGCATCCCCTCCATGGCTAATAAGCAGACTCTTGACTTTAGCAGTAGTCACTGCCGTAATATTGGCGAGTGATGGAATATCTAAAAATAAATTCCAAAACGAATCGTAATTTGAGATATGCTGCAGGATAACCAAAGATGAGACGTTCTTTTTTTTTGCTTCAATAGCCACAATTTGGCCAAACTTAGTCCTATCTTCTTGAATTATTATTAAATCTGGTTTTTCTTTCTCTAATATAGCCTCTACGATTAATTTGAATCTTATCAATCGCAGCAAGCCATAGCGGGAAAAATGAGTGTTTACGAATCTTCTAAATACATTATTGGTTGGAAATCCTATTCTGCTTTCAATATGTCGCGATAAATTACGTAATTTTATCTCCCTCACTCTCATTAACAATACGTCAAAAATGATCTTTATTCTATAATCCAAAGTGCTGGATAAATAGTTGTAGTATGAATTAAAAGTAACTCTTTGTTTCCGACAAAACATCTTAAAGTCTCTTGATAAAACATCTGCCCTGATAAGTAAAGCTATATCATCTTTATTAAAATCCCTTATAATATTTGCCGTACCTCTAATAAAATTAAGGTAATTGGAAAAAGATAAAGCTATAATCTTCTTCTTCCCGCTAATATTCATAAAAGAAGCGCTACAGAGAATTCGCTGTAAAAAAAGTATTAGTTTTTCCTTTAACCTTTGTAGTTTCTCAATAATAATAAAACTACTAGGTGCATTTTTGAGCAGATCGATAATTGGATGCGGCCTGGTAATAAAATAATTGAATAAGTAATTATACCAATATTCTATTCTTGAAAAAACATCCGGACTGTAAATGCGAAGGCTAATCCCCGCTTTTATAGCAATGGACTTAATAATCTCTTCCCTTTCGCTTTTCCCGCTACTTAAAATAAATATTGCTTGTGGTTTCTCTAAATCAACTATCTTCCTTATAATCCTAGAGAAAAAGAAATTATTAAAAAGTTCATCAGCGAGGTGCTGTTGGCATAGCTTCCATAACGACAAATCACCGTAAATTAAGAATTCTTTCAAAGTAATTTGATTATCGCTATTGAAGCGATAATTTCCACATTCTTGGACTAAATTTGATAACTCGTCAGCATAAGAAGGATAATCATTATTATCAAAATAATCACTTAGAGTGGCATAGGCGATATTATCTTCTTCTAGACTAAAGCGGGCGTAATTATCTAACGGAAAAGTAATACTACTAATGCAGGGAGGTATTTCTTTGTCTCTAGTATTTGGTTTCCGGAATAGAAAAATTAAATTTTTAGTCATCGTGCTACCGGGATAAATTTCAGGTTAAATCAACTATTCTATCCGTCTCATGTTGCTTAATATCTTCCTAATTTTTCTAAATATTTTCATTCTAAACGTCAAAATTATCGCTATAGCCTCACTTGTGAATTTGCCATATTTAGCATATTGTTCTCTTTTGGCTGTTCTAAAATATCTATCACGATAAGAAAACCCTATTTTCATTGCCTTCTGCGCCTTTTCTTTAGATAAAATATCTGTCTCATAATGGATTTTCCCCCATGGGATCTTTGTATTGAGATAATTCTCTGGGCTATAAAACAATAAATTATTCTTGGTAACCCATTCAAACAAGGGTGTCCCGCGCATAGGAGTTAAGTATAAGAAATTAAGAGAATCAAAGCGATATTTATCACATAACCTAAATATATCCTCAATATCTTCCCAGGTTTGTCCTGGGACACCTAACAAAAATGTAGTTGCTACCGCCATCTTTAACTTAAATGCTGCTTCAACACCACGCTCTACTTCATCTATATTGCATCTGCGGTTAAGCGCCTTTAGTGTTTTATTATTTGACCCTTCAAAATTAAGAAATACACGATTAAATCCTACAGATTTCATCTCTTTTAATAATTCATAATCAACCAAATCGGCTCTAGGCCCAACAGTAAAATCTAAGTTTACTAAACCACGCCTCTTTATCTCATCACAAATCAGCATAACCCTATCCCGATTCTGAGTAAAATTGGCATCTACAATCCCAAACCTTTTATAGCCTATATTTGCCCAGTATTGAATTTCATCTACTACATTCTTTGGGCTACGGAAACGAAAAACCTTCCCGTGATCTGCGTTAGAACAATAAATACAGTTATAAGGGCAACCTCGAGAAGTTAATAAAGGCATCTTAAGAACATTTATTACTTGCGGATCGAAAAGAGTTATTTCTCTGTTTTTGTAATAAGAACTGAACCCTATGTATTTTGGAAAAACAATATTATCAAGATCAGTTAGGCAATCTCTCTCCCCCGAAAAGATTATTCTCCCATTTTCTTTAAAATATAGCCCTTTGATCTCCTTAAAAGTCCTTCCTTGACAAAGCTCTACTAATGCATCTTCGCTTTCTCCCAACATTGCAAAATCTAAGCCTTGACATTGCTGTATTACTAAATCTCTCTCCGCCCGAATATGCACCCCCCCGGCAATTATCGGTGTAGAAAAATTATTTTTTATTGTTTCAATCAAAGAGTAATTCTTAAGATACATTATGCTGCTGGCAAAACTTACACCTATCAGGTCCGGAGAGAAATCTTTTATCGCCTCCAGTATTGTACTATTATGCTTAAGAACATTTGCATCTATAATTTTATACTGAATGTTGTGTTTCCTGAGCGCCTCGGCTAAATAGCCTAAAGTCAACGGTACTTCAGCGCCGTAATATTGACCGTAGCCAAGAATAAGCAAAACATTACTAAATTTCATTTTTCTCCATTATTAAGTTAAAAATCACGATATCATCTATTATATTATCTTTAAGATGGAAGTCAATCGCGGCCAGAAGCTATCATTAAGATTGAGCAATAGGCAATATGTGTTATAATTAACTCGGTAATCTTAAATCTATTCTAAAATATGGATAAAAATTAATGTCTAGCCCTCTAACGTACAAACCTAAGCATATTCTTATTATTAGATTAAGTTCATTCGGCGATATAACCCATTGCCTACCTGTAAGTTATAACCTAAGAAAACATTATCCTCAAGCCTGTATTACTTGGCTAGTTAGAGAAAAATATAGAGAACTACTAGAGATGGACTCCTCTATTAATGAAATCATTGAGATCAAGCATATAAACTCCAGAAAACTGTTAGGCAGAATAAATGAAATATTCAGAATTATCAAAGTAATACGCAGTAGGAAGTTCGATATAATTCTAGACCTACACTGTGCTTTAATAACTAATCTTGTCTCTATCTTTTCTGATGCACCACTGAAACTTGGGATAGACAAAAGAAGCGAGCTGAGGTTTAAGGTACTTAA
>ORJL010310417.1_pt1 | contig 21858 bp, 23 predicted proteins | sample 1779941 | NCBI WGS metagenome assembly ORJL01 (sample SAMEA104232317, study PRJEB22302) | groundwater metagenome | biome: forest; feature: aquifer; material: groundwater | place: USA | collected 2011-08-07 | depth 5.8 m
ATGGTGGGCGATGCTGGACTCGAACCAGCGACCTTTGCGATGTGAACGCAACGCTCTAACCAGCTGAGCTAATCGCCCTCTGGGCCACGGTCCAATACCGGGACAGAACGGGCGTGGTGGCAACGGAGGGATTCGAACCCACGACCTAACGCTTATGAAGCGTCCGCTCTACCACTGAGCTACGTTGCCGCCGGAGAGGAGAGACCAGCCGCCTCTTACCCTCCCATTGCCACAAGCATCTTAGCGTGCGGCCAGCTAGGGTGTCAATTGCACGTATTTGGCGCCACCACTTGCTTCGGAGTGGTGGGAGCTCAGTCGTCCGTACTTTCATTACAGGCGATCCGGACTGGGAAGCAGCCAACCCCAGCCACGCAATCTGCTTCCTGCTACAATGAGCGGCGGAGCTGTCACTGAAAGGCAACAGAATTATGCTCATCCTTGGCATAGAGACCTCCTGCGACGAAACGGCCGCCGCCGTGGTGGAAAACGGGCGCAGGCTCCTCTCCAACGTGGTCGCTTCCCAGGTGGACATCCATGCCCGCTACGGAGGCGTGGTGCCGGAGGTGGCCTCGCGCCAGCACGTCCTGCAGATCGTTCCCGTGGTGGCCCAGGCCCTGGAAAGAGCCAGCGTGACCTTGGATAAGGTGGACACCGTGGCAGTGACCCACGGCCCTGGCCTGGCGGGCTCCCTCCTGGTGGGCGTTAACATGGCCAAGGCCATCGCCTTTGCCAGGGGCCTGCCCTTCTACGGCATCAATCATCTGGAGGGCCACATATACGCCGCCTGGCTGCTGGATAACGACCCAGAGGCGAACCCAGGGTTCCCGTTGCTGTGCCTGGTGGCCTCGGGAGGGCATACCGACCTCCTCCTCATGGAAGGGCATGGGCGGTACCGCCTGCTGGGGCGCACCCGCGACGACGCCGCAGGGGAGTCCTTCGACAAAGCGGCGCGTGTGCTGGGCCTGGGCTACCCCGGCGGCCCGGCGATCCAACACGCGGCCCAGGGGGTGGTGTCCCAGGAACGCCTGCCGCGGGCATGGCTGGGAGGCTCTCTCGACTTCAGCTTCAGCGGCCTCAAGACCGCGCTGCTACACCGGGCCCAGAGTCTGGGCGTGGCTGTGGGGGCTGGCCATGGCGAGGCCATGGACAAAGCCACTGTGGACGACCTGGCTTCCGCCTTTCAGGCGGCGGTGGTGGATGTCCTAATTGCCAAGACCATGGACGCGGCCCGGCAGACCGGTGCCAGGGGGATCATCCTGGGCGGCGGGGTTGCCGCCAACGCCTTGCTGAGGGAGCAGATGGTCCGCTCTTCTTCGGCTTCTGGGCTTCCGGTGCTGATCCCGCCACCGGCCATGTGCGTGGACAACGCCGCCATGATAGGTGCCTGCGCCTACTTCCACACCCAGCGCTATTCAGGGCACGGGTGGGACCTGGACATCTTGCCTTCCCTGACCCTGGGCTGACACCGCCGTGGACATGGAGACAGCCAGCGAAGCTGCGGGATCCTCGGAGTGCGGCTCCTGCGAGGGCTGCTGAGGGACTTCGGCCTCCGTACGGGGGATCTCCAGGTACTCTCTTACTGGAGGCGGGTTGGCCCCACGGCCTGCTTTGGCCTTGAAGAACTCGCTGGCCATAGAGTATGCATCCTGCCTGGCGCGAGATGTGCGCAATGGCAAGCCGGCCTGCGCGTCCTGGGCGCGGAAGGACATGGACGCCATTCCCTCGGCGGCGAAGTAGCCAGAAGCGGTCACTGCGGCCAACAGCACAATGGTGCCTATGATGAGCCAGCTCAACACATTCAGCACGCCAAAGGCGGTGGCCAGCCATAGCAAGACCACCGCGCCCAGCAGCGTCAGAACGCCCTGGTAAAGTGGCTTGGGGCTCCTGGCCGTGTCCACAACCTCCACGGAAGCCACGCTTGCCAGGGGGATGAAAACGCTGCGACGCCGGCCACGGCTTTGCTGTAACTCCACCACCCTCTCGTTGGTGAGCACCAGGCAATCGCCCTCGGGCGGGACATCTGCCAGCAGGCCCTCGTCGCTCTCCAAGATCATCCACACCCGCTCGTTCTCCAGCAGGCGCACTTCTCTGGATCCCAGGCTTTCTCTGTCCATAACTCTCCCTGTGGTCACCTGATGAGGCCGACTCAACCATTAACTATATCACCATTCCTCCAGCAGTACCCGGTAGAGGTGCATCAGGCCCTGCTGGCGCAGAGCGCCCCACCGTATCCAGCCTTCCCTCAACCCCAGCAGGACAGCGGCTTCCCGGGTGACATCGTTGGCGGCCAAAGGAGGCGCCTTGACGTAGAGGTGCAGGCATGATGCCGCCAGGGCCCGGTTACGTTGGCGCGTTCCCCAGGCATGCAGTCCAGGCAGGACTACGTTCACCGCCATATCCAGCGCCCGGCCTCTGCCAATCAGGGCGCGGCCTTCCTCGACCACCATTAGAGAGCGGAGCAAAGGCGTCAGGTTGTCCTCCCCGGCTAATGGTGCCAGCCCCGCCAGCAGGCCCGCGTCCGCGTGGCGGACAAGCATGGACGCCGCCCCCTGAATACGCCGGAGTGGATGGTTGGAGGGCCGAACTCCTGCCCGGCACCACGCACTGGGGTCCATGGGCTTGGCAAATCCCACTTCAGGTAACCGGATGGAGGGGCCCTCATCTATATCTCGGGGCACTTTTTCAGATAGGCCCGATGCGCTAACCAGGCATCGGCGTAGCCCGGCTTCCCTCTGGCCAGCAGGAACGTTGCGCAGTAGCTCCATCAGGATGCCCCAGGGCAGGAGTCTGGCCAGTTCCTTGAAGGGCGCACGGTTTCGGCTGTACCCCAGAGCTTCCATGATGCCCTGGTACAACACCTCCTCCGCCCCATCCATGCCCATGGCCCGCTGGAGAATGGCGCTCTTGGCCAGGAACCGCCGCCTGCCCGCTTGGTCCAGGAGATGTTCCAGCCTCTCCGGCGGCAGATTGCGCCACTCCTGCAGCCGCTCCGCGATGGCGCCTTCACAGGCCCTGTCCCCACTTACGGCGGGCAACAGCGGCCCTCCGTTCATCGCCGCCACGGGAACTATCCCGCCGTCCTGCCTGCAAGCGGCAGCACCAGCCGTTGCACCCAGGACCACATGAAGCACTACCTTGTTGTACTTGGTGTCCCGCTGGTGGCCGTGCTCCCTCCACCCCCTGGACCGCCTGTGCACCTCCAGGTCCCCGCGCACGGGCAGCGAGCCTTCTATCTGCACCACCGCGTCCTTGAAGTCCGGCCCGGGGCCGCCGTTGGGACGGCCCGGATAAAGGACCAGCAGGCGCCTACCATCCGTGGTGCGCCGGGTCTGACGCCAAGCGCGGTTGCGCCAGAGCTGCGCCAGCAGGTGCTCTGGTATGGGAGGCCGTCTCTTCTTGTCCGCCATAGCCTGCTATTCGCCCTCCGAAGCCTCTTCGCCAGAGGAGGGCATGGCATCAGCGGCGGTGGTGTATTGGAAGCCGGCACGCTCAGCGACGATGGTCAGTAGGGTCAGGGATGTGCCCCTGGGCTGGTACACGCCGGTCTCCCACTCGCTGATGGTCTGCTGGCGGGTGCCCATCTCCTCCGCCATCTCCTGCTGGGTCACTCCCATGTGGAGGCGCAGCGCCCGGACCGTATCAGCGTTCCAGCTAGGCTTGACCTTGCTTCTCTTCCTTGGCATGGCAATATCATACACGGAAACGTGTACCGCCACAACCGCCCGTGGCCAGCTACGCGTGAGTGTAAATAGTGCGTCGTCGGGGGGTGGGAACTAACACTTTGGAGATGGGGCGAGAACTGACAAGCGAGTCTGTTTGCCACCACGAAGCAAACGGCCCAGCCGCAGCTTTCTTGACACCCATCCCATCCATTCCTATACTGCCATTAAGGCTCCGAGGGCGATTAGCTCAGGTGGTTAGAGCGCGGTCCTGATAAGACCGAGGTCCCTGGTTCGAATCCAGGATCGCCCACCATATTCTCTACCACAAGCCGTTCTGCACTTCCCCTATGGCTTTCTGCCTTCTCACTGATTCGCCGGCACCAGCCGACTAGCTGGGTGAGGAGAGGCGGTGGCCGAACCTAGGCTCGCCAATCATGCCCGCAGCAACGGTGTCGTTCGTGAACTCGTCTATCAGGATGAAGCTGCCGGTCGCCCTGTTTTGCTCGTAGTCGTCGCATATTAGAGGCTGGGTCGTCCGAATCGACACGCGCCCGATCTCGTTCAGCCTCAGCAACGCAACTCCACGCTCAGCAGAGAGCGTGGCGATATCTATTCGGGACGCCAGTTCCATGACCATCGCCTTGGCGGTGTGAGTGGTGTGCTTGATACGTAGCCTCGCCCCCGGGCGCAGCTCTGACCGGTCACTCATCCAGCAGACCGTCGCGTCGAACGTCTGAAGGACTCTTGGAGGCATGTCCGGGTCACTGATCATGTCCCCGCGCGAGATGTCGATGTCGTCTGCGACGGAGACGGCAACGGCCATACCGCTGGACGCCTGGTCTACGCTACCCCACGGCACCTCAATGGAGGTGATGACCGTGTCTTTCCCGGATGGCATTATCCTGACTCGCTGTCCCTTGTGTATAGTTCCACCGGAGACCGTCCCAGCATATCCACGGTAGTCGTGGTATTCGTTCCGCAGCGGGCGGATCACATACTGGACGGGAAGGCGCAACGGTTGTTCCTGGGCATCCTCTGGCAGTTGCAACTCCTCCAGATACTGGAGCAGCGGGCCGCCGGTGTACCACGGCATCTTATTCGAGGCCTCCACCACGTTGTCGCCGTGAAGTGCGGACATCGGTACGAAATGGGCAACATCAATCATCAGCTGGTCCAGCAGCCGCTGGAAATCGCTTCGAATGGCGGCGAAGACTTCCTGGTCGTAGTTGACTAGGTCCATCTTGTTGATGCACATGACGAAATGCCTGATGCCCAACAACGCGGCCAGGATCGCATGGCGGCGGGACTGCTCAACTACGCCGTTGCGGGCGTCTACTATGATCAAGGCCACATCGGCGGTGGACGCCCCGGTGACCATGTTGCGAGTGTACTGGGCGTGCCCCGGGGTGTCGGCCAGGATGAACTTTCGTTTCGGCGTAGAGAAGTAGCGGTACGCCACGTCAATGGTGATGCCTTGCTCGCGCTCCGCCCGGAGGCCGTCGGTGAACAGCGCCAGGTTGAGGTATTCAGGACTCAGTCGCTTGCTGGTGCGCGTCACGGATGCCAGCACATCGTCGAAGAGTGTCTTTGAGTCAAACAGCAAGCGCCCAATCAACGTGCTTTTGCCGTCGTCAACGGAGCCTGCGGTGGCTATCCTGAGCAGCTTTGTCATCAGAAATACCCTTCGCGCTTGCGGTCTTCCATCGCCGCGTCCGATGTCCTATCGTCGGCACGGGTTGCCCCCCTCTCGGAAATGCGCGTTGCCGCAATCTCGGCGATGACGTCGGCTGCGGTAGTTGCTGTAGAAGGGACGGCGGCGGTAGATGTCATATCTCCTACCGTGCGGAACCGAACGCTTTGGACCGAGACAGGCTCGCTACGCTCAGGTTCCAGGAATGGTGAGCGCGCCATAAGCATCCCGTCTCGCCAGAACACCTGGCGTTGATGGGCAAAGTAGATGGGAGGCAGGGCAATCTCCTGCTCGGCGATGTACCGCCAGATGTCCAGTTCAGTCCAGTTGGAGAGCGGGAAAACCCTGATGTGCTGGTCTGGTTTGACGAACCCGTTGTACAGGTTCCAAATCTCGGGGCGCTGGTTCTTGGGGTCCCACTGTCCAAACTCGTCCCGGAATGAGTAAACGCGCTCCTTGGCGCGCGCCCGTTCCTCGTCCCGCCGCGCTCCTCCGAACACGGCGCCGAACTTGTTGACGCGGATCGTCTCCAGCAATACCGGCGTCTGCAAGCGGTTCCGTGAGCCGCCTGGATCGGTGCTGTTTGCTATGCGGCCACTCTTGATAGCATCCTCCACGGAGCCGACAATCAAGTCAAGACCGAACTGGCGGACCACCGCATCCCGGAACTCAATGACCTCTGCAAAGTTGTGCCCCGTGTCTATATGCACCACCGGAAATGGGAGTCTCGCGGGCCGCACGGCCTTGACCGCCAGGTGCAGCATGACCACGGAGTCCTTGCCTCCGGAGAACAGCAGGCACGGACGGTCGAACTCGGCGATGACCTCCCGGATTATGTGTATGGACTCGGCTTCCAGCGTCCTTAGCTGCTGCGAGTCCTGCGCGCTAATGGGGTCAACCTTTGTTAAGCTCACCATGTATTTACATCCTCTCCTATGATTGTGTCCTTGCTACCGGCTTCCCCTTACCAACCTCGGCCCCGTCGCAGTCTGGACCACATGCAACCCGCACTCCTTGGCGTTGGGGTCTAGCTCCCACCACCAACGGCCGGCTCGCGGGTCTTCGCCAGGCTGGACGGCGCGTGTGCAGGGGGCGCAGCCGATGCTGGGGAAGTTCTTGTCATGCAGCTCGTTGTATGGAACCTGGTTCTGGCGGATGTATTCCCACACCTGGCCCGACGTCCACGCCGCCAGCGGGTTGAGCTTCACTTTGCCTGGATGCGCATCGTCCGGCTCTACCTTCTTAATGCCGGCGCGGGTCGGAGCCTGGTCTCGCCGCAGCCCGGTGATCCAAGCGTCCAGGTCTTTCAGAGCGCGCTCCACGGGCTCCACCTTGCGGACCTCGCAGCAGAGGTGGCGCATCTCCAGCGACTTGTAGAACAGGTTGAACCCGTGCTCTTCCACCATGGGCCGCACCTTGTTCATGTCTGGATAGTAGACTTCCAGGCCAATACCGTACCGCAGCCGTATCTGGTCCATCACTGTGTACGTCTCGGTCGGCAGGCGAAGGGTGTCCAGCGTGAACACTCGCGCTTTTGGGTCTATCCTCCACAGCATGTCTATCAGGGCCACATCCTCGGCCCCAAAGCTGGAAGAGAGGGATATCTTGGGCTGGAAACGCTCCAGGCCCCACTCCAGGACAGCCTGAGGGCTTTCGCGCTCCAGCTTGCGGTTGATAGCTTGAATCTCCTCCGCAGAAATCCCTGCCTTTGTCTCACTCATATTTGTATCCCACTTCTTTCCTCATTGGACTCAGCGGCAACGCCACCGCATCAACCGAAGGTGCTGCCACAAGAGTCCGCACCGCAACACGTGTCGAACGACGGGCCCTGAAGAACAGCACCAAGAGATAGATATCGACAAACGCGGCTGTCAGCAACACAACGTACGCCATTGGACTCTGGACAAAGCTCAAATCGATCAAAACCCTTGAGAGGCCGAACCCGACAACCCAAGCGTCAAAGCTCATGCAGATTCTCCGAAACACCTCAGAGTCCATACGCCTGATGAGGAATACCCCAACCGGGAGGCCAATGACGACGCTGGGCACAATGAATGGCAGAAGATGAATGCTTGAAACGCTGTACAACCCAAGAAAATAGTAGGCGACGGCGGTGAGTGTCGACTCAGCTACCCGCACAACCCCAAGAGCAGCCCGGAACTCCTCTTTCGCGAATCCCTGATTATTTAGCATCAGCGCTAGAGGAGGACCTGAGATCGTGGTGGTCGAATAGAGTGCGCCCACCCCTAACCCTAGCGGCACTCCAACAATGCGCTCGCTACGAATCGGCCTTCGAACGCCCGCCGCCTGAAGAAGTATGAGTGGAAGCAGGACCACGTAGACCAGTAGCTTCAAAAACCCGGGGTGCACCACAGAAAGCGCATAGCTGCCTACGATAACCCCGGGAATCAGACCGACTAAGATGGGCAACACCCTTAGCCATACTTTCGAGAAGCCCTTCCTGTTCACGGCCAGCGTGTAAACGTTCAGCACCACTTCCACCAGGACCAGTGCCGGACTAAGGACTCTAGCCGCATAGAAGAGCAGGGCCACCGGGACTGTCAGGGACGAGAAGCCATACCCCAAAGCCCCGTTCACAACTGCCGCGAACAGGGTAATGGCTATTAGTGTAATTACGCCAGCGTCCACCGACATTTCAACTTCTCCCTATGCTGTGTTGGTTTGTGCTTCCGCCAAGGTCCAGATAAAAAATTGCGCCTCTCTCGGTTTGAGGCTTGGAGAGGGTCGCGACCCTGGCATTAGGTATGGTCTACCCTCTCCTACGGAGGACAGGTACAACAACAGCAAAACGCTGCGCTGAAATCAGCCGGAAGACTCATAGCTATATCTAATTGCATGATGCGATTCTCCGCTTATAAGTACCGAGAGAAATGGCAGGGAGCAGAAAAAGGCCACCCTCGCTGGCCCTTAGGTCACGCTGGCCGAAAACAAGGAAGGCCCGAAGCGTGGAGATAGGGGCTAGCGACGGTGGCTAGCTACAGGTACAACAACAGACCGACTGAAACCGTGGGGACAAGCGCGTTGAAAGAGCAAAGGAATGAGCCTTCGTCCTGGGCAACGCCAGACGAACAACTGCGGAACCAGCTTTAGAACCTCGGCTCATATTGTGACAAACGTTACACTTGATAGCAACGGTTTGTCAAGAGCGCATAGCCGGTGCTATTACTCGTTTAGGGGTGGCTGAGAACCAGCGGCGGGTTCAGAGTCCCGACAGCGTTATGAATCCTCCAGCGGCCAGGGGCACCCATACATTGTCGTCTGGAGGAAGGGAGAGTAGCTCCACGATTCCAGCCACCAGTGCGCCCGCTGCAATTTGCCACCGAAAGCCTATGACCCCGGTGAAGTGCATCAAGCCTGCCACCGCCAGCCCTGTGGCAACCATGGCCGCCGTGCCCCACGGGGACTTGCCCAGAATGCGCCACCCTGGCGCCCTCTGGCCCACCATACCAGCCACGGGGTCGCCCAGGGATGTGAACAGCACGGCCAGGACAGCGGCGTCCCGGGGATAAAGAACAAAAGCACCCAGCGTCCCCAGGAGCACGTAGCTGGCGCCGGTGACCCTGGTCTCCTCCCTGGGGCGCACCACGGGGCGGAAAAACCGCAGAAAAATGGCATTGAGGCGATTTACACGGAGCCTTGCCAGGTCCACAAGCACCACCAGCGCGGCGGTTGCCAGGAGGATTATTAGAAGCCAGGCATAGGGCAAAAGCAGCGCCATTACCGGAAAGACGGAGGCGAAGACCATGTGAAAGAGCCGGCGAGGGGCGTGCAATGACGCGCCGTCGCTGGCGGAGTGAGTCACCGGTGGCGGCCTCTGTCCTTCATGCAACTCGGTGCCCAAAGCTTGACTGGGGCTTCTCAATCCTTCTGGAAGTACAGATAGATGGTGTCTCCCGTATCCCAGACAAGCTGGTAGAACTTGATGTCCCTGGGCACTTCAAAGATCACCCATCCCTTGAGCTCACAGTAAGGTTGGTCCCCGCATTGCTGAGGCAGCGACACGTTCCCCCACAGGAAAGGGGCCATGGTGTCCTCCCGGGGGCCAGCCTCCGGCACTTCGGCCCTGTCCTGCAACGGGTCGATGGGAGTGTAGTCCAGGTATTTGGTATCGCGCAGTCTGACAGTGTCCTTGTTTATCGACATTATGACCACGTTGGCCTGGCGGTTTCGAACCTCCAGGTAGGCCACAGCCAAAGTCCTGGTGCTGTCCTTGGGTCTTACCACGTAGTGTTTGCCACCGTCGGAATAGCGCACCTCTTCAGCCAGGCGTATCTCTTTGGTCCTTATAGCCAGCGTATTGCCGAAGAACCAGTCGGTAGCGGTAGCTGTGGCGCTGCAGGCTGAGAGCGCCATGAGGAGTATTGCCAGCGGTATGATGGCGAGTGCTGGCCGTGGATGAATCATCATTGTTTGAGGTCGGCCTCCTGTTCAGGGAGTGGTGGTGCTCATGGAGGGCATGGCCCTCAGCTTGCTAACCAGTTCCGGGAGCACCTTCAGCACGTGCTCCACGTCGTCGCCGGTGTTGTCGCGGCCCAGCGTTAGTCGAAGGCTGGCCTGGGCCAGTTCCGCCGTCAGCCCGGTGGCTACCAGCACGTGGGACGGTTCCAGGGATGCCGAAGTGCATGCGCTGCCGCTGGAGGCAGCGACGCCGTGGAAGTCCAGTCCCAGAAGGACGGGCTCGGCCTCGATGTGCTCGAATGAGAAGTTGACGTTGTTTGGCAGGCGCTGGGTAGGGTGTCCGTTCAAGTAGGCATGGGGTATTCGCTCCTGGATGCCTTGGATGAGGCGGTCCCGCAGGCTTTGTGTATGCCGGCTCAGCCAAGCCGTCTCTTCCGTTGCCAGCTCCAGCGCCTTGGCTGTGCCCACTATGCCTGGGACGTTCTCCGTGCCGGCCCGGCGCTGCCGCTCCTGCCCGCCGCCCACTTGCTGGGGCGTGAACGGCGTGCCGCGCTGGACGTACAGGACGCCTGAGCCTTTGGGGCCGTAGAACTTGTGGGATGATAAGCTTAGCATATCCACTCCCAACGACCTCACGTTCAGGTCCAGGTAACCTGCCGCCTGCACGGCGTCCGTGTGGAACACAATGGTGCGCCCCATGCGCTTGGCCCTATCCTTGACCAGTTTTGCGGCCCCCGCTATGGGAAGGATGGTGCCGATCTCGTTGTTGGCCATCATCATGCTGACCACCGTCGTACGTGGGGTGATGGCCTGCTCCAGGTCTTTCAGGTCTACCATGCCGTACCGGTCCACCGTCAGGAACGTTGTTTCAAAGCCAAGGCTTTCCAGGGAGTGGCAGGCGTGCAGCACGGCGTGGTGCTCTATGCCGGTGGTGATGATGTGATTGCCGGTGGGCCAAAGGGCTATGGCGGCCCCGCGAAGGGCCGTATTGTCGGACTCCGTGCCGCCGCTGGTGAACATCACCTCGCTGGCCCGGCAGCTCAGCACGCGGGCCACTGTCTCCCTGGACTCGTCCACTGCCTGACGCGACTCCTGGGCCAGGGAGTACAGGCTGGATGGGTTGCCGTAGCGCTCCGAGAAGTATGGAAGCATGGCCTCCAGCACCTCGGCGCGCACCGCAGTGGTGGCGGCGTGGTCCATGTAAATCAGCTTGCCAGAAGGTTCGGCCATGAATGCTCCCCCGTCCTCTCCAGGTTCCCACAGGATAGCGCTCCTAGATTCTAGCATACCGTAGGGAATTCAGCGGCGCTACGTCTTCTGTCGTTCCTTTTGCTTTTGGGTGGAGGGAGCATGCGAATAAGATTCGGGGTGGGCTGGGTGGGAAAGACCTCGTTGGGGTGGGGTGAGGAATACCTGGCAAGGTCAATCGCAGTTATGAAGGAAACAGAACCCGCTACGTTGTCTCCGCAGGCAAGCCAAGCCTGCGGATCTGAGCGTTACGCGCCGCCCCCAGAACGGCGAAGCCTATGACAGCGGCGCCACCCACGGCTACAGCTATGGACGGATTGAACACGCTAGCCAGGACTCCGCCCTGAAATCCGCCCAGGGGCATAAGATTCCAGGTCATGCCGTAAAACCCCATGACACGGCCTCGGAACTGGTCCGGAACCAGCATCTGCAAGGTGCTCTGCGTCACAATCATGTAGACGGAACTGGCTGCACCTGCCAGCGCTGCCAGAGTCAGAGAGACATAGAACCAGCGAGAAAATGCGAAGATCAGCAAGAAGCAACCGAAGGCCACAGCTCCTCCAATCAACAAGAGACCTTTGCCTCTCGCGTTCCCCAGAGCGGCGACCATGACAGTGCCCGAGAGTGCACCAATGCCCCCCATGGCCAGGAGCAGCCCCAGGCCAGAAGGCCCAACGTGGAGCACATCTCTCTGAAACACCGGCATGAGTTGGATGTAGGACATTCCGAAGAAACTATTAAAGAAGGTCATCCCCAGAAGGAAGGAGAAGATGTGGTTGTTCCAGATGAACCGCAGGCCCCCAACCATGTCCCGCATGAAAGTGGCGGATGGAGCCCGCTGCACTGGAGGCATTCGCACAACGGCCAGAAACAGGACGAAGGCTGAGAACCCCAGGGCGGCCAGATAGAAGACGGCGGAAGCTCCCACCAAACCGATCAGGAGTCCCGCTAAGGCGGGGCCCACTATGCGTGTCCCCTGCCAGATACTGGAGTTCAGAGCCACGGCGTTTGTCAGGGCTGCCCGATCTATGAGATGGGGGAAAATGGCCATGCGAGATGGCCCATCGAAAGCGCCTAGGCCGCCCATTAGAAAAGCCACTGCCATCACGTGCCAGGGTTGTACCAGGTGTGTAGCCGTCAATGTCGCCAGGACTATCAGCACTATTGCGCTGATGGATTGCGTGGCCATGATGAGGCGGCGCGTGTTCACTTTGTCGGCCACCACGCCGCCGAAGAGGTTGAGGGCCACGGCAGGGGCCGCCGAACTGAGGCCCACCAGTCCCAACTGTAGTTTGGAACCGGTGAGGTCATAGACCAGCCAGCCCTGGGCCACCACCAGCATCTGAAATCCCAGCACCGAGACAAGCTGGCCAAACCAGAACAGGCGGTATTCCCGGTACCGGAGCGCGTCAAAGGCCTGGACTCGGACCTTTATTGAAGGCAAGGGCTCACGTGGAGAAGACTACTCCCTGACGGGCAGCCTGCCCCAAGTCACCGATGCGGCAGATGCCGCCCAAGCTCTCTTCTTCTTGAGGGTGTCTCGAACGGCGGCCAGCGTTGCGTTGGGGTCGTTGGTCACCAGCACCCAGTCTGGCGCTTCCGGAATCCAGTACGGAGATGTGATCCGTACCACCGACTTCTCCTTGGCGTTGAAGTAAATGCCGACTTGCTTTGGATCCATGGCTGCCGCCTCCTCCTGGATAAGCTAGAGATAAGTTACTCCACGGTCACCGTTTTGGCCAGGTTGCGTGGCTGGTCAACATCGCATCCGCGACGCACTGCTATATAGTATGCCAGCAACTGAAGAGGAATCACCGTCACCATCGGCGAAATCAGGTATGGCGCCTCCGGAATCTCTATGGTCTCGTCCACCTTGGCGCTAATCTCGCGGTCGCCCTGGGTCGCCAGGGCCACCACCGTGCCTTCTCTGGTTTTCACCTCTTCAACGTTGCCACGCATCTTGTCGTAGAGGCCGTCGCGAGGCGCTATCACCACTACCGGCATACTCTTGTCTATGAGGGCTATGGGGCCATGCTTCATCTCGCCCGCGGCGTAGCCTTCCGCGTGAATGTAGCTGACCTCCTTGAGCTTGAGGGCGCCCTCCATGGCTATGGGCATATTGATGCCTCGGGCCAGGTACAGGAAATGCTCGTGCTCAGAGTACTTCTTGGCCATCTCCTCAATGTGGTGGGCCTGGTCCAGGACCTGGCTCATGAGCCTGGGGACCGTCATCAGGTCTTGAAGGACGGCCTTCAAGCGCTGCTGGTCCAGCACGCCGCGGACCTTTCCCAGATAGGCGGCCAGGAGGTACAGGGCTACCAGCGACCCCGTAAGGCACTTAGTGCTGGCCACGCCTATCTCCAATCCCACGCCGATGCCTACCGTCCCTTGCGCCAAGCGCGTTGCCTGGCTGCCATCCACGTTGCATACCGTGATTTGCCTGGCCTGAAGCTCCTTGGCCATCTCCATGGCTCCCAGGGTATCCGCCGTCTCTCCGGACTGGCCCACGGAGACCAGCAGCGTATGCCGGTCCATGATTGGGTTGCGGTACCTTAGCTCGGAAGCGTTGTCCCACTCCGACGGAAGCCCGGCCAGCTCTTCCATGTAGAACCGTCCCACCTGGCAGGCGTGGAGGCTGGTACCCATGCCGGTCAGCACCACGCGGTGGATGTCCTTTACCTCCGCCTCGCTGAAAGGGAGCCCGTCCAACTTCACGTCGGGGGGATCGAAGGAGACACGCCCCACCAGAGTCTTGCGGATGACCTCCGGCTGCTCCATGATCTCTTTGAGCATGAAATGGCGGTAGCCACCTTTGGCCACTGCCACGGCGTCATAGGGGGCGCGGTGAGGTTTCCGTGGGATGGTATGTCCCTGAAAAGACTGGTAGCGGGCTTCGTCAGGCCTCACCGACACAAGCTCTCCTGGAGCCAGGAAGGCCACCTGGGTCGTGTTGGGCAGTATGGCGGGAAGGTCGCTGGCCAGGAACATCTCACCATCGCCATAGCCCACGGTAATGCCGCCTGCGTTGCCCGAGCGGAAGGCCACCAGGTGCTGCGAGTCTTTGGCGTACAAGGCTACTACCGCCTGTGCGCCGTGAAGAAGTTGTGCTACCTCTCGGACCGCCTCTCTCAGCGATGCCCCTTTCTTGATGAACGACTCTACAAGGTGGGCGATCACCTCGCTGTCCGTCTCCGATTTGAAAATGTGGCCGGTGTCCAGGAGTTCCTCTTTCAAGCTCAGGTAGTTCTCCACTATGCCGTTATGGACAACGACTATCTCGTTGTTGCAGTCGGGGTGGGGGTGGGCATTGGCCTTGGTGGGAGAGCCGTGGGTTGCCCACCGGGTATGGCCTATCCCAGAGGTGCCCTGGGGGAAAGACCCGTCCAGCATCTCCATCAGGGTGCTGAGCTTGCCGGGCGTCTTGCAGATGGTGAGACTGCCGCTGTTGTCCACCACGGCGATGCCCGCGCTGTCATAGCCGCGGTACTCCAGACGCGCCAGACCTTCCAGTAGGATCGGCGCTGCCGCCTTCTGTCCCACGTATCCCACAATGCCACACATGTTATCCCCCTGGCCTGATTGCCGAGGAACGTTCCGGAAAACTGCTAATTATACTAAACGCTCGGACAATTGTCTCAAAGTCCTTGTTGCCTCATGTGCCGGCCTGGCTCCGCGTCTGGCTATAGACGCCGCGGTACTCCTCTGGAAGGAGAGCAGCGATCCGCAGCATTATCATCTCCGTGAGGGAGTCCAGGACGGCGTCGCTGGGCTTCCCTTCGATGCTGGGAAGACTGAAAGGCTGGCCTATTACCACTCGTATGCGGCAGAACGGGAAAAGGATGCGCCACATGGCTGTGACATTCTCTGTGCCGATGATGCCTACCGGCAGTATTGGGGTGTGGGTTTTCAGGGCCATATACGCCGCCCCGTGACTTGCCTTCCGCAGCCCGCGGGGACTTCTGGTGCCCTCTGGGAAAATGGCCACCGCCTGCTCCCGCTCCAGGGTGTGTATTATCCACAGTGGCCCCTGGGCGTCCCGGCTGTTCCGGTCTAAGGGATGGACTCCCCAACTCTTCAGAACCGCGGAGGCTACGGGGTTGTGAAAAAGCGTGCTCTTGCCCACAAAAGATGCCTGCCGGGGCAACGCGGCTGCCACCACAGGAGGGTCTGCATTGGACTGGTGGTTTGCCACCACCAGCAGGCGGCCCCGGGGAGGCACAGCCTCGCGGCCTTCCACTTCCCACCGGCCAAAGGTACTGAAACATACCCTGGCCAAGCCTCGGCTGAACTTGTAGGCCACCGTCATCGTCGTGCTCTTGCCAGTGAGATGATGAGGTTCACCACTTCCTCCGCACTGCAGTTGTCCGTAACTATGACTCGGGCATCGGGAGAGGGACGGAGTGGAGCTACCTTGCGCTCCGAGTCCATTTTGTCACGCTCCGTCATCTCCTGCAGGACCTTCTCGTACGTCACGTCCTGACCCAGGGCCTGGAGCTCCTTGAAGCGGCGTTGCGCCCGCTCCGACGCGGAGGCTGTCAGGAACACCTTCAACGGTGCTTCAGGTAAAACCACTGTTCCGATGTCACGGCCCGCCAGCACTATGCTTCCATCCTCGGCCACGCGACGCTGGAGGGACACCATGACCTCTCGGACGCCGGGGACCATGGACACCTGCGACACCCTCTCTTCCACCTTGGGGTCCCGCAGGAGCGATGTGACGTCCTGCCCATCCACCAGGATGTGCGTTGAGCCGTCCTCCTGCAAAGCTACATCCATGGTGTGCTGATGGGCCAGATCAACCAGCCTGGCCTTGTCCTTGGTATCCATTCCGGTTTGCAGCGACAGCAGGGCAAACGCCCGGTACATGGCGCCCGTGTCCAGGAACCTGTAGCCCAGCTTGCGCGCCACCAGCCTGCCCACGGTGGACTTGCCAGAGGCAACAGGGCCGTCTAGTGCTATGACTTGGGTGATTTTCATGGGGGCCACTACTGGTGTCGCCTGGCACTCGATATTTGTGGACTTGGCGCCAGGCTCCGCCAGATTATAGGACGGTTGACATATCGACACAACTGAGGGGACAAGCCTGCCCTGTCTGCCACGTGAGCGACGTTGCCTCAAGGATCAAGAAGATGCCAAGGGCACGGGCCTACTTTTTGTCAGCGGCCCGCTCAAACACTTCGAACCAGCCAAGCAGTCAGTCGGCCACGCCTGAAGAGGCCGCCAATGAGCCAGCGGACGTACCGCGCACCTATAAAGCGCCAACGATGCCCCCACCGCGACCCCCTCCGCAGCCTGCTGGTTAGCGGCCTTTGAGGTCACGAAGGCCGATGGTCGTCTTGGACCGTGCGGGCCGCCCGCTTCGGATCCATTTGCTCAGGCGGTCGTCCGTTTGCGCTCTGAAGACGACGGTCCCCTGCGCTGAGTCCCGGTAGTAGAAGGGCTGCCTCCCGGTTTCCTTGGGCAGCATCACCTTGATCTCCTGACCCGCGAAAGTGCCGTCAGCGGCGGCGTCCAAGCGGCCAGTGGAGGATGACGCGGTGAGACGCACCATCAGGTCGGCGCCGGGCTTGAACGGGCGCCCTCTGAAATTACGCGCCTGGAGGGTGAACCTCCGCGGGCTATCGCCGGTCGGCGCATCACCCTCATCAGCGATGACCACAATGCTCCAGCGTCGGGAGTAGCCGAGCAACAATCCAAACAGGCCGAACAGGCCGATGCCAATGAGGACAAAGGGTGGCCAATTAGTCTGGCTCACGGGGGCTATGACGGCGTAGTCACTGAAATGCTTGACGGTGGCGTAGACAATACCTTTGCTGATGTCCACAGTGGAATCAATGGGCTGCCACTGATTGCCGACCAAGAGATAGATGCGGAGTTTACTCGCATCGGTGTTGGGCGGCAATTGTACCTTGGTGTAGTCAATACTCAACACCAGGGGCGGATCGAAGGTCGCGCCGCTTGGCCCAAGCCGAATGGCGACGGGGATCACGTTCCCCGCCGGCGGGGGTGGCGGACTTTGGAGCCGGTCAACAGTGACTAGGTCCACGCGCGAGCCATCGGCGGCCACGGCACGAGTTGTTACGTCCAAGGCTAGGGTGCTCACCCCGTCTTGCGAAACGGAGAGGATGGCCTGCTCGTTCTGCCAGTTAGCTACGTTCACGTTGGTATTATCGATTTGGCCCTGGTTGTTCACCGTTAGCATCTCCAGCGCGGCCGTCGGAGTCGGTGATCCGCCAAACGGCCCGCCTGGTGTCGCCGTCGGCGTAGGCGTCGTAGACCCGCCAAACGGATTGCTCGGTGTCGCCGTCGGTGTCGTAGATGGGCCGAAGGGACTGCCCGGTGTCGCCGCTGGCAGCGGTGTAGGCGTCGGTGTCGGTGATCCGCCAAATGCGCCGCCAGGTGTCGCTGTCGCAGTTGGTGTAGCCGTGGGAGTTGGGGTCGAAGTCGGGGGAACCACAACCGAGACTGGGGGCCGTTGTGCCACGGTCGCGCATTGGGCAGTCCACAGCCCTGCGACCGGATTAGGAACTATGTACAAGGTCAAAGTTGGCTGAGTTGTACCGGCTAAGGCCCCTACAGAAGTTATGGTGTCGTGGGTGACATACGCTGTCCCACTCGGATCGTTCAAGTACTGGACATTCATGCCTTGCGTTGCCAACGATAGGTATGTCCCCCCTATCCCACCTTGCTGATAAGTGAGCGTGCAATTGGGAAACGGCGTGGCCGTCGCTGCTGGCAACGGCGTTGGCGTTGCAGTGGCTGTCGGTGTAGCAGTTGCAGTCGCAGTAGCGGTGGCAGTAGTCGTAGCCGTGGGCGTCTCTGTAGGCGTAGGCGTCTCAGCCAACGGACCCGAGGGACTGCCAGGTGTCGCCGTCGGCGTAGGTGTAGCCGTAGCCGGTAACGGCGTGGCCGTAGGTGTAGGCGTCGCGGTAGGTGGCACAGGCGTTGGTGTAGGCGGCAGCGGTGTTGGCGTTGGAGTCGAAGTGAGAGGGACCTCAACCGAGATTGGGGGCAGTCCCGCGCCCACACATTGGGCATTCCATATCCCTGGGGCAGGACTAGGAACGCGGTACTCGGTCGCGGTTGGCTTGAATGTACCGGCTGCGGAGCCCATGGAAGTTATGGCGTCGAAGGAGACAAACGAGATCCCACTGGGGGCATTCAAGTAAACTACGCTCAGGCCTTGAGTTGCCAACGACAGGTAATTCCCAACCTGATAATAGGTAAACGTGCAATTGGGCAGCGGCGTCGGCGTGGCCGTGGGCGGCACAGGCGTTGGTGTGGTGGTCGGCGTGGGCGTGGGCGTAGCCGTAGGCGTCGGCGACTTGACGTTGGTGAACGTGCAGGTGACGTTAGCCCCAGCCTCCAGATTCACGGTGAAGGTCCTGTTGAGTTGGTCAGTGAAAGTTGTCGTCGATCCCGGGACCGCGACAACACATTGAAGGGAACTCACTGTCCACCCGCTCACCGCGTCCTCGGTCACAGTGAAGGAGACTCCAGCCGACAGGTTGGTGAATGTCTTCGAGTTGAGAAGCGTGCCGTTTGCCGGGTCATCGTCCAAGTCGAAGGCACTCAGGCCCGCTCCCACGGTGGTGAAATGGAAGTCCTGCGGGTCGTCCGGCTGCGCGTCCTTCACGATCGTGAGAGTGCCTGTCGCCGGTATAGGCGTAGCTGTCGCGGTCGGCGGCAGCGGTGTCGGCGTGGCCGTGGGTGGCACAGGCGTCGGCGTTGGAGTCGAAGTGGAAGGGACCACAACAGAGATTGGGGGTAGCAGCACTGCACTCGAGCATTGAGCAGTCCATACCCCTGAGACCGGATTAGGAACGAGGTACAGGGTAGCATTTGGCTTGGTTGTACCGGCTGTGTTGCCTGCAGTAGTTATGGCGTCGTTGGTGACGTACGCGATCCCACTGGGATCGTTCAAGTACTGTACATTGAAGCCTTGAGTTGCCAACGACAGGAAATACCCCCCCATCCCGCTCTGTTGATAGGTGAGCGTGCAATTGGAGGGCATCGGCGTCGGCGTCGCGGTTGGCGGTAGCGGCGTGGCCGTTGGCGGTAGCGGCGTCGCGGTTGGCGGCACAGGCGTGGCCGTGGGCGGCAGAGGCGTTGGCGTCGCGGTGGGAGGCACAGGCGTGGGCGGCGGCGCGGCGCAAGCTCCAGTGACCACCGCCAGGCTCTCGTTTGCGCCTGCCCCGATGGCCACCGGCCCGCTGAGCCCCGTCACCTGCACCGGCACCTTGCTGGATGTATACGTGCCGTTGCCGAGCCGGCCATCGGGGTTGGCCCCCCAGGCCTGGACCGTGCCGTCGTTCTTGAGGGCAAAGCTCTGGTATCGAGCGCCCGCGATAGCCGTGACCCCGGTGAGCCCCGTCACCTGCACCGGCACAAGGCTATTCACGGTGCTGTTGTTGCCCAACTGGCCGGATGTATTGTGTCCCCAGGCCCAGACCGTGCCGTCGTTCTTGAGCGCCAGGCCGTGCAGGTCACCACCCGCGATGGCCACCACTCCGGTAAGCCCCGTCACCTGCACCGGCACGAGGCGCTGCGTGGTCGTGCCATCGCCAAGCTGGCCGTATGCGTTGTACCCCCAGGCCCAGACCGTACCATCGCCCTTGAGCGCCATACTGTGGTAGATGCCGGCGACAACGGCCACCGCCCCACTGAACCCCGTCACCTGCACCGGCACAAGGCTCGCTGTGGCCGTGCCATTGCCAAGCTGGCCAAAGGTATTGTTTCCCCAAGCCCAGACGGTGCCATCGCTCTTGGCCGCCAGGCTGAAGCCGGCGGTAGCGATGCCGGAGGCGGCCATACCCACTACGCCGCTGAGCCCAGTCACCTGCACCGGCACGAGGCGCTGTGTGGTCGTGCCATCGCCAAGCTGACCGGCTGAATTGTACCCCCAGGTCCAGACGGTGCGGTCGCCCTTGAGCGCCAAGCCCTGGAATTGACCAGCCGCGACGGCCGTGACCCCGCTGAGGCCCGTCACCTGCACCGGCACATGGCTCTCCGTGACCGAGTTGTTGCCCAACTGGCCATGAGCGTTGTCCCCCCAGGCCCAGACGGTGCCGTCGCTCTTGAGCGCCAGGCTGCCTTCTATATCGCCTGTGACGGCCACTATTCCGCTGAGGCCCGTCACCTGCACCGGCACATTGCTGCCCGTGGTCGTGCCATTGCCCAGCTGACCATGGATGTTGCCTCCCCAGGCGCAAACCATGCCGGGTGGGACTATGCCAGCGGGTGCCGCGATGGCGGCGGGAGAAGAGCCCGTGCTCGAGAACAAAGCGACGGAGATGATCAACGCGGCGACAAACGAAATGGACCGGCGAACTGTTAATTTGTTGATTTTGCTCCCTAATGATCTTGGATGCGTGGCGAAGAGGACGTACCACGACGTAACATCTTCATGGCATGTGCGCCGAGCCAAAACGATAAGTATGGGTACCAGGCTCTTATATGTCAAATTACCCGCGTGCAAGGAACCAGCATTGAACCGAAGCAAAGCGGGTGAAACGGCAAGACTACGTTCCGAGTGTAGTGAGGAATATCTGGCAAATGACCTTTGCCACCTGGAACCAAACGGCGCCGCGTATCTGGGTCTTTTAGTTGTTACTCTAAACCGAAGCCCTCGAGCAGAGCGAAGGGGAAGTGAAGAGTCTGGGGCAGGGACCCTTCCCTGTTGCTTCGTCCCTGGAAATCGGGGCACGATGGCTGTTGAGCCTTCGAGTGGCAGCAACGCGATGCCCTGTGCCGCGTATCTGTTTTGCTTGACACTTTACTTAACCAGAGGTAAGCTGAATTAACCTAAAAGTCCTGTTGGCCCTTGACAAAAGAGCCGGCAGAAGAGCGAAAGGACGGTGAAGGACGATGGACGTAATTTTCGTCCTGGGCGTCCTTGCGGCTCTGGGACTAGGGATAGCTGGTGGTTACCTTATCAGAATCCTTCTGGAGCAGAAGGGAGTATCCGCAGCCAGACACACGGCGTCGGCTATTCTTCAGGAAGCGGAAGAGGGGAAGAAGAAGCTCCTTCTGGAGGCCCAGGAAGAGGCACTCAAGCTCCGCACTTCAACTGAACAAGAGTTGAGAGACCGGCGGGTTGAGTTGCAGCGCCAGGAACGGCGCCTGAGCCACCGAGACGAGCAACTGGTGAGGCGAAACGAGGCTCTGGAACGGCGGGAGCGCAATCTGACCCAGCGTACTAAAGAGCTGGATGATTTGAAAGCGCAGCTGGAGAAACAGCTGGAGGAGTCGGTAGGCAAAGAGCAAGAACGGCTGGAAGCCATCGCGGGCCTTTCCATGAACGAGGCCCGGGAACAGTTGCTTCAGCGAGCCGATAACGAAATCCAGCATGAACTGGCCCGCCGGTACAGGGACACTGAGCAGCGGATGAAGGACGAGGCGGACCAGAAGGCCAAGAAGATCATCACGCTGGCTATTCATCGCCTTGCCTCGGACGTAGTATCGGAGAACACCACCTCAGTTATCCCCATACCCAACGATGAGATGAAGGGTCGTCTCATTGGCCGCGAGGGACGGAATATCAGGGCACTCGAAGCTGCCACGGGGGTAGACCTTATCATAGACGATACCCCTGATGCGGTGACTATCTCGTGTTTCGACCCGGTCCGTAGAGAGATTGCCAGAGTTGCTCTGAGCAAGCTTATACAAGACGGGCGGATTCATCCTGCCCGCATTGAGGACATCGTAGACAAGGCCCAAAAGGAGGTGGAGGAGGTCATAGCAAAGGAGGGGGAACGGGCCATTTTCGAGACTGGAGTCCGTGGGCTGAACCCGGAACTCATCAAGCTGCTGGGCCGCCTGAAGTACCGCTACAGCTAC
>ORJL010465899.1_pt1 | contig 21855 bp, 19 predicted proteins | sample 1779941 | NCBI WGS metagenome assembly ORJL01 (sample SAMEA104232317, study PRJEB22302) | groundwater metagenome | biome: forest; feature: aquifer; material: groundwater | place: USA | collected 2011-08-07 | depth 5.8 m
AATCGCCCGCGACAGGCCTTCAAAAATTCCTGCCAGCTCTGTCCGCCGAGTTCGTTGGCCGCCTTAGCCGCCTGGTATTGCGATCCGCATTCCTTCAATACATTGGCCTGCGCATACGCGTCCCCTGAGCTCGCGGCGAGGCCGACGGCGACGGCCAGAGCGCCGCCGGCCGCAGCGTAAGAAACAGCGATACGGATCCCCATATAAATCTCCATTGATCGACGGCGCGAACTGAGCCGCAACAACTGCGACGGCGCATAGAAGCATGACGCGCGCCATCTGCGCCCGCCGGGGGCGACGATAGTCCCAACTTGGTTGTGAACGCAATCCAAACGCGCGATAAAGCCTGAGCACGCGGCGTTTTTTCGTCCGCTTTTTAAGGGTGAGTCGTGGCAAGCGTTCGGGAACAGCCGGCAAGTTGGCGCGAGCTCGCGGTCGTGTCGCATCCCGACGGACTGAAACGCTGTCCGTGGCCCGGCGTCGATCCGCTTTATCTCGACTATCACGACAACGAATGGGGGCGGCCCGAACGGGACGGCCGGGCGCTCTTCGAAAAGCTGACGCTCGACGGCTTTCAGGCCGGCCTCTCGTGGATCACCATTCTGCGCAAGCGTGAAGCGTTTCGCGCGGCCTTCGACGGCTTCGATCCGGCAAAGATCGCGAGATTCGATCAGAAGCGCGTCGCGGCGCTGATGCGCAATGATGCAATCGTGCGCAACCGCGCAAAAATCGAAGGCGCCGTGCTCTCGGCGCAGGCGTGGCTGGAGATCGAGGCGACGACCGGCTTTTCGGATTATCTGTGGAGTTTCGTGGACGGACGACCGATCGTCAATCGCTGGAAGCGCATGAGCGACGCGCCGACGCAAACCCCACTTTCCGAACGCCTCTCCAAAGATCTCAAGGCGCGCGGCTTCAAATTCTGCGGACCGACGATCGTCTACGCCTTCATGCAGGCGGTCGGCATGGTGGACGATCATCTGACGGGCTGCCATCGCCACACAGGGGGCGAGGGCGGCTGAAGCGATGCGCTCCCCTCCAGCGAAAAATCGTGGGCGGCCCTCGCCCGGCGAGGCGCCCCGCGCCTGGCAGCGCATGTTATCCGGACGCCGCCTCGATCTGCTCGACCCTTCGCCGCTCGACGTGGAGATCGAAGATATCGCGCATGGGCTCGCGCGCGTCGCGCGATGGAACGGTCAGACCGTCGGCGCGCATATTTTCTCGGTCGCGCAACACAGCATGCTTGTGGAAAAGGTCGCATGTGCGCTCGATCCCGCGATCGGCCGAACGGAGCGGCTTTACATGTTGCTGCATGACGCGCCGGAATATGTGATCGGCGATATGATCTCCCCGTTCAAGGCGGTGATCGGCGACGCATACAAAAGCGTCGAGGACCGCATATTGGGCGCGATTCTCCTGCGTTTCTCTCTGCCGCCGACGCCTTCTCCCGCACTGCGGCGCCTGTGCAAAGAGGCCGATCGCGCCGCGGCTTTTTTTGAGGCGGTGCAGCTTGCGGGCTTTACACGGGGCGAAGCCGAGCGCATCTTCGGCCGCCCGGCGATCCCGCCGCAGCCCTTCATGGACGAACTCGCCCCGGCTCCCATTGAGGAGACGCAGGCGCGTTTTCTCGCTCGGTTTCGGGCGGTCGACGAACGTTGAAGAAGAACGTCGGGGAGAGAAATGCCGAATGGGCGCTTGTACGTCTGTTCCCTGACTAAGGTGGTCGACACGGTGCGCGAAAGCGGCGCGCGCTCGCTTGTCACCATTCTTACCGCCGGGGCGTCGCTTGTTCGGCCTTGCGAAATCTCCCGCGAGCGCCATTTGCGGATCGCTGTCTCCGATATCGACGCGCCGCGGGGAGGGCACATCCTCCCTGGCGAGGAACATATCAATCGGCTGCTCGCTTTCCTTGAGGAATGGGACCGCTCCGCGCCGCTCGTCATACACTGCTACGCTGGGGTGAGCCGATCGCCCGCAGCGGCTTTTGTCGCGGCCTGTGCTTTAGCGCCGCGTCGCAGCGAAATGGAGATCGCGCGCGAACTGCGCCGCGTCTCGCCGACCGCGACCCCGAACAGGCGGCTGGTCGCGCTCGCCGACGAAAGGCTCGGGCGGAACGGGCGAATGTCCGCCGCGATCGCCGCGATCGGACGCGGGACCGACTGCTATGAGGGAGCGCCCTTCGCCCTGGAATTCGCCGACGCCTAGCCGAGCCGCCGAAGCGCTCGCGCCTCTATCCCCGCCCGTCGAAATCGGCCTCACCGCTGCAATCGTCGCCGTTCGAGACGACGAGCCCTTGATCCTGACGACGCGCGCGGATGGGCCGGCGGGGGTCGCCGCCCTTCCCTCCGGACCTTTCGATCCGATCCGCCATCGCACCTTCGAGATCGGCCTGCGCGAATGGGTCGCCGAGCAGACCGGCGCGCCGCTGGGCTATGTCGAGCAGCTCTATACATTCGGCGACCGCGGACGCCACGCCCGCGCCGGCGACCGTGATCCGCACGTCGTCTCGGTCGGCTATTTGGCGTTGACGCGCATCCGCGACGACGCCGATCGGCGCGCAAGCGTCTGGCGGAGCTGGCATGATTTCTTTCCCTGGGAGGATTGGCGCAAAGGTCCGCCCGCGGCGCTCGAGGACACGATCGCGCCGGGATTGACGGACTGGGTGGCCGAGGCGCCGGACGCCGTTTCCTCCTCAGGCGTCTCGCGCCGGGTGCGGGTCAATCTTCTCTTTGGCGGCAAGGGACGCGCGTTCAATGAGGAGAACGTCCTTGAGCGCTACGAGCTTCTTTACGAGGCGGGGCTTCTCGAGGAGGCGCTGCGCGATGGTCGCGAATCGGCGGAGAGACGGGCGCCGCTGACGCCGCTCGGGACTCCGATGCGCCACGACCACCGCCGCATTCTTGCCACAGCGATGGGCAGACTGCGCGCCAAAATGAAATATCGGCCGGTGATCTTCGAGTTGATGGCGTCCGAGTTCACGCTGACTGAGCTGCAGCGGACAGTAGAAGCCATCGCTGGCCGACATCTGCACAAGCAGAACTTCCGCCGTCTGGTGGAATCAACGGCCATTGTCGAGCCGACAGGGGAAATGTCCTTAAAAACCGGCGGACGCCCAGCTGCTCTATTTCATTTTCGCCGCAATGTTCTGCAAGAAAGGCCTGCGCCAGGGCTTCGCGTCGGCATCCGAGGCTGATGTCGTTCCTTAAGGCGATGTTCACCGCGACATGGTGAATGTTCGCTGAAGCGAAGCCCGCAATGCGTAGAGTAGAGGTGCGTCTTTGGGCTATTTGTCGCCGCCCCCCATGCCGGCGCCGGTCGTCGTCTACAAGGACGTCGGCGGACTGGTCAGCGATTATGAAGCGCTCACCGAGCGATATCGCCGCGAGAACCGCGAGGTCAGGCTGCATGAATGCCGCTCGGCCTGCACGCTGGCGCTGAGTCTGCCGAACGTCTGCGTCTATCCAGACGCAAAGGTCAAATTTCATCAAGCCTACAACGCCATTAACCGGGAGGTCGACCTCGGCGTCTCGTCGCGGCTGTTCGCTTCCTACCCGACCGCGGTGCAGGCGCGTCTTGGCTATCTGACCAGAGAATATCGCGTGTTGAGTGGGACGGAGCTAATCGCTCTTGGCATGCGCAATTGCGAGGGCGGCCCAACCATGATCGCGAGCCGCAAGCAGCAGCGCGCGCCTTCGACCAGCGTCGCCAGCGCACGACCAGACGGGCAGTCCGGCGCGAGCCTCGCCGCCTTTGGCGATATCGCGCAGAAGGTGCAGTCCGCGGTCGCCACCGCCCTTGCCACGGGCGGCCAGACGACCGACCCGATCCGTGTCGCCGTCGCCGACCGGCAGCAGCTGACGGGATTGGCGCGCGGCAGCGCAGAGGCGAATGCGCTGCCTGAGCCCGCGCCGCTGCCGCCGCGCCGGCCGCCGTCCGAGGCCTTCGCGGCCCCGGAACCGGCGCCGATGTCTCCGGCCTATCTGCAACTCATCAGCGGGGCGCAGCCGATCCTGGGGCCGCGGCTCGTGCGCACAATGGCCTCGAACTGAGCGGCGACGTCGCAGACTGGCGCTCGGCGCAGCTGTGAGGGCCGTTTAGAATTCCACGCGCCCCGTTTGGTCCCACAAAGAAAAAGCGCGCTTTTGATCGGCTGCTCCGCGCCCTGTTCCACGCCATGAGCGTAAGCCTCCTTCGCGATAACGGAGTCTGGGCGCCACCGCCGGGTGAGCGACAGGTTTCCGGGGAAGCCGCTTGAAATCAGGCGGCTGCGAACTTTCCAAGAGCAGCAATAGCAGCATATACGTCTTATGGCCTCCACCCGTGTAATGTGCACTTATCGAGCCCCGAATACGACGGCGCCGCGCGGGACTGAATCAGCTCAATAGACGGAAGTTATGGCGTCGGATTCTCGATTCCCCATCGTTGGCATCGGCGCTTCCGCCGGGGGGCTGAGGGCCCTGGAGCAATTTTTCCAAGCCGTCTCCGCCGATCTCGGCATGGCCTTTGTAATTATCACGCACCTCGCCCCAGATCGCGAAAGCTTCCTCACGGACATACTCGCACGCCACACCAGCCTGACCGTCCATGTCGCGAGCGAGGGCCAGAAGGTTGAGCCGAACAGCATTTATGTTTTGCCGCCCAACGCATCTCTGACGATAGAAGGAGGGACTCTCCGACTCCATCAGATCGAACCGGGCCATGCCGAGCGCAGCCCGGTCGATGTGTTTTTCAGTTCGCTCGCCCAGGATTGCGGGGAATACGCTGTCGGCGTCGTCCTCTCTGGGAGCGGCAGCGACGGCGTTCTCGGAATCAAAGCGATCAAGGAACAGGGTGGCCTTGTCCTTGCACAATCGAGCGATGGAACTCAGCCAAGTTTCACCGGTATGCCGGACAGCGCGATCGCCAGCGGCCTCGTCGACTATGCCATTCCCGTTGAGGACATGGCTGCGAAACTGTCAGAGAACCGGCAAAGCATTGGGTTGGTCGATGCGCTTGCAGAGAGAGGCGCCGCTCAAGGCGACCATCCCGACGCCAAGTCGCTCGAAATGCTGTACGCCATTCTTCGGTCTCAGATGGGGCACGATTTCAGCGGCTACAAAAAGCGGACGTTCATCCGTCGCGTTCACCGCCGCATGCAAATCAATCATTGTGACTCGCTCCTGGCTTACGTCGAATTCCTGCAGCGTGACCACGAGGAGCCGGCGCGCCTGTTTCGCGATCTCTTGATCAATGTAACGAGCTTCTTCCGTGACGCAGAGGCTTTCGACGCTTTGGAGAAGGTCGTTGTTCCACGTCTCTTCGAGGGACGCGGGGCCGCAGACGCGGTGCGCGTGTGGGTCCCGGGCTGCTCAACCGGAGAGGAAGTCTATTCGATCGCGATCCTGCTCCGGGAGCATATGGAAAAAACAACCGGGTCGCCGCGCGTGACGGTTTTTGCGACGGACATCGACGAACGCGCATTGTCGGTGGCGCGCGCCGCCCGTTATCCGTCCGCGCTGATGAAAGGCGTGTCGCCCGAGCGGCGAGAGCGGTTCTTTACGAATCATTCCAGCAGTTTTGTCGTCGCCAAAGCGGTGCGCGATCTTTGCGTGTTCTCGGTCCACAGCATATTGCGGGATCCGCCCTTCTCCCGCATGGACATGATCTCCTGCCGCAATCTGCTGATCTATTTCGGGGCCGATGCGCAGCGCCAGGCGTTGCCGACGCTCCATTACGCGCTCCGACCGGGCGGATTTCTTTTCCTCGGAAAAGCCGAAACGATCGGCCGCTTTTCCGAATTATTTGCGCCTGTCGACAAGACGAGCTGCATCTTCCAGGCGCGCGACATCGGCGCCCCCGCACGCATGCCGGCGTTCGTCAACGGCCTGCGCCCGGCTCCCTTCGTCTCGCATCGGAGCGATCATATCGCGGCGGACGGCGTGGCTGCCCGACAGTCGGCGGAGGCGCGAATCGCCGATCGCTTTGGACCGGCGCATGTGATCGTCAATGAAGATGGCGACATCGTCCATTACTCTGCGCGGACCGCAAAATATCTTGAAGCCCCCTATGGGGCGCCAACGCGGCAGTTGCTGACCTCGGCGCGCAAGGAGTTGCGTCTCGATTTACGCAGCGCGCTCCGTGAAGCGATCGAGACGCGACGGGCCACCACACGCGATAATATCGCCTTCGAAACTGATCATCATGTCGAACATGTCTCGGTTTCGGTCGAGCCGCTTCCGGGCGGAGCCGATGGCAGATCCGCGTTTCTCATTGCCTTCGAAGAGAAAGATCTTTCGAAAGATGGGTTGGGCGATTCGAACGAAGCGCCTCAACCGCAGGAGTCCGCTGACACATCGCCGATCGAAGCGGAATTGCGCGACACGCGCGAAAGACTGCAAGGAACGATAGAGGAATATGAGACGGCGCTGGAAGAGCTGAAATCCGCTAACGAGGAACTTATTTCACTCAACGAAGAGTTTCAGTCGAGCAATGAAGAGCTCGAATCCACGAAAGAGGAATTGCAGTCGCTGAACGAGGAGCTGCAGACCGTCAATCAGGAATTGCTGGCCAAGGTGGAGGATATCGACCGCGCGAACAGCGACCTCACGAACTTGTTCGCGAGCACCAACGTCGCCACAATTTTTCTCGACCGTGATCTCGTGATCCGCAGTTTTACGCCCGCGGTCACGAGCCTCTTCAATATTATTGCGACCGACAAAGGCCGTCCTTTGGGAGATCTCGCGATCAAGCTCGATTATCCGGAACTGCAAGACGACATCAAGAGCGTCATGGAGACCGGAACGCTGATCGAGCGACGGGTGAACCAGAACGTGGCCGGAACGCCGCATTTTTTATGCCGCTTGACAGCCTACAGAGACGCAGAAGGAAAGATCGATGGCGTTGTGGCGACGTTCGTCGACGTCACCAGTCTGGCCAGATCAGAAGAACGCCAAAGGACATTGGTCGCCGAGCTCAATCACCGCGTGAAAAATATTATCACCGTTATCTTGGCCCTCGCCAAACAGACGTTGGCTCGGACGCAGGGATCAGAAGCCTTGATGACCAGACTTTACGCCTTGGCGAGAAGTCACGAGTTGCTCGCGCGGGAAAGTTACGGCGCCGTCCGTCTGGAAGAGGTGGTGCGCAAGGCGCTCGCGCCCTATTTCTCCGAGGACCGTCAGCGGTTGACCCTTTCAGGACCATCGATCACGCTGCCGCCCAAGGCTGTGATGAGCTTTGGCATGATCTTGGATGAACTGGCGACCAATGCGGTCAAATATGGAGCGCTGTCGAACAGTTCGGGCCATGTCTCCATCGACTGGTCTTCAATGGAATCGCCGGGAGACAGAGCGTCGACGCTGACCCTTAGGTGGCGCGAGGACGGCGGGCCCCGCGCGGCGGACTCCAAGAAAAGGGGTTTTGGTCTGACGCTCATTGATCGCGAAGTGAGTTACGGGCTGTCCGGCAGCGCCGCGTATGATTTTGGCGAAACCGGATTTTCGGGAACGTTCAAGATTCCCTTGAAGCGGAGACCGGAATAGCGTGGGAGATCATGGCGAGTTCAACGATAGAGGGAAAGCGCGTCCTCATTGTCGAAGATGAATCGATCATCGCGATGATGCTCGAGTGCGAATTGAACGACGGCGGTTGTGAAGTCGTCGGCCCCGTACCCTCCGTCGAAGACGCCTTGCGGCTCATCGACAAGGAGCGTCTTGACTGCGCCCTGCTCGATTACCGACTTGTCGACGAGACCAGCGGAAGAATTGCTTCCGTGCTGGCCGAGCGAAATATCCCGTTTTTGCTGATGACGGGACATTGCGCGAGCGACCTGCCGTCTGAATTGCGCGACAAGACTCTCCTGCAGAAGCCGGTGACGGGCAAAGCTCTTCGCGCCGCCCTCGAAGCTATTTTGGATTCCGCAGCGCAAAACGACGCCGCGCCGTTTTTATCCGGCGAAGCTTGAGCAATTTTTCGCCACGATGTTTCCATACCGTCAGAATTGGTGGGGAATCAGGGCGGCAGCGACCGCCGAGGGGCAAAGCGCTTCTAATTGCGCATTCCGCATATGATTTTTCGCCGTCGCCTCGCGCCGCCCGGCGCAAAGGGCGTCTTTCGGCCGAAAGGTCGGAAGGCTTGTTAGTATCTGGGGCGACGTCGGTCGAGGCGCGCTTCAAGCGAGACGGGAAGCAGCTATTGACGACGCCTCGCTCCAGCGCGCGCCTGATTTCCGCTCCGCTTTCGACGGTTCTTGGCTTCGTGGTCTTTTGTCTGGCGACGCTCGCGCCGAAGATGACCGAAACCGCGGTCGCCAATGGCGACACAAGGACGATTCATCTTTACCACGCCCATACGCATGAATCGATTTCGGCGACATATCTCGTCAACGGGCAATATGACGCCCAAGTCCTTCAGCAATTGAACTGGTTCCTGCGCGACTGGCGACGCGACGAGCCGACCAACATGGACCCGCGCCTCTTTGACGTCGTCTGGGAGGCCTATCGCTACGCCGGCGCCGGCGATCAGGTAGTGCATGTCGTCTCCGCCTATCGCTCTCCCGAGACAAACGCCATGCTGCGCGCCCGGTCGCGCGCCGTCGCCAAATATTCGCAGCACATGCTGGGCAAGGCGATGGACACCACGATGCCAGGAATGCCGATGTCGCAAATTCGCGAAATCGGCATGCGCATGCAGCGCGGCGGCGTTGGCTATTATCCGACGGCGGGCACGCCTTTCGTCCACCTCGACGTCGGCAATGTTCGAGCATGGCCGCGCATGAACTACGACGAACTCGTGCGGCTCTTCCCCGACGGCAAAACGGTGCATTTGCCGACCAACGGCCAGCCGCTCGCGCGCTATGAAGAGGCGCGCGCCGAGATCGAGGCGCGCGGCGACGGCGCTTATGTCGTTGCGCCTCGCCGCACCTTCGGCGGCTTCTTCGCCATGCTGTTTGGCGGCGGCGGCGGGGGCGGCGAAGAAGACGACGCGGAGGTCACGGCCCCTGCGCCGAACACCCGTAAGCAATGGGCTTCGCTCGCGCCCCGGCCCGCACGCGGGACAAGCGGCGAAATGGAAGAGCAAAGCGCGGCTTCCGCCACGACCGACGCCTATCGCTACGGCGGGAAAGAACTTTCGCGAGCGGAGGCCGATTTGCCGCGTGGCGAGACGACCCTGTCCGCGCCGGGCGCAGAAGCGCCCGAGCAAGAGGCGCCCGCCGCGAAGCTTCCAACAGTTCGAGCGCCGCTGCCGCCGCAGCGTCCGTCATCGCTCACCGCACGCTTGGACGCGCGGACGGCGTATGACAGGTCAGCCGATCTGCAAAGCGCCGTCGATTTTCAGGACGCCGGCGCCGCTGACCGTCGTTCGGGCAGAATGCCCGCAACTGATGCGCCGCCACGCCGTCCAAAACTCGCGTCTGCGCCCCTGCCCCCGACTCGGCCCGGGCTCCCCCACGCGAAGGCGACGAGCGCGATCGCGCGGCTGGTCGACTCACCCAAAAATGAGACGATAAAGTCTAGAGCGACGGCTGGCCACGAGTCGCTCGCCTATGCGCCTGAGCCGCCGCAGGGCGCTGAGCCGTCGGACGCCGCCGCAGGGGAAAACACTGGGAAGGCGGTCGCCGAGGAGGCGACTCGCGGCGCAACCCCTCTCCTAGGCTCGTCAACTGGCCTTCGCGCGGCCGCCCGCTCCCGCGGACGCAGTCACACGAACAAGGAGGTCTCAGTCGAACATGACGCGGCCTCCCCCGCGCGGTGAAACTGGCGCTCCGGAGCAGTTTTTTTGAGCTTTGAGTCCTGCTGGAACAGTTCCCCAAGCCACGCCGTCGAATCAGGCCTCGGGTTTAAAACTCAAGGTAAAAGGGCAACGGCGTTTATCGCCGCGATGCCGATAAGGATTGCGCCTCGGACTGCAAAGTAAAGTGTGCCAGCGATGGCGAGTATTTTGATAAAGCCAATAGCGTCAGGGTCCAACATGGCTTCGCATCCAATCGAGCAAGCCTGAACCTCTCGGGGAGAATCAGTCTTTCAGACAGTCTAAACCCCCAACTTGCAAGGAATGTTCCTACGGTCGCGCCCTAGCGCCAGAGCCCCGGGGCCGCCGTCCCCGCGCTTGCGCCGCAAGCACGTCGCCGACCGGATCGCCGGGGCGCCCCGCCTCGGAGAGCGTTAGGCGAAAGCGGGGTCGAGCGCCTTGGCGGCTTCCAGCAGCGCCCGAACCGACGCGACGGATTTTTCGAACATCGCCCGCTCGGCCGCGTCGAGCTTTATCTCCATCACCCTCTCGACGCCGTTCGCGCCAATGACCACGGGAACGCCGACATAGAGTCCGTTCACGCCATATTGGCCGCTAAGATAGGCGGCACAGGGCATCACCCGCCGTTTGTCCTTGAGATAGCTCTCGGCCATGGCGATCGCCGCGGTCGCCGGCGCGTAATATGCCGAGCCGGTCTTGAGAAGGCCGACGATCTCGCCGCCGCCCTTGCGCGTGCGCTCGACGATCGCGTCGATGCGCGCCTGCGTGGTCCACCCCATGGCCACGAGATCCGGCAAAGGCACGCCGGCCACCGTCGAATAGCGCACCGACGGCACCATGTCGTCGCCATGGCCGCCCAGAACGAAGGCGCTCACGTCTTCGACCGAAACATTGAGCTCCTCGGCAAGGAAATAGCGAAAGCGCGAAGAATCGAGCATGCCCGCCATGCCGACGATCCGCTGCGTCGGCAGGCCGGACGCCTTCTGCAGCGCCCACACCATGACGTCGAGCGGGTTGGTGATGCAGATGACAAAGGCGTTCGGCGCATAACGCTTGACGCCCGCGCCGACCTTGGCGATGACGCCGAGATTGACCGACAGAAGATCGTCGCGGCTCATGCCCGGCTGGCGCGGCACGCCCGCCGTAACGATGATGACGTCCGCCCCCTCGATCGCCGAATAGTCGGAGCCGCCGGTGAGTTGGGCGTCGAAACCCGCGACGGGAGACGACTGGGCGATGTCGAGCGCCTTGCCCTGCGGCACGCCGTCGACAATGTCGAAAAGAACGATGTCGCCTAATTCCTTGAGGCCGGCGAGATGGGCAAGCGTTCCGCCGATATTGCCGGCGCCGATCAAAGCGATTTTTCTTCGCGACATAATCAAACTCGTTCTTTGCTTCTGGGAAACAGCTACCGCGCTTTTGCGGCGGTGGGAAGACGTCTCGGCGCTTGTCGTAAGCAGAGCCTTACACGTCGGCGCAAAGCGCTCCTCGACCCGACATCGCGCCCGGCGGTTTCCTGGCGCGCGGAATGTCGCAGGGATTGCGGGCCGTCGCGACGCTCCTTACCTGCGAAGCTCGAGGGGAGCGCGCGCAAGCCGCTCGTTGGAAGGGCGAAAGATGAAACGAGAGTTTTTGCTGAAACGCCTGTGCGCCGCCACGCTCGCGGCGAGCGCCTTTTTCTTTGGTCCCGCCGCGGCGCAGGCGGCGGACCCGGACGAATCCGAGCTTCTGCAGCATTTCGAGAAGGTCGACGTCTGGCACGCGCCCGTCGACTACGCCGTTCGGCACAACAACCAGGACGTCATCGTCACCCGAGAGATGGTGGCGCAGCCCGCGCCCGAGGGAGAACTCTGCTACATCCGCTTTGATCTCATCAAGGGCGAGGGCGATTACGGCTACGGCTTCAAGCCGGGAGCGCCGCGTGACGCGCATTGGGGGGTCAATGTGCTGAAAAGAGGCACGATTCTCAACCAGCTGGCGTCGCAACTGAAGATGAACGTCATCTATTTTTATACGCAAGGGCCGAAGACCGAGGCGGCCAAGGCCGTTTGCGCGCGCAAACAGGCCGCGCCCACGCCCGCCGCGGGCAACGCCCACACGGGCCCATGGGCCGATCTCGTGACGAAAGCGCGTCTGATCCACGGGTGGCCGGCGGCGCGCTCCCCGTAATCCGGCGCAGGAAAATGCGGGCGGCCGCGCGTAACGCTGGACAGCGGCGAGCGGTTTTGATATTCGCACCGCTCGTTCGATACAGCGTCGCGCTCGCGGCGCTCGACGGACGGGCGCATAGCTCAGTTGGTAGAGCAGCTGACTCTTAATCAGCGGGTCCAAGGTTCGAGCCCTTGTGCGCCCACCAATAAAATCAATGACTTATGTGAAAACTGCCGGCGATGATTTCTCGCCTAGGTAGCATATAGGTAGCAAAATCGAAGGCCGGAAATGAGCGAGCCGCCTCTCGGGCGGCTCTTTGAGTTTCGCGTGTCGCCATGTTCAACGGCGATGTGATCCTTGCGAAGCGCGACCGCCGCTCGATTGTCGTCGCTGCGCTGGCGCGTCGTCCTTGTCGTCGTCGGTGATCTCGCGGCAGACGATCTTCCCGTCGAGCGGAAAGGCTTGCAACATGATGTTGAAGCCGCCGCTGTCCTTATGCGGGAAGACCAATCCGACGTTCAGCCAAAAGTCGTCCTGGCCTTCGCGCCGGATCACGGAATAGGCGCGGTGCGTCGGTTGCTTGGGCTGCTCTTTCTCGGCCATGTCGAATGTCCCTTCTGGCTCGGTTGCAATGTCCTGCGTGGGCAGGCGGCGAGGGACGCACGGCCTCGCCGCCCGCCAGCGCGGGACAAGCCTTGGGGATGTGGGGAACTATTGGCAGCTTACGCCGCAAACAGCGGCGGTCAAGCAATGGCGGCGGCGGTGTGCGCCTGGGTCAGAAAGCAATCGAGTTCTTGTTTCGGCGGCCGTCGACGATGTGGATGAACCGCGCTTCGGCGTCGTCGTATTGGAAGAATATCCAATTCCGATCGTGCACAACGCCGTGCAGCGTCGTGTCGTAACTGTGGTTGCGCTTTCCGAGTCGTGGCTGGGTTGCGATCAGTTCGCAGAAGCGGTTCAGGTCGTCGATGAAAGCGTCGGCGCGAGCCACGCCGAATTGAGCCTCGATATATTGGGCGATCCTATCCGCGTCGTCGACGAAGTTCGCGGCGTAAATGACGCGGCGCATAAGTTAGGAGTTAGGCGCGGCGGCGAGTCGCGGCGCGTTTCTTTAGCTCGACTGCGAGCGCGTCCTTGCCCTCGATGACGCGGCCTTGCCGAATGTCGGACAGCCCTCGTTCGATGGCGGCGCGGCCGCCGGGGCTGCGCACATAATCGGTCATGGCCGCAACCTCGTCGGTGAGGGCGATCGGCGTCACGTCCAATTTGTCTGCTGTCTTGGTCATGCCGAAAGTGTACCACAAAAGGCCGGGAAAAGCATGAAATGGGCGGGATCGCTTCAGGGTGCGGCGGCTGCGCCGCATGGATCGAGTCATTAATCGGCTCACATATTTCGTATATATGACCTGATATATGACCTCGGTGAAATTTGCCTTGTGATTTCAATTTGATGGAAGCGCGGTGAGGCCGGCGACCGCGCCCGACTCAATGTCTTTATTCCTTGATCTTTAGTTCCGCGTCGGCTGGCGCACGTTGCGTTGAGCTGGGGGAAACCGAGGGGGAAATAGTGGGGTAAACCGTTTACCCCACCTGTGACCGATAACAAGTTGATTTCTTGAGAGGTTGTACGCGGACATGCGCCCGACCCAATAGGCTTTTCGCCTCCTATTGAGGCAACAGCCGCCGCAGCGATCCGTCGACGCCACGCCAGTTCGCGGTCAGCGGATCGGCAGCGCAAAGCGCGTCGCGCGAGGCGAAGAGGAAGAGAGAGGAGCCGGCTGCGCCCGGTGGTTGGATTGATCGCAAAGCGTCGAGCATCGTGCGAACGCGGTTCGCGTCACTGGTAACAATCAGCACGCGAAACGCCTTCCATCCGAATTGTCGTTCGGGGAGCCGGGCGGCGTGTGCCGCGAGATAGCAGCGCAGTTTGCGTTCGATGCTGGTCTGGGAAAAATCCGCGCGCGTAATTGGCATCGACCCGCGATCGATCTCGACGAGAAAGTTTCGCCGCGCTCCCTTCTTCAACTCGATGGCGAAGGCGATGTCCGGGACAAGTCCGATCTCGTGTCGGCGTCCGCCGTGCGCGACGGTGACGCGCATCGCAAATGGATTTGACTGCATGTGTGACGCGGCAGAGCGTGACGCGCTGGCGATGATCTCGCTCGTGCCGATGTAGCTATGGCCGACGCGCTCGGCCGAGAGCCGCGTCGCGACTTCGAAGTCCGCGATCTCCAACTGATGCTCGATGAAAGGTCGGCCGGCTTCCCGGTTTTTGCGACCCCAATCGACATGAGACAATTCGATCTTGTCACGCCGGTTCAACAGCCGTGCTCCCCGGTCGGCGAGTGCGTAGACGATCGGGGCGGAGCCTGCCGTCGGATAGTAGTCGAGCTGGGCGCGGGGGCGATCGATATACCCCGCATGATAGAGGTGGCAAAGGCGATCGTTGGTGCGGTCGATCGATCGCCCGACGAGCGCGGCGATGTGAGTCGAGCGCAGAAACCTATGTCGCGCGATGTGCCGAATGATTGCGATGTCGCGGTCGGTCACTTGAAAGGCCGGCGGTTCCGACGCCCGGCGGAAACGCGGCCGGCGGGGGACAATCGCGGCTGCCGCTCTGTTGCTCATGCGCCTATTTTAGCAATCCACAAGCTCTCGGCCGGTAGCACTGCGTCGCGGCGTGGATACTAACGGCGCTGTCTGTCGCGGTTGGCCGGGGCGTGTCGGGCTCTGACGGGGTTTGGCGGGCCGGAGCGCGACGACCAAATCAATTGACGGATTTGTGCGTCACAGATTAGGCGCTGTGGGTGCCGAGGGATGCCGTCTGGTCGTGTCAAGCCTTTCCATGTTACGGCGTCCTACCTTGGCGCTTTTCGTGGCCCCCCGATGGATCAGAGCTTCTTTGCGATGGACCCCGACCAGCTTTCTGACGAAGAGATTCTGTATATCGTTGGCCAAACCGACTCAGAACTCTTCCATGCCGGCGTGGATATAAAATCCCGCTACTGGGAGGTCCCACGTCGTGTAATGCAGCGGTTCGGCTATATCGGCTTCATAATGGGCGGCGTGGGCAAACCAGCGATACTGCACCGCATCGAGACTGCTTTCAGCTCAATCTATCGCAAGCAAGACCTTGCCATGGGTGGGCATATCGGGGTCTTCATGTATCGGGATATTTTTGCCCGCATCGCTGTCCCGTTTGCGTATGGTCAGGTCGCGATCAATCCGTTCGATTTTATCGAACTGACGCCAGTGCAGCTTCGGATCATCCAGACGGAGCCGAACGAGATGGAGTGTTTCCTCGATCAATTCTGTGACGTAGCTGATATCCAGTACGGCAGTGAGGAGCTGAACCCGCCGTTTGCGGAGACGGAGTTGGTCGTGCGGTTCATCGGTTTGGCCCGTTTGCATCTTCATGCAGCCGCCGCCATCGTCACCGGTGGCTATGATTACCGTGGTGCCGTACAAAGTGCATTGCTCGCCACCGAACTCGCTTTGAAATCTGCGGCAGCGACGCAAGGGTTGAGCGAAGACGATATTCGCAATCGCTTCAAACACAGTCTCAGCGCACTCGCAGATTTCGTTGCACCGGTGTGGCCTAGCTTCGATTGTGAGCGCGTTCGCCGGGTGATTGCCATTCAACCGCAGTACGTTCGCAATCGCTACTCGTCCGAACAGCCAAATCGCCGGGAGGTTGGGCATACCATAATGGGGGCGCAATACGTTGTTGCCGAAGTAGTGCGCCAAATGTCAAATCGCAATTTCCGGGAGATCATCACGCCGCCGTTGGTGCGTCGCTATCCAGCCTAGACGTTGTATTAGTCGGCTCGCCAATTGGTGGCTCAACGGCATTTCTGAACTGATTACCTAGTTGAGCGCGCGCTCACGCCGCGAGAAACCGCCGAATCTTTTTCTCCACCTCCGCACGATCCCGTCCAAAGCGGTCGCGGCTCGTCTCGATAAGACGACGAGGAGAGGAACGCAACGGGCGCGGCGCGGGGAGGAGATCGAAGGGGATAGGGGACGTGGGCGTGCCATTACGCAAGAGCCGCGCCCAGGCGGTGAAGTTGCGAAGGTCGAGAAGCGCGTCGTCTCCGCCGAGCCCGATCTGCTTGGCGAGGATCGGCGCGTCTGACGCGCCCGTGCGACAGGCGATGATCGATCCGGCGTTGCCGAAGATCGCCGCGCGAAGGGGAAGTGGGAGCTGGTCGAGATATTGATGCGCCAGGGTGAGGGTCAGCGCATATTTTCTCGCTTCGCTGAGAATGAGCGAAAAGCTCTCGGTGGCGAAGGATTGGAATTCGTCGGCGTAAAGATGAAACACGCGCCGCTGATATTCCGGCGTGTCGGCGCGAGAGAGCGCGGCCTGTGCGAGCGCAGTGACAAGCAAAGCGCCGAGAAGATGCGCGGTGCTCTCTCCGAGCGCGCCTTTCGAAAGATTGCAGATGACGATCGCGCCCTCGTCCATTAGCCGACGCGGCGTGATCGTGCTTCTCGGCTGCGCCAGCATGTTGCGCAGTGAGGGGGTCATCAGCGCCTTGCCGATCTTGTTCTGAATCGGCGCGATCGCCTCGCGGCGGAAGCTCTCCGTGTAGCCGGCGTATTCGTTTTGCCAGTAGGCCCGCACTACCGGATCGCGCACATGACAATGGATGAGCTGCACGCGATAGGGCGTATCGATCAACAGACGGGGGAGCATGAGCAAAGTTGCGCCGGGAACGTCGAGCAAGGCGCGCACGGCGTTGGTGAGGATATAGTCGAGGCGTGGCCCCCAACTGTCCGGCCATACGTGTCGGAAGGCCGAAACGATCCCGTCGGCGACGATGGGCGCAAGATCGGGTGGCACGCGCGAGAGGGGATTGAAGCCGATCGGCCGCTCGATGTCGGCGGGGTCGATATAGACCAGATCATTGGTGCGCCGTCGTGGGATGTGGTCGAGCGCCGCCCGCGCCAGATCGCCATGCGGGTCGAGCAGCGCGACGCCGGCTCCGCTCTCGAAGTCTTGCCGCAACAGGTTCAAGAGCAACGTGCTCTTGCCCGTGCCGGTCTGACCGATGAGATAGAGGTGCCGGCGGCGTTCGTCCTCGTCGAGCGTGACGAATTCGCCCGATGCGCGAGCGCCCAGCATGAGAGAGTATGTTTGCGTATCCATAGCCGGAAGAGAGCCGGCGTGCCGTGCGCATCGGATAAGGGAATTGATGCGGGCAGCGCCTTCTTCCCGGAGGGCGCGCCGGAGCTACGTGGCGTCGCTGTTCATTGTGCGTAATGAAGCGACTGCCGAGCCCCCCGCTCACTGTCGGCTCGTTTCCGGCCACGATCCGAAGAAGGATGGTGGCCTTCTGAAATTGTACCTCGGCTTTCCGAGGTCTATTCGGCACCAGCCCGGTGCTGGTTGAGGTCAAGAAGGAAAGCGAGAAGATCATCGTCGGCTAGATCGGCCGCAATGCCATAGGCTGCCGCGACGGCTAGATCGAGTGCTCGGTGCGCGCCGATAAGCCACGTCGGTCTTTCGTTATAGAGATTGGTGAGCGTCCGGTTGCGAAGTTGCTCGGCTGCCATCGGCGAGACGGGGATGAGCCGCGCCGGCAATCCGGCAGCAACTTCCGGTTCCTCCCGAACCAGTTCTGGCGGGTTAAGCCAATTATCCCGCAGCTCGACTAGTCGCCTGGCTGCCTCGGCGATCGCCCGCGCAGCGGGCAAGGTCGCGTACGAGGTAGCCGGGCAATCGGGTGTCATTTGATTGGGGAAAGGAAAGGTCGCAAAAGTTGTCGTGGACGTATAGCGAGGCCGGTCTTCTAGACTCGTCCCAAGGCGGAGCGACCAAATTTCGTGAAAGCGGCTGTGTAGCATTCCGAAGGTAGTGTCATCGTCGCGCGCCACGACAATCAGATTCTTGTCAGGCAGCACCGGGTACCGTAGCCATACAAAGAGCCTGTGCTGCGAGGTTTCAGTGGTGACGATATACCGAGGAAGCCTTTCAATTTGAGACCGCATTTCAGGGCGGGGCCTGTGGGGCTCCCACCATGACGGGTTCTGTCCGGCTGTTGTGAGCCGGTAGTTGATGAATGGGACAGGAGGCTTTCCTCGTTCAGGAACATAGCTTGCATTGCGAAGATATTCGTAAGGCGCTTCGAATAGAGAAGCCTCCGTGTCAGAGAGGCCAAGGGGAAGATCAATCAGCCAGCGGTCGCGTGGGCGGCCGGTGACATCATCACCGTTCCAATAAGGCTTCAGGATTGTCCTGTTGTGGCGACCGTTTGGATTGGTCGGTAAGGTCAACCATTGGCGTGCGCATTCACCCGCAACATCGTGCGGCCCGCTCGTTTGGATACCGAGAAAAGAAGCGCCTTCATTCTGAGGTAACTGCCGGGCAAGGGTTAGATCAACGCCAGTGGTCAGATCGGGGTTGATGTTAGAGACCAGATGTCCGTCAAGATGAAGCAGCGCTGGCCTCAATTCTGGCGCAGAAAAACAAACCAAGGAAACCTCGACGCGGGCTCCCTCAATCGTCCATGGCTGTTCGCTCCAGGCATCGTGGATAACAAGGCTACGGCCGATCGCGTCCATGACGGGGCGGTTTGTGCCTCCCCGGATTGAACTCGTCGCCACCAGGCCAACACGTCTGGTCCGTCCCGCCGCGACCTCCGCCCGCGCTTTTTCGAACCAATAGCAAACAAGATCGGAAAAGCCTTGAAGGCGGCCGGAATAGGCCGCGCGAAGCTGCTCGGTGTACTCAACGCCCAGCCTGCGTTTCATCAGTTTGGCCCCCAAAAAGGGGGGATTGCCGATGATAAACTCGGCTTCGGGCCATGGAGCCTCTTTGCCGTCGGGCGTCAATACAGCGTCGCGACACTGGATCGTGTCGAGGGGGCGAAGGATTGGGTTACGGCTCACATCGAAGCCCGTACGGCGCATCCATTGAATCTCGCCAATCCAAACGGTGACGCGCGCCAGCTCGGCCGCATAAGCGTTGATCTCGATGCCCGTCAGGCATTCGGGGCCAACGGCAGGACTGAAGCGGCCGAGCCCCATGGTTTCGGCGTCGAGATTGACGCGGTACTCGATGTCCTTGAGCGCGAGAAGCGCGAGATAGAGGAAATTCCCGGAACCACATGCCGGATCGAGGATGCGAACACTGCGTAGCCTTTCGATAAAACCGGCATACAGACGCTTCGCCTCGCGCCATGCACGTTCTTCCTCGCGGCGCGCTACAGCATGGAGCTTTCTGGCCTGCGCCTGTGTCGCCGGCCGGCGTTCACGCGCAGCGTTCGCCTTCGCCGTCTCGCTGGCAATGTGCGCTCGAACTTCTACCCACTCGGCAAGCAATGGGCGAATAATGACCGCCTCCACGATCTGCATGATCTTGTCGCGGTCGGTGTAATGCGCGCCGAGTTGGCTGCGCTTGTCGGGATCAAGGCCTCGCTCGAAGAGCGTGCCAAGAATCGAAGGATCAATATCGCTCCAGTCTTGACGTGCCACTCTGAGCACGAGATTAATATCCTCGGATTCAAGGGGCAGCGCCTCGTCGCTGTCGAAAAGACCGCCATTGAACCATTCGACTTTCTCGAAACCGATGCGTCCGCCTTCGCGCATAACTCGGAATAGGTCGCGCGCCAGTTCCTGGAACTCGCCCGGACGCTGTTCGGCGTGCTCCAGCATTCGCTTGAACATTTCGTTCGGAAGCAGCTTCACGTCCTCGGCGAACATGCAAAAGACAAGGCGGTTTATGAAGTGGGCCGCTTCCTGGGGATTATGCCCTCGTGACCGGAGACGTTGTGCCAATGTCGCAAATTCTTGGGCAACTTCGACGGTAAGGGATTGGCGGGTTTTGCCAGGACGCAATGACTCCGGATCGCTGAAGACCGCCTTGAGAACGGCCCGTCGTTCGGGCTGCGCCAGCTCGTCGAGTTCAATCTCATAGACCTTGCTGACGCTGTTCGTGAAATTCGTATGGATACGAAAACGCTCACGATCGCACACGACAAGAAGAGGCGGATTTTCGAGCGCGACGGCGTACTGCTGAAGCTGCGCGTACGCGGCCGTTAGGTCTTTGCGCGGCCCCTTATATTCCCAACCAAAGGCCCCACGTTTCCACACGTCTGCCCATCCGTCGGCACCGGTAGTTTTCGTGGCTCCACGCTCGAAGCAATAAGTTTCTGCATCCGTACCTGAAGCATAAGGCGGCGGTTCATCGAGAAGGTGACACAGATCAATAAAATGAGTGTGCGAGGCTTGACGTTCCGTTAGCGAGTTGTTCCGCCACTTCGATATGAATTCTGCTGGCGTCACGCGGATTCTCTATTGTTGGAAATGCCTCCGGCATGCGGGCAGTTTCCGAAATAGCCCAAGAATTGATTCGAGTCATTCCTTCCCCCTGGTGAGACATGGGAAGCGACATTCCCCCTGGAGCCGACACGCTTATGCGTGGGCGCTTGCCGGCGGTTCGGTCAAGGCCGGCCGAAGGCCGCCCCGAAGGGGTCGCCTTGAGGGAAGCGCTCGGCCAAGCGCCATGATCGGCGGGTTGGTCGGGGGGTGCTGGTGGGGGAGCGAGAGCACAGTGCTCGTCTTGTCCGCCACGCCCTGAGCCGATCTCGATGCAGGGCCGCGCGCGTCGGCGCTGCTTTCCGTCATCCCATGTTACCGCATGATGCTCGATGTCGATCCTGTTCGGGATACCCGCCCGACCCCGGGGCTTTTCCCGCAGGCTCTTACCCATAAGAGACAAGGGCGAAGGCGGCGCGAAAAGCGCCCACGCTTTTCGCCCATAGCCGAAGTCGGGCGCGCGCCCACGCGCGGCCCGAAAAAGACACGGGGTCGGGCGGGTAGCCCGACGCGCGCGGCCCGTGCTTCCTCATTCTTTCGACCTGTTACCCCGCCTTACCCTAAAGGCGGGGTCTATGGTGGGGCTGGAAGACGCTCGTTGATAACGGACACGCTCGTCTGTTACGAGGCACTTACAGATTAACGGCTGCCGGCTCGGTGTTGAGCAAGGTGCTCGTCGATACATTGTCGTTGGCGGGTGGCGCGTTGAACGGGTTGTCGTTCGCGGGTGGCTCGGACGATTGCGTGGCAGGGGAGACGATGACTGCTCGCATGGCGCTGCCGGTGAGGCCGCTCGTCGGCGAGGTGACGGTATAGAGGATCGTGTGCTCGCCGGGCACGCTGGTGTCGATCGAGATGGCCGTGGTGGTCGCACCGTCGAGCACGATGACGATGCCGAGATTGAGATCGCTCTCGGGCGCGATGATACGTGCGCCGAGGTCGTTGTATGTATCGCCGACTTCAATCGTACTCGTCGCGTTTCCGTTGAGTTCGATGACCGGCGCTTGCGGCGCGCCTACTGATGCAGGGGAAGGGGAGATGGCGGACTGGCTGGCTGCGGCGAGGACGGCGGCAACTTGGGATTTGGTGAGACACACGGGGCTTTCGTCTGTCGGGCTATCGCCGAAGCACAACTCCTCGGCACGAATGTTACGGAAGCTGCCGTTCACTGCGACAAGTTCTTTCGTTACCACGCGCTCCGCGAGGTTGCTGAATTGTTGCGCAAGTTCCTTGATCGCATTCACGACCGTCGCGATGAGCGGACGGTCTTGGAGCGTGAGATAGCCGTTGGTGCTAGAGCCCACAGCCTCGGGAATCGCCGTCTGCACATTTTGCGCAGAGAAGCCGGCGTATTGCGTGCTCTTGTCGAGGCCGGAAATATCATTCCAGTGGTAACTGATTGGGGTGAGCTTCACGATGTCGGCAAGGCCGCGACTGAATGCGCCGTCGATATTCTTCAAGCGCTCGTCGGAAGAAACAGAGAGGTTGCCCGACGCGTCAGTCGTGAGCGTACCCGCGCCGAAATTGGAGAAGCGTACGGTACCGGTGGTAGAGAGTTGTGCGGTGGGTGATGTCGTGCCGATGCCGAGATTGCCGGCATTTGTCCACATCATGTAACGGTTTGAAATGCCGCCGTTAGAAATGAAAAGAAGATTG
>ORJL010275788.1_pt1 | contig 21848 bp, 20 predicted proteins | sample 1779941 | NCBI WGS metagenome assembly ORJL01 (sample SAMEA104232317, study PRJEB22302) | groundwater metagenome | biome: forest; feature: aquifer; material: groundwater | place: USA | collected 2011-08-07 | depth 5.8 m
CGTCACCTTGTAACCGGTTACCCGGCCCAATCTGTCCTCTGGAACGCGCCAAGGCTCAGGATCCGCTAGCCACGGCGCCACGAAATACTCGCCATAGGGGTGAATCCACCCCAATCCCCCTTTAAGAAAGGGAGAGATTGAGTCCTACTACCTTTGAAAGAAAGGGGAAAGACTCCAGCTCCCCTTAGGCAGAGGAGGAGACAAAGTCCTACCACCTTTGAAAAAAGGGGGAAGACCTTAGCTCCCCGTTTGGTAAAGAGGGACGGAGAGGATTTTCCCGCTTAGAAAATGATGGGGCTGATAGCCGCGGGGTTCTAATGAAAGGAGGCTCACCGATACCATGCCCTGGCGGGCCCCATTTCCCCCCGGTACCAACTTAATTATGAGGAGGTAACCTAGCCTTATGACCACTGCAACGATCTCGGACAAGAAAGTCTTCTTTGACGAACTGGTGAAAGTTGTCGGCAAAGACAATGCTTCCATGGAAAAGGAGGATATACTCCCCTATTGCCGTGACGAAGTTTCCCAGGCCCTCAAGGTCTACACCGCGGACTACGTGGTTATGCCGGCTAACGTGGAAGAAATCCAGGCCATCGTCAGATTGGCCAACAAGTACAAGGTCCCCATCTATCCCTACTCGTTTGGCGTCAGCATCAGCAGCGCCGCCGTCCCCCGCTCCGGCGGCCTGATGCTGGTCACCAGGAAGATGGACCAGATCCTGGAGATCAACGAAGAAACCATGACCGCCACCATCGAGCCCGGCGTCACCTGGTCCAAGCTCATCTATGAACTCAACCTCAGGGGATACGAGGTGCTTCCGCTGGGCGGAGGTCCCCACAACGGCAGCCTGGTGGGCAACTTTGTCCTGGGAGGCGGCAATACCGGCGGCATAGACATGAACGAGGAAGTCTCCATCGAGGTGGTCTTGCCCAGCGGAGAGCTTCTTCGCACCGCCTCGGCGGGTTTCATCGGTCATGAAACGGTAAACCCCTATGTCAGAGTGGCCTGGGGGCCCAACCTCACCGGCATCTTTAGAGGATCGCTGGGAGCCTATGGCATAGTCACCAAGCTGCTACGCCGGATTTACCCTCTCAACAAGTTCCAGGACCGGATGGAAATAGCCTTCGACGATTTCACAGACTGCGTCATCGGCATGCGGGAAGTCGTCAAGCTGGGTGTCTGCCGCCAGGTCTACGGTCTGGACCAGGCCCAGATCGCCATCATCGGCGCGGAGCCCTCGCTGCTGACGCAGCCCGAAGAATACTGGAAGTTCGAACAGTCGCTGCCCAAGTACCTGGTCATCGCCAAGACTAACCCCCACATCGAGGAGCAGCGCAACGCCTACCGCAAGATCGTTTTCGCCAAGGCTGCCGAGTACAAGGGCCGACCCGTCAGCTTCAGCGGGCCGACCAAGAAAGCCCTGGATATCATGGAGCAAGGCAGTTCGGACATGGCCGTACGCTACCTGCGCCACAACCCCCACCTGATGGCCTTCGTCCAGTTACCCCCGTCCATGCTTCCCGGCGCCCGGGAACGGACCCTCAAAATACTCGACAAGCTGGATTTCCACATGACATCCTTCCACAACAGGGTGGTTCCACCCCGCCTCTGGCTTTCACCATGGGAGAGAAATGAAAGCTGGCTGATGGAACAGGACATCGAGTTCGACCCGCTGGACAAAGCGTCGATCGACAAGTTCCGCAAGTTCATGGGGATATTCTTCGACGAAATGGCCGACTACGGCGCCAGCCAGATCAACGCCGCCTTCCTGCGAAGATACGAGGACCGTATGATGCCCAGCTACATCGGTATGCTGAAGGGCATCAAGAAGATGCTCGACCCCAACGATATCTTTGCCCCGAAACAAATGTTCAGAGATATTTAGGAGAAGAAATGTTAACCGAGCAGAAATACAGATATACGGTCACCAAGTGCACCAAGTGCGGCTCCTGCCGACTGGCATACCGGCAGAGCCTCCCCAGTTGCCCTTCAGGCTACAAGTTCGGCTTCGACAGCTACTACTCTCTGGGCCGGATGGAAATAGCCCGCAGCATACTGGAAGGCGAACTACAGTGGACGCCAACGGTCGCCGACAGGTTCTACCACTGCCTCCTTTGCGGCCAGTGCGACGCCCACTGCAAGAACCTGATGGGGCTACAGCCGCTGGAAGTCCTTTTCGAAATGAGAAGGGAGCTGGTACGAAGGGGCCTCGGTCCTCTCCCAGAGCATAAGCCGCTCATCGAAAGCATGAAGACCAACGACAACCCTCACTTCCGGGCCAACAAAGACAGAACGGAATGGGCTAAGGGGATAAAGGCTAAGAAGGTAGACAAACAGACTGACGTCCTCTTCTTTGTAGGCTGCGCCGTCGCCTTCGACCCGACCTCACAGGTGCTCGCCAGGTCCACGGCCAACCTGTTGAACAAAGCGGGCCTTAACTGGGGCTATTTCGCGGAGGAAGAAGTGTGCTGCGGCCTTCCCGCCTTCGATGTCGGCGTAGAGGACGAAGTAGCACGCGTTACCAAGAAGAACGTGGAAAAGATAAAGGCGCTGGGAGTGAAGACCATCGTCACCGACTGCACCGGCTGCTTCAACGTCATCAAAAAGGAATGGCCCAAGTATGCCAAGCTCGACATTCCCGTCTACCACATCTCCGAGTTTTCCTGGCCGCTTCTCAACCAGGGCAAACTCAAGATCACCGGCAAGTACAACAAGAAAGTCACCTTCCACGATCCCTGCATGCTGGGCCGGTACAACGGCGTTTACGACGCCCCGAGAGAGGTCCTCAAGGCCATACCCGGACTGACACTGGTAGAAATGCAGAGAAGCCGGGAAGAAGCCTGGTGCTGCGGGGCCGGCGGCGGCGCGCTCATCAGCTTCCCCGAATGGGCCGCGGAGACGGCCACCCAGAGGCTGGTAGAGGCCGCCGACACCGGTGCCGAGGCCATGGTGGTGCCTTCCTGCCCCGAATGCTGGCTGACCTTCGACATCGCCCTTCACGGATATGCCGGGGCGGTCAAGATGTTGTCCAACGTCTGGCAGAAGGCGCCCGGGACTCTCAAGTTCCTCGGCGCGGCGCAGAAGCTCGGCTCGCCCCTGCTCAAACTGCGCAAGAAGGTTGACATTGACGTCGTGGACTCGACCAGACTGCTGGACAGCGTTACCGCGTAAACCGTTGAAGACACATCGGAGGTGGGATGGGGAAGACCCATTCCACCTCCAGGAGAAAGGAGAAGCCGATGTCTACCGCCATAGCCAGCAATGTAGTCAAGTGCCAGGTCGGCGCGCGGGGTAGCCCGGTTGACGCCCTGGTGGTCGTTTTCGAAGATGGCTCCACCAAAGTCCTCTGTCCGTCGGAAAAAGGCTGCAAGCCCATCGGGCCCTGCAACTATGAGCTATCGATGGAAAAGCCCGCCGCCACCGACCGCGGGATGGCGACCGCAAAGGCGGACGAAGAAACGGACCCCATCGGCAGCGCTCAAAGACATGACAACCCCCCGGGCTTTGCCCTTGATCCGCCTCAGTTGAGAGACCCGGTCGGCAGCATGGACCGGTCGGACGAAGTCCATGAGATGAGCGACGCCGACATTTTCAACTGATGTCCCGTTCCCAACCTTCCTTCGGGACCTGCCACAAAACCATAGCCTCTGAAATAACCGGCTGAGCCGGGCGCCAGTGGCGCCCGGCTTGCCAGCGGTATCCTAGCCCAATATAGCGTCAACCTCTTCTTTATCAGCCTCGGTGACGTAGGCTATTCCTGAAATGTCAGCCGCTTCCCTGGTCAGCGCCGCGATATCGGTCCTGGCGATGTGTTTGAGGGCGAACTTACGGCTGCCGGCCATGAGCTGGCGGAGACCCTGCGCCAGCCGCTCGTAATAGGTATACAGCCCGATGGCCGCAGTAGGAATACTCTCGTAGTCCTTGCCATACTGGCGCTTTAGCGCCTCCGCCGTGACGAACACGGCTTCCCTGGTCCGGCCAAACCGCTGAAGATAGACGGGAAGGTCGCCAGAGTTCAGCGCCTCACCGATAGTCTTGGCAACCATGACCGCGGCCAGAGGCGACCTGGCCATGCCAATGGCCTTGACGTAGGGAGACCCCAGTGCAAACCCTTTGAATATCTGGTCTTCCAGAACATATCCGCCGGCGAGAATGATATCCGGCACGTACTTTCCCTTGCCGGCAAGGCGGTTGCAGTAATCATATGTCAAAGACCATAGTTCTATCCCTGGAACACCCCACTCGTTCATCATGCGCCAGGGGCTCATTCCCGTGCCGCCTCCGGCGCCGTCAACCGTAAGATAGTCTATCCCGGCCAGGGAGGCAAACTTGACGGCCCGTGCCAGGTCCGCCGGCCGGTAGGCGCCGGTCTTGAGCGAAATATATCTGGCGCCCGCCTTCCTCAGTTGCTCTACCATGCCGAGAAAGCCTTCTTCGGTCACCATGCCTACCCGGGAGTGTCTTTCAAATTCGACGAAAACGCCTTTCTTGAATTCCTCTATACGAGCGGGATCAAGGGGATCGGGCAGAACAACATACCCGCGCTTTTTCAGGAGCTGAGCCTTTTCCAGGCTCTTTATCTTGACCTCGCCGCCGATATCCTTGGCGCCCTGTCCCCACTTGAGCTCCACCACCGTCACCCCAAGCTTGTTGATGGCGTATTCCAGAACACCGAGGCGAAAGTCCTCGACGTTCGCCTGGACCACTATGGCGCCCTTACCGTCGCGCTGCCACTTCTGGTAGAGTTTGACGCGGCTCTCCAGGTCCGGAGCCGAGACGACCTTGCCCTTGGTTATCCTGGCATCGACATCCATGCCGCAGACGTTTTCGCCAATCGTCAGCGGCGTGCCGGTAATGGCCGCGCCGACGGCCAGCCCGTCCCAGTTCTGCTTGGCTACGTTGGTCGAGCCCAGGCCTGCAATCACGAAGGGCAGGTCCAGTTTGATCCCCTTGTCCCGCCCGAGGGTCGTCTCGAGGTTGACGTTGGGGAATATGGCTTTGTCCGAGTCCGGCTCAATGCCAACGGCCCCAACGGCTGTGCCCATTATGTTGAAATGAGACAGGTCCACCGGGTAATCCTTTTGCGAAGCGGTGGTTATGATCCCGAAAGGCTGAGGGTATATAACCTCGTGGCCCCGGTAGGCGCTCTTGCCGATCTCGCACATGCCGATGCAGCCGTCAACGCAAGTGACACACATTCCGCTGATGGGACACCAGTCGCCACCAGTCCGGTTTTTGGTGAGTGTGGAGGCGGTCGCGTTATACCTTGTAAGTGTCATATCTTAACTCCTATCTTTTATTCCGGGGTACGGTTCATCAGTTTTTTCATCGGTCAGTAGACTCTATGTCCGGACGGTCCAACGCTCTCCGAGCAGTGAGTGCACACCAGGCACGTTTCCACCGGGGTTACGTTCCGGCACCCGCCGCAGACGCCGTCTATCAGATTGCCCGCGGTGCAGGCGCGCTCACACACGGGGCAAATCCATTGGCAGCCCCCGCAATTGCGGCACTCCTCCGGCGTAAGGTCGAAAGCGGGACCCACCTTGCGGGCCGTCCCGCGACCGATGAAGCCGATGCCGCCCGACCTCATCTCTTCTTTGCAGAAGCGCACGCAAAGCCCGCACAGGATACATCCCCGGTCTTTGATTTTGAACCGGACCTTGTTGACGCCCATGCTGGAAGCCATGTCCTGCAAGAGTTTCGAATTGGGGCAGGAAGCGAGCAGCAATTCTATGATTATCTTCCGCGCACTTCGCACTCGCTCCGTGTTGGTGTGGATCACCTGTCCCTCTTCAACCAGAAGGGTACACGAGGCCTCCAAAGAGGCACGGCCCCGTGAAACCACCTCCACCACGCAGATACGGCACCCAGCGTAGGGGTCCAGCCCGCGGTAGTAGCAAAGCGTTGGGATAACTATGCCCATTTCCCGGGCTGCTTCCACGGCCGTGGTGCCTTCCTCCACTTTGGTCTTTATTCCGTCTATCGTCAGTTCAACCATATTCTCGTTTCCCTCAGGACACCAGAATGGCATCGAATTTGCAGAGATCGAAGCAGAGCTTGCACCTGGTACACATTTCTTTGTTGATCAAGTGAGGCCTCTTCTTTTCTCCTGTTATCGCCTGCTGGGGACATTCCCTCAGACACACCAGGCAGCCGGTGCATTTCGCGGGATCCACGCTCAAGGTGATCAGTTCTTTGCAGACTCCAGCCGGGCACCGCTTCTGCTCGATGTGGGCCTGGTACTCGTCCCGGAAGTACCTGATGGTTGAAAGCACCGGGTTGGGGGCAGTGCCGCCCAGAGCGCACAAAGACAAATCCTTGATGGCTCCCCCGAGTTCTTCCAGCAGCCCGATGTCCTCCGGCTTTCCTTTTCCTTCTGTTATGTCCGTGAGGATGTAGAGCATTCTATCCAGCCCCTCGCGGCAGGGCACACACTTGCCGCAGGACTCTTCCGTCAGGAACTTTATGAAGTATTTTGCCACATCCACCATGCAATTGTCTTCGTCCATCACGATCATGCCGCCGGACCCCATCATCGATCCAGCCTCGGTCAGGCGGTCGAAATCGACAGGCAAGTCAATCAGGCTCTGCGGCAGGCACCCGCCCGAGGGACCACCGGTCTGGACGGCTTTGAATGTCTTGCCTTTGGGTATGCCGCCGCCGATACCATAGATGATCTCCCTGAGCGTGACGCCCATGGGCACTTCCACCAGGCCGGTGTTGTTTATCTTGCCGACCAGAGAAAATATCTTGGTCCCCTTGCTTCCCTGTGTCCCGGTTTGGGCGAACCAGTCGCCGCCGCGATTAATTATGAGAGGGACGTTAGCCCAGGTTTCCACGTTGTTGAGGTTGGTGGGCTTGCCGTTGAGGCCGCTGACCGCGGTGTGAATCTGCTTGGACCGGGGTTCGCCCACCTTGCCTTCCAACGAGGCTACCAGCGCGGTAGATTCTCCGCAAATGAAGGCGCCGCCGCCTCTCGAAATCTTGATATCGAGATTGAAACCGGAGCCGAGAATGCCCTCTCCGAGCAGCCCGTATTCCGTCGCCTGGGCCAGAGCCACTGTGAGGTTCTCCACTGCCAGCGGGTACTCATGTCTTACGTATACGTACCCGTGGTGAGAACCGATGGCGTAGGCCCCGATAATCATGCCTTCAATTACGCTATGGGGATTGCCTTCCAGGAGGGACCGGTCCATATAGGCTCCCGGATCGCCTTCGTCGGCGTTGCAGATGACATACCGCACACCATCCGGCGCCGGGGCTCTAAGACAGCTTTCCCACTTTCGTGCCGTCGGAAAGCCCGCTCCGCCACGGCCTCTGAGACCCGAGTGTCTTACTTCGGCTATTACATCATCGGGCTTCATCCTGTAAAGCGCCTTGGCGAGGGCCGAATACCCACCAATGCCAATGTAGTCTTCGATACTGGTAGGACTGATGCGGCCATTGTTCTTCAACAGCGTCCGATGCTGCCCTCGATAAAACGGTATGTCGTCCTCGCGGGAGACCTTCTTGCCGGTCGCCGGGTCGGCATAGAGCAGCCGGTCGATGATCTCGCCGTTGACCACGGTCCGGGAGACGATTTCCGGGACATCCGATGGTTTGAGTCGCTGATAGAAGATTCCCTGCGGGTGCAGGACGGTCAGGGGGCCTCTTTCGCAGAAGCCGTGGCACCCAGTCACCTTCAACTCGACCTCTTCAGTCAAGCCCTGCCGCTTGATCTCCCGGCGGAAGGCGTTGGCCACGTCCTGGCACTTATACGCATGGCACCCGGTGCCGCCGCAGACCGAAACCATCTTCTGCCGGGTCTTTCGGCCTGTCAGTATCCTCTGGCGCAATTGGTCGAGTTTGGTCGCAGAAGTCAATTTCGCCATATCAAGCCACATCCTTAGGGGTAGACTTGTGCAGATTCTTGAGTATCTTTTTCACCTTGGCCGGGCCAGTCTGACCGTGGTACTCCCGGTCCGTTACCATAATAGGCCCCAGGGCACAAGCTCCCAGGCAATTGACGGTTTCCAGGGTGAAAGACAAATCTGAGGCCGTTTCGCCGGGGCTAATGCCAAGTTGCCGTTTGGCCTCATCCAGCACCGCCGGGGCGCCGCGGACGTGGCAGGCCGTGCCGAGGCAAACGGTGACCACGTGTTCTCCACGCGGCTTAAGACTGAATGCCTTGAAGAAGGTTGCGACCCCGTAGACCTGAATGAGGGAGATATTAAGTTGTTTGGCTACCGTTCGGAGCGCGTGCTCCGGCAGGTACCGGTGTTGGGTCTGGATATCTTGGAGAATCGAGACAAGGCTATCGCGATTGCCGCCGTACTTCCTGATGATAGCTGTCGCTGTTTCACAATCGCTGTTCATACGGTGATACTGTGTTACCCTTCCTTTCTGTTCTGGACGGTGGAGCTGCCAGGACATCTTGCCTGTTTAAGCATTGATGCTTGGTCGTCGAAGAACCCGAGACCCGGGTCCAACGCGGACGGCACTGGACAAGACTTCGGTTGAACGCAGTATGCGAACTGCTGGGTACGACCGGGCCGGTGCGAACCGGTGGATGTATCCGCTGGCACCTCCTGCAGGCGAGAATAGATTCGGGTCGGTCTAGTCCATGTCATTGGGCCGGTAACCTGAAACGCCTAAAGATATAAACAACAGCCGCAGACCTCACCTCCGCCCGGTAGACGAAAACCGTTTACTGAGCGCCGAGATTTTAGAACGTTTTGACCGCCCGTGTCAAGAACATGGAGGCCTTCATGGAGGCCTTCAAAGACGACTATTCCTGTCGCGCTCGTCTTCAACACTACTCAACAGTGCCACAATTCCGCCTACGATCCGCGCTGTCGCCCCCCGGGAGCGCGTACCAGAACCCCGCCCCCGCCCAGTTCATTCGTCTCCTCGCCTCGGCTGCCTGCTCTCCTCAGTACCAGAACTCGGGGTATTTCCTGTTGTGGGGTATGTTGTTCACCACCAGCGCCACCGCCAGCATGATGATCGCCCCCAGCCCCACCGGCGCTATGGCATAAGAATATCCCAGGTCATGAATCTGACTGCCTCCGACCACCGCAATAAGAGCGGTGGCCCCGCCCGGCGGGTGCAGCGTCTTCGTGGCCTGCATGACGCCAATTGCCGTGGCCACACCGAGGGGAGCAGCCAGCCAGACTTGGCCCGGCAACAGATGGAACGCGGCTACCCCGACGACCGCGGAAAGGACATGCCCACCCACCAGATTCCGGGGCTGCGCCAGCGGGCTCCTTATACCCCCGAAAACGAGCACGGCAGAGGCGCCGAAAGAGCCGATCATCATGACCATGTTCGCGTCGCGAAAGAAACCGTAAAACACGAGGGCTACTGCGCTTACCCCCAGGAAGGCGCCCATCCACGACAATACTATCTCCGACAATCCCACCCCGGGGGGTCTGGCCGCACCTCCGCTCATCTTGGACAGAAACCGCATCATTCAAGGGGCAACAGTCTTGATGAACTGGACCAGGGCGTCTATTTGCTGCGGGTTCAGACGGTTCCTAAAGGCTTGCATCGCCGTCCCGGGCTTGCCGTTGGAGACAGCATCTCTGAGAGCGGTGTCGGCAACACCGCCGAGCTTCTGCGGAGTGAGGGCCGACCCCAGCGACGGAACCCCCTGACGGTTAGCGCCGTGACAGGTGGAGCAGTTGCCGGCATATAGACCGGCGGCGTCTATGCCCGAAGCCGGCGCGGCGGTGATAGCCGGCGCCTGCGCCGGCGAAGCAGTGGCCGTTGGAGCAGGACCGGCCCCGCAGGCCGACATCAGGACGGACGCCAGGACGACGACGGCGAGTTTCAACCTATTCATGCGATGCCCCCCTTTTTCTACCTGACAATGACGTCCAGCGTCATTGCCACAAACAGGCCAAGAAGGTAGATACCGGAAAGTTTGTAGTTGCTCCAGGCTCGGCTTCTCTCCGGCTTCAACCACAATCGGAGGTTGGTAGCCAGGAAAGCCCCCGCCAGTGCCAGAACCCCCGCCAGGTAAATTCGCCCGAAAGGCACGGAAAAGTAGATGAATCCAGAAACAAGAATCACCAGGCTGCTGTACAGGAGAATATTCCAGGCCGTCTTTCTTTCCCCGGCTACTACCGGCAGCATGGGTATGCCCGCCTGGCGGTAGCTCTCGCGGTGGACCATGGCGAAACTCCAGAAATGGCCGGGAGTCCACAGGAAGAGCAGTAGCGCAATGAGAACAGGGGTTAGCGTTACCTGGTCGCCGGCGGAAAACCAGCCGGCCAGGACGGCGCAGCTACCCGACAATCCACCGACGATTATGTTGGCCTGGCTACGCCTCTTGAGCCACAGGGTGTAGAGTACCACGTAGACAGCGGCGCCGGATAGCACAAAGACAGCCACCACGTAGCCGAGGCGTACGGCTGCCGCCGCCGAAAGAGCCAGCAGGACAAAGCCCATCCATGCGGCTTTTTTGCGATCGAACCTCCGGTTAGGAAGGGGCCGGCTCCTGGTGCGGCCCATCACGCCGTCAATATCACCGTCTATGCAGTTGTTCAGGACTGACGCCCCGGCGGAAGCCATTGCCCCCGCCAGGGCCAGCCAGGCGAGCCTTCCGTAAGCGATCTGGCCTCCCATGTTCACCACGGCCGTGGCCAGCGCCACGATAACCAGGAGCGCCACGATCCGCGGCTTGAAAATGGAAAGGTAATCCGTGGCTCGGGCTAAGGTTTTAGTCATTTTGGTCCTTCGTCTTTCCCTCGCGCCTGTTTCCGGGCGAAGAATGGCTACTTCACCGGCCAGGTCCGGCTCAACAGAACAAAGTTGGCGAAATAGAGGCTAACGAAGACGACAAAGAAAACGAATACCAGCACCAGAGTGCCTGGGGCGTGCAGTCTACTGTCCTTATTTCCGTTCATGTTCCTATCTCCCGATTCAGCTTACTGTTTCTTGCCAAAGAGCAGAGTTGACACCGCTATCAGAACGAAGATGGCGCCTCCGATAACCGCTATGGCGGCTCCCACGCCCATCAGACCGAGGGTGAAACCGGAGTTGGCATACACCGGGGCAGCCAGCGCCGACCCGGCCGCAGCGATATCCCAGGTCCGTCTGGGGACGCCATCGATGCCAGCCCACAACATTCCAAGACTGAGCATGGCGACGCCAGTGCCGTAGATATATGGTTGGACGCTGGCCAATTTCCGGCCCACGAGCTGCCGGCAAGTCATCAGAGGAATCAAATAGTAAGCAAGTCCCATGAAGGCCAGGGTAGTGCCGCCAACGACGGTGGCATGAAAATGCCCGGGAATCCTCAACGTGTTATGAGCGATCATGTTGATCTGCTCGGTCCCTTGGATAACTCCGGAGATACCGCCGAGGAATCCAAAAATGGTCATCGAGATGACCAGGGCGGAGAAGCCCGGCTCTTTCCAGGGGGCCTTAACCAACCATTGGAACAGGCCACGGGTGAAGCCTTTGGCCCTCTGGGCCACCTCTACTCCGGCAGGGATGGAATAGGCATGGATCATGCTGGCCGCTACCGGCAAGTACATGAAGTAGCTGGTATTGAAGATGCGATCCGGGGTGCTGAGACCGGGATCAACCAGCAGGTGATGCATCGAGCCGAGGTTAATGAACATCAGGTACAGCAGAAAGGCGAAGCGGCTGAGCTTCTCGTTGAGGGGCTTGGCCCCGGTAGTCAAAGTGGACAGGGCATACCATACGGCAACCATGGCGGCCAAGTTCACCTGCTGCGCCGGGTGCCCGAAGGCCCAGAATAACACACGGTAAGTTCCCGGATCATACGAGGGGAGCAGCCCTACCGACCAGAAGAAGGTGGGCACGAAGGTCGCCGCGCCAGCCAGCAGGGTGAACAGGGCCATTACCGCGGCGGCTATCAGTCCGTAAGTCACCAAAGGAACGGAACCGGTGAACCGCTTCTCCATCTTGGCGACCACCACGGTGACGAAGAAGAGGGTAACGGCTATCAGGGCGCCGACGGCAAAGAGGATGACTCCCAGGTAGAAGGTAGGATGGGCTTGCATCGGCGGGTAGGCGGTGAACATTACGTCGGCCTTGCCGGCAAACATGGTGACGTTGGCCATGATCGCGCCGGCGAGCATCAATACGAAGGACAGCCAGGCCAACCCGGGTTTGACCAGCCTGGCGTTGAGCAGGACAGCCCCGCCAAAATAGAGCCCCGCTATCTCGAAGAAGACGATCCAGAAAACCAGCATGTTAGTGCCGTGGGCCGACAGGAACCGGTAGAAGAGGTCAGCCGGAAGCAAGTTGACCGAGGGCCACCGTGTAAGAGCTATCAACAATGACAGCACCCCGCCCACCAGGAGGAACACCACGGCAGCCACCGCGTTGGCGATGATTAACTTCTGGGCCGAAAGGTGCACTTTCAGCCCGGTTACCTTGCAGGTCCTGTAGTCGAACGACGAAACATTCGTTGCCATACGTTTACTCCGTTACCGTTATCTTGCCGATCATAAGGTTGTGCCCGATCCCACAAAACTCATTGCAGACTATCTGGTATTCCCCGGCTTTGTCAGGCGTCAACGTGATGACGTAGTCATAACCGGGAAGAACCTGGAAGTTGAGGTTGACCGGCTGAAGAGAAAAGCCGTGCTGCAGGTCCTCCGACGAAACGTGAACCCGGTAGGTGTTTCCCTTTTTCAACTCGAGTATGGAACTCCATTGCCAGATGCGGCCAGCCAGGTAGACGTCTGCCCCCGCCGGCGGCCGTACGACCGGCATCCCTTTCTCCGTTCCGACGGTGTACTTGGCGTTAAACGCGGCAGTCAACTTACTGAAATCCTCTACCGTGACCCGGTAGGTCTCCACCGGGATTTCCTGTTTGCCAATGTTGGGCCAGATGATCATCCATGCAAACATGAAGAGGCCCCAGAGGAGAGCAACCGTCACCCACAGCTTCTCTTCCCGGACCAGGGGTTTCCACCAGACTCTCTCAGGCGATGCTAAGCTGCTCATATCCCATCTACCTCATTCCCTGCATGGCAGGCACTTTGCTCAGGTCGAACAGTGCCCAGACGATGTACGAAAAAGCTGGAATGCCCAGGCCCAGGGCAATCAGCAGATATACGTCATCAAGAAGCACCTGTCCCAGGGGAATCTTTTCCTGACCTGGTTCGCTTTTAAGTATTTCCATAGCCCTTTTCTCCCGAAAAAAGAATAGTTGCTGAATTATAGATACGGGCGCAGCCGTCTGTCTGTCAACAATATGACAGTGACGCGGGGTTATGCTAGAATCGTCGCCATGTCCTTGAAGAACAGCGATTGGACAAACGGAATCTGAAACTCTGATGCCAGCCATCACCCCATCAAACCCCATCAGTTGCATCCCCTGTTTCTGCGGATTGAAGCCCGGCGATTCCCAGCGGCTGGGCATCACTTTGGGGGAAAAATCATATACCAGGGGCGAGATAATATTCGTGGAAGGCGAGCCCTGCCCCGGCCTCTTCATAGTCAAGTCCGGGTCGGTCAAGCTCTACCGGACATCCGCCGAGGGCGAGGAGCAGATAGTCCGCATCATCCGCCACGGGGGCTGCTTCGAGTGCGCTCCCCTTTTTGACAAGGGTCCTAACCCGGTGAGCGCGGAGACTCTGGAAGCCAGCACGCTTTACTTTCTGCCTGCGGCCGTATTTCAATCGATCATCAAAGCCCACCCGGAAGTAGTTTTGGGAATAGTGCCGGTCCTGGCCATGAGACTCCGTTCTCTCATCGGCATGGTCGAGGATTTTTCTTTCCGCACAGCTTATTCGCGCGTGGCCAATCTCCTCTTACAACTGATGGAACGCCGGGGAGACGAGTGGGTTATTTCGCCGGACCAACCTTTGAACCAGCAACATCTGGCCTGCATGTTGGGATATTCGAGGCAGGTGGTGAATAGCTCCTTGAGAAAGATGGTAGTAGCCGGACTCATACGTATGGACGCCCGCCGCATCGTGGTCGTGAAACTCAACGCCCTGAGAGAGGTCGCCGGCTCATCAGTCAAAGCCGGGACCGGCAACATCTGATCGCCTTTGGGGAGCCGCCATCTTATGTCAAGCCAATGCCTGGAGTTTGAAAAACTTCTCAAATTATCTATAATACTACCGGCGGCTTGACCAGCCCATCCAAAACTTGACTATATCTACACGAGGTGACAGGCGAAGACCAGTAGAACACGTCCCACTACCTGACCGGGATTCTTAGAGCACAGTGGCTACAGGAGTGAATGAGGGGAACGAGGATGAGTTGCAGACAATCCACAATAGAGACGTGTTTACCGTGAGGTTACGCATGACATAGGATACTTTCGAAGCCGGACTGATAGAAAAGTCCATTATCTAGCCTGAGATTGGAGACTACAAAGCCCGCCCGAGGCGAGCCAGGATGTCCCCTGAAGATATCCAGGGGCCGAGTCAAGAATGACCCGGCCACAATAAAGAAGAAGGAGTAAAACTAACAGTGGCCCAGATCAAGATCAAGAAAATGTTCGAGCCTATCAAGATAGGCAAGGTCGAAGTCAGGAACCGGATCAAAATCCCCGCCTTTGCCATCGGCTATGCCGAGAACGGGTATGTTACCCCCCGCTTGAAGAACTTTTACGAGGAGCGGTCCATCGGCGGCGCCGGAATGATCGGTATCGCCTCGACGGCCGCCCGGGTCGCCGAATTCTCTCCCCTTACCGCCATCTGGGATGACAAATTCATCCCCGGCCTCAAGGATCTCACCGGGGCCGTGCACAAGCACGGCGCCAAGATATTCCCCCAATTCGGTGTCGGTTACGGCTGGTCCTTCGGACCCTACGAAGACGTGGTCATACCCAGCCCCTCGGGCGTCAGCCCGACAGCAGGCCGCCAGGAACTGGCCTTCCGGTTGGGCGCTCCGGGACGGCAGGTACCGCGCATCGCCTGCACCAAGGACCAGATCCACGGGATCATCGAAGGCTACGGCACGGGCGCCAGAATAGCCCGCGATGCCGGATTCGACATGGTCGAGGTCATGCTCGGCGCAGGCTACATGCTCTGCCACTGGCTGTCCCCCCTAACCAATAAACGCACCGACGAATACGGAGGATCGCTGGAGAACCGCCTTCGAATCGTGACCGAGATCATCGCCAACATCAAGAAGAAAGCCGGCGACGATTTCCCGGTCATTACCAAACTGGCTACTTCGGACCTGGTCTTCGATGCCGGGTACAACCTCGAAGACGCCCAGGAAATGGCGAAGATTCTGGAGAAAGCCGGGTATGCCGCTTTCGACCAGGTACCCGCATGGCACGAGTCCACCCACCCGGCCATGAACTGGTACGCCCCCGACGGCGCCTGGGTTCACCTGGCCGAAGCCCTCAAGAAAGTGGTCAAGGTCCCTGTAGCCACCGGTATGCGCATACCCGACCCCTGGATCGCCGAGCAGGCGCTGATTGACGGCCGGGCCGACATCATCGTCTGGGGCCGCCCCTTCATCGCCGAACAGAACCTGGTCAATCTGGTCAAGGAGGGCAAGTTCGAGGACATTCGCTCTTGCATCGTTTGCAGCAAGTGCGTTGAAATGGTAGATACTCCGGTAGGTTGCAGCGTCAACCCCGCGGCAGGAAAAGAAGCCGAATATGCCATCAAGCCCGTTGCCACCGCCAAAAAGGTGCTGGTAGTCGGCGGAGGCCCGGCCGGGCTCGAAGCCGCCACGGTGGCCGCCCGGAGAGGGCATGACGTCACTCTGTGGGAAGGTAGCGACAAGCTCGGCGGCCTGCTGAATCAGGCCATCGTCCCGATGCACAAGGAGCACCTGGCCGAATTCATGCGCTACCAGATCACCCAGGTCAAGAAGGCCGGGGTCAAGGTAGTGCTTAACAAGAAAGCGGAAGCCAAGGACGTCATTGACGCCAAGGCCGATGCCGTCATCGTAGCCACCGGCTCCAAGCCGATCATGCCGGACATCGCCGGCATCAAATGGCCGACGGTGACACCCGCTCTAGACGTTCTCTCCGGCAAGAGAGAAGTTGGCAACAATATCGTCATCATCGGCGGCGGCATGGTCGGTTGCGAAACAGCCGAAATGCTGGGCCACAAGGGCAAGAAAGTGACCGTGCTGGAAATGTTGCCTCGCCTGGCGATGGACGTCGGCCGGATGAACCGCTGGAACCTCCTGGTGGACATGAAGAAATTCGGTGTTCGCATGGAAGGCGGAGTCAACGTCAAGGAAATCACCTTCCTCGGCGTCCGCGGCATTCAGAACGGGAAATCGGTGTTCTTTGACGCCGATACCATCATCATATCCACAGGCATGAAGGCCGATGACGCCCTGCCCAAGGCGCTTCAGGGCAAGATTGCCAACCTCACCGTGGTTGGAGACTGCGTGAAGCCCAGAAGGCTGATAGATATCACCGACGAAGGATATCGCGCCGGACTGGCGGTTTAGGACGTCCACCCGCCCGCCCGAACTGGTCTAGGAAAAGCGGGCGGCCCTGAGGGCCGCCCGCTTTTCTTTTTCCTTCGTGCGTTGACGAATGATGGTTTTACTACTACAATAGCCATTGTGACTGATTTAACGTAAGACAAGGTAATATATGGTTATGAACCCCGCCGTTACTCTAGAAGAAGCCGCCAACACCTTCCTGGCAACTTTCCCCTCGGATGAAAGAGGAAAATTCAGCCAGGAGGTGAACCGTTTCCTTCGCTGGTTCGGCTTAAACCACCCAGCCTCCAGCCTCACCCCGCCGGAGATCGGGAACTACGCCGAGCAGGTAGCCAAATCCGGGGGTGATTATCTGAAGAAGCTCGAACCGGTCAAGGCCTTCCTTCAGTACCTCAAAAAACAAGGCATCACCTCCTCAAACCTTTCCGTCCACCTGAAACCACCACCGGCGCCCGCTAAGACAACCAGGTCCCGCAGATCATCTCACTCCGAAGCCAAAGTCCTCACCCGCGAAGGATTTCTCGAACTCGAAACGCAGCTGACTGAACTCAAAAAGGAACTGCCCCGCATAGTCGAAGAGATAACCAGGGCGCGCGCTGACAAAGACTTCCGTGAGAACTCGCCTCTCGACGCGGCGCGCGAAGCCCAGGCAATCGTTCAGTCGAAGATACTGGATCTGGAAACTACGCTTAAATTCGCCACCCTCGTGGAAGACACCGGGCCAGCCGGCGCCATAGCAAATATCGGCAATACCGTTTCGCTGAAAAACGTCACCAACGGAGACGTTCACCAATTCAAGCTCGTAGATCCGAAAGAGGCCGACGCCGGCAAGGGAAAGATTTCCTTTATCTCTCCCCTCGGACGGTCTCTGCTGGGCAAGCGGGAAGGCGAGATTGTAGAAGTAGTCGCCCCGATCGGGGTCCTCAAGTACCGGATCGTGACTATCGGGAAGTAGCGGCGGATAACCGCTTTCTCCCTTGTCATATCCCACGGAGATGGAGGTCAGGTCAGGTCGGGGTTATCTCCGGCAGAAAGAGGCTGTCATGATCATCAAGCAATTCGTCGACCAGGGGCTGGGCAATAGCTCCTATCTGGTGGGTTCGACCGAAGACCACGTGGCAGTGGTCATCGATCCTCAGCGCAACATAGATTCCTACCTCAAGACAGCCCAAGAACTGGGACTGCGCATTACGCACGCTCTGGAAACACACCTGCACGCGGACTTTGCCTCCGGCAGCAGAGAACTGGCTGCCCGGACGGGTGCCCACATCGGCGCCAGCGCCCGGGCCAACCTTCAATTCCACCATCTTTCCCTCAAAGAGAAAGACAAGATTAGAATCGGGACGCTGGTCATACAGGTGCTGGACACACCGGGCCACAGCCCGGAGCACATCAGCTTCCTGGTAACCGAGAAGGGTTCTGCCGACCCGCCGGTCCTTTTCAGCGGTGGCGCCCTCACCGTCGGAGGAGCCGGACGAACGGACCTTCAGGGGCACGAGCATGCCCATTCCCTCGCCCATGACCTATACCACACCATTCACGGCAAACTGATGCCCCTGCCGGAAAAGACGATAGTCTTCCCGACTCACGGAGCCGGCTCTTTCTGCGTCTCTGCCGGTGACGGAGAAGACGTGGACCGGGCCACTACCATCGGACACGAAAAGTTGAACAACCCCCTGATGAAAGCCGACAAGGAAGAGGACTTCATAAGGCTCGCCCTGACGGGACTCCCAAGCTATCCTACCTACTTCAAACGCATGGCCTCCTACAACAAGAACGGGCCGCCTATCCTCGGAGACCTGCCGGCTCCACCGCCGCTCTCTCCGTCCGAAGTAAAGCGGATGATCGAGGACAAAGGGATTGTGGTGGACGCCCGACCCTTCCGCGAGTTCGCCGCCGGACACGTGCCGGGAGCAATCAGCAACCCCTTCCGTGACTCCTTTGCCAGCTACCTGGGATGGGTGGTACCCCCGGACCACCCGTTAATTATCGTCCCCGGGACCCCCGAACAACTGGAGCCAATAGTCCGCCAGGCCATCGGCATCGGCTATGACGACCTGGCGGGTTACCTGCAAGGCGGGGTCAAGGCATGGCAGGATACCGGATTCCCGGTAGCCAGAGCCGATCTGACCACCCCGGAAGAGGTCTACCAGGAACTGCAGAAGAAGACGATTACAGTGCTGGACGTGCGTCAGGATTCCGAATGGAACGCGGGACACATCCCGGGTGCGATGCATATAGAATTGGGCGAACTGGAGAAACGGATCAAGGAAGTTCCAGCCGACTCGACAGTAGCCGTCACCTGCACCATGGGCAACCGGTCCAGCACCGCGGTCAGCATCCTCAAGAAAGCCGGCTACAAGAAGGTCAAGAACATCGCCGGAGGATTCAACCGCTGGACGGAAGCCAGACTGCCGATAGTTAAAGGCTAGCCGGCGTCGCACGCTTCCAGTATCTCCAACGGGCAGGTTACCCTACCTTTCGTCCGGCAGTCTGTCACGTATGCGGACACGTCACCCACGATAACATGCCTGATGACCCCAAAGGCTCCCCCGGTTTACGGACGCAATTCGGTACGGGTTGCGCCGAAGACACCACACTCGGGATAGCTGTGGACAAGACAGGGCACATATTCACTGGGGAGGAGGGAGCGGCGACGGTCTGTTGCGACCCCGGCACAAGAAGTTCAGCAACTTTTTCAGGTGACAAACATGGTCGCTGCGCCATTATGCGCTGATTGACACTGAAATTGAAACTAAAGTATAATGGCCTATCTGAAAGGAAACGAACTTGCCAAAAAGGACTTATCAACCCAAAAGAATACCCCGGAAGAGAGAACACGGGTTCCTTAAGAGGATGTCCACCCACTCCGGGCGATTGGTGATCAAACGCAGACGATTGAAGGGCCGATACAAGCTTACCGTTGTTTAGCGGAACGCTAGCGATGGCCTGCATGCGGAAGACCGAACGGCTAAAACGGAATGACGATTTTCAGCAGGTCTACAGGAAAGGGCGTTCATACTTAGACCGCCTTCTGGTCATCCGGGCGATTCCCAATGGTCTGACAGTGAGCAGGTTCGGGTTCTCCGTAAGTCACAAGGTTGGAAATGCCGTCACCAGGAACCACATCAAACGTCTGTTAAGAGAGAGCATCCGGGCTGAAAACCCGAAAGGTGGCTGGGATGTCGTTTTCGTAGCCAGACTGCCGTCGGCCACAGTCAATTTTACACAAATGCGACAATCAACCCGCCATCTCCTGGAAAAAGCGAAATTGCTGGAAAGGGAAAATGCCGGTACGCCGGCGGGTAGCGAAAAAGGGTGACCAGAATAGCGTTGAACCTAATTAGATTGTATCAGCGGACCTTTTCCAGGGTTCTTCCTCCCTCGTGCCGATTTATGCCCACCTGTTCCCAGTTTGCCCACGAGGCAGTAGAGCGCTTCGGAATAGTCAAGGGCTCCTGGCTAACGGTCAGGAGATTATCGCGCTGCCACCCGTTCAATCACGGCGGTTACGACCCGGTGCCGCGGTCCTGAATCCGCCGGCCATTCATCAGCCCTATTGCAGAATTGATAGATAAATGAAGTATTGCAGTTATGTAAAGAAACTGGCGCTCCCGGCGGTAGCTGGACTGCTATTGCTGAGTTCGGCATGTGCCTCCAGCATCGTCCAGGGATGGTCCGGTCCCACCGTCGACGACGGCATCGTTTACATCGGCACGATGCAGGGCAAACTCAGCGCCTACGACAGCTCCAACGGTGATCCCAAGTGGCAGAAGTCCCTTCAAGTTCCAGTCCAGAGCGGCTTCAACTTCGGGTGCGCTCCGGGCGCGGGGGCCAAGCCGCTGGCTTTCTACGGAAACGCCGCCGCCGATTCAAGTTCCGTCTTCATTGGCTCTTACGACGCCACCCTCGGCGGCACTATCTATGCGCTGAACAAAACTACTGGCGAGACTAGATGGCAATACCCCAGGGCCGACCGCATTGGCTCAATTGCCGGGAGCGTGGCAGTAAGCCAGGGAACAGTTTATTTCGGATCTTCCGACGGCAAGCTATACGCCCTCTCCGCCTCTAACGGGTTGGAGCAATGGACTTACTCCACCGGAAACAAGATCTGGGATACTCCAGCGGTGGTAGGCAACAGAGTCTATTTCGGATCGTTTGACAGGAACCTCTACGCTCTCAACGCCGCCGACGGTTCGCTGGTCTGGAAATTCGAAACCGAGGGGGCAATTACCGCCGACCCCCTGGTGGTTAACGGCACAGTCTACGTCGGATCTTTCGACAAGCATCTCTACGCCGTGGACACAGCTACTGGAAAAGCCAGGTGGTCGTTCCAAGCTGACGGCTGGTTCTGGAGCGCCCCCGCCCTATCAGGCAACACACTGATAGCCGGCAACCTGGACGGCAAAGTGTACGCCCTGGATGCAGCCACCGGAAACCTGCTCTGGAAATATGAAACCAAAGGGGCTGTTCGCCCGTCCCCGGCGGTCAGCGGCGACACCGTTGTTGTCGCTTCCGAGGACAAGAACTTATACTATCTCAAAGCAAGTACCGGCGCTTTCATCCGCGCAACGCCCATAGGCGTTCCAATCCTTTCGTCGCTGACCATACAGAAAGGGCTGGTCTATGTTTACACGGGCCAGGGTCTATTGATAGCTTTCAACGCGGAAACCGGCACCAGGGTCTGGGAAGCTTCTACAAATGGATAAGGCAAGGACATAATGGAAGACCTCTGGAATGTACTGATACAGTCCCCGATCCTCAACCTTTCGGTGGTGCTATACGCGGGCCTCTTAAAGAATTTCGGCCTCACCATTATCGCGTTGACCATCATCGTGCGGGCCGTCACTTATCCCTTAACGGTCAAACAGCTAAAGGCTTCGCAGGCGATGGCCCAGATTCAACCCAAACTCCAGGAGCTTCAGAAGAAATATGCTCGCGACAAGCAAAAGCTTTCTGAAGAAACCATGAAGCTGTACAAAGAGGCGGGGATGAACCCCATGGGCTGCCTCGTCCCGATGCTGATCCAGATGCCGGTCTGGATCGCCCTTTACCAGGTGATTCTCCAGGCGCTGGCCGCATCACCGGAGGACCTTATGGCCCTCTATCCCAGGCTATATTCCTGGCCGCTGGTAAACCATATGGTTCCCCTTAACGAACATTTCCTGTGGCTGGACCTGACCCAGCCCGACAAGCTCATGATACTTCCGGTCCTGGTAGGCGGTTCCATGTGGCTCCAGCAGAAGATGGTCACCGTGCCTACCGGCGATCCCAGGCAACAGTCAATGAACAACATGATGCTCATGATGATGCCCATGATGTTTGGCGTCTTTACTCTTTCATTCGCCAGCGGACTCGCTGTCTACTGGACTGTTTCCAACTTCATCGGTATCATCACCCAATACTTCGTCACCGGATGGGGCGGCCTCAAGCCTTCCGCCGCCCCCCCCCCC
>ORJL011847949.1_pt1 | contig 21823 bp, 25 predicted proteins | sample 1779941 | NCBI WGS metagenome assembly ORJL01 (sample SAMEA104232317, study PRJEB22302) | groundwater metagenome | biome: forest; feature: aquifer; material: groundwater | place: USA | collected 2011-08-07 | depth 5.8 m
ATTGGTAAAATTTACAATTTAGTAATCAAAGGCCCGAAAGCTTTGGCGGTCAAAAAACAGTTCACCGTCCTGGAAGGAACAAATATTTTAGAAGATATCACTTTCCCGGTTGGAGATATTGCTCCGCTTAATTCCCCTGATGGTGTTGTTAATGCAGTCGATAAGTCAGAGCTTCTCCGTGAGTGGACGGCTGCAACTGATGTTACCCGGGCGGGAGATTTCAATATGGACAGTCGTATTAATAGCCTTGATTATGCCTGTATGAGGGAAAATATCAATAAGTCGGCAGCAAGTTTCTTGAAAAATTAACTGGACAAGCCGGCTTTGGATGTGATTCAATTAAGATATGCTGTCCAATTTAAAAGCTAATAAAAAAATAATTTTTATCCTGGTAGGTATTGTTATCCTGGTGGAACTTATCTGGGCAGTATATACTTTGACCGGTAAAAAGAGTTCCTCCACCGCTCAAACCCAGGCGGTCAGTGATGAAAAAGTAGCAGCGCTTAAGCTTCGGGCAGATAAAAGCAGCGTCAAAGTCGGAGAGAGTTTTACGGTTAATGCGGATATAACGTCCGCCGGGACAACGGATGGTGCAGATATGATTTTAAATTATGATCCAAACCTAATTTCAGTAAATAATATCCAAAAACCGGTTAATCCGGGCCCTGTTTATTCCGATAATCCTTTAAATGCAGCGGATGAGCGTTCCGGCAGGATTAATTTTTCCGCTATCACATCCAATCCGGGTGGAGTTGTCCCTAACGGGATACTTGGAACGCTGATCTTTACGGCTAAGGCTCCCGGTAAGGCAAAAATCTCTATTGAATTTATGCCCGGCAGTACTACAGATTCAAATGTAGTAGAGACCAAAACTGCTACAGATATTTTAGGTTCAGTCAGTAATTTAGAGATTCAGATAACGCAATGAAAAAAGTTTTAACATTTTTATCCTTAATAACCGCTTTGTTTATTGTCTCACCTACAGCTGCTTTAGCTGCAGCTAACCTTTCCCTATCCCCTGCCACCGGAACTTTTAATAAAGGCTGTAACTTTTCCCTTGACATTAAGGTGGATACCGGCGGGGCGCAGACAGACGGGACGGATGCAATCATAATTTATGATTCCACTCGCTTTACAGCCACAGCAATAAGATCAGGCACGATTTACTCCGATTATCCGGGCAATATTATTGAACCTTCCTCCGGAAAGATTACCGTTTCAGGGTTGGCTTCAGTATCCTCCCCTTTCACCGGAGCCGGGACTTTGGCGACGGTTGATTTTAATGTTTTGGAAACAGCTCCCACCGGAGCAACCAAGATCAGGTTTGATTTCGACCCGGCGGATAAGGCAAAAACTACTGATTCAAATGTGGTGGAACGGGGTACGATTGCCGATACTTTAGGTTTTGTCACAGATGGCAGCTATACTGTCGGGACAGGATCCTGCCCGGGGGCAGCTGCTCCCACCCCTACTCCGGGATCTAAATTTGTAGGAAGCCCTATTTCAACTTCTTCTGCCACGGTTAAGACACCGGTTGGAGGCACACTTGATGACCTGGCCGGAAAAGGGACCAAGGGCGGTTTTGAAGTACCGACTATAGCCTTGGGAGCGGCCGGAGTAATGTTGACTATTATCGGAATTTTGGGTGCGGCTTTCCTCTAAAATGACACTTTCTGCTTTGATCACGGATTTCCTGGAATACCTGGAGATTGAACGGAATACTTCTCAGAAGACGATCGAAAATTACGACCATTACTTAAAGCGCTTCCTTGATTTCACTGGGGATATAAACCCTTCGGCTATTGATCTGGCCTTAATCCGAAAATACAGGCTGCATTTAGGCAGATGGACTGACCCAAAGACAAAGCTACCTTTAAAGCGGATTACCCAGAACTATTTTATGATCGCCCTTCGGGCATTTTTGCGCTACTTAGCCCGCCAGGATATAAATACTTTATCCCCGGAAAAGGTGGAGCTTGGTGAGGCAGAAGCTCGACCGCTTAAAGTTTTGGATGAAGCAGCTTTAAAAAGCCTGCTTGAGGCTCCGGATACAACAGATAAATCAGGTATGCGGGATAAAGCAATTTTAGAGCTTTTATTTTCTACCGGCCTTCGGGTTTCTGAGATGGCGTCATTAAATCGCGACAGTATTAACCTAAACCGGCGTGAGTTCTCCGTTGTTGGTAAAGGCCAAAAGGAACGGATTGTATTTCTTTCTGATTCGGCGGTTGAGTGGTTAGATAAGTATTTAGTGGCCCGGAAAGACACCTTCAAGCCCTTATTTGTGCGCTTCCAGGGCAAAGTTGATCCAACTGAGGGAGGTGAGGCGATGCGGCTAACTCCCCGCTCAATGGAGCGGATTGTAGAAAAATATGTAAAACAAGTAGGGCTATCTGTAAAAGCTACCCCCCACACCCTGCGCCATAACTTTGCTACAGATCTACTGATCAACGGTGCTGATATCCGCTCTGTCCAGGAAATGCTGGGGCATTCTAATATTGCCACGACCCAAATTTATACACATGTTACCAACAAGCACTTAAAAGACGTCCATAAATCCTTCCATTCAGGGAATAAAGAGTAATTATGGCACACACAAAAGAAGACTTAATCTAGCAAAATGGAGAAGGGTATAACGCAGATCCTGTTTTCATTAAAGATAAGATAGCAAAAAAAATATCATTGATTTTAGTCAGTAATGGGTTATTACTATTGCACAGTTGATAATGTAAAATTGTTAAACTGATGCCCACTAACCCAATTACTATAAAGGATATAGACAAGTAGAGTAGTAGAGATTTATCTATAAGAATATCGTCACCCCAAGGTTTTTTAATATATTTCATAACGGGAGTACCTTATCTTAAGATAACACATAAATATAGGAATTTAAAAAGTGAATACCCAACATTGGGTGTTGGAGTTTTTAGAGGACTTTGCCGGCTAGGCCGTAATACTGGTAATCCCAAATTAAGCCGGGAAGCTGGAATGGCCAGGATAGTAAAACTGCATAAAAAGGCGGGCTGAAAACCGAAAGCGGCGGCCAGTGGTAAAAATAGGCATAAATAACGGCAAATATTAAACCTATGACAAAGTAAACTGTGGCGAAAGTTACTATCTTTTTTTCCATTTGTTTATTCAATCTCCTGTTCACTGCTTGCTTTGGACTCTGTATCTTTATCTTTTGAAGAAACCAAGGTGGCTGCGACTACGTTTTCCCCTTCCCTCATCCTCATCAGTATAACACCCTGGGTTTGCCTTTGCAGGGTGGGGACATCCTTTAAATTTAGTTTTATTAGTTGCCCCTTATTTGAAGTCATTACCAGGGTATCAAAATCTAAAGCTGCGAGTTTTGCGGTAACAATTGAGCCCGTTTTTGCCGTCACCTGGGCCGCTTTTACTCCCATTCCTCCCCTGCCCTGTTTACTCCAACCTGAAACAAGGGTTTTTTTGCCTAAACCGTTAGCCATAACTACCAAAAGCTGATCGGTTTTTGGATCCGTGATTTTACTTAAAGAGACAACGGTATCTTCTTTACCGAGTTTAATCCCCCTGACCCCTGAAGTATCCCGATGTGTTGGCCGGACATCTTTTTCGGCAAAACGGATGGATTGTCCGCCTTTTGAGACGATAATTAGATCATCCTCGCCGCTTGTGGGCATAACCCACCCCAAAGTATCACCACTATCAAGCTTTATGGATATTAAGCCGTTTTTTCGTATCGACGCGTATTCCTCAATCAGGGTTTTTTTGATATTTCCCTGTTTGGTGCACATAAAAAGGTATTTAGCGGGGTCTTTTTTCCTGATTGTTAAGATGGCGGTTATCTTTTCTCCCTGTTCGACATTGATTAGGTTTACAATGGCCTGTCCTTTGGCAATCCTTGAGGCTTCCGGGATCTCCCAAACCTTCATCTGGAACACCCGGCCTTTATCCGTAAAAAATAAGATGTTATCTAAGGTTTTGGTATAAAAAATATGACTGACGGCATCCTCTTCCTTGGTGGTTATCCCGGAGACACCTTTGCCTCCCCGATTTTGCATCCTGAATGTAGAAGGCGCCTGCCTTTTGATATATCCGCCCTCTGTAATTGTAACTATTGTTGCTTCATCGGCGATAAGGTCTTCTTCGGAGAATTCCCCCACTTTTTGTTTGTAAACGCGTGTTTTTCTCTCGTCACCGTATTTTTCTTTGATTTTTATAAGTTCATCTTTTATAACCTTAAGAATTTTTTCCGGATGAGCCAAAAGATCTTCCAGGTAAGCGATAAGTTCCCTGACCATTTTCAGCTCATCTTCTATCTTTTGCCGCTCAAGTGCGGCAAGGCGGCGAAGCTGCATGTCTAAAATTGCCTGTGCCTGTATTTCTGTAAGCTTGAATTTGGCCATCAAGTTAGTCTTGGCTTCGTCTGCGTCTTTACTTTTCTTGATTGTTTCGATTACGGCATCAATATTATCAACAGCAATTTTAAGGCCTTCTAATATATGCTCTCTCGCCCGTGCTTCGGACAGCTCGAATTCTGAACGCCTGCGGATAACAATTTGGCGGTGGGTTATAAACTCTTCAAGGATGTGTTTTAAAGTTAAAAGGTGAGGGACTCCGTCTACTAATGCTACGGTGTTTACATTAAAGACCGACTGCATGGCAGTATGTTTAAAGAGGTTGTTCAAAGTTGATTGGGGTTTGGCGTCACGCTTAAGTTCGATTACAACCCTCATTCCCCTTCTGTCTGATTCATCGCGAAGATCGGCAATGCCCTCTACCTTTTTTTCTTTATGCAGTTCAGCAATACGCATGACAAGGTTTGCTTTGTTTACCTGGTATGGCAGTTCGGTAATAATAATGTCAAAACGGCCGTTTTTAGCCTCTTCAATTTCTGCTTTGGCTCTCATAACAATCCGGCCTTTGCCTGTCGCATAAGCGTTTAAAATCTCGGACGAATCATAAATGGATCCTCCGGTTGGGAAGTCAGGCCCTTTAACAAAATTCATCAGGTCTTCAACTGTAGCGTCCGATTGGAATTTAGGAGTTGGATTATCAGCTTCTAAAGCAGTGGCGTTTTCGGTAGTTTCCGGTTGGGCGGCCTGTTGGGCGTCCGGTTTGCTTGGGTGTTCAATCATATAAACCAGGGCGTTTGTCAGTTCCCCTAAATTATGCGGAGGGATTTGGGTGGCCATTCCGACGGCAATACCGGAGGCGCCGTTCAACAACAAGTTGGGTATGACAGAAGGCAGAACTACCGGTTCTTGTGTAGTGCCGGAATAGTTATCTATAAAATCAACGGTGTCTTTATGGATGTCCCTCAAAAGCTCATCGGCAATAGCAGAGAGCCGGGCTTCTGTATAACGCATAGCTGCCGGAGAATCGCCGTCTACTGATCCAAAGTTTCCCTGGCCGTCCACTAACATGTATCTCATTGAGAAGTCCTGAGCCATACGGACCATGGCGTCATAGACCGGGACATCACCGTGCGGGTGATAATTTTTCAGCACCTCGCCTACTACGGCGGCAGATTTTTGATAACGGCTTGTGTGATGCAAATTTTGCTGGGACATGGCATAGATGATCCTTCGGTGGACCGGCTTTAAACCGTCGCGGACATCAGGTAGTGCGCGGGAAACAATTACCGACATTGCATAGTCCAGATAGGACCGCTTCATCTCGTCAATAATAGGGGTTAATTCGACCTTACCGATATTACTCATAACTTAATCATTCTGGGGCATCAAAAAGGAGCCTTCGCTCTACGTTTATTATACCTAAAATAGTATCCTATGACAACCTAAGAAAAGTAGAACATCGGGTGTTAAATTGGTGTAATTTAGTGTTATGTTGGGGTTATCTGATGCTGGGGCGGATAGAGTCAAGGTTGGCTAAAAAGCGGTTGATTAGATCCATTAATTCCTGCAACGCTCCCCTGCTACCGAGCTGTTCGGTATCCCCTTTTATTTCTATTTTAACTTCATCGCGGAGACTATCGCCGCCAAAGACTGTTATTTCTCTGGCGAAAAGTTTATTATCCCGGATTTCTCCCTCAACTTTAGCGGTACTGCCGACTGCCACAATGCCTCTTTCCTGGAAATTACCGACAAGATCGGGATCAATAAATATCTGCTGGCCGGAGATGGTAATACTGTCTCTTCCCATTGCTGTGACCTGGCCGGTGATTTCAAACTCATTACCCTGTATCTCTACCCTGTTTTCTATCCTTATCTCCTGCTCCTGATCCTGCCTTTGTCTTACCTCGATCCTGACCCTGTCATCGTCATTACCATCACCGTTTCGACCCTCCACGGCTAATATTTGAACCGGCAGAAGTAATATTGCCAGCACTATAATAAATAAAACTCTTTTCATTAACAAGTTATTGTAAGCAACCTCTGTAAGAGCTAATCTTGAATATTGTAAGAAGTAGATGAGGCCTTTTTATACAGAAACTGTTAGCAAGTTGAAATTTCCAGCTGTTTACCAATACCCGCTCTTTGTTTATAACTCCGGATATCAATAAGTCTTTTAGGCGAGATATACATCCTCTCAGAGCCCTTTTCTCCTTTACCCATTACCCGGTTATTATAGTTAGTGCTATCTTCCCCGCTGCCTCCAAGAAGCAATTTACCTTTATTTAAGGCAAGGCGTGCTAAATGTTTATCCAGGGGGCCGGCATCCCAGCCTTCAATACCGTCTACTCCCGCGTCAAATAGCTCTCCCAGGATTTTGTCGATCCCTACTTTATTGTCTATATGACGGTATTCCGGATGAGGGATTATTACTACTCCTCCGGCCTGATGAATGGAATTAATGATTACCTTGTAATCAAGGAACCATCTTCTAAAACCCGGTTGCCCTTGGGCAAAATATTCCCAATAGAGGCATTTTGCTTCCTGAAGCTCGCCTTTGTCCTGGGGACGCCGGCTTAAATGTTCTTTAATACTTGTTTGTAGGGAGTCTAAAAGTGGTCTGTTCTTGGGGTTATAGGCAGCAATTTTGCAAAGTTCGAGTGCAGTTTCCAGGATGCCACCCTTTTTTATTGTTTCCCAATGGGTGGTATTTTCCCGGGTAGTATTTAAATCAAAACCCCGGCTTTCTAAAAAACTTCGTTGGAACTCAATTTTTCTTAGGTGTTTTTCTTGTTGTCTTTTTCCTAAAGGGTCAAAAGTATCATGAATTGCCGGATGGTCCAGGTCAAAATCAAGCCCTAAAAGTTCCGTTGAAAGTTTTGAGTGGTCATAACTTACCTCAGTTAGATTTTCCACACCGGGTATAACGGTTACACCTTGGTTCTGGGCTGTTGCAATGAGGTGTTTTAGCCGGCCGATTTTAACTATTCCCCGGTCTAAAACTGCCACAACCGAAACCCGGTTTTCCCGGGCCTCTTCGATGATTTCTTCTTCAGTCCTGTTGCCGAAGTGGACATGAAAGTCCGCTCTTTCCTCTCTCATAACTGCCCCAATTATAAAAGCTGTTTCTGCAACCTTCTTGCCTCCTGTAGCTCCCCTTTGGTGTTTATACTTCTCCACTCTGTTGGATCTTTTAATTTAATAGCTTTGAATGAAGATTGCCGGATAGCTATAGCGATTAGAGCTGTAATATTATACTCTCCTTTCTTATCAGGTTCAACTTTAGGCAAATTTCGGCAAATCCATTCCCTGTCAAAAACATAAAGCCCGCAGACTATTTCATGGTTGGTTTTATAGTCTTCGTCTGTCATTTGAGATTTAGGCTTGATCCCGGTTACTTCGCCGGCGTCGTTTCTTGTTACCCTGCCGGACACCTGGGACCCTTTCTGTATTGATGTAAGTATGGTCATTTTTGTCTGGCTTTTCTGATGCTGGTTGATAACTTCCGCGATTGTTTCCGGTTTATAAAATGCTGAATCGTCTCCATTAAGAACTAGAATAGTGGAAAATTTCGAAGGAACATTACCAAGTGCTTGTAAAACAGCATGTCCTGTGCCTAATTGATCCTCTTGGGTAACATATTCATAACCTGGCCCCAGGGCTTTTTTGACTTCCCCTGCTTTATGGCCTACTACCGGAAGAATTTTCCCTAAGTGCAGTTTAGCCAGGGTTTTAAAGGTGTAACTGATGATTGGTTTTCCGGCAAGGGTGTGGAGAACCTTGTGAAGATCGGAGTCCATACGGGTTCCTTTGCCGGCAGCAAGAACGATAGCAGCGACATCCAGAAAGTTCATTGGTCTTTAATGATTATTGCCTGTCTGATCCAGTAATTTTTAAAATCTTCAATTTTTATTTTACAAGCAGGTCCTTTGTGCAGTGGGTCATGGATTATCAGATTTTCTGGGTCGTAGCCGGTTATAACTACCAGGTGAGTTGAAAGGCTGGGGCTAAAATCCTTATTTACCGAGACAATAACAGGGGCCTTGCGGTTTAAGTATCTCCTGATAGTATGAATTCCTTCATCGAAATTAGTTTCTTCCCATTCCTTAATTTCTTCATCACTTTCGCCTTCAGCTGAAAACTTTTCCAAAACCGGAAAAACTCCAGGTTCGGCCCACCAGGATTTGCGGAATCCCGAAAGCCCAAAATCGCGGGCAATTTTTAAAAAATCCTTATGTTGGAATCCGGACTCAGAAATCTCTTCGCCGTATTTTTCTAGAAGATTTTCTACACTTGGAGCTTTGTCTTTCAAGTAATAGCTTAGAACCATCCATAATGAGACTATTCCGCACCATTTCCTCTCCCCTTCCCTACCGGTTTCGTAAGGAAGTTGTGACTTATAAGGTATATCTAAAATCATGCTAAAATTTTTAACCTCCTGATCCCGTCTCCTTTATTTATATCATAAGAGAATTTAGATAGATCAGAAGGCAGTTGGTTATTTAAAATTTGTCCTTGGTGTACGCCTGATGGGTTGGTCTCGTTGCTGGAATGGGCATAAGTGATTATTCCTCTGGTATTTTCTAAGATTATAACTCCGTGCAAAATATCTTCCCCGCTGTTTAGGCGGATAATATCGCCTGCTTGCGCTGCAGCAAAGCCTGTAACCGGCAGGCTGAACTCATCCGATGTTATTTTTGCTACGTTAGTTCGTCCTACATGTTCTAAACTGGCTGATTTTTGTAAATTTCCCTGTCCTAAGCTCTGGCTTAAGTAATCGAGCATCCGATAAACAAATCCTGAGCAATCAATCCCCAGCTTATTTTTTTGCATAAACTTTCTAATCTCTTCTACACTGGCCTGATCCAGGTTAAAGTTTTGTTCTCCGGCAAGCCTGATTGTAGCTTCAGTTAGAACTTCCGGTGAGCTTTTGCCCTGAAACTCGGGGCCTAACTTTTGGTAATTTCCTATTTCATTTCGCCTATATGGAGTGGGGACTTTTTTACCTCCCAGGGGGAGTATAAATGTCTCATAGGCAGTGTAAAGAATCTTCGAGTAGTCCCGGCTGTTAGACATCGAGTATTGCCTGTTTGGCGTTAGTCTGGATAAATTTCTTTCTGGGTGGAACCTCGTCTCCCATAAGCATAGCGAAGACTTCATCAGCCGCTACGGCATCTTCAATAGTGACCTGTTTTAAGACCCTGTTTTCTGGGTCCATGGTAGTATTCCAAAGCTGTTCCGGATTCATCTCCCCTAAACCTTTGTAGCGCTGGATAACAATATTATCTGATTTCCCGTCACTCATCTGTTTTAATATCTGGTCTCTTTGTGGGTCGGAATATGCATAATAAAACTCTTTTCCTCTTTGCAACTTGTAAAGCGGAGGCTGAGCTACATAAACATAGCCCCTCTCCAAAAGCTCCGGCAGATACCTGAAAAGGAAGGTTAAAAGTAAAGTTCTGATATGTGCCCCGTCTACATCGGCATCGGTCATCAGAATAATCCTGTGGTAGCGGGTTTTACCATAATCTATTCCGTCTCCTATCCCGGTTCCCAAGGCTATGACAAGTGCCTTAATTTCTTCAAATTCCAAAATTTTATCAAGACGGGCTCTTTCAGTGTTTAATATTTTGCCTCTGAGAGGAAGTATTGCCTGGAATTTTCTGTCTCTTCCCTGCTTCGCACTTCCGCCTGCGGAATCTCCTTCGACAATGTAAAGTTCTGACACCGTAGGATCTTTTTCCTGGCAATCCGCCAATTTTCCCGGGAGTCCTCCGAAATCGAATGCGCCTTTTCTAAGCACTGCGTCCTTGGCAGCCCTGGCAGCCATTCTGGCCCGGGCGGGGATAATTACTTTCTCCATCACCCTTTTTGCATCAGACGGGTTTTCTTCAAAGAATGTATCAAGCCCCTCTTTGGTTACCTGGGAAACAATCGGTGCCACTTCCGCATTACCCAGTTTATCTTTGGTTTGGGATTCAAACTGCAGCTGTTCGGAATCCATTTTAATAGTGACAACGGCAGTAATCCCCTCGAGAGTATCATCGCCCATTAAATTCTCATCCTTTTCTTTTAAGAAACCCTGCTTTCTGGCGTAGTCGTTAATTGCCCGGGTCAGGGCTGTTTTAAACCCTGTCAGGTGGGTTCCCCCGTCGGCAGTGGACTGCACGTTGGCGTAAGATTCTACTGTCGGATTGAAACTGTCGGAATATTGGATTGCAACTTCAACATCAACACCGTTGACTGCTTTGTGGATATAAATGGGCTGGTGGAAAGCCCCTTTATTTTTATTGATGTGTTTAACTAAAGCAACAATTCCGGAATCAAAGAAATAATGGAACTCTTTGCTTGTCCTTTCGTCGTAAAAGTGGAAAAAAAGGCCGGCTACAAGATACGCGCGGTTTTTAACCTGTTTTAAGATGGTTTCCATTTTTGGTTCAATGGTGGTCATGATGGTTGAATCTGCTTTGAAGGTGGTCATAACGCCGTGTTTGGTATCCCAGTCGAAATGGTAATTAAATTGCTTTGGTTTATCGGCAGGTTTTAACTCTCTGACATCAAAGGCTGGAACCCCCCGGCTGTATTCCTGAAAAAATGTCTTTCCTTCTCTTCTTGTTTCTACCCTCATAAATTCAGAAAGTGCGTTGACGGCTGACGCCCCTACCCCGTGAAGACCTCCTGAAACCTTGTAAGCCCCTTCGCCGAATTTACCTCCGGCATGGAGAACAGTCATAGCAACTTCCAGGGCGGATTTGCCGACTTTAGGGTGAATATCCCAGGGAATACCGAGTCCGTCGTCAGCAACTGTTACATAGTTATCGTTGTGGAGTGTGATCCAAACATTTTTACATCTTCCCGCCATGGCCTCGTCAACAGAGTTATCTATAATTTCTTTGACCATGACCCAGAGGCCGCGCTCGTCGGTGGAGCCGATATACATTCCCGGCCTTTTGCGGACAGGCTCAAGGCCCTCTAAAACCTGGATCTCTTTGGCGCCGTATTGGTCTGAAGTTTTAGCCATATATTTTACGACTTTCAGTCTATCATCTAAGGTAAGATAATGCAAGCTAGCTAGCTGTGATTAGCCTGTTGCAACAGTCTAAATAGATCAGTTTTTCCCTGATGGCATTTTTAGCATCAGGTATTCCAAAATAGCCCGGATATTCACATTTTGCCTGGCCCATCTTTCTGCATCAATTAGGTCTTTTAAAAACTCCTGCGGCTTTCGGCTTTTTCCTTCCAACATCTGATTGCGAAAATATAAAGTTAAAGCAAATAAAAATTCGTCCCTTTTATCCAGTTTTTCAATAAACTGGAACCTTTTTTCCATAGTTGCATCCAGAAGATCTTTAATATCTTTATCGAAGATCTCACTGCTTTTATTACTGCTTTTCAAATTTATTACCTGGCAGCGGGAAAGGATGGTTGGTAAAAATTGGTCTTCAGAAGAAGCTCCCAGGATTAAAATAGTTCCGGGAGGAGGCTCTTCAAGTGTTTTTAAAAGGGCATTTTGGGCAGCATCAGTCAGATTCTCAGCTGCGATTAAAACTACAGCCCGGTTGCTTCCCTGGTAAGGCTTAAGGCTTAAGAAATCCTTAATTTTCCGCGCCTCCTCTATCCCCAGTTTACTCTCTGCCTCAAACCATAAAAGGTCGGGGTGGTTTCTGGATAAGTTGTTTTCTAAAAGCATCTCCCCTGCCCTCTCGTCTCTTTTTTCAATATCAGGATGGATTAATAAAGCTGTCAGCATAAAGGAATTATACAGTATGACGATTGACACTTCTTCCTGAATTTGACCATAATGGAGGTAGATCCGATTCACCCCGGATTATTTATATATGGCACAAACTGCTCAGTTTGGTATTGAAGATATTCTAAATAAACAGGGTGTGATAACCCAGGATCAGCTTTCCTCTATTAAGCTTGAGGCTGTAAACACCGGTCAGACTGCCGAGCAGGTTATTATAAAACACCAGATTGTCCCATTGGGTAAACTTTTGGCTGCCCGCTCGCAGCTTTTGGGGGTTCCTTTTATAACTTTGGAGGGCAAGGCGATCTCAACCGAAGTTTTAAATTATGTCCCTGAATCCGTAGCCCAGCATTACCGCCTTATTCCTTTTGACAAAAAAGCCGACAAACTCTTTGTGGCAATGGTAGATCCTTTGGACCTTCAGGTTATACAATTTATTGAAAAAAAGGCGGGGCTTTTTGTAAAGCCATATCTCGCCGCACCTGATGATATTTCAAAAGCTGTCAGTGAAAGTTATTCCCAAAATTTAACATCCGATGTCACTTCCGCGCTTCAGGAGGTTAATGCTTTTACACCGCAGAAAAAAGAGGATGTTATTGAGGATAAAGCCGAAATAATCCATGAGGCCCCGGTTGCCAATATAATCACCCAGCTTTTGGAGTATGCGATTAAATCGCGTGCCTCAGATATCCACGTTGAGCCTTTGGATGATAAAACCCGGGTGAGATATAGAATAGACGGAATTCTTCATGAAAAGATAATTTTACCCAGAGGTGTGCATGACGCTTTGATTTCAAGAATAAAAATCCTCTCCAGTTTAAAGATAGAAGAAAAAAGACTGCCTCAGGACGGGCGTTTTAGTTTTACATCCGGAAAAGCTGTTTTTGACCTTCGTGTTTCAACCGTTCCGACAATTTACGGGGAGAAGGTTGTTATGAGGTTGCTTCCAAAGACCACTATGGCTCCTACTTTACAGGAGCTTGGGCTGCGCGGGGTTGCCTTGAAAAACCTTGAATCACAAATTGTCCGCCCTCACGGAATTATTCTGGTTTGCGGGCCCACCGGTTCCGGTAAAACAACAACTTTGTATTCCATATTGACCAAACTCTCCACCTCTAAAGTAAATATCTTAACCATTGAGGATCCGGTTGAGTATCAAATTCCCGGAGCCAACCAGGTCCAGGCAAATTCCCAAATTGGTTTAACCTTTGCCGCAGCTCTTCGGTCGTTTCTTCGACAGGATCCAAATATAATGCTTGTGGGAGAAATTCGTGACAATGAAACATCCGATCTGGCAATCCAGGCTGCCCTTACAGGACACCAGGTTTTTTCTACCCTTCATACAAATACAGCTTCAGGGGCTTTGCCCCGACTTTTGGATATGGGGATGGAGCCTTTTCTTCTTGCCTCTTCCTTAAATGCTGCCGTAGGCCAGCGGATTTTAAGGAAAATTTGTCCAAACTGCAAACAAAAATTTACTCCCCCGCCTGAAGTTTCGGACAACATCCGCCGGATTTTAGGTAATTTGGTTCAAAGCAATAAACCTGTTGAGCTCTATAAGGGTGCAGGATGTTCGGAATGCGGACGGGTTGGATACCTTGGTCGGGTAGGGATCTTTGAGGTTTTACCAGTCACGCCAAAAATTATGAAAATGATTTTGGAAAGAGCCTCCGATACGGATATAGAAAAAGAAGCCGTTTCAGAGGGAATGATTACCTTAAAGCAGGATGGTTATATGAAAGCTTTAGAAGGGATGACAACCCTGGAGGAGGTTCTCCGGGTAGCCGAAGATTAGGAACCTATAACTTATGAACATTCAACAACTACTCGACTTGGCAGTTACAAGAAAAGCATCGGATTTACATCTTGTAGCGGGCTATCCCCCCAGCCTTCGTATCCACGGTGAATTAATTCCCGTTGTGGGGACGGAGCCGCTAAATGATAACGATCTTGCCGGGCTTATCTTACCTATTATGACTCCCGTGCAAAAATCTGCTTTTGAGACCAATTTTGAACTTGATTTAGCTGTTCCTTTCCAGAATAAAGCCAGGTTCAGGGTTAATATATTTAAGGAACAGGGCCGTGTAGCTGCCTCTTTCCGCTATATCCCCCTGGAAATTCCTGACTTAGAAAATTTGGGCCTTCCGTTAGTTGTTTCCAAGCTTATGGGTTTAAGGCAAGGTTTAATTCTTGTGACAGGTCCGACCGGGCATGGAAAATCTACGACTTTAGCAGCTATGTTAAACAGGATCAATTTAACAAGAAATGCACATATCCTAACTATTGAAGATCCGATTGAGTATGTCTATCCCAAGGCTAAAAGTTTGGTTTCACAAAGGGAGATGTTCCTGGATACTAAGTCGTGGCCGAATGCTTTAAAAGCTGCTCTTCGGGAAGACCCGGATGTAGTTTTAGTTGGTGAGATGCGCGACTATGAAACAATAGCTGCGGCTATAACAATTGCAGAAACAGGACACCTTGTTTTTGCTACCCTGCATACAAACTCCGCTGCCCAGTCGGTTGACCGTATCATTGACGTTTTTCCGGTAAACCAGCAGTCGCAGATTCGTTTACAGCTTGCGATGGTGTTAGAGGGGATACTTTCACAGAGGCTGGTCCAAACTATTACTCCCGGAAGAACTTTGGCAGTTGAGCTTCTGCTTAGAAATCCTGCTTTATCAGAGCTGATAAGAAGCGCTAAGACCCATCTTATAGACAACTTAATTCAAACTTCGGGAGAACTGGGAATGGTAAGCCTGGAAGCGTCTTTAATTAAGTTGGTTAATGAAGGGAAGATCTCTATGGAGATGGCCGAAAGCTATTCCCTGCGGCCGGATTTATTGGCAAGACTTACTACCAGCTGACACTATGCCTATATATAGTTACGTAACAAAGGATTCTCTCGGTGTTTCCCATAAGGGTGAAATTGAAACCGCAAACCCCTCACAGGCGGCGATGCTTTTGCGCCGTAAAAAGCTGATCATTATATCCATAAAGGCAAAAAATGAATCTACTTCAAAGCCTTGGGATAAGTTTTTTTCAAGGGTTCCTTTTAGTGATATTGTAATCGTTACAAGACAGCTTGCAACGATGGTTGAGGCAGGTCTGGTTTTATCTGAAGCGTTAGATATCCTGGAAGAACAGCAGACAAATCAAAAATTTAAAAAGGTTTTATCAAAAATATCCTCCGATATTAAAGGTGGGCTTGATTTTGCTGCAGCCCTGGATAAACATCAGGACGTTTTTCCTCCTATCTACAGTAAGCTGGTCAGGGCAGGACAGGCTTCTGGGAAACTGGATACTATCTTAAACGAGCTGGCAACTAATTTAGAAAAAGAGAGGGAATTTCGAAGCAAGGTTCGCGGTGCCATGATATATCCGATTGTCGTAGTGACAATGATGATCGGGGTAATGCTTGTCATGGTCTTTTTTGTAATGCCAAAACTTTTAGGGTTATATAAAGAATCAGGGGTAGACCTTCCCCTGCCAACTAAAATAATGATTGGATTTGCAGGTTTTATGACGGGTTATTGGTGGGCTCTGCTGATTGGCATTATCGGTTTTGTTTTTGCCTTTAACAGATACATTTCGACACCAGAGGGAAAACTTATCATCGACAAAATTATGCTTAAACTGCCGGTTATCGGTAAGGTTACAAGCCTTGTTATATTAACTGATTTTACCAGGACATTTGGTTTGTTAGTAGCATCGGGTTTATCTATACTTGAATCAATTAAAATAGTCGGAGATATTTCCGGAAACCTGGTTTATAGAAACAGTCTTGATACAGCTTATAAAGGAGTGGAAAGAGGCCTTACCTTCTCAAGCCAACTTTTGGGATTGCCGGTATTTCCAAAGATTATTGGGCAGATGGCCAAAACAGGTGAGGAAACTGGAAAGCTGGATGAGATTATGACAAAAATCTCCGATTATTTTGAGGCTGAAGCGGATAACTCCCTAAAAAATATTACTACCTTAATTGAGCCTATTGTCTTGGTTATTTTAGGTATCGGTGTAGGATTTTTGGTGGTTTCCATTATTCTCCCAATCTACCAGCTGACAACGAATATAAAATAAATAAAAAAGGCACGGAGCTTGTGGCCCCGTGCCTTTCGCCTATTCAGTTATTGGAAAACTAGATTAGCTCGATAGGATCCTCCATATGCTCTTCCTTGTAGCGGCGGGTCATGTTGTCCCAGGCTGTCCTGGTGATATCGTCCCCGAGGTAGTTCTGGGGCTCCCGCTCCACAGGTTGTGGAAGTTGGAGTTTATCCACACAGTGGATGGCAAACACGATACCTACACTCTCCTGTTTGGGTCGGTATCGTGCTGCGCACAACCTTTTTAGAATCTCGGTGTTTACCAGGCGCCAGCTGCCGGTACCATCGCCGCTGGTATTTCCACAGAAGATATAGTCTCCCCATGGGGTCCAAATTGAACTTATCTGCCCGCGGTAGATTTCCAGGAAGAGCCCGGACTCGGTTTGATTGTAAGCAGCATCTAATCCCCCGGGATCCTCTCTGGTGTCTTGTAGCCAACGGTTGGGATCTGAACTTGCGTATTCGAAGACTAAGTCGGCTACCTTGCGTGCGGCAACATAGAGGCCGTAATCCTCATAGTTGCGTGGAAGTTTTACGGTTTTCTTCTTAAGTCCGTTCAATGGATCTCCTCTCAAGCTAAAAATTTACCATTAATTGATGGCGCGGCGGGTACCAAGCTTGATACACACAGCGCCACCAACTAATGTAGCTTTCCTTAACTGTAAAAGTGCAAATTAATTTACTATCAAGGCTAAAGTCCGGAAAGCTTTTTTCCCGATTTAACCTCAAAAGTAGGCAAATAATATCACAACTAGTAGTAAATGTCAAAGACTATAGGGTGTTAAATCAGGTTTAGGTACCAATTGAGGATTTGGGGTCCGAGGAGGAGATAAATAAAAGCTCCCAGGCTAAGGAAAGGACCAAAAGGGATAGTTTGACCGAAGTGTTTTCTTCTTAAAAATATTAGCCCAAGAGAAAAAACTGCCCCGAGGATAAAAGCTAAAAATATAGCTACCGGTGTGCCGGGAAACCCTAAAGCCAACCCCAAAAAAAGCACATATTTTACATCCCCCCACCCCATCCCCTTCCCCCTTGTAATAATTATTAAGAAGGCAAAAAATAAACTTGCCACTGCTGCTGAAACCAAAGACAAAGCCGCCGGCTGCCAGATCCGTAAGATATGGTTTATCAAATAATCTGACTGTGGGGGTAACAGGTAGGCACCAAGTGGGCTATTTAAAAGCTCCTGATAAAAAAACCATGACTTAGCTGTTGAAAACACAAGAAGAAAGATTAATGTTAGAACCGAAGCTGGTAAAACTACCCTGTCAGGGATTAACCCTACCTTCAGGTCAACTAAAAAGATAATGGATAAAACAGTGAGGATAAAAAGTTTGAAGATAAGTGAAGTAATAGTTTCTGCCGGCAGGCTAAAAGTAAAAAGTAAAGCTGTGGCTATCCCTAAAATAACTTCTACATAAAGACTTTCCAGAGGAATCTGTTTTTTGCAGTAACGGCATTTACCCCGCAGAAAAAGGAAGGAGAAAACAGGAAAAAGGTCGTACCATTTCAATGTCTTCTTACATTGCAAACAGTACGACCTACCCCTCACAGATTGACCTTTGATGATTCTTTCCGAACTAGCAGATATAAAACTCCCGATTACTGTACCTACCAGAAAACCTAAAATCGCAACCATCTGTCAATTAAACGATGTTTAATTCAAAAGAGTCAAGTCTGAACCTACTTCGTATACGCCAATGTTGTCTCCCCCATCGGTCTCCATCTTACTCGTGTATTGGGTGGACTCTAAAACAGCGTTAATTTCCCAACTTGTTCCATCAGAACTATACGTATAGTGGTTGTTGGCATCATTAATTGGGTCTTGCGGTAAGGTTGGAACGGAAACACTCTTTTGGGATGAAAGATTTACTTTCACCCAACCGGTACCGTCACTTTTCCTTATAGTCGTTGCCGCATCGTTAGAATTGGCGGTGCATGGTGCTGTTTCTCCGAAACAGAGGATAGCGTCGCCTGATGTGGTCGCTTCCTGGGCGGCTACATTAATAGCTTGTTGTAAATTGGCCAAATCGGTAAGTCTGGCCGCGTCTCTCCCTCTTTTTGTGAGTTCAATAGGATTAATAATTAAAACGACAACTGCTGCAAGTATCGCGATAATGGCAATAACAACTAAAAGCTCAACAAGGGTAAACCCCTTATTGACTCTTTGGGCAGTTTTTTTCAAATGTACTCACCCCCCTTCTACTTATTTAATTTTTGGCATATGCGGAACCCTAAGTCAAGACCCTTGATTTAAGGTATTGACAAGCATGTAGTGTTATGACAATCATTAATTAATGCCCAAACATAATTCTTCCCGTGGATTTACATTAGTCGAGCTTCTTGTTGCTATCACAATTTTGGCCGTTTTGGCGGCTGTTGGTGTTGTTGTATTTAGTGGTGTTCAAGCCCAGGCCAGGGATTCACGCCGAAGCCAAGACTTGAAAGCCCTGGCTAATGCTCTGGAAGGGAAAAGGGTGGCAGGAACCATCTATTACACTTCCCTTTTGGCTGCTGATTTTGCAAACGGTAATGTGCCGGTTGATCCCCGAGAGGCTACACAAAAATATTGTTTCTGGGGCACGACGGATATACCGCCTGTTGCTTCGGTTGCAAAGCCCGCGGCAGCGTCCGTTAACTGGACCAGTTGTGCCGGCCCTTCGGCTGATTACACCGCTATAGTAGGGACAGGAATCCCCACAGATGCCACTAAAGTCACCTCTTGGACAATTTGTGCCAAGCAGGAAAGTTCTACAACTGGAGTTGAGTGCGTGTTTAGTAAGCTTTAAACAGTTATGATAATTAAAAATAACAAACAAAAAGGTTTTACTTTAGTTGAGCTGATGGTGGCAATTTCAATTGTCGCGGTTTTAGTAACCATCGGCTTTTCGCTTTTCCAGACTACCCAGGCAACTGCCAGGGATGCGAAAAGGAGGGCGGATATGGATGCAGTATCTTCTTCTCTAGAAACCCATTTTGATGCCACCACCGGGATTTATGCGGTAATGGATACAACCTGGTTTTCTGATAAAGTAATCCCCGTCGATCCGCTTAACTCCGGAGACTATATTTATTCCGTTCCTGCTGCGGCTGCAGCTACTTACACGGCTTGTGCCCGTTTAGAAAAAGGTGGGGGTAATTTTTCAGACCAGGGAACGACACCTGCAACGGGAAGTGATGCAATTTACTATTGCAAATTAAACCAACAACAATGAAAATTTTAAAATCTAAAAACGCTGGCTTTACTCTAGTAGAATTATTAGTCGTAATTTCTATTATTGCTATCTTAGCGACAATTTCCGTTACAGTTTTCTCAGCTGCCCAGGGTAGTGCCCGTGACGGCAAAAGAAGGTCGGAGATTTCTTCAATTGCAAAATCTATTGAGTCTGCCAAAGATTACTCCACTGGGCTTTATAAATACGATGCCACCGCTTTGGGAAATGACTTTCCCCAAAATGCACCGAGTGACGTAAGATATTGTCTGAGTTGGAGGACAGGAACTGGTAACACCACCCCTCCGACAGCCCCGACAACTGATTATGCCAGTACCTGTCCCAATATGGCGAATCAAATCGGTGGCGAAACGTTCTCATCTGCCATAGGGAATACCGCTTTTACGGGTGGTACGGTTACCTCCTGGACTATTTGTTCAAGCCTGGAAAGAGCCACTCCAACATGTGTCTCCAGCTTGACGAAATAACCTAACTTTTTTCGTGACTCCCGTTTCTATATATGATACTGTTAATGTATGAGGGAAAAAGGCTTTTCGCTGGTTGAGTTGTTAGTGGTAGTTGCGATAATTACCATTTTGGCGACCATAGGAATAAGCTCCTTTACCAGCCTGCAGAAAAATTCCCGGGACGCCAAGAGAAAATCCGACCTTTCCATTATCCAAAGCAGTTTGGAACAGTACAGGGCTGACCAGGGTTACTACCCTGCTTCTCTAACTTTCGGAGGTTCTTTAAAAAGTCCAAGCGGAACAAGGACCTACATCGGTGAAATTCCTCTGGATGTACAAATTCCTGACCCCGGGGACGATAAGCAGTACCACTATGTCCCCTCTCCGCCAAGCTGTGATAACAGCCAAACAGATAAAAACTGTACCAGCTATTGCCTTGATGCCAACCTGGAAAACCCCTCGGAAGCGGTCAGCTCGTGCAGCGGTGACGGAAACAGGAATTATAAAGTGTCGCCTCCTTAAATGAAAAGTATCAAAGGATTTACATTAGTTGAGCTTATGGTGGTGGTAGCAATAGTTGCCGGGTTGGCTGGGATGGTCATACCGAAATTTTTAAACTATAACCGCTCACAAGAGCTGGAAAGTTCAGCTTCTGATTTACAAAGCGCGGTCAGGAAGACACAAAATAATGCAGGGTCTGGTGTGGTATGTTCTGCCAATAAGTCATCAGGTACTTGGTATCTAAAATTTATCAGTGATAATTCTTATAAGATCGAAACCGCCTGCGCGAACTCCAATGTTGAAGCCGGTACCCCCACCCCCACCCCTCCGCAAAGTTTATCTTACCAGTTCAAGGAAGGAATTAAGGTTGAAAGTATAGATATTATTACCGGTTCATCTACTTGTACAACGGAGGGCCGGGATGCTTCGGGTTTTGGGATTGAATTTACCACAATAACTGGAGCCGGAAAACTTTTAAGCGGTGACGTGAGCTGTCCGGTCAATGAGAGCTTGACTTCCAGAATGACGGTTAAGCTCACCTCCGGGGAAGAAAGCAAATTAGTGGTAATTGAAAAAGGAGGATCGGTCTATGTCCAGGGGAACTGAATCCGGTCAGAGACCCCTTTTGGACAGCAGGGGTCAGAGCTTGGTGGAAGTTTTAGTTGTTTTGTCCGTGGCAACTATTGTCATGGTGGCGCTCATTATTATCATTATTGTGGGGCTTAGGAACGCCCAATTTGCCCAAAATCAAGCTAAGAGCACAAAGTATGCCCAGGAAGCCATTGAGCAGGTGAAATCCATAAGAGACAGAAACGGCACGATTCGTTTTGCTGAAAAGACAAATTTTGCCGAACTTTGGGATGTGTATATGAATGGCGATTCTTCCTGTGCAGATAGTTTAGGTGAAGCAGTAGGATGTTATTTTATCTTAGAATCCGGGCCGTCTCTTGTGTCTACAACCTTCGGCACAAGTAAGGATTTAGGTGATGGTTTTTCCCGTCAGATTATATTTGAAGATAAAAATAACCTCACGCCTCCGCACTACCAAACAGAAAAGTGGGTAAATGTAAAAGTATTCTGGACCGATTCCTCGGGAATGCATGAATCCAATCTGCAAACTATTGTGACCAACTATAATCAAATATGAAAGAAAAAAAACAGGGATCTGAAAAATTAAAAAAAAGCGGTTTTACTTTAGTTGAGCTTATTGTAGTTGTAGCTTTGATGGGTATTTTAGGACTTATATTTACAAATACTTTAATTCAAACATTGAGGGGTCAGAATAAGGTTAAAGTTATTAATGAAGTTAAGCAAAACGGCCAGACGATATTGGATCGGCTCACAAACGATATAAGGCAGGCTGAAAAGATCGTATGCCGGGGAAAAAATTTAGCTAACGCTGTGTATCCGGAAAATGCCTTTGACACCATCGTTATTGTAAAAGCCGGGACTTATC
>ORJL010047951.1_pt1 | contig 21817 bp, 23 predicted proteins | sample 1779941 | NCBI WGS metagenome assembly ORJL01 (sample SAMEA104232317, study PRJEB22302) | groundwater metagenome | biome: forest; feature: aquifer; material: groundwater | place: USA | collected 2011-08-07 | depth 5.8 m
CCCCGCGGGACTCAAGGTATTCAGAGTCGTGGACACTCCACGACGCGCAGCCCCCTCAGTCGCCCCAGTCGTTGGCGACCGCCTGCACTTTCCCGTCCAGCTCGTGGGCGACCGGCTTGCCGGGAGTGAAATGTTTCCCCACCGTGTGGGTTTGCCCCCCGGGATAATCGGCACGGATCATTGCCTCGATCTGGGCGAGGAAGTGCTCGATTCTCGGTTTACCGGTATTGATGAAACCAATGGATTTCCCACGCAGCGAATCCAGTCGCGGCGCCAAAAACTTCTGCTCCGACGGGGATTCTCCCAAGGGGTTGAAAAGTCTCACCATGCCGTGGGCCGACATGCTCATGACAGATATCCTCCGAAGACGATCTTTAAGAACGGTATATTACTGCGTTGCTTTCACATTTGCCCGGTTAACCACGTCTTTCCACTTGGCGATATCGCGCTTCAACAAGTCCCCGAACAGTTCCGGCGGTCCTGCTACGGTATCCATCGCCTCCGCCGCCAACCGATTCTTCATGTCGGGCGCTTCGATGGCCTTCGCAATTGCATCATTCCAGAAACGAACCATGGCCTTTGGCAATCCCTTCGGACCCATGACCGCATACCAGACGATGGTTTCGTAGCCGGGGACACCGCTTTCGGCGACGGTTGGAATTTCAGGGACTGCCGGCGAACGTTTGAGAGAAGTGACCGCGAGGCCGCGCAGCCGGTTGGCCCGCAGCATCGGGATCGCGGATGGCGCGCTTGCCAGCATCAGTTGAATCTGCCCGCCGATGATATCGTTAAGCGCCGGGCCGGTCCCTTTGTAGGGTATCTGCACCATTCGAGTGCCTGTCATCATGTTGAAAAGCTCCATGCCGAGATGGGTAATGGCGCCGGTGCCCGTCGAGGCGTAATTAAGCGAGTTGGGCTTGGCCTTCGCCAGGCTGATGAGCTCCTTGATGTTGCGAACCGGCAGCTCCGGATGTACTGTCACCACGAATGGACCGTAACCGATCAGACTCACGTGGGTAATGTCTCCGATGGGATCGTACGCGAGCTTCAATAACGCCGCATTCGCAGCGTAGCTCGCGGCAACCATCGTCAACGTGTACCCGTCGGGTGTTGCCCTGGCACCGAGCTCCGCTCCAATCGCGCCGCCCGCCCCGCCGCGGTTATCCACGACCACGGATTGCCCGAACGTGCTGGAAAGCTTCAGCGCCAAAGCTCGCGCCATAATGTCCGTACCGCCGCCCGGCGCGAACGGAACGATAAATCGTATTGGCTTGCTCGGGTAATTGCCGCCTTTCCTGTCTTGCGAATACGCGCCTGTGGCGAGGAATCCCAGCAAGCACAGCACGGCTAACGAGCTCATGTCGACACGCTTCATACGGGTTCACCGATGGAATTTAATCGCAATACAAAAACTTGTGTGGGTGCATGACCTTGCGAACGCTCGACGGATCGGCACGCAACTGTCATGGCGTCCGTTATCGATTCCTCGTTCGGTGCCGCCTGCTGTTACTATACCAGTTGCGTGCGCTTTTGCAGGCTTCGGTTTGTTCGGGAAAGCGCGCCCGGGGACTGCATGATTTGCCGCAACGTCCGTCGCGAAGCGCCCCGGCAGCGCAGATCGGACGGGGAGCACGCGCGGGCAGCTCCGATCGCCCGCCATCGGGCGCACCGAGCGCTAATCCGGCATCACTGCGGCGTTGCATAGTCTCAGGACGCTGCGACGGGCGCATTGATTGGTCAACCAACAACACAGGAGACTTCGCAAAATGAAACAGTTTCCAGACAGCCTTCTGGCCGGCGTGATTGCGACGTGCGCTCTCGCGGGTGCGCTCAATCAAGCGCTTGCGCAGCCCGCTGTTGATTACCCGACCAAACCCATCCGGGTCGTCGTTAATTCCCCTGCGGGCGGCGGCGTCGATGTCGTGGGCCGGCTTGTGGCTAATCGCGTCATGCAAAGCCAGGGCTGGTCGATCGTCGTGGAAAATCGTGCCGGGGCTGGCGGAAATATCGGCAGTGAATTTGTGGCGAAGTCAAACGCGGACGGCTATACGCTGCTCCTGACGACCAACAACCATAACATGAATTCGTTCATTTACCAGAATCCCGGATACGATCCGAGGAAGGACTTCGTTGCGGTCGTGCAACTGACCGAAGCGCCTTCCGTTTTCATTACACATCCGCAGTCCCCGTTTCACTCGCTGAAGGACGTGATAGACGCAGCGCGCGCCCAGCCGGGTAAGCTCGTGTTTGGCACCAGCGGGAGCGGCACGCCGACCCACGCTGCGGGAGAAATGCTCAAGAAGGCCGCAAACATCGATATGACCGCCGTTGCCTATAAGGGCGGAGCCCTGGCGAACCAGGACGTCATGGGCGGACAGATTCCTCTGGGCGTGGCGGCGCTTCCGGCGGTGATGGGGACTATAAAGGCCGGGAAGCTGCGCGCGCTCGCAATGACCTCTGAAAAGCGCTGGCCGGGCCTGCCGGACGTGCCGACGGTCGCCGAGTCATACCCCAAGTTCATTCATTCGACGTGGATCGGCAGTCTTGCGCCCGCGGGCACGCCGTCGCCGATCGTTGCGCGGTTGAATCGGGAAATCGCGGCAGTACTGGCTAACCCCGATATGCGCGAGCGTATCGTCGGACTGGGCGCCGGGCCGGTAGGCAAGAGTCCGGCGGATTTTGAGGCGATGCTCAAGACCGATTACGAGGACTGCGGAAAGCTCGTGTCGCAAATCGGGCTCAAGGTGCAATGAACCGGGTTCAATCTTTTGCGAGCATCACGATGCCCGCGCGCGCGAGCGTCTCGATCCGTTCTTGCGCGTAGCCGAGTTCCCGCAGGATCTCGGCGGAATGCTCGCCAAGCAGCGGTGCGGGGCGCGTGATCGCGGGGCTGTCCCGGTCGAACAGGACGGGGTTGCGCACCGCCTGCATCTTGCCCATGCGGGGATGCCCGACCTCGACGAGGACTCCGCGCGCGCGCACGTGCGGGTCGTCGAAGACCTGCGCGAAATCGTTCACCAGCGAGCAGGCCACGCCGGCTTCCACCAGTTGCGCTTCGAGTTCCGCCGCACTGCGGGTGCGGATCGTGGAAGACACCAGATCGATCAGGGCATCCTCGTTCGTCTTGCGCAGCGCATACGTCGCGAACCGCGGATCGTCGACGTAGCTCTCGAGGCCGAGCACCCTCATGAACTGCCGGAAGAACTCGTCTCGCGCCGCGGTGACCGCGAGATAACGGCCGTCGCCGGTCGCGAAGAGCTGGTAGGGCGCGTTCGTGCGGTGGCGGTGCCCGAGCCGCCGGGGCACTTCGCCCGTAGCGAGATATTCGGCCGTCTCCCACGCGGCAACCGCGATCGAAGACTCGGCGAGCGACACATCTGCCGTGCGGCCGTCCTTGTGGCGCAGGACGTTGACGAGCCCGGAGAGCACCGCGTACGCTCCGAACAGCGCGCCGAACATGTCGGCCGTTTGCAGACCTGGGCGCATCGGGGTGTCGTCCGGCGCGCCGGTCACCGAGAGCGCGCCCGAGAACGCCTCGATGGTGAGGTTCACGCCCGCGCGCCGCCGGTACGGACCGGTCTGGCCGAACCCCGAGACCGATACGTATACGATCGCCGGATTCACCGCGCGCACCTGCCCGGCGCCAAGGCCGAGCTTGTCGAGCGCGCCGGGGCGGTTATTCTCAAGAAACACGTCGCTTTTTGCGGCGAGCTGCAGCACGATCTCGCGCGCCTCGGGCTGCTTCAGGTCGAGCCCGAGGCTGCGCTTATTCCGGTTCAGGACCGAAAAGCTCGCGCTCTCGCCGTTCACCATCGGCGGCATGGCGCGCGAAAAATCGCCGGCCTTTGGCCGCTCGATCTTGATCACGTCCGCGCCCATGTCGCCCAGGAGCATGCCGCAGAACGGCCCGGCGATCAGATTGCCGAGCTCCAGAACCCGGATTCCCTCGAGTGGTCGTGCCATTGTATTTTTCTCCAGTGTTCAACGAAATCATTGCACCCCCCGGCCTGGCGAGGCGGGACTCGATTGACCGAGGGTCATCATACAAGCGGCATCATCGGCGTGTCTAATGTCGCGCTCGCGCGTGGCGCCGCAGGCCATCGTCGACAAGCTGAACGCCGGGATCAACGCCGCGCGAGCGATGCCTGACGTGGTTCAGAAGCTTAAAGACCTCGGCTTTTCGCTCGCAGGCCCCGGTCCGCGGCCCGAGGAGACTGCCGAGTTTGTGAAAAGCGAAATGGAGCTGTGGGTTCAAGGCGGGCTTGACTTGGCGCGCCCGGGGACTGCATGATTTGCCGCAACGTCCGTTGCGATGCGCCGTGGCAGGGCGGATCGGACGGTGGAGCGCGTGCGGGCAGCCCCGATCGCGCGCCATCGGGCGCACCGAGCACCGATCCGGCATCACTGCAGCGTTGCATAGTCACAGGACGCCGGCGACGGGCGCATCGCTTTTCCTGTTTCTCTTACGCGAGGGTCTTATGAAACTGTGGTACCAAAGTCTGGCGCGGGAAAGCGATGCCATCCATTACCACCCGATGCTGAGGAAAGCGATCGATTCCTGTGTCGATCCCGGCACCAAGGTCGATATACACGGGGTCGTGGAATCAGCGGGGATAGGCGTTTATTACCGCATTCTTCGGTATCACGACCTGAAGGAAGTCATGCAGAACGCGATCCGCGCCGAGAAGGAAGGCTACGACGCATTCCTGATCGGAAATTTCAGTGATACCGGCGTGGATGAAGCGCGCGAGCTGCTGAATATTCCAGTGCTTGGCATTTGCGAAAACAGCATGCATCTGGCCTGCCAGATGGGGGCCAGCTTTGGAATCGTTCCGGTCAGTCAAAAACAGACGCCCGGGAAGATCGAGAACGCGCGCCGCTACGGTCTCGAGCGGCAGATGGTCGGGGCCGAGCCCTTGAATTCGTCGCCGGCAGCGTTGAAGAAAGCGATGGCCGATAAATCGCTGAAAGAGCAGGTGATGGCGGAGTTCACCGCTTGCGCCAAACGACTGCTCCAGCGCGGCGCCGAGGTCATCATTCCCGCCGGCGGTGAATTCAATGTCTTTCTGGCGGACGAAGGCATCTTTGAGATCGACCGCGCACCTATCGTGAACGGCATTATCGAGCTCGTGAAGATGGGTGAGTTCGCCGCCAAAATGAAGAAACTGACGGGCCGATACACGAGCAAGCGTTTCCACTACGCGCCGCCGACGGGTGATTACCTAAAACGTGTCCGGGACTTTTACGGGGCGGACCTTTATCCTGGAGCTGAATAGCAATGCGGTTGCATGCTTAATCGCCGGGGAGAGTACTGATGCCGGTATTGCGTCCTCGTGCGTGGCTCTACTGCGCCCTTTTCATGGCGTTCAGCACGGGCGTGGCGTGCGCCCAGCAGTTTCCGAACCAGACCATACGCATCATCGCCGGAGCGGCTGGCGGTTCCATCGATGTCTCGGCGCGCGTCATCGCGCAGGGGCTTACCGAAGCCTTGGGTCAGCAGACCATCGTAGAAAATAGAGGAAGCGCCGGCGGCGTCATCGCGGTGCAAACGCTAACCAAAGCACGGCCGGATGGATATACCTTGCTCCTCTACGGCAGCAACGTATGGCTCTGGCAATTCATGGCAGACAACGTGACGTGGGATCCGTTGCGGGATCTTGCGCCGATCACATTGGCGATTGCAGCGCCCCACGTGCTGGTAATCCATCCGTTGTTGCCGGTTAAGAGCGTCGCCGACTTGATCGCTTTGGCGAAAGCCCGGCCGGGAGAGCTTAACGATTGCGGTATCGGCGCAGGTAATGCGACGCATATGGCTGGGGAGCTGTTCAAGTCGATGGCGGGCGTCAATATCGTACGTATCCCCTACAAGAACACGGCAATGCAGATAAACGACCTGATGAGCGGTCAGGTGCAGATGTCGTTCATTACGACGGGTGCGGCGATGGCGAACGTCAAAGCGGGCAGGCTGCGCGCCCTGGCGGTTACGAGTGCGCAGTCCTCCGCGCTCGTGCCTGGCGTGCCGACGGTGGCGGCATCGGGCTTGCCAGGTTACGAGGCCGTCTCGATTTATGGGATGTTTGCGCCGGCCCAAACACCGGCGGCCATTATCAGTCGACTGAACCAGGAGGTCGTGCGGGTGCTTAACGCACCAAGCTCGAAAGGACGGCTTTTCAGCGCTGGCGTCGAGGGCGTCGGCAGTCCCCCGGAACAGCTCACGGCTGCGATAAAGGAAGACATCGCCAAATGGGGCAAGCTGATCAAGGATCTCGGCATCCGCGGCAATTAGCGCCTGATGTCAGTGCGAGGAGCGTAGCCACGAAGTAATCCGGGAAATCCGCCAGTGGGTTGCACCGGTCCGGCTATTCGGCGCGGATACCGGCATCCTTTATCACCTTGCCCACCCTCGTCATGTCGGACTTTACCGCAGCCACCAGCTGCTCCGGAGAACTGCCGACGACTTCCGCCCCCGCACTGAATAATCGGTTCTTGACGTCGGCGCCGCCGAGGACCCGCAATAGCTCATGGTTCAGCCGGTTGATGATGGTACGAGAAGTCCTCGCCGGTGCATAGATCCCGAACATCTGTATTGATACGTGCCGCCACATCGAGCCCGCCTCCTGCTTCGGCAGTAATGACGCGTATGGGCTTGTGCGGATAGACCTGAGCACGCGCGCTCCCGGCGCCGAACACTGCCATGCCAATCAGGGAAATCCATATGACGAGATGCCGCAGCATAATCAAAGCATATCATGGGCTTTACCGGGCCCTTGTTTTCCCTCACTCAATTGACACTACCGCCTGTCACGTTGAAAATGACTTGGACATATTCAAAGGAGCAGGTGATGGCAACTCAGAGGAAAATCAGCGGCCGCGTTTCGCGCGATACGATACGCATGTTCGAGATACCACGGCTGCCGAAGAAAATCGTGGACGGCTACTCGCGGCTGGTAAACCTTACCGCGCCGGTATCAGACGCGATGGATAATCTCGGGCTGGCGGGCACGGTTCCCGCGTCGGTGCTGCAACCGGTGACGCCCGGCAAGCGCGCGGTCGGACAGGCCGTGACCGTGCGCAATGTGGAAAGCAAGCAATCGGTCTTCCGCAAAGTCAGCGAGAAGAGCAACCGCACCGGCTCGCCCGATGCCTTCAATATCGCGCGCCCGGGGGACGTGATCGTAATTGAGGGACTGCTCGGCGTGTCCAATCTGGGCGGACATTCCGCGACCATTTGCCATCGCCAGGGGTGTTCAGGCGCGGTCGTTGACGGCTCGATCCGAGATCCCGACGCCTCGCGTGAACTGGGTTTCCCGGTCTGGTCGCGCGGCATTACCCCGATCACCGGCAAGTGGCGCTACGATACAGTCGAGATCAACGGCACGGTGAGAATCGGCGGCATCCCGGTCGCACCCGGGGATCTCGTCCTGGCGGACAGTGCGGGCGTGGTGTTCGTGCCTCGCGAGCATGCCGCAGCCGTATTGAATGAAGCGCGCAGGATCGAAGAAAAAGACGTTAAAGCCGAGAGAGCCATCAACGCCGGGGTCGACGTCCTCGCCCTCGCGCAGAGCAAGTTCAAGAAAAAGCGTTAAGGCTCGGCGCGGAAATGGGGACGCCCCCCAAGGGACACCTTTGTGAGTTACCGCTCCGCGTTTTTTAGAATATTGCCGCCGCTGGCTGCGGCGTTCGTGCTTTGTGAAGACGCCCGCGCGCAAAATTATCCTGAAAAGGCAGTGCGGATCGTAGTGCCGTTTCCCTCGGGCGCGGGTGCGGATATCGTGACGCGCCTTTTCACGCCGAATCTCGCGGCGGCGCTTGGCCAGCAGTTCATCGTGGACAATCGTGCCGGCGCCGGAGGCAATATAGGAGACGAGGCCGTCGCGCTTACGGCGCCCGACGGCTACACGCTGTTCACCGCGCCGGCATCGGTTGCCATCGGCCAGAGCATGTACAAGAACCTGCGTTTCGATCTTGCACGCGATTTTGAGCCGGTGGCACTGCTCGCTTCGGCGCCGTTTGTACTGGTCGTTCACTCGGCATTGCCGGTCAGAAACGTCAAGGATCTGATCGCGCTGGCGAAAGCCCGCCCGGGACAACTGACGTTCGCCTCCTCCGGCAATGGCAGTTCGCCGCACCTCACCACCGAGATGTTTAAAATGCAGGCGGGCGTCGACATGGCGCACATCCCCTATAAAGGGACCGCGTTCGCGGTCACCGACCTGATCGCCGGACAAGTGTCGCTCACGTTCGGGAACACTTTGTCGGTGCTGCCGCACGTGGCCTCCGGCCGGCTGCGCGCGCTTGGAATCACCAGTGCCAAGCGCAGCGCCGCCGTTCCGGGGTTGCCGACCCTGGCCGAGACCGGTCTGCCGGGATTCGAGTCGAGCACATGGTTCGCGTTGCTTGCGCCGGCCGGAACGCCGCGCGAGATTGTCACGCGTCTCAACGCTGCCGTCCGAACGATCGGACAGACTCAGGAAATCCGCGAGCGCATCAAGGAGCAAGGCGCCGAGCTCATGGACGGCACCCCCGAACAGGCCGGTGCGCACGTCAGGGCGGAAATCGCGAAATGGGCCAAGGTCGTGGCGGCATCCGGCGCGCGCGTCGAATGAATCGCAACCATTAAACGGAAGCCCCGTGTTCTTACCGGCAGGCGGTCAGCATGTTTACCGAGGAAATCCCGTGGCTCACCGCCGAAGACAAGGAATGGATCATGGGGCGGGGCGTGTGCGAGTGGTTGCAGTGGGCATTGCCTTCGGGTCAGACTCGACGGTAGTTTTTGTGGCGCGCCGAGGTATCGGCTACCATGGCGGCGACACACCGGGTTTCCAACGTCCGGTCGCGGGGAGGTCATGAACGTTTTGCGAAAATTGTGTGCCGCGCTCGCGCTGCTCCTGCCCGCGCCGCTTGCTGGCGCGCATTGCCGCGGTCGGTGCGGATCCGCTCGGCGGGACCGAAGAGAAATTTGTCAGTTTCTTTCGCTCGGAAGTCGCGAAGTGGTACAAAGTGATCCACAACGCGGGCATTCGACCCGACTGAGTTTCGGCCATAACGTATTCTTTTGAGTGGCCTTTTGCCCTATCTTCTTGGAGGCCTTACATGTCCACCCCGAGAGCAGTGCTGCCGGGCGGCCCGAACGCTTCCGCGGACCAGCCCCGCTCGTGGCGCACCCCCACCAAGACGGGCCCGCGGATCCTGCGCAACATACTCTGCCTGGATGATTTCGAAGAACCGGCGCGCCGCTATATCCCCCGCCCGATCTTCGGCTATGTCGTGAGCGGTGCCGAAAGGAATGCATCGATCCGCGCAAACCGGGCCGCATACGACGATCTGGCTTTCGTTCCAAAGGTGCTGGTGGACACTTCCGAACGCACGCAAAAGACGACCCTCTTCGGCCGCACCTACGACTCGCCGTTCGGCATTTCACCCATGGGCGGAAACAGCCTTGCGGCGTACCAGGGCGACCTGGTGCTGGCCCGAGTCGCAGCGGAGGCCAACATCCCGATGATCCTGAGCGGCGCCGCGCTCACGCCGCTCGAGAATGTCAAGGAAGCGGGGCCGACCGCGTGGTTTCAGGCGTACCTTCCGGGCGAGAATGGCCCAATCGAGAAACTTCTCGAGCGGGTTGCGCGCGGCGGCTACGATACGCTCTGCCTCACCGTCGATGTGTCGGTGGCGGCGAACCTTGAGATCGGCATACGCAGCGGTTTCCGCAAGCCGTTCCGACCCAGCTTGCGGCTGGCCTGGGACGGCATCACGCGTCCGCGCTGGCTCTTCGGCATGTTCGCGCGAACACTTCTGTTGCACGGCATGCCGCACGTCGAGAATATGGCGGCCCCGAGATCCCCGATGATCTCCCTTTTCGCGGAGCGTCAGAGAGGGCGACTCGACAAACTTTCCTGGCGCCATCTCGAACTGATACGTCGTCTGTGGAAGGGGCGTCTGGTCGTGAAGGGGATACTCGACCGGGAAGACGCCCGCACCGTCCGCGAGAGCGGCGTTGACGGCATCATCGTGTCGAATCACGGGGGACGCCAGCTCGATGGTTCGATTTCACCGCTGCGCGTGTTGCCCGGGATCGCTGCCGAATCCGGCGGGATGACCATCATGATAGACAGCGGCATCCGCCGCGGCACGGATGTGCTGAAGGCGTTGGCCCTGGGCGCGCACTTCGCGTTTATCGGCCGGCCATTCCTTTACGCAGCCGCCATCGCGGGAGAGCCCGGCGTGCGCCACGCGGTCAAGCTGCTGCGGGACGAAATTGACCGCGACATGGCGTTGCTCGGCATCACGACGCTCGCCGACATGCGGCGCGAGCGCCTCATGGACACGCGTAGCTGAGAGCGCTGCGCGAGTCGCAATGACAGCGCGGCGGAACGGAGCTTCGAGTTTTCCAGCTGGAATAGATAACCAGACTTGCTTCATCAGGGAGGTTTCAATGCGCGTCATTGCGCTTGACCTGGCGCGCCCGGGGACTGCATGATTTGCCGCAACGTCCGTTGTGAAGCGCCCGGGTATCGCGGATCGCGCAGGATTTGGCGTATGTCGCGGGTGAGATGTTCAAGATGATGGCGGGCACCGACATTCTGCGCATCCCCTACAAGGGTTCCGGGCAGGCGCTGCCGGATCTGCGGTCGGGGCAGGTTACGGTCAGCTTCAACGCCGCGGGGGTCGTAGTCACCTACATCAAGGCGGGGAAACTGCGCGCGCTACGCCAGGGTTGTGAAGACCGTCGGCATACGCATCGACTGACGTGAACGACCACATTTTGCGCGAGGTTACGCTGCGTTACGTCGAGCAGCTCGTGAAGCAGCTGACCGCGTAAACCGGCCGACGGTTCGTCGGGAAGCAGCACATTGCCGCCCGCGATCGGGGTCTTCGCGAGGGGCAGCCGCCCGATTTCGCTGCCCGTGCCAAGGCGACGTCGTCCAGTTGGGTGAGTAGAACGCCGCGGCCTCCAATATTGCTACTTGCTGCTGCAGCTTGTCGAGGGCGATGCCGGCGGAGGAATTTCAATGTAATATTCATTTCGCGCGCGGAGCTTGATGGACGAGCCCCGGCCATGACCCGGTTGTGCGGTTTGAATGGGAGAACCACCTTATGTTGGGCATCCTCGATCCTACGATCGCAGCGCCGCGTGCGCATATCGACTATGTGCCGCGCCCGAAAAATCTCGAGGGTCTGCGTATCGGTCTCATCGAAAATACCAAGAAGAACTCGGAAGCGGTATTGCGCAAGTTGGCGGAAAAAGCATCCGCGGCCCATGGCATGAAGATGGAAGTGCTGTTGCACAAGTCGCAGCGTGCGCCGCTCACGGATGCGCAGGTCGCGGAGCTCAAGGGAAGGGCCGACTTCGCCATTGTCGGCGTCGGGGACTGAGGCGCATGCTCGTCGGGCAGTTTGCTCGACGCCATAATTCTCGAAAAAGCCGGCATTCCGGCCGTACCCGTCATCACCGATGCCTTTCAACCCGCGGCCAGGGAAATGGCCGAGCTATGGGGCGTGCCCGATTTCCGGTTCGTGATGATGCGCCATCCGCTCGCCTACCTGACGCCGGACGACATCGAGAGCCGTAGCGATGAATTGCTCGCAAAAGTACTCGCGTTGCTGCGGCAGGGTCAGACGCACTAGAACCGGATCGAACACCGATCGTCGCCGGGGAGGCTGAATGGCAATTACCGAGGAAGCGGCGTTAGCGGCCCCCGCTGTTGCGGGCGAAGTCTGCATGCCGATCAGCGTCGCGGAGCAGGTCGAGTTCTGCTACGCGCGCGGATGGACCGATGGTCTGCCGGTGGTCCCCGCAACGGCGGAGCTTGTTGCCGCCATGCTCGAGGCGGCTGCGTTGAAGCCGGACGCGGTGCTGGCCGAGATGCCATCGCGCAACGTCGCTCTCACTGCGGAGAAAGTCGCAATCAACGCCGTCATGGCCGGGTGCAAACCGGAATACATGCCGGTCGTCGCCGCAGCCGTGAAAGCGCTCGGTGCGCCGGAATTCGGATTGCATCACGTGGCTTCGGGGCACTCCGGGGCGACGATCATCATTCTCGTCAACGGTCCGATCGCCAAACGGCTCGGCATCAACGCGACGAACAATGTGTTTGGCCCGGGCGTGCGGGCAAATGCAACGATCGGGCGCGCGCTGAGACTCGTGTTGCTCAATTGCCTCCGGTATCACCCCGGGATTTCGGATGCGGCTACCCTCGGCACGCCGGGCAAATACTCCTGTTGCATCGCCGAGAACGAGGAGAATCATCCCTGGGAGCCGTTGCATGTCGAACGCGGCTTCAAACCCGAAGACAGCGCCGTCACGCTGCTTGCCGCAAGCACCATGACGCAAATCTGGACGTTCGGAAATCACGAGCAGCTTTTGCGTTGCATTGGCGACGCCCTGTCATTCCTGGGCTCGATTGCGTTCACGAGCCAGACGCCTGGCGCAGTCGTCCTGGGCGGCGAGCACGCCGAGCTGCTGCGCAGGAGCGGCTGGAGCAAGAAGCAGATCCGCGAGTTCATCGTCGCCCGCACCGGCCGCACCGTGGCCGATCTCAAGCGCGCCGGGCGTATCGACGGCGACATCACGCGCGAGGACGAAACGACGGTGCACTACGCGCTGGACGCGCCGGACGAGCTCATGATGATTTGCGCCGGCAGCCCGATCGGATTGCTTTCCATGGCGCTGCCCGGCTTTGGCGGATCCAAAGCCGCGGGCCGCAGCCCGACCATCCTCGTTGAATAGCGCCGCGTGCCGGATCGCTAATCAGCACGCACGCCGGCCTGGCGGATCACGGTCGTCCATTTCGCTATTTCGGATTTGAGATAGCGCTCGAAGTCAGCCGGCGTGCTGGGCAGCGGTTCCGCGCCTTGACGGACGATTGCGTCGTTCACTTCGGCAGTCCGCAGCGCGCGAAGGACTGCGCCGTTGAGCTTTTGCACGATCGATTTCGCTGTTCCGGCTGGCGCGAGCATGCCATACCAGTTCGTTGCCTCGTAGGCGGGGACTCCCGACTCGGCGACCGTGGGTATTTCGGGTAATGTCGCGGCCCGCCTCGCTGAGGTAACCGCGATCGCTTTCACCCGGCCGGCTTTTATTTGCGGAAGCGTCGTTGGGAGCGACGGGAACAGGAGCTGCACCTGTCCCGAGATCACGTCCACGAGCGCTTGCGGCGCGCCTTTGTACGGCACGTGAGTGAGATTAACCTTCGCCATCCATTTGAGCAGCTCGCCCGCAAGATGACTGGTGCCGCCGCTGCCGCTCGAGCCGAAGTTAAGCTGCCCCGGTTTGGCGCGCGCGAGTTCGATCAGCTCCGTCACCGACTTTACGGGCAAAGCGGGATTCGTCACGAGGACGAGCGGGGCCCCCGCAACCAGGGCCACGCCCGCAAAGTCATTGAGCGCGTCGTAGGAAAGCTTGCGCGGAAGCCCGGCGTTGATGGCGTGGGCGCTCGAAACCAGCAACAGAGTATAGCCGTCGGCGACTGCCTTCGCGGCGATCTCGGAGGCGATGGCGCTGCCCGCGCCGGCGCGGTTGTCGATGACGATCTGCTGTTGCAGACTTTCGGCGAGCTCGGGCGTGAGGATACGCGCGACGATATCTGCGCCGCCACCCGGCGGGAATCCTACCAGCAGGCGGATCGGCTTGGTTGGATATGTTTGCGCCGCGGCGGGAAGCGCGAAGGCGCTTGCCGCGAGCAGTGCGATGATGACGAGCGCGCGCTTAACCATGACCGCCATGACCGATTACCCTCCCTCAACGAGCGGTTGCATTCAGGAACTCTTCTGCAACAGTCCCGCCAGAACACGCATGTCGCTCAAATCTTCGAGGTTCAGAACGAGCTCGATGATTTTTTCCGTCCGGTCCTTGGGCCAGCGCGCGAAAGCGGCGCAGTCGCGGAATTTCCCGGCCACCTCGTCCTCGGTCATCGGCATGGAGGCGCTGCCCCTGGCGGCGTCGACGCGCGCCGAGAGCTTGCGCCCGTCTTGCAGCGTGATGTCGATGAAAGTGGTGAGCAGCGTGTAGCCTTGCGCAGCGGCTTCTTCATCGCTAAACACGGTGTAGTCGATTTTGCGTATCGTCTGCTGGATATCGCCGCGGTTCACGATCTCGTCGCTGTATTCGGCCAGTCCGGCGCGCCGCAGCACGAGTATCGAAGCGAGGCTGAATTCCATGCTGAACTTGCCTTCCAGTCCCGTCGCCGGGCGGTGGTAGGTGAGGTTCAGAGGCATCAGGCGGTGGCTTTTTACTGCCAGACGCTCGACCTGATCCGGTTTGATGTCGTGCGCGAGCACGAGCTCGCGCAGTTTGTCCATGGCCGGTTGCTGCAGGTTGCCGCACGGATAGGGCTTGATCGCAACGCGCCTGGCGACGTAGTTCCAGGGATTGCCGAGCTTGCCGATCAGCTCGCCGGCGTTATAGGCGCCGGCGCCAGTCATGAAATAGCCGCGCGGGCCGTCCAGGATGGTGGGCGCCGAGGTAAAGCCCATCTCGGCGAGCGACGCAGCGAAGACCGCGTTTTCCGCGGCGCGCCCCGCGTGCAGGGGTTTCACCATGGTGCCGAAGTTTTCCCGCACCCCCGCGGACTCGCTTCCGGCGATGCCGATCGCGCGGAGCGTCGCCTCGAGCGGCAGCCGGCGCAGATTGCAGACGCCTGCGGTAGCCCCGAACACACCGCACGTGCTGGTCATGTGGAACCCGCGCAGATAGTGCTCACTGTCGATCGTTTCACTGATCTTGAGCGACACCTCGGTGCCAACCGCAAACGCCGCGAGTACGTCCTTGCCCGGAGACCCCGCCGCCTCGGCTTCGGCGCATACCGCGGCGAGCACCGGCGCGGACGGATGGAAGCGGGTCGGATGGTAGGTATCGTCGTAGTCGTCGGCGTGCATCGCCGCGGCATTCGCCAGCGCCGCAAAGCGCGGCGGCGCGCGCTGCGCGGTGCCGAAAACGCTCGCCGTGCCGCCGCCGCAACCGAGCCGCTCGAGGTAGCGCCGCACGATTTCACTGCCTTCCGCCGAAACGCCGGCAAGGCCGGCTGCAAGGGTATCAAGGATGTGTTTCTTCGCGACGCGCGCCGTTTCGGGCGGGATGTCGGCGTAACGCGTGGCCGTGACGAATTCCGCGACGTGCGCGGCGAGCGGTTTGTCGGTGTCGGTAAGCTTCGAAGCGGTCATGACTTTTCTCATGGACAACGGCGCAGGTCTTTCATTTCGCCATTCCCATCGCCGTCAACAGGATTTTGAGCTCCGCGTACTCCGCATCGAGATATTTGCGGACATCGCGGCTGTTGAGGTAGGTGTTCTCGTTCAGGTTCAAATCGAGGTCCTTTTTCCACTCGTCGGCTTGCACGAGCTTCGCCATGACCTGGTCCCAGTAGGCGAGTTGCGCCGCGGTCAGCCCGCCCGGCCCGATCAGCAGCCGGAAGTTGTTGGCCACTGCGTCGACGCCCTGCTCCTTCAACGTCGGCACCGAGTTGAGCTCGCCCGCCATGCGCTTCGGCGCACTCACGGCAATGATGCGCAGCGCGCCCGATCTCACGTGGGTCAAGACCTGTGAAGCGCTTGCGGACATGACGTCCACGTGTCCACCCAGTGCGGCAACCGCCGATTCGGAGGAGGACTTGAAGACCACGGTCTTCATCTTCCGCGGTTCCGCGCCGGCTGCCCGCGCCAGTGCCGCGGCAGCCGAATGGTTGACGCCGCCGAGACTGGTGCCCACTGCAAAACTGATTGCCGCGGGGTCGTGTTTCAATCGTGCCACCAGATCGCCCGCGCTCCTGAGCGGCGAATCGCTTTTGACCGCGAGCACGACGTATTCGCTTTGCAGCAGGGCGACCGGCGTGAGATCGGTATAGTTCAGCGTGCTGCGTCCGACGATGTGACTGGTCAGCAGCACCGCTGACGCCACTTGCAGAAAGTGCCCATTGCCGCTGAATTGCTTGAGATAGGTGAGCGCAATCAACCCGCCTCCGCCCGGCTTGTTCAGCACCGCGACCGGCACGCTCAGGAACTGCCGCTCCTGCCAGATCTTCTGAATCACACGCGCCGTGTGGTCCGTGCCGCCGCCCGGGCCCGATGGCACGCTGATTTCGACCGGCCCGTCCGGTTTCCACGCTGGTTGTGCCAACGCCGGCGTCGTGCTGGCTGCATACAGCGCCGCTGCCATTACGGTCAACCACCGCTGCTGCACGCGGCCGAACCTATGTTCATGCATTGGCTGCTCCGCCGGGTGGTGTTGATGAGAAATAATACCCGAGTATTCCCAGGCAGGGAACATCAATTCGCTGCGCTGGGATTTGCACTCGTTGGTGCTGATCCCGCAGGCCTTGTCCGGTGACCGGTAAATAGGGTCAGTGTAACTTTTTCGTGGCGTATGGTAATGCTGCACGCTGCACGGCACGTCGTTTGGCTGAGAAAAAGTTACACTGACCCTATTTACACCAGCGGCCCGGGGAAAAAACGTGGGAAATCATTCGAAGCTGACGATTGGCGACATCGCGGTTCCGGTCGTGCACGTCATCGGCACCGGGGGCAGCATCTCCTGCATCGGCGAGTCTCGCACCGACTTCATCGATTACAACTACGCCGGCCGCCATTACACGATCGAGGAGATGCTCGGGCGATTGCCCGAGCTCGCGACCATCGCGACGATCCGCTCGGAACAATTCGCCAACGTGTACGGCGGCGAAGTATCGCCCGCACGATGGGCCGAACTCGCGCGCCGGATCAATTCGATCGTCAGGGATGCGCCCGACACCGCGGGAATCGCGATCACCCACGGCACGTCCACGCTCGAAGAGACCGCGTATTTCCTCGATCTCACTGTCAAGACATCGAAGCCGGTGGTCGTGACCGGTGCGATGCGGCCGATGACGGCGCTCAGCAACGACGCCGAGCTCAATCTGCTCGACTGCGTGCGGGTGGCCGCCAGCCCGTCGGCGGCCGATCGCGGTGTGCTCGTCGTGCTCAACAATCAGATACAGGCCGCGCGCGAGGTCACCAAGTCGAGCACTTCGCGCCTCGACACCTTCAAATCGCCGGACCTGGGCTACCTCGGCTATGCCGATTCCGACGGCGAAGTCGTGTTCTACCGCGACACGACGCGGCTGCATACGCATCGAACGGAGTTCGAGCTCGGCGCTGTCGAGACATTGCCGAAAGTCGACATCGCATATGCGTACTCGGGAGCGGACGGCACTGCCATAACCGCACTCGCGCGGGCGGGATGTGAAGGTCTGGTCGCCGCCGGACTGGGAAGCGGCGGTGCGCCTCTCGCGTTTCTGGACGCCTTGAGCGCTCTCGTGCGCTCGGGTATTCCGGTCGTGGCCGCGAGTCAGGCGGGAACCGGCCGCGTAATGGGACGCCGCGGTTTCCTCGAGCGCGGCTTCATCCTTGCCGATAACCTGCAGCCTCGCAAGGCGCGCATCCTGCTCATGCTCGCGCTCACGCGCACGCGTGACGCAGGCGAAATCCAGCGCATGATGAAAACGTACTAGCAGCGATCGGGACGTGCCGCTCCGAGCCGTTCGTGGAGCTTGGGACTCGCGGGTGCAACAGGAGTGCTGCGCGTGCTATCCGAATTCGACGTAGGTGACCTTGAGACTTCCGCCCGGCTGCTGCCCGAAAATCGCTCTCGTCAGTCTGACTATTGACTGCGGCTGCGCGACCCGGAGATACTTTGGGGAGATCCTGCCCCAGCCGCTCGAAATCGAGAGAGCTGCAGAACCAGGGAATAGCTGATGCAGGCGGTTGCGTCTGGGGCGTGAGCTGGTGAATCACGTTCGAGAATCCGGCGAGGGAGGGTTTGTCACCTCGTATATCGAACAGGGCTCCGGGTACTGTTTTGGCATAGCATGAGCCAATCGAGGAGGAGCGATTCATCGATGCTGAAACCGCTCGAAGTTCTCAAGCATTATCCGCCCCACGATTACAGCCTGTGCGGCGCGTATGAAAGCCGCATGGGCGCCGCGCGCGAGCGTCCATTCACCGTGTACCAGGGCAAGTCATGGAGCCGGCAGGCGTTCCGCGAGGCCTATCTCGCGGCCGCACGTTTTCTGACGGCGCGGGGTATCAGGAACGGCGACCGCATCGCGGTGCTGGCACGCAACGATATCGGTCACGTCGTGCTGCTGTTCGCGTGCGCACGAATCGGAGCGATCCTGGTGCCGAGCAACCCCGAGTTCGGCGTCGCCGAGGCGCGTTACGTGTTGCATCACGCGGGGGTGTCGGCGGTTGCGTGCGGTAAGGAGGTGCTGCCGGTCGTACGGGAAGCGTGCGGCGGCATCGAGCCGGCGCCGTGGTTCATGCAGTTCGATGCCGAGGCGCCTGACGCACCGAATCTTTTCGATCTCATACGGGATGCGCCCGAAGTCGAACTCCCGCCGCCGGCGGGCGCCGACGCTACCTGCATCATCATCTATACGTCCGGCTCGACCGGATTTCCCAAAGGCGCGATGCATAGCCAGCGCAATTTCGTGACCTCCGGCGAAGCGAATGTCGCGCGCCTCTGGCTGCAGCCGGACGAGCGCCTTCTCAACGTGCTGCCGCTTTTTCACGTGAACGCGCTGTTCTACACGCTCGCCGGCACGCTCGCGGCGGGCGCCACCGTCATCATCGTCGAAAAATTTTCTGCGAGCACATTCTGGCAGACTGCCGTCGAGAGCGGCGCGACGCAGGTCAACTTCATCGACGCGGTCGGGCGCATCCTCAAAGCGCGCCCGCGCAGCGAGTTCCGTCCCGAGCACCGCATCCGCACCGTGTATGGCGTGCGTCCGGAAACGCAGGAATGCTTTCGTAACGAGTTCCGGATTCGGAACCTGATCAACGGTTTTGGCATGACGGAAATCCCGGGACTCACGTGCAACCCGTTCGAAGGTCTCCAGAAATCGACGAGCCTCGGCCCCATCGGCCGCCACCCGGATGCTGCGCGGACGTGGGCGCAGTGCCGCCTCGTGGATGACAACGGAAAAGAGGTCGGCGTGGACGAAGTCGGTGAGCTTTGGGCGAAGCATCCGATCGTCATGCAAGGCTATTTCCGCGATTCCGAGCAGACTGCGGCAAGCTTTCATGACGGCTGGTTCAGAACCGGCGACCTGATGCGCCGCGATGCCGACGGCTACTTCTATTTCGTGACCCGCAAGAAAGACATCATCCGCCGCCGCGGCGAGAACATTGCCGGGCTCGAGATCGACCGCGTCATCGGCGAGCATCCAGGCGTCATAGAAGTCGCGACCGTTCCGGTCCCCGCGGAGCTTGGCGATGAAGAGATCCTCGCCGCCGTGGTGCAGAAGCCTGGTGCAGGGCTGAAGGCGGAAGATATCGCAGCGTGGTGCGGCGGGCGTCTCGCCGCGATGAAGGCGCCGCGCTTCGTGCTCTTCATGGACGAGCTTCCCCACACGCCGACGCACAAGATCGCGAAGCACGTGCTCAAGGCGGATCCGACTTTGCGCGCGCGCGCAATCGACCTGCGGGGAAGAGCTGAGCGCGAGAAGGACAGAGCTTAATGCACCGATTTGTACTGAGGTCACGCTGGTCGCCAAGCTCCCGAGTCTCCTCACCGCGCATCCTTCGCTGCCGGTCACGAACGTGCAAGAGCTGATTGCGTTCGCCAGGACCCGGCCGGGTCAGCTGAGCTTCTCATCGGCTGGCAACGGCACGAGCCCGCACATGATGATGGAGCTTTTCAACTGGATGGCAGGCCTGAAGATGGTGCACATCGCTTACAAAGGGCTCGCGATGGCGGTGGTCGATCAAATCTCCGGTGAGATTCCCGTTGCCTTCAACACCGCTATCACCGTGGTGCCGCACATCAGGTCCGGCAAGCTGCGCGCGCTGGCAACCTCCAGCCAGGAGCGCTTTCCGCTCCTGCCGGATCTGCCGAGCGTCGACGAAGGCGGACTGAAGGGCTTCGAAGGCAGCTCGTGGCAAGGTCTCGTGATGCCCGCGCGCACGCCGCGGGAGATCGTGACGAAGGTGTATGCGGAGCTTGCAGTCATGCTCAAATCGGCCGAAACGCGAGAGAAGTTTCTGGCGCAGGGCGCTCTGCCTTCGGGACTCGAGCCGGGTGAGTTCGCGGCCTTCGTGCGGCGCGAAACGGAGAAGTGGGCGAAAGTCGCGAACGCCGCCCGAATTCGTGCCGAGTGAGCTCTGGATTTCTCAAATGGAAAAGGAAACGCGATGGCGCAAGCAGGCATGAAACCGATTAGGCGTGTGGTGACCGGCAACGACGAACGCGGCAGATCCAAAGTCGTATGGGATGGGCCCGCGCCGAACACTCATCCGGCGGCAACCGGGACGAACGGTTGGACTGACTTCTGGGTTTGGAATGAAAGTCCCGTTCCGCTCTCAGGGGAAGATGGCGGCAACCTGCATTACGACTTTCCGGGGCCGCCGAATGGTGGACACTTCCGCGCGGTGCAGGGTGGCGGCTGTCCGCCGGGATACGACCCCGCGAGCGACCCGAGGCTGATGGCCTTCCACGCGCCGGAAGAGCGGCCTGCAGGGAGAACCTGGGATCGCGGCGGCAGAAACCTCTACACCTCCGACATGCACAAGACGGAGACGGTGGATTACGCCATCCTCATCGAGGGGCAGCGTAAGTTGATCCTCGACGACGCCGAACTCGAGTGGCAGCCGGGGGATGTCGTCGTTCAAGTCGGCGCATACCACCAGTGGTCGAGTCCGGACCACGGTGGCATCGTCGCGTACGACATGCTCGCTGCACGTTTCGTCGATGGACCTGCCGGTTTGGCGCAGGGCCACGATCGCGTGATGACAGCCGAGCGTAATCGCGAGCTGCCGGGCGGTGCGAAAGCAGCGCGCCGCGTCGTGACGATCGATCGCGAACCCGGCAAAGGAAGCCTCGTCAGCGATGGCCCATCACCCGATGTGCGCATCGATCCCGCCCGGCCCGGCTTTTCGTCGTCGCGCATGTGGGTCACCGACAACACGCCGGCGAAAATCGTGTTCGAGACCCTGCATCTGCCGCACACGATCGAGCCTCCTGCAAAGGGCTCGGTGATGCGAGTCGTCCACTTCCCGCCGGACGAAAACTGGAAAGGCAAAGTGGGGCAGCGAGAGGTGCAGGCGTTTTTCAGCGCGATGGGGTCCCCGCGGGCCTCGGCCTACTCGCCGCTCGCGCCGCATCCTTATATGCAGAAAACGCGCACGCTCGATTGCTGCATCGTGCTGCAAGGCGAGATCGTGCTCATCCTCGACACGCAGGAAGCGCGCATGAAAGCCGGCGAGATCGCGATACTGCGCGGTACCAACCACGCCTGGAGCAACCGGTCCAACAGCCTCGCCGTTCTGGCGATCGCATCGCACGACGGGGCGCCGTAATCATTTCGTTGTAATGGCGGCTGTGGCCGCGGTCGACTCTAGGTAGTGCTGGTTTTCGTTTGGATGGACCACAGGGCCGATGGCCCGGATTGCACGCACAAGACAAGGAGTGGGGCTATGTCCAAAATGACAGGAAGCCGTTACTTTGCCGAAGCCATGCGCGGCTACGGCGTGACGCATATCTTTTATGTGAACTCGATCGTCCGGGAGGCGATGCCGGAAATGGACAAGGTGGGCGTCACGAGGGTGGTGACCCATGGCGAGAAGGCGGCCGCGTACATGGCGGACGGTTACGCCAGGGCGTCGCACCGGCCGGGCATCTGCCTTTGCCAGGACATCGGCACGACCAACCTCGCGGCGGGCTTGCGCGATGCGCACATGGCCGGCTCGCCGGTGATCGCGATCACCGGCGGCCAGCACGACCAGCCGCGTTATCGCCACGCTTACCAGAACGCGGAAGACTTCACGGCCTGGGATGGCGTAACGAAAGCCA
>ORJL011062250.1_pt1 | contig 21816 bp, 15 predicted proteins | sample 1779941 | NCBI WGS metagenome assembly ORJL01 (sample SAMEA104232317, study PRJEB22302) | groundwater metagenome | biome: forest; feature: aquifer; material: groundwater | place: USA | collected 2011-08-07 | depth 5.8 m
ACGACATGACGTTGCTGCCGGCTGTACCGGTGGTGGAGGACGCCTATTACTTCGGCCACCCGTCGCCCTGGGACTGGCTGGATCTGAGGATGGGAACGGCGGGCAACGGCGTGTGGACGCTGGCCTGGGAGTACTGGAACGCATCCATCTGGGCGGCCTTGGCCGGACTGGATGATGCAAGCAGCGGCTTCAGGGTCTCTGGGACGAGGCTGGTGTCCTTCACCCGGCCCGGTGACTGGGCCGCGTCCGCGGTGGGCGGCATCGCCGGCCTGTACTGGATACGGGCCAGGGTGTCGAGCTACACATCGGTGGTCACGGCGCCCAGGGGGAACCGGGCCTTCATATGGATCAAGCATTAAGGAGCAAACAGATGAACCCGATCGAGGAGTCCAGGTACGAGCGGCTAAGGAAACTGGGACAGGAGCTGCACATCCCGATCTCGGAGGCCTTCTGGGGAATCGAGGTCAGGGATGGGAACGGGATGGTGGTCCTCTCGCTGAGGCAGCGCAGCCATAGCTGGGTGAGGAACGCCTACAACCACATGTTCACCCAGCTGGCGGGCAAGAACGGCAATGACGCCCTCTACGGCGCGGGCAAGCTGAACGTCAAGGATACCGCCGGCACGGTGAGGAGCGCCAGCACGCCCATCGGCCAGAGCGATGCCGATGTCGACGGCACCGCCTACGGCTACCGCGGCCCGGCGGGGAACGACACCTGGGGCATCCAGGTGGGCTCCGGCGCCAACCCGGAGAACTTCGAGGACCACCAGCTGCAGGCCAAGGTCGCCAACGGCGTGGGCGCGGGCCAATTGAGCTACGTGGAGCAGGACCCGCACGTGATCGCCTACGACGCCGGTACCAGGGTGCTGTCGAACACGCTGGTGCGCTATTTCAACAACAACAGCGGCGGCCCCATCAACGTCAACGAGGTGGCTTTGGTGCTGAACCAGCCCCAGGGTGGCGCGGTCTTCGGGAAGTGGATGCAGGCGCGGGACAAGCTTGCGGCGACTGTCGCGGTGCCGAATACCGGCCAGCTCAAGGTGACCTACACAGTGCAACTGGCCTACCCGGCCTGACAAGGAGGGGGACTGAACATGGACAAGCTATATGTTGCGCTGGCTGCCCTCGGAGGCGGCCTGGCGGCCGCGCTCTTGGGGTGGCTGGAGAGCAAGGAGAGGTTCGACGGGCGCAAGTTCGGCGGCTCGGCCGTAAGGTCGCTGGTGGCCGCCTTTGCCTTCGCCGCCGGCTACGCCCTGATCGACCAGGCGGGGCTGCCGGACCTGCTCTACGCCTTCCTGGGAGGCGCCGGAGTGGACGTCATCGGCAACCGCATCGCGGGCCGGCTGGGCAACGGCAGCTTCCCGCTGCCCCCGGGCAACAAAGTCGAGCCGGCAGCATCGGTACCGAGCGGCAAGGAGGCGTGAGTGGCGCTGTACGCCGATATCGTCGAGATCGTGGCGCCGGATCGGGCCGCACCGGGCAGCCGGGTGGACGTCACGGTCAGGGTGACCAACCTCCACTCCGATGTCATCAGCATCATGGCCGGCGGCGCGCTGGAGTTCGGCCTGGTCCCCTGGCCGGGGATCGTCTTCCCCGACTACTGGGCCAACGTGACCCCGGGGGAGACCTGGTCCTGCGCCGGCTGGTTCATCATGCCCGAGCGTGCGGTGACGGTGCACGTCTACAGCTACTGGTACGGCAGCGACGGCCTGTGGCACTTCGACGACGAGGATACGAAGGCTATGGCCCTCACGGAGTTGAGATATGAGTTTGACATTGGAACGCCCGCTGTCAGTGCTGCCTAGCCAGCTTGCAGGGAACATACGCATCGCGGTGCCCATCAGGTGCGCCGGACCCGGCGGCGAGGTAACGGTCAACCTGTTCATCTACGAGGGCAGCCTGTGGTCCACCCACGGCAAGCTCATCGCCGCCTACACCCAGGATGTGAGCTTCCTCGGCGGCGAGGAGAAGGACGTGTCGTTCGAGCATACCGTGGTGCAGACCAGTGAGGGCCGGCGCGACATCGGCGTGCAGGTGGTGGAAAGGGACCGGGTGCTGGCCTCACGGGAGTTCGACGACGCCTACAGCGTGGCCACCACAGGGGGCGGCGGGATGATGGGCGGCCTCAGTTCCATGATGGGCATGGTCATGATGGTCATGATGATCGGAAGCATTGCCCCCGCCCTGGGAGGGCAGGGGCAAGAAGCCGAAGGAGGAAACGAATGAACGAGCTGATGATACCGGGATACCCCACGCTGGGGTACGGTCCCCTGCTCTACCTGCCGCTGGCGGCGCCGGTGTTCGCCCCGGGAACGCCCATAACCATTTCCTGCCCGGTGACCAGCCGCAGCAGCGGCGACGTGCGGACCAGGGTGAAGGTCTCCATCTACGAGGGCAGCATCTGGCCGGGGCACGGCACCAAGCTCAAGGAGTACACCTCCGCCGAGCAACTGCTGTCACCAGGATCCCTGGGCGTCTTCACCGTGGCTCACACCACTGTCGCGGGAACGATAGACCGCCGCGACCTGGGCGTCGAGGTGCAGTACTGGAACGGGATAACGTGGGTCTCCAACGGCGCCTGGGAGGGGGACGACGTGTACTTCGTCAGGGCAGTGGAGTATGCCTTCGAGATCGGCGCGCCCACCGTGGAGGCGGCGTAGAAGCCCATGCCCAAGGCCTATCTCGAACCCTCGGATGTGGAGAAGCTGGAGCGGACGGCCGAGTACCTCAGGGACCGGCTGCTGATACGGCTGCTGTTCCACCTCGGCTGCCGCGTCTCGGAGGCGCTGGGCATCAGGGTGCAGGACATCGACTTCAAGGCAAGCACGGTGACCATCGAGCATCTGAAGCAGAGGATACGGCTCGCCTGCCCGGACTGCGGCGCCAGGCTGGCCAAGGCGGCGAAGTTCTGCCCCGGCTGCGGCGAAAAGGTCGGCAAGGCCCAGGAAGAGGAAGAGGAGCACCGCCGCTACCGTGCCTTGCCGCTGGACCAGGAGACGCTGGCCATGCTCAAGGAGTACGTCAAGCGCGGAGGTATGACAAAGGAAGGCCTCCTCTTCGGCCTGAGCCGGCACCGCGCCTGGCAGGTGGTGAGGGAGTGTGCAATGAAAGCCCAACTCCCTTGCCTGGTAAACCCGGAGAGCGGCCGTGAGCAGGGGGTTAGCCCGCACCGGCTGCGCGACGCCTTCGCCGTGCACGCGGTGAAGCTGGACGACTCCGGAGATGGGCTTCGGTTGTTGCAGCAGCACCTGGGGCACACGTCCTTCAACACCACCGCCCGCTACCGCAAGGTGTCGGGCGAGGAGCAGAAGGAGTGGTACGACAGGCTGTGGAAAGGAGATTCTTCGGATGGGCAAGTACGCCAGCCACGATGAGTTCGGGGCCAGGGCTCCGGTCAGCTATCGCGAGGACACCACCAGCGAGTCCTATTTGGAAGGAATGTCCCGCATCGCGCCGGCCGGAATGAGGCCGAAGGCGTCGCGGGGCAGGAGGTTCGAGGAGAAGACCGATTTCCAGGCCTCGGCGAGGTGGCACCGCAACTACGACCTGGCCATGTTCGGCGGCTCCGACATCGAAGCCCTCGACTACGGGAGCAGGCAACTGGGCCTGGAGGCCAGGATAGCCGCCGCCAGGGGGACAGGGGGCAAGCGCTGATGGCGGGACAGGCGATCGTGACCATCCAGGGCAGGGAATGGCTGACGGACCTGGCAGTCGCCCCTTGGGAGCTGACGCAGGGACTGGGCGGAATACCCGGTATCCCTGCAGGCACGGGCATGCTCTTCGACATGAGCTACGAACAGAGCATCGACGTGACCACAGAGCCCATGCTCTTCCCCCTGGATATCGCCTTCCTCTCGGAGGACCTGGCGGTGACCGAGGTATATCGCAATGTTGAGCCGGGGTACCTGGTGAACTCCGTCTCACCGGCGCGCTATTTCCTGGAGGTGAACGCCGGTGAGTTCGAACTGCTGGAGCCGGGGGATGCCGTAATAGTCGATCCCTTGCCGCCTCAGGATGTCCCCGCGGCGCCCTCCTGGGTCACTCTGGTGTACGGAGTTGCCGGGATGCTGCTGATGGGGGCCATCGTGGCTGCCCTGGTAAAGGGTATTGCGGCAAAGCAATCGGAGCCGGAGAAGAAGCCCGCCTTCCTGCCTCACACCACCCCGGCACGGAAGCCGACCAGGGCCGGGGTATCAGTTCACTCCTGGGAGGAACGGGACCGCCTGGGCATCTGGATCACCGACACGCGCAGCGACAGGGTGCTCGCCGAGTGGTGGGACGACGATGCCCGGCAGCTGTTCGAGGACGGCTTCTTCAAGCCCGGCACCACCCGCAACCAGGAGATAAGCGGGAAGGCCTTCGAGGACAGCGTCCTGGGCTACGCCGAGCATATCGGCATATTGACGTCAGCAGTGTCTCCGGCAGTGCAGCCACTCCCGAGCGATGGTGGCCCGGTCGCCGCCCTCGCCGAGAAATGGTCCAGGGCGAAGAGGAACTCAGCGCTGGCGCTGAAGGACCTTGAGGCCATAAGCAGCAGGTACGATATCTCGGAGTGCAAAGAGGCCTTGCTGGAGTACCGGGACCTGGACCGCTCCGACTACAGCGACGCCGAGGAATACCAGGAGGCCCGCGACGAGGCATGGGAAGCCTTTGTGGAGTGCCTGGAGTCCCTGTCCGCGGAAGAAGAGGAAGAGCAGGAAGAGAAGGAAAAGGACACTTTCCGCTGCTCGGTCTGCGGCAAGGGGATGAACCCGGTGGACGCCATGATGGGCAAGGTATGCGGCGCCTGCACCCGGGAGCAGCACCGCCGCGCGGTGAAAGGGCTGCCGCCGCTTCCGGAGAAGTATGCCTCGACGCGGCCGATGACGCATAAAACGGGCGGCGGCCTCAAGCCGAGTCTGGACTACCTGGCCGACAGCCCCGAGTTGCTGGCCTGGACCATCGAGGACATCGGCTACCGCGACCGCATTGACTCCGCCTTCACCCAGGCCATCGCCCGGGCCAGGGGAGAACGCTAGATGGCGGTATCGGTCTCCGCGCCCACCAGCATCATCATGGAGGAGTACCGCGCCCGCTGGGAGCCACAGGGCTGGCAGCTTATCATCATCGGGCCGACCTCCACCTGGAGGCAGGAGTGGGGCGAGTGGGAGGCCATTCGCGATATCGTGCAGAACGCGCTGGACGAGGCCGAGTCCTACCAGTGGGGCTACGATGACAACGGGTTGTGGATCGCAGACCGGGGCAGGGGCATCGCGGTGGCTGACTTCCTGCTCGGCCCACCGAAGCTGAAGTCGGACTTCGCCCGCGGCAAATACGGCGAGGGGATGAAGCTGGCGGCGCTGGCCCTGGTGAGGAAGGGCCACCCAGTGCGCATCGAGACCTCGGACAAGGAGATCCGGCTAGCCTTCCTCAGGGTGGGGCTGGACGCCGGCAGGGAGGCCGAGCAACTGGCCGCGCTGTGGCGCACCGCGCCGGCCCGACAGGGCACCCGCTTCCAGATCATCGGCTACACCGGCAGCGCCTACCAGGACCGCTTCGCCGTCAACCTGTCCCGCAAAGCCGAGCTGGCCTCCGGCCCCAGTAAGCTGACACAGCCGGTAAGGCGCTTCAACCAGCTGCTGGATCCCGAGCTCACCGGCGGACCCCGGATATACGCCCGCGATATCTACATGAGGGACATCGACAGCCCTTTCTCCTACAACCTGTGGGGCTTCGATATGGCACCGGACCGCCACGGCGCCAAGGACGAGCGGCAGATGTGGCTGGACATGGGGCGGCTGTGGAGCTGCGCCACCAGGGTGAAGCTCGTCGAGATGCTGCTGCAGATGGTGCGCGAGCCGCCCGCGGTCAAGTGCGAGGAGGCCCACAGCCTGAACATGAACACCTGGGACATGGGTGTAGAGCCGGTGTCAAACAAGCCCTATTCGGAATTCATCAAGGAGAACGCCTCGGTGTGGCGGGAGGCCTGGGTCAACAACTTCGGCTCGAACGCGGTCATTCGTAGCTCGGACCGCTGGGACGGAACGGTGAAGCACCTGGGCTACCTCTCAGTGGGAGTGAGTTGGCAGGTGAGGGACGCGCTGGCCCTGGCCATAACTACCGACGTCGACCTCATCAAGGCCTCGCAGGAGAGGCTCCGGGAGGTGGCCGCGGTGCCGGAGGACAGGCTGTCAGTTAAGCAGCGCACGCACCTGAGGCTGGCGCGCGCCATCGCAGAGGAGGTCGCCCACTATCGCAAGGTGGCGGGGGTGCACGCCGCTATCATCCCTCCCGCGAGCGACCGGGTGAGGACGGCCGGCCTGTATAGCCGCACCACCGAGGAGGTGTTCATCGCAACGGACCAGCTGGAGCGTGGCCGGTCCGCGGTGGACACCGTGATACACGAGATGGCCCACCACGTCTCAGGGGCCGAGGACCTTGAGGAACGGCACGCCGAGGAGATGACCAGGATAGCGGCGCGAGTGGTGGAGGCCACCAGCCTGGGCAAGTTCGATGCGCTGATGAAGGAGGCGTCATGGTGACGTACTACCGCACCGCTCAGGACCAGGTGAACGACCTCATGGCCTTCGCCATGTTCCTGCTGTTTACCGGCTTCGTCTTCGGAGCGGTAAAGTCGGTCACAGCGAACGACAGTGATGGCGTGCTCGGCCGGACCGGGGATGAGCGCAAGAGACTGCCCGGAACCGTGCCTTCTTCCTCTCTGAAGGGCCGAACGACATCGCCCGAATTCCTTCCCCATGCACTCCGAGGGGGTGGCGAAAGGGTGCCGCCGCAGTACCGTGACCTTATCGGCTGGATAAGAGAGCCGATGCCCGGGTACAGCCTGCTCCTGCCGGCGGTGGTCATCAGCGAAAAGGAGCGCAAGATCGACGCCGTCTTGAAGCAGCTCAAGGAGGGCGTCGAGGGCATACAGCAGGGCGAGAACTTCCGCGCCTTCCTCGTCACCATGTCCCGCTTCCACAGCTACAGCCTGGGCAACCAGATGCTCATCATGCTGCAAAAACCGGGGGCCATACGGGTGGCCGGGTTCAACACCTGGAAGGATCTGGGCCGCTGGGTGAAGAAGGGCGAGAGCGGCATCGCCATACTGGCGCCGATAATGCCCCCGAAGCGGAAGACCGAGGAACGAGCGAAGCGAAAAGAGGAGACGGCTCCGGCCGAGGAAGAGAAGGAACTCGCCGAACCCAGGCCGGTCAACTTCAAGGTGGTCTACGTCTTTGATGTCAGCCAGACGGAGGGCAAGCCTTTGCCGGAGGTCGAGGTTCCCGCGCTCACTGGACAGGCCAACGAGATGCTCTTCGCGGATATTCTGGCTCTGATGAAATCCAGCGGCGTCGGTGTAAGCTTCGAATCGAAGCCCGGCGTGGACCCCGAGGTGAAGGGCTGGTACAGCCCGGGCAACGGCATCTGGGTCCGGCCCGAGGAGTCCAGAGCGCAGCAGTTCAAGACGTTGCTTCACGAGGTGTCCCATTACTACACCGAGGACGTGTTCCACATACCGAGGCGGGATGCCGAGACCATCGCCGAGAGCGCCGCCTTCACAGTGGGGGCGCACTTCGGCTTCGACAGCGGGACGAGGTCCTTCCCGTACGTGGCGCTGTGGTCCAGGGACAAGAAGGTCCTGGAGCAGAACCTGGCTTCCATTCGCCGAGTGGCCGCCAAGATGATCGAGAGTCTGGAGGACGTTCAGAAGAAGGCGGGCAAGCCGGGATGGTGATGGACCTCAGGCCGAGTCGCGGCGGCTTCCTCCGACCCTTCGGCTGCGGCTGGTTCATCCGGGAGTACCTGCTGGGAAAGGGGCCGGAAGGGTCGCAGGCCATCGACCCGGAGCGGGGCGCCGCCCAGTCTGACATCAACTACGAGTACAAGGAGGCGCTGGCCAGGGCTACCGCCAGGGAGCGCGCCGAGAGGATCATCTCCCGTTTGGTGGTGAGCGGCGCGGATGTCACCGAAGAAGATGCCGAGAGTGTCTACCAGCGGGAGCTGAAGCGGGTGTCGCGGAAGTTCACCCACATGCGATACCACTCGTTCCTGATGTACTTCGGCGTGCTGAAGCGCCTGGGTTGGGTGGAGGAGACCGGGGATACCGAGGCATCCTCGATCCAGGACAATTACCCTCCTGCGCCGAGCCGCACCTACTATCGGCTCACCGAAGTGGGCAAGCAGGCTGGTGATGATCCCTGGTCGAACCCGCTGTTCACGTTGTACCCGGAGATCGGGCCAAGCCACATGAAAAGATCGGCGTGAGCCGGCTCCAAACCTATCTTCTTCGGACGTCCCGAAACACTAGTTTGTTTCCCGACGGCCATTGAGTCATCAGCCCTGATAGTCCTCTGAATACGGTATCCTCACTTTCTCAGTACGTCTGGAGTTACACGTGATCCTAGGGGTTCTTGTTGGGCCTATACCGGACTCTTGTGTCAGCGTCTTCTATTGCGAACAACGATTGGTATCTTGCATCATAGGGATTTGGCAGCATGCGAAATATCGGCTCCTCGGAAAGTGCGTTTATCACGTGAATAACAACGAAGGTTTCTTTGCGCCTTCTTCTGTTGTTGACTAGTGTCTTGGCTAGGTTAATTTCTGACGAACCAAATTTGAATGCGTCCTCATCTTCCTTAGAAGCTTTGACTTCGACACAATATATGGTCTTCTTGAGACGAACAACAAAGTCGCAACCGCGGCCGTCGTCAGTTTCATTGCCTGGAAAAACATAGTTACTGTTGCGTGATACCCATGTTGCCTGATGCACTACAGGAGTTCCGTATTTCTTCTGCAACATCCGGAAAACATGTATTTCTCCGGCAAGGCCTATCAGGTCCTCCATTGATTTGGTCAAGCGCGGATTGGGCTTCTTGCCGGGGTTCCGTTTCCATTTGTCTTCTTTCTTCTTTTTGCGAGTGCCCATTCCCTCGATATTGGCATGCTTACCCAAATCGACTGATGCAAGAAGGTCGAGTCTTTCATCCGCGATCTGGTTGCGAATATGGGACCAAAGACCAGAGAGGTTCTCTTCCGAGTTATCAAATTCTTTGCCGCAGACACGCACTAGTCTCTTCTGTCTACGTAGCTGCTCCTTGTATTCATCCAATTTGGCCTGAGCGTTAGCCAAGTCATCATCTGTAATGGCGAGGGTAGTAAGTACCTCACCGATACTGGTTGAAGCGTCGATACATCCCCAGAAGGCATGATGACTACCATCGCGTGGAAGCGTCTTCAGAAGGTCGAAGACGTCACATTCCGTCAGTTTTGCTGTAAAACCTACCTCCTCCAAATGACCCGCGATCGCTTCCAGTAGTTGGTCCGAGCTTTTCTCCCATAGAGATGGATCAGTTCCCTTTTGGCGCAGACACCAGCAGACACCGGCGCGCTGCAGACATTGGAGATTGGTCTTAACACTTTCCAGATTTTGCGAGAACGTTGCGAGTGGATCAAAACCAGTATCTACTCCGGCTGTCTTGAGGTTTTCCACTAGTTCTGCTTCAGTGTTTGAGCGTTCCAGGGCGGCAATTTCTCCAGGTGATGCTTGCCATTGTTCAAATAACGAAACCACCCTCCGCATCGTGTCATGGAATCCGACTTCCCACAACTCCTGGGCGTAATCTTGAGGGCATTGCAGGCTGTTGAGCTTTCCAGAGAGATGTTTGAAGAACCCGAGTGTAGGATTCCTCTGCAGAATCGACGCGAGCAGTGAATTCAATGGCAAAAGAACAGTTTCCAAATTGTCCCTAAACTCGGATTGAGCACACTCGTTTATTAATGGCGTCTCCCCCAATTGGACCAGCACTGAATTCCATTTGGCGAGTTGAGCGCCCTCGCCATAGAGGTTGAAGCAGCTAACGCCAAATTCATATCGATCACGTGCCTGCCGAGCCTTTACCAGGAGCCCCTTGCCATCGAAGGCTAGAAAACCCTGGTGGTTGAGGAACGAGACCACAGCGTCCTCAGTCTGCAATTCAAGCAATTTCCCGACATCCACACCAGGATCTAGTATGAGAACGACGGGCCTAATCATGCGAATTATCTGCCCAAGATCTCCTCGCCACTGCTCAAGGACTTCCTTGAAGTCGTTTTCCTTTATCTTCAGTTGCTCCAGTGCCTTAAGAACGTCTTGCTGTTCGGGCTCGCAGTTTTGTATCTCTTTCAATACCAGCCTTATTGGCAGTTCCAAGTCATCACGGCTGACGAGTTGGGAAATCGCCTCGCTGAGTTGGCTAGGGGTTTCTTTGCAGGTTTCGTTTGCGACAAGAACCTTTGACTTGTCCACCCAGATAGCAGGGACGGCGGGGCTGGCGATTCTTTGTTTTCCTTTGAAAAGGCCAGCTTCCAAAGAAGGCACCCAACATATTGTCGCTTCACGAAACATTTGGACGCGTTCTCGGAATGGCTTTGCATTGGTGCCCTTAGCCTGCATTCCGGAAAAGGCGACCAAGGTAAGCACCATCGCAACAATCCATTCTAATTCGCTCTCGGATAGACGGGTACCAGGGGTTCCCTGCCACCTCTCGCCATTGACAAGAGGGATCATTTCAATCTCTGACGCGAGCTGTACTCCGTCTCGATAGGACCTTTTGAACCCTTTGGCAAGGCGTTTGGCATCGGAGGTATCTATGGCAACAACAGGCAACGAAAACTGCTCTAACGCTGCCATGAATGATGCTGACGAATCAGGCAGGTAAACGGGCTCATCTTCCGAGGGAGCCCTCGCAAAAAGGGGAGCATTACCGCGTCTTACCACTATTGTCTGAGGAAACTTGCCGTCTTCCTTAGGATCGAATGCTCGCCAAGCATCTCTCACTTGACCCAGAAACACGCTTGACTCCGAGATATCGCTGTACAACGACCCCGCAAGGTCATCAAGTAGTCTTGTGCTTTCGCTGAGAGTTTCAATGTCGAATTTGGGCATCCCCAACTTAAGGAGGGCATCAGCAAGCATAGGGTTGCCATCCAACAGCTGTGCCATTCGACCTGATAAAGGCTTCAAGTGCGCAAATTGACGAGGACGGCCGGACAGCTGTCCGGCCGTGACATACCACCTTTCAGATGGACGCGACCACTCGACTTTCTCATCCCGTTCGATTCCGAGCCATGCCAATTCCCGCAGCATATAAGCTAGGGGTGAAACAAGAGTCGTCCTGTCCGGATTTCCGTCCACCTTTTTGATACTGATGTCTGACCAAGACTCCTTCCAGTTGGTTATGCTTTTCAAGATAACATTCATGAATGAATGCCGGGTGGGTTCGCTAAGATTGGCGTATCTGTCAATTCCAGGGACAGTACTCAAGCTTTGAATCTCATAGTGGAAGTACGAACGATAGGCGAGTTTGACATTCTCCTTTACATAGGAGCGGTATGTATGCCAGACGCTTTGTGAGATTCCTGGAGGAGGAGCCTCCGGCAATTGGAAAGAGCCTCGTGCCGCGAGAAATCGTGCCTGCCAGTCAGTCGGTTCGACGCTTATCAGCCGTAGCCCATCGAAGACACCAGCTCGTGTCAGTAGAGCCTGATAGGCGTTGCCGTTGCCACTCCATAGTCCGTCGGACGGTGGCAAAAGAAGCCGGTTTACCGTTTCTACGCAAGCAACGGTGCCGGCCCCCGTTAGGTAGTCACGAGTATGATCTCCGGAGGTATTGGGCCAACCAGGACCAAAAGTAGCTTCACGGAGTGCGTACCAGCCACCTTCACATGGCACTGGAAGCGATTGGAGAAGTCTTATGGGTTTTCCTCCCGTCCCCCTTTCCACCAATCCAAATACCAGCCGGAGACCCCAAAGCATGATGTCCGCACACAATGGTTCTTCAGGGCTCCGAAACGAAGAAGGGAGTTTAGGGGTTCTGCGTATCAGAACGGAGGTTAGGATGTCTTCTACTCTGAACGTCTGCACAAGTTTGGTGTCGAGGAACTTGTGGACGTCTGTTCTTGTCCGCGTGTCCTTTTCGTCGTATACCCGGATATCCTCATGTAGGAAAGCAACATACTTCTTTAGTCCTGCAGGGATCTCGTGCACGGCACCTTCATTGAGCATCTCCTCATCATCAGAGATACCACGACGTGGGATGAAGAAAACCGAACATTCCTCTCCACTTGCATGAAGATCGCCATCAGTACCAAGAAGAACCTGCTTACCCTTCAGAGGAGTGCTATCTGCATGAAACAACTCTATGGCATCGGTCCAGAAGCCATTCCAGTCGGTCTTTCCACCATTCTGGTGAAGTTCAGCAGCAAGTGACTCAACGGTACAGGCCAAATCATCAACGGATGGGTTCTCGCCTATCCCATTAGCTTCGAACAGGCTCTCCAGCAGTGCTTTCCGGCTAGACATCTCGGAAACGAAAGTGGGGAACTGTGCGTGCTTTCTCAGTAACTGCTCATTCATAATCGACGGATTATCCACAGCTGGAATGAAACTGATGTCCTCGAGCGCAAGCCAGCCAATGTCTGAAAGGAATATACGTGCGTTAGGAAGTTCCAATTGCCGAGCCGCCAAGGCCTCCCGAATGAGGCCAAACCATCTACTCCCAGTTGATTCTTTTCCTGGCCAAGGGGCAAGTATGTCAACAATCGCCCTTGCTTCCTCTGCCCCCCGCCCAACCAAGTCCGAAAGAACAACATCAAGCGCTATTTCAAGTGCAGAACTCAGAAGCAAGCGATTGTAGGGGTTGTTCAAGTTAATGGTCGTTCGACTCATGTCGCCATAAAAGGAGGCGTTGACATATGCCCCTGAGCCGGTGGCCATTTCTGTCGGCAGAAAGATGCTAAATACCCCGCTTTCAGGAGTTTCTGTCACGCCCACAGCCACCATGACAACAGCCTCTTTTAGCTCTGGCCACTTGCCTGGCAAATCCCTAACCGCTTGCTGTAACTCTTCCGATGCACGGGCAATTGTGATGGATTCACTCCACACCCAGTACTTGCTGGGTGTCTCTTGCAGACTCTCTCGGATTGTTATTTCGTGACCATTGTGGCAACCTGGAAGCATACAAGAGAGTTTCCTTTTTAGGTCCCTCCGTATTGCCCCTGAATCCAGCACAAGCGAAGTGACCCGCTCTAAGAACACGATACTCTTCGCTTCCAGCTCTTCGATCTTTGCTCTCGTCATGTCCCTGGCTGCGTTACTCTTGAGTGGAAAACGAATGACGGTGGCGAATCCACGTTGTTCATATTCACGTAGCACACGGTCTTTGGAATTCGCCTCAATAGGGAAAGGAAGCAAATATGGAGACAGACAGCTCAATTCATTTCCTAACCAAGCATCTCCTTTAGGTTTCAATCTGGAACGAAATCTCTGGAGAAGCTCTGCCCCCCATTCGCCAACCAGAGGTGTTGATGCATCTAGAGGAGACTTCACTTTATCCTCTTCGTTGACTAGTCTGACTGTGACATCTCTAAACTTGTCGATTACGGAAGGATTGAACCCAAAACAATAACCATCGAACACTGGGCTTCCTGCTGAACAACGGGAATAGACCTCTGGAGAGCTCGTTATCTCCAGAACGCTTCGAAAGCCAATGCCCTTGTTGCCGATTGACGCTTGTGGGTCCTTATCACTTTGCCCTAATTGTGACAGGCTCTTGAAGTTAGATTCGGAAAATGGCCGACCGTCGTTTGCTACGTAAAGGGTTCCGTATAGGCCTTCCTCAGGGATGAGGGCTATTTCAATTCGGGAAGTCTCATCCGGTGCAGGTTTTTCGTTGAGCGCGTCGTGGGCATTCTGCAGAAGCTCGATGAGAAAGCGGCCATGGTACTGATGTTCGACTTGCTCGGTAAGGTTGTGCAGACTCCTATAGTTTGAGGTCCCTTCAGCCAACTCATACAGAAACGATCGAATCTTAGCACTTGTCTCATTGATGACATCGGTGCTGAATTTAAGGCGATTTGTATCGACGACATCCATCATTCGGCTCGTTCCATTCTGACAAACCGCCCGATGATCGGGACGTCTTCGCTGGTTCTTGCCTTACTCCCGCCGATTTCGTGGGTGCCACGGTGAATGGTCAGGTCGGGACATTCGATGCCATCCAAATCGGAAATAATGGCTTTGGTATCGCACTTCGCCAACATATTGACCAAGTTATCGATTGTGCTGGCTATGTCCTTATCGCTGCTATGAATTGCTTTGAAGCCATCGATAAGTTCTCTAGTAATGGGCGCATACCCTTCTTCAAAGAACTTCTTTACCTGAGGTTCGTCCGTAACCCTTGTCACGTCGTCAGACACCAGCTTCAGCCCATGGATAGAAGCCAAATCGCCAACGCATCCACGGGCGTCGTATAAACAGCAGGTCATGGTCGGTTAGGATTCCTCCACTTTGACGATTACGCTCTTGCGGGTGCCTCGAAGTATCTGCCTTATATGGACAGGCCATCCATCCTGAGTCTGTCCTTTCCCGAAATAGCGAGACCGAGGAAAAGGAGCAGGACAATAAAACAGGGTCGCCACTATCCTCACTTGTTCCACTCTCTTTTTCATATGCGGTCACCGAGATTAGAGGCCATTGCCGGATGACGCTATAGCCGAAACCGCTGCCTCCTGGGCACTCATCGCCAGTTCTGCCACATCCGTCAATGTCTCCTCGCGCTGTGGCCTGAGGAACACAAAGGTCACCTCTTTGACTTTCCTGCCCGTTATCTTCTGCACGGCCAGGATGTACGCCCCGGCCTGAAGCCTGTAGCGCCTGGCTGTCTCTTCCGTTTCCTGTTCCCCGATCGCATCCGTCTTGTAGTCCACAATGACAACGCCGTCCTGCTCTTCGAACAGCAGGTCAATAAAGCCCTCCAATACTGTGTCGGAAACAGGCAGGCCGACAAACACCTCGCGATGATATGATCCAGAAGCAACGGCCCTCTTTACAGCAGAAGACTCGAGTGCCTTCAAGGACAGGTCCCTGACCTCCCCCCACCTGTCGGGCATGCCTTCGGCTGCTGCCTGAGCCCTGCTGAAGTTGTCGAGGTTTGCTCCGGTAGCCAGGTCTATGGACTGCAGGACGCTGTGCACGGCCCGGCCCAGGTTTGTCCCGCCACGGCCTTTTTGGTAGAAGACTTCTCCCTGTTCTGCCTCTTCCTTGTCAATCCTCGCCAATGAGGTCACGGCCAATGAAGTAGGCCGCGAAGCCAGTTCCAATACCCTGCGCCTGTTCTTTACCCACTCATCGCGCCTGGCGCTGCTGTCCTCTTCCGCCTTATCGCCGGATACTACTTTGACCGGGGCACCGGCGTCGTACGGATTCTGCCCTAGCTCATCCCACAGATCCGCCTCTTCACCGGCAAGCCGGCATATGGTCCCGGCCAGCGATTTGTCTTCTTTGGTTGCCTTGCGGTACAGGCTCACCACAAGGTGGTCCCTGGCCCTCGTGGCTGCGACATACATCAGCCTTGCGTCCTCAGCCTCGTCTGCCAGCTTCTCAGAATCCATGGCTGCAGTATAGCCAGCGGTGCAAAAAGCCCCGCCCCTGTTCGTTCCGATGCTGACCTCAACATTGCGGCTATTGAGGTCGTAGATCGTGGTACTGCCGCGCGATGGACGACTATTCCCCAGGCCGATCAACACAACGACAGGGAACTCCAGCCCCTTGGCGGAGTGAATGGTCATGATGCGAACAGCGTCCTCGTCCGCCTCGGCGGTCACGTTCTCAGCCAGGCGCACCCGTTCGTCAGCCAGCCGCTCGATCCAGTCAAGAAAGGCCCGCAAAGACCCGCCAACTGTCCGGCGGAAGGCCCCGGCCTGGTCTACCACCAACCGCAGCCGGCGCAATCGCTCCCGGGGCCGCAGACGCCCGAAGCTTACCTCCATCATTTTCCTGTCACGGACAAAGGCTTCTATCAGTTCATCGGGTGGCGTCCACAGACGCTTGCGATGGTACTCATGCAGCGCCAGCAGCGCTTCCTGGACCGGGCCGCCCGCTTTGCCGGGCTGCGTGTAGTCAAACCGGCCGCCATCCTGGACGAATTTCAGCAACTCCGCGTCGCTGCAGGCGAACGCTGAAGAGCGGAGCGCGGCGATAAGCGCCACTTGGTCCACCGGGCTGTCGATAGCCCGCAGACAGGACAGCAGTTCCTGGACATCGTGTGTGCTGAGTACCAGCGACTGGCTTTCCACGCGGAAAGGCACATTGGCCTGGTCCAACGCCCGTTCCAACTGCGGCAAACACGTTCTTGCCGGCATCAGGACACATACGTCGCGGTATTCCGCAGTGCGCAGCGGGCCTTCAGCTTCGGCGCGGATCTTCCATCCGGAACGGACCTGCTGTAACAACCCGGCCACGCCTTGTGCTTCCTCACGGCGCACGTCAATGGCACGGCCGTCCACCTGCTGTCCCAGCCGGTGCACCCCAAGGTGCGGGACGGAATCCTCGGGTTTCCACCGATGAGTGAGTTCCTTGTAAGCCGCCTGGATACCGGCTTCCCCAGCCCCCATCCACTTGCTAAATACGCTGTTTACCCAGGCGATGATTGGTTCCTGTGAGCGGAAGTTCTGCTGTAACGGAGTGACATTCCCCCCCATCAGTCGGCAGACCGCTTCGACTGCAGCTATATCAGCACGGCGGAAACGGTATATGGACTGCTTGGGATCTCCCACCACGAAGAGCTTCCCGGGCACCAGCTTTAGTTGCGTCCAGTCGAGGGGTTCACCATCTTTCCCTTCATGTATCTCGCTCGCTGCCAGGTAGAACGCAATCTCTGCCTGGATGGGGTCGGTATCCTGGAACTCGTCTATGAGAATATGGGTGAAGCGGCGCTGGAAGTGTCTCCGCGCCACGGCAGAGTGTCGCAGCAGGTCCCTGGCCCACACCAAGAGGTCATGGAACTCGGCCTTGCCAGCTTCCTTACGTTCCTCCTCATATCCGGTCACCATGACGCGCACACGCTCCAGCAACGGCATGAGCACAGCACGGCGCACGGCCTCCAGTTCTTCGGCCTTGGCTTCTTCCATGTCTTTGAGTATGTCTTTGAGCGCGGTACAAGCGTTCGTCTTCGTATCCGGCACATTGTCCCAGTCGGTCTTCTTCCCACTGCGGCAGGAAAGCTTCCCGAATTGGACCAGATGGCACAGTGCCGCATCCGGGTCGCCTTCCAGCGATGCCAGGCGATCGCCGAGCTTGCAGACGCGGCCGGCATGGCTATAGAGAGCGTCTTCTGCGAGGTTACAGGCAAGCAACACCTTTATGCCACCCGCAGCCGCGACGGTCGACTGGACTGCCTTTCGTTCCGGCTCCTTTTCCAAAGCGAAGGAGGACGGCAGCAAGTCGTAGTTCAAGTGAAAGGATCGTGCCACGTCTTTCAGGCTGTCCAGCTTCAGGCCGAATTTCAAAGCCCTCAGCATCAGCGATCCCGTGTCTTCTGATTCAAGGGCTTCATCCAGCCACGTCTGCCAGCATTCCTCGAAGTTGATGTCCGACCCCACCTCATCGACGACCTCGAACCCGGGTGGCAACCCGGCCTCAAGTGGGCGTTCCCTGAGCAGCGAACCGGCGAAGCTGTGCAGGGTCTGTATGCAGGCGCTGTCAAGGCGCCGCGTAGCAGCAATGCAGCGCTGGCGGCACCCTTCGTCCGCGCTGTTGTCCCCCGCGATCTGTTCCAGTCTGTGCCGTACCCGGTCGCGCAGTTCGGCCGCGGCAGCTTCGGTAAAAGTTATGGCCGCGATGCTTTCTATGGTCGCCTTGCCGCTCGTTATGAGATTGGCAATCCGGGACACCAGCGACGTCGTCTTGCCGGTGCCGGCGCCAGCTTCCACGAATATGGTCTCGCCCAGTTCTGACCGGATACGGTCCCGGTACTGCTGGTCGGTGGGGGCAAATGCGTTTGTCACGATTCCTCACCTTCCACATCCATAATGGAAGCAAGGCCAAGATATGGCGCGAGTTCCGGTGCCCGTGACTTTCGCTCCCAGGCTAGGTCTCTATCCGGCGGACAGACCCTGCGGAAGTCGCAATATGTGCAATTGTCCCGGTATTCGTTCTGCCCGGGGTTAGCCGGGAACAGCCCCTGCCTGATCATGCCGGTGATCCCGGACACGACTTCGCCGAACTTGGCTTCAACCTTGTCCAGGTCCACGCTTTTCCTCTGGAATTCACCCTTCGCCGTGGCGAACCAGTACATTGACCGTACTTCTGCCGGTCCCTTTGTGGCCTGTCGGACGGCCAGGGCGTACACCGGGAGTTGCAGGTGGCGCCCTGCCGACAGGGGGTCTCCGCCCATTTCCTTGAAGGGCATCGCGCTGCCGAATTTGTAGTCCACCACGTTCAACCTGGCTGCACCCTCGAGGCCAGGCTGGCATTCATCGACCCGGTCGATCCTGCCGCGAAAGGCGACGCGCACCCCTCCTGGCAACACGATTTCCACCGGTGGTAGCCCGTCGTCCCCACCCATGCCAAACGCCTTCTCATTCCACAGCGGCCGCGCCTTCTCCCCGGCCCTCCACTGGCTGTCATCCTCCAGTAAGGCGACTAGGTCACGACGCATCTCCTCCTTCAACGCCTCCCAGAAGACGTGCTTGCCGGTGATGCCACGGGCATCGGCGCGGTCAAATTCTTTGGCAGCGATTCCCAGCAGCACCGTCTCGTGCTCAACGGTCCAGGGAGACCCAAAACCGGGAATCGTACCTCGGGAGGCGCACTCTTTGATGAAGTGCTCCAGCACGCGGTGCATCAGTGCGCCCCTTTCCAAGGGCGACAAGGTGAGCACTTCCTCCGGGGACTCCGGCACCGAGACACGTAGCATGTGGCCCAGGAAATACTTGAAAGGACAGGTCGCCCATGTCTCCAGCGAGGTGGGTGAAACAGGCTTGCCGTCACCCCCGGGCAGCCCCATTGCCGGCATTGCCGGCACCTTTCCATCCCACTCCGTCAGCGAGGCCCCATTTCGTAACTGCTCCATCATCACAGCCTTGCCTGGTACCTGCGACTCTCTCAACAGGTAGTGGCGTTCCAGTGCATTGCCGCGGCTGTACCAGGCAGAGATGCTGTGCATGTCGTAGTCATGGTCATCCGCCGGCGAGAGGGCTTCCGCATAACCCAGCCCGTGCTGCAGAGAGTGAATGCGGGAAAGCCAGGGGGCGCCGTGAAGCTTTTCCAAATCAGCCGTGCTCAGGCGTGCTCCGTTCAAGCGCGAGGCCTCCTCAATGAACCAGGGCGAAGGGTACTGGCCGCGCCGCGCCGAGGCGTCGCCGACCGGATAAGAGAGGACTATTTCCGACCCGGCAGACATGGCTGCCAGGAACAGTCGCCTCTCCTCAAGACGCCTCATGTCCACGGACGGCAGTACTTCCGTATCCCCCAGCGATCGGCGCACCGCATCAGGTAACACCGGGTCATCGGCAACGCCGGGCGGAAAGGCGCCCTCCGCCATGCCCACGATGTAGACGACATCGAACTCCATGCCCTGACAGGCCACCAGTGGGCCCACGAAGACGCCCTTGCCGGTCTGACCAGCTCTGCCCGAAGGCGTCTCCAGGGCGCCGGACAGGGCCCGGACGAACTCCAGCATACCAACGCCACGGGTTTCGAACTGGTCCAGCGAAGACAGTCCTTCAATAGCGGACATGACCCGTTCGTAGCTTGACCGGTGTTCCTCTGGCCACTCCGACGGTTCAATGGCATAGCGTTTCAGGAGATCCGCCGCCCATCGTGAGAAAGCGCGCCATGTGCTGCCATCCGCCAGCATCCTGATTGCGGCCAGCTCCGCCATGAAGGACTTCAGCCGTTCTGCCGACACATGGTCCGCTTGAAGCCAGGACGTGCGGCCGGGAGAGGCTTCGCCCGAGTCTTCCAGGTCGTTGATGCGCTCTGCCAGCAAGGCAATGTAGCCGTCCAGGCGTTCTTGCCATTGCGCTGCGCCGCCGACTATCCCTGCCTCGCGGCTGACCGAATCCCACCGTGCCAACTCGGATGAAGCTGCTTCGACGCCCGCCCCGATGCGCACCGGCGCCTCGCACAACCAGCGCATGACGGCGTCACGGCCATGCTCTTCCATCACCTCCAGCAAATACAGGATCAGCTTTCCGGCAGGCGTCTCGCCCAGGGGCACAGGGTCCGGCCCGGCAACCGGCACTCGGCCGAAGGCGAGGTGACTCCGCAGCAAGGATCCGTACGGATCGTCCTGGCGGTAGAGCACCGCCATGCGGTGGAAGGGTACGCCCCGCTCGGCATGGCGCATGATGTGGCGCACTACCCAGCGCACCTCTTCGTGCGCGTTCGAGGCAATCAGAAGGTGACTTGCCTTCGGGCGCTCAGGCGGCAAGCCCGCCTCGGGGTCTTCAACCGCGTGCTTACTTTTCGGCCCGTCGTCCGGGCACCACGCCCAATCATCGATCTCGGCTTCTCCGGTCAGGCAGGGGATCGTAGAACACAGACCTCTCCTGTGCAGCGCGGACGCCAGGGCTTTCTCCGACGGCGAAGGGTTATGCGCCAGGTAGAACACGATGTAACCCAGGTCACGCAGCGCGCTGGCGGCCTCGCCTGATTCCACGGCAACCGATGCCGCCCGGGCAAGTTCCTCCCTGTCGTAGTAATCATGGAGCACCTCGCGGTATCCCATGTACCACTCGACCAACTGACCCCGCAGCGCGTCGGTGCCCGCCAGCTGTTTCAGCCCTGTTTCCGACAGCCGCGCCATGTCCGCGAAGGTGCGCCGCAAACATTCGTGGAGCTTGGTATGTTCGGCGATGCCGCCCAAGGGGCCATGACCGTTCATCCTAATGGACACCAGCCTGATGGCGGCCATCTGCAAAAGACCTGAAAGAGGGGCCTTCCCCTGTTTTGCCATTGCCGGCGAGCCCAGGTATTCGGCCAATCTGGGCAGCACCATGAAGCGCACGTTGACCAGCCCCGTGCCGCCGCTCAGATACCGGCGCAGTGACAGCCCTGCGTACGGAGTAGGGACCACGACGGTCACGGGGCCGAACGGGTCGTTGGACTTAGCCTCTGACACCACCGCCATCAACTTCAGGCGGGTCGCCGAACCGAAACTCCCAGTACGCAACAACAGCAGGTACCTCCGTCGACAGTTCAAGTAATGCCTTCCCAAGCTTGGGCCATTATAACAGAGCACCTACAGAGTATCGCCCGGACAGATCTCTCAGGGAACCCGGATTACACTTCTTGCGGGCTGCCGAGACACCATTCAAGGCGCCCCTCGCTTCTCTACTGCAAACAGTCACTAAAATCTTTGAAGTCGGCTCCTCCCCCCGGGAGGGGCTGAGGTTATAGCTATTTCTTGATGTATCTCAAGTTGTCCTTTTGTTGGATGATAGGTATGCAAGTTGACAAACAGCTTCGCAGGAACCTTAACAACCGCATACGGCAAGGCTCAGGGGCCGCTAATCGGCCCTACCCGCCCAATCCAGAGGACGGGGCCAACGGTGGCACGTTGGGGGCCGTAGGTGACTAGCGGTCTACTAGAATGGCCGCGAACGAATCCTCTGCGCTGATATATGGTGCGAAGCTAACGCCCCGCTATGGATAGCGGTTGAACGGGCGTTCCTACCATCGGAATAGGTCAAAGCCATGACCGAAACGAAACGGGGGTTAGGCGCAAGGATAGAGTACGCCAGTCGCGACGGAAACGCTGGCGAATGCCGAAGCTGTATGTCATACCGTCAATATATGGGCTGTGTGTTCGGTTGGCCGAAGGCTAACCGAAGCCACGGAAAAGGGGCGGAAGGTAGACTTTCGCGCCGTGGGCGAAGCTAGGCCGCGCACAGCCTGAACGCTAAAGTCTAGCGGCGAAGTCCGACAACTGAACGGGCGAAGCGGGGGGCCATGCGCCAATCTATTGAAAGAGAGAAAAGCGCATGGAAAAGAACAACACCAAGACAGCCAATA
>ORJL010896281.1_pt1 | contig 21805 bp, 21 predicted proteins | sample 1779941 | NCBI WGS metagenome assembly ORJL01 (sample SAMEA104232317, study PRJEB22302) | groundwater metagenome | biome: forest; feature: aquifer; material: groundwater | place: USA | collected 2011-08-07 | depth 5.8 m
ACGCCCCAATTGGCAGCTACCCTGAGAGCCACGGACCCGACCGGCGCCTCGGCGCCGACCAGGGTCCACTATGCCAGCATCGCCCTACCCGGCCCCATGGAGGTCGCTGGGGTGAACATAGAATATTCATATCCCGCCGGCAGAATGGAGGTGTACGCGGTGGCGCTGGCGAGCGTAGATGGAAACCTATTCCAGGTTCGCCCCTTCCACATGGAGAAATTCCGGAAAGCCTATGAGGGAACGGACGGAGCTATCTACGAGGATACGGCGGCGATGCCGAGGGCTTTCCTAGTGCCTCGAGCTGTCTCCCTGCCCGACGGCCCATCCGTGTTGTCCCGCCTCACCGCACCGGACTTCGACCCCCGAATGGAGGTCCTCCTGGAGGAGCAGGTCTTGCAGCCCCAGGGCAACAGCACTGTTTCCTCCGGTCGGGCCTCGATAACGGACTACCAGGACCAGCGGGTCAAGGTCGAAACCGACAGCAGTGAACCGGCCTTCCTCTTCCTGGGGGATTCGTACTACCCAGGATGGCGGGCGTACGTGGACGGGCGGGAGGTCCACATATACGTGGCCGACTACCTCTTCCGGGCCGTCCCGGTACCGGCGGGCGCCCATACCGTGGAGTTCCGATATGAGCCGGAGTCCTTCAGGATAGGACTTTGGGTATCGGGCGCTGTAGCCGGAGCCACGATACTGCTGGTCGCGGGTGTGTGGGTAATGAGGCGTAAGCCGAGAGTGCAGACGGGCGCCGGTCCTGCTGCCGGGGTCTGAAAGGGGTGTCCCCTTTCATTTCATCATATTGACTCTAGCTCAACCCCGCAGTACAATTTTCCACGAAGTCTTACGTCTGAGGTGAAGCATGGAGATCCGCTGGCTGGGCCATTCCGCCTTCGAAATCAAGCTCGGAGGCAAGACCATCCTGACTGACCCCTTCATTTCCGGCAACCCAAAGGCCGCCGTCACGCTCGACCAGATTACCAAAGTGGACTACATTCTGGTAAGCCACGGCCACTTCGACCACGTGGGAGACACTGTGGCCCTCAGCAAGAGCTGCGGGGCCAAGGTGATAGCCCCTCCGGAGCTGTTCATCGCCCTCTCCAAGCTGGGCGCCGAGGGACAGTTCGGCAACCCCGGAGGCTGGCATGATCTGGGCGGCGCTCGGGTGATCATGACGTCGGCGGTACACTCCAGCGGCCTGGGGTTGGACACCGGGGACATCAGCTACGCCGGCGCGCCCGTCGGTTTCGTGATCGAGGGAGAGGGAAAGCGCATCTACTTCGCGGGCGACACTGCCCTTGCGGCCGACCTGAAGCTCGTGATAGGTGAGTACTTCAAGCCGGACATCGCCCTTCTACCCGTCAGCGGGGTCTTTGTCATGGACCCCGATCAGGCGTCGGTGGCGGCTTCCTGGATAAAGCCCAGGGTCGTCATTCCCATGCACTACAATTCGCTCCCGTTCCTTCCCGAGATCGATACCGCTGCATTCTCCCGCCTCGTGACCGAAAAGGCGCCGGCCACGAAGACCGTTGTCTTGCAGCCGGGGGAGAGCTACAAGGAATAGAAGCACAAAGCCTCCGCGCCACAATACCGAGCAGACGAATGTGCGGTATAGTTAGGCACGGGTAACACCTGCAACGGCATTCTGAGAAAATCATAACTATAGGAGGAAGACTTGGCCGTCAAGGCACTCGACTGGATGAACTACCTGAACACAGAGAAGGGCATAGCCCGCTTCAAGGGCGCTTCAGAGTTGGCGCACCTGCTCAAGTGGTGGGGTATGGAGGACCGCTACAATCCCAGGACGCCCGAAGAGCTCGTGGCCGAGATGGATGAGGCGGGAGTTGGGGAGACCGTCATCTGCTGCGTGAAGATGGCATCCTACCGGGAGAACAAGGTCATCTACGAGACCCCCTACGAGGAGGTCGTCGAGCTGATGAACAAGTATCCCGGACGCTTCATAGGGTTTGCCGGTATCAACTTCTTCGCCAGCATCTGTGACGAGATTCGGGAGATGGAGATCGCGGTCAAGAAGTACGGTTTCAAGGGCATCTATCTTCACACCTACGGCTACCGGATCCCGCTGAACCACCGGCTCTGCTACGCGGTCTACGCCAAGGCAGAGGAGCTGGGCATCCCGGTATCAATGCAGACCGGCCACTCCGCCGAGCACATGCCCAACGAGATGGGCCGTCCGATGCTCCTGGACGACATTGCACTGGACTTCCCCAAGTTGAATATCGTCGGCTCGCATACCGGCTGGCCCTGGTGCGAGGAACTGATCTCCGTCGCCTGGAAGCATGAGAATGTCTTCATGGACATCAGCGCCCATCAGCCCCAGTACCTGGAGCCGAATGTTATCCAGTTCCTTAAGACCCGTGGCCGCGCCAAGACCATCTTCGGCACCAACGGACCGGTGAATCCAGCCAAGACGGCCATCGAGTACATCAAGAACCAGATGGGCCTCAAGGAGAACGTCCAGGACATGATCCTGAGGAACAACGCCGCCAAGCTTCTGAAGATGACCTAAGGCGGGAATCCTGATGGATGAGGTCTTACTGACCAAGCGGGACCATGTGGCCCTGGTCACCTTGAACCGCCCGGAGGCCATGAACGCCATGAACACTGCCCTCTGCAAGGGGCTGCATGAGACCCTGGACGCTCTGGAGGATGACGATGGCACATGGGTCATCGTCATCACCGGAGCCGGAGAGAAGTCCTTTTGCGCCGGCATAGACCTGCGGGAGAGGAAGGGCCTGGACAAGCAGGCCACGGAGGACCAGCGCAAGAGGGTCGTGTTCCCGCTCCTCGCCCGCATGAACCATATGACCAAGCCTATGATAGCGGCCGTCAACGGCGTGGCCCTGGGCGGGGGCTGCGAGATCGCCCTCTCCGCCGATATCCGGATTGCGTCGCCCAGCGCCAAGTTCGGCCAGACCGAGATCCGGTGGGGCATCATCGCCTGCGGCGGCGCCTGCCAGCGGCTTCCGAGTCTCATCGGCATCGGGCGGACCAAGGAGTTCCTCCTGACGGGACGCATCATCGACGCCGGGGAGGCGGACCGGATCGGCCTGGTCAACCGGGTGGTAGAGCACGACCAGTTGCTGGACACCTGTTACGCCCTGGCGGACGAGATCACGGCCAATGCCCCCACAGCCGTCCGGCAGACCAAGAAGTGCCTCGACCATTGGGCTGATCTCGACCAGGGCCTCGCCTTCGACGAAGAGGCGTCCTGGCTCTGCTACCAGACGGAGGACCGGCTGGAGGCCCTGTCCGCCTTCGCCGAGAAGCGCAAGCCGAACTTCAGGAACCGGTAGACCCCAACATGTTCCGGGCAACGAATGGCAGGCTTGAGGCCTGCCTTGGCTGGGGAGGCGTCCCCGCCTCCCCAGCCCGTTTCTTGGGCGTGGCAAGGCGTGCGTGAAACCGGGGTGTTGTGAAAGCCGCCTGAGTCTGTCACCCTACTTCAACTCTGGCTCGATCCCCTCCTCCTCCAACCACTCCAAGATGCGATCGTGTACCCTCGAATCCCTGAACTGGAACCAGCGCGCCTGTTCCCCGGGATGGCCTAGCAGAACGTTCTTGAACCGGCGAAAGGCGCCCTTGCCTCGAATCGCGTCCTCCAGTCTGTTCAGCAAACCTCGGTCGTCCACCGTCGCAATGAACTCTTCCATATCGTTGTAGCCATCGCGCGATTCGGCGCGCGGGATTTCGATGTACCTGTCGCCAAGCCCGGCCTCCACCATGTGGGCAATAGACAGCGCTTCTTCTTCCCAGGCCGGTAGGTCGCGTTTGGATACCGCTGCTTCGAAGGCGCCGTCCGCCCAGTCCTCTTCCTCTGGCAACTCCTCATATATCTCATCCAAGGTTCGCCTGATTTCGTCGGTGACCATGACCACTTCGCCCGTTTGTTGGTCAAGATAGTAGGCCAGCTCAATTGAGGAATTGTTAAAGGCATCGTCAAGCCCATCCATGTCCACCTTGAGCCTGGACCTCTCCGGCCTCGCGCCGGGGATCATGGTTGAGGTCTCCTTGGAGCCAATGGGCACAAGATCGGCTCCTCCTTCTACCGTAGCCCCGCATCGTCGATGCGCCTGAGCAAGCTTGGTTTCCTGGCATGACGGTCACGAAGTTGGCCGAGTCTCGTCTTGAACCTGACTGCCTGGCCCGTACGGGTGCTGAGGTCCTTCAGGTCCCTTAGGAGTTGAATAGCCTCGTCGTACCTCGCGGGATTCTTGGTGTCTATGAGCTCCTCGGTTTGCCTCCAGACCTCATCTTCGCGCCCAACAAGGCCGTCCAGATACTTGGTCCGCGCCGCAGCCTGGGCTCGCTCACGCTCGGCAATATCTTCGGCGATGCCAACCACTGGCCTGCGCTGCCCAATTATCTTACTGCGCCGCCCTACCCCTGTCCATACCGAGGCCGGTCCAAGGCCAGGCGTCGTCTTCTTGGTCTTCTCACGAAGGGCTGGCAAAGCCAGGACTTCGTGAGAAGACGGAAATCCTTGACCGCGCCGGTTCAAAGCGTTACAATTCCCCGTAGGCATACGGATATTGGGATTCTCGGACGGAGGTGAATTCGCATGCCGCTGACCAAACGAGTGGAACTACTACTGGACCCAGCACAATACGCTCTTCTTGAGGAGATGGCGAGGGCGCGCAAGGAGTCCGTAGGTGCTCTGATCCGCCGTGCAGTGACACGGGAGTATTTGCAGCCCACGCGGGAACAGAAGCGGGCTGCTCTTCAACGGTTGCTTGCACAGAATACTGACCTCGGTACGTGGGAAGAGGCGAAGAGAGATATCAGCCGGGAGGTTGTCAAAGAGCTTGAAGCTTCTTGACACCAATATCGTCGTATACGCCGTTGGCCGCGCTCACGCCTGCAAGCAGCCTTGCGTCCGAGTGCTCCAAGAGGTGACTCGTGGAGAGGGTGGCTTTGGTGCGGATTCCGAACTTTTCCAGGAGGTCTTGTACCTCTATTCTGCCAGGGGCGAGAGGACACGAGCACTTTCGACCTGCGCTGATCTACTCGTCATGTTTCCTGACCCCCTTCCTGTAGGCCGAGAGGAGATCGTGCTGGCCCATCAACTGATGGGTGACTATCCTGGCTTGATGCCACGCGACGCCATCCACGCCGCAGTCGTGCTGGCGAGCCACTTGGAGGGGATAGTGAGCACGGACAAAGGCTTTGATACCATCACCGGCCTCACGCGTTTCGACCCGCTGGCGCTTTATCCCGAAGACCGTTGACGATGGCGGCCCTTGGGGCAAGCCAAAGCGACAAACTATGAAGGGGAGAGCACCCACTTCCGCAGAGCAGGCAGGAACTCGGGGCGCCATGGCCGATAGCAAGAAGACGAGCCGGCTGTAGGTTGTAGAGACGAGTCGGTGACTCGTCTCTTGGCGCCGATTATCTCAAGCTTCTGTCTCAATGTCGCAGGGGTGACACAAGCCGAGACCGCCCACCCTACGTACATTTGGACGAGGTTTCATGCCGAACCAGATATTTGGACTCGTAATTCTTGATGAAACGCCGCTGGGGAGACGAGTCACCGACTCGTCTCTACCGGGGTACCAGGATGTTTGCGAGACGCCGTGAAGCCAGAACGCCGAGTTCCATGCTTCGGCTTGACCATGAGCTTAATGGTCCCTGCGCACAAGGCTGGAGTCGCAACACTGCTCGTCTCGCGGCCTCCAAGGACTCCTCCTACCCACCGGGATCGCCAAGAACGCCCAATCATAGCAGCTTTGTTACAGAGTAGAAAGTATGGCGGTCGCAATCACAGCCGCATGTTGTATTACGTAGTCGGGGTCGAACACGACCCCGACTACGTAGAAACGTCAACCTCTTTCGAGCGCTAATTTCCGAATTTGGCCTTTACGGTCAGCTTCTTGGTTGGCTCAACGGGATCGTTGGAACGGACCGTGACCTCGAAAAGATGTGGCCCATCCATACCCGCATGCATCTGGGTGGCGACGGTGATATTGGTCGTCTGGCCCGCTTTGATGGCTGTAGAACCTACAACCGGCTCCGGCGGTCAACAACCTTGCACAAGTGCAAGCTTCACGTCCCTCAACGTGAGTGTGTCAGTACCAATGTTCTTGACGGTGAAGACGGCGCGGACTTCCTTGTCCAAGGGCACCTTGCCGAAGTCCACCGACTCCTTGTCAATCGATATCCGTGGTCCGGAGGCGCTCCCCTGGGCCGCGCTGCTGGACGGCGGCGACGCTACCTCGCATGCCGACGCAGCGAGCAGTGCAATCAAAGCCAGGGGTATCACGACCAGCAGGGCTCGTGTCCGATGCTTCATCTATGCTATTTCCACCTTTCTAGACGGCCGGGATCACCAACCGATCTCCCGCCAGGAATTCTAGTGACGTTCCATCAAGGGCATGCTGAGCACCCAGAGGTTGATCGCCGACCACGCGATCATCAGGACCAGGACCGGTATCAGGCCTCGAAGGATGTTGCTCATCTTGTCGCCGAAGAGTCTGCGCGCGATGCGGTAGGCAACATAGGTGGCGAAGCCCTGTCCGATGATAATCAGCAAGAACTGCGCGCCGGTCAGTTGCCCGGTTGAGAACAGAGACGACAGCTCCAGCCTGGCGGTCCCAAACAGGTTCCAACCCCATCCGAAGGGATCGGACAGCACCGGAATAGCAGTCTGCCCTTCGCCAAAGAGGTGCTTCACGTTGTGGGCGAGATGCATCATCAGCCCGACGGGGACGAAGGCGAAGGCGAAGTTGATGAACAGGCGTCGGAATGTCACCTCACGCCCCTTGGCCAGTAGCCTGGTCAACACGGCCGTTCCTGCGAACAGGCCCATTGGCACCAGCAGCGTGCCCACCAGAAAGGCCACTGTGAAGACCGCCATCGACGGCAGCCCAAGCACTTGCTGCAGTGTTGCCATCCAACCTTCCCAGGGCGTAATCATGACTATGGTCTGGAAGGTGGGCAGTCCGAGCAGGACGACCGCCAGAATCGACATGTCGAGGCCCAGGCGTTTCTCGTTGAGGGCGACCAGGTCCGAGGCAAAAGGACGCACGCGGATGGCGATGTTATCCTTCGGGCAAGTCTTTATGCACTCGGTGCACAGAGTACAGGCGAAGTTACTGTCCATGTTGCCCGGGTATTCCCGCACAGGGCACCCATAGCCCTCTTCCCCGCGCCCCTGCAGGCAGTTCTTGGTCTTGTGGTCCTTACACACCTGCCGGTTGGCCGGGCGCAGCTCGGCGCTGGCAAACATCGAGTAGACGCCGATCAGTCCCCCTATTGGGCAGACGTACTGGCAAAAGGTCCTTCGTTCGAATAGAACCCCAACCACGATCGCCCCCGCCAGGATGACCAGTACAAAATACGCGGTGTAGAGCGGGCTGCCGACCAGTCCAAACTGGTGATCGACCCACGTGAGGACCAGGAACAAGAAGGTCGGCACGTAGAGGTTCCGCAGCCTGACGGGCCACTTCCAGCCCAGGCCAAAGGTCTTTCCTTTGACGGTCCAGAGGGTCGCCCGTTGAAGCCATTCAGCCATCGCCGAGAACGGGCACATGAGACACCAGAGGCGGCCGACGAAGACGAAGGTGAAGACGATGGCCGCCCACCAGATGATCCAGGTGATCACGGTGGCGAAGTTCTGTGTGCTGACTTGCGTTCCGAATATGCCCGCTGCGATCACAAGAAGGTAGATGAGCACGTTCGGCAGTTGGAGCGCGAATTGGAATCCCCGCCACTTCACCAGCTTCCTGATTGCGGGAGATCCCAGTATGTTCCACCTTCCAGGAGCATCCTGGAGAGCGCTGGGGCACGGCTCAGAAGCAGGACCATGCTCTGCTGGTGTCTTTTCTGGTCCAAGCACCTGCCGGGACATGACTACTTGGCCTCCGAGGGTTGCACGGCCAGGTCCCGCCGGCGAAGTACAGGCACCATGGCTATGGTGATGAGAACGATGCCCACGATGGAGCCTATGAACCAGTAGCTGGGGAGACTGGCCTCGGAAGACCCGTGACCGCCCGAGCCTCCGGCAGCCGGGGCAACCCCACTTCCCGCGTGGTGTTGAGCGGTGTCAAGCTGTGCGCCGGGCAGCCAATCGGAGTAGTAGGCGCGGATCACGCCGGCAGAGGCATTTCCGAGGGCGGACGATGCCGATGAGGCGGAGGCCAGATCCTTCGACGGGAGCGCCTTGACCATCATGTCCAGCGACACCCTGGCTTCACCGATAGGAGCCGTCATAGCGGCGGGCCATTCGGGATGGTCCAGAACCAGTCGAGCGCGATCAAGACGCTCTTGGGCTGTCTTCAGGCCGTCCTGGTTTCCCGCCTGCCATTCGGAAACCCCCGCTCGCAGGGAGGCGATATTGGCCGTCAGGTCGAGATAGCTTGCCTGGATGCAGGTCAGGTTGTCCGCTCCCGCCGTGACATTCATCCAGGTGTAGAAATCTCTGGTGAGGTTCGGGGAAGCGTCCGCCAGAGGCTTCAGGGCCTCCTGCGCAGCCGCTACGTCCTTTCTCTCGAGGGCGACGCTTACTGCCGGAAGGCTACGCTCCATGGCCTTGACCGTCTTGAGCGACACCCCGGTCTCCTCCATATGAGGCAACACCAATTCGATTCGTTCGACCTTCTCTTTGGCAATGTTGAGGCTGCTCTCGTCACCCTTCTGCCAGGCGGCCACCCTCGACCTGAGGTCGGATACATTGGCGGTGAGGTCGAGGTAGATGGCATGGGGAGCCATCGGGCTGCGTCCGGCGGCGCCTGGCCCTGGCAGCCAGTCAGGATAGAAGGCATGCGTTACGTCATGGGAGCCATCGCCCAGAGCCGTTGCCGCCGTTTGGGCTGAGGCCACGTCCGTGTCCCGCATCGCCTTTGCCATGGGCTCGACAGCCAGGGCGGTCTTGCCGATAGAGGCTTTCATCTCTGCGGGCCAGGTGATTGAACCCAGAACGACCATAGTACGCGCTAACCTGTCCTGGGCGATCTTCAGGCTCTCCAGGTCGCCCTTCTGCCACTCGCCGATCCGGGTGCGAAGCTCAGCGATGTTGCCGGCGAGGTCGAGGTATGAAGCGTGGACCGCCTCCGCTGGCGCTGGCTCTGCCGAAGCCCTTAGCGCTACCGTCGCCACAGATGGGCTTGACGCCGCGGGCTTGGAGACGTTGGCCTGACGGTTAATCACGTCTATGTCCAGGTGAACCGAGGTATCGCCAGCCGTGACCATGATCCTCCACTGCCCCACCTCAGGAAACCTCAACGTGGCGGTGTACTCTCCGCTCTTCTCGGCTGCTTTCGCCGCTGCCCTGAGCGTGGCGGCAGCAGGCTGGCTGCCACCCATGTTCATGCCGGCGTGACCGCCGGCGGCGGCCGGCACGATCTTGTCGGCGGTGATCGAGATGGAGGTAGCGGCTACCGGCTGCTGACCCGCATCCGTAATGGAGGCGGTCAATCGGGCGTCCTCTCCGGTCACAGGTCTATCAGGGGACAGAAGAAGTTTGACACTAATGTGGTTGCCCGAAGGCCGTGCCCCCACGGACACCGGCGCAACGAGCACCAGAAGGACCACCAACAAAGTGGCGGCGAGACTCAGGTACTTAGTTCGTTTCTTCACAGATGCTATACGTCTCCTCGTTTCACTAGATTCGTCCAACTACAGACTACCACGTGGACATTGACCGAGGCTTAAACCAAGCTGAGAGCGACCTGAGAAGAAAACCCCGGCGCCCACCAGCGCCAAAAAGGACAAACCTGGGAAAAACGTTTTACGTTGCGCGCTACCGGTGCGCCAGGGGCAGGCGAATAGTGAACGTGGTTCCCTGCCCTGGGAGGCTCGCCACGGCTATTTCGCCCCCGTGTTCACCCACGATCCATTTGGCGATCGCAAGACCCAGACCAGTGCCGGTGTCGTCGCTCGCTCTTGCCTTGTTGGCCCGGTAGAAGCGTTCGAAGATATGAGGCAGGTCTTCACCGGAGATACCTGTGCCGGTATCTGCCACCTCAAGGATGGCCTTTCCAGCATCCTTCCGCAGAGAGAGACTGATCTGGCCTCCGGGGGGCGTATACCTGATGGCATTATCCACTAACACCAGCAGGAGCTGCTTGAGCCGGTCCGGGTCTCCCTGAACGGTCACTTCGTCGATCTCACCGATGACCAGTCTAGTGTCCTTGGCCAGCAATTTAGCCTGCCGGCATGCTTCCAGGAGCAAACGGTCCAATTCCACTGCCCGTTTTTGCAGCCTCTGGCCGGCGTCGGCCCGGGCCAGCGAGAGAAGATCGGAGACCAGGCGTGACATCCTTTCAGTCTCATCCGAAGCCGCCCGGAGCAGCACATTCCGTTCTGGTGGAGGAAGCAGTTCCCCTTGTCGCCCGAGCAACTCCAGGTTGGCCCGCACCGAAGTGAGGGGCGTGCGCAGCTCGTGAGAAGCATCGGCAATGAACCGCTGCTGCGCCGCATAGGCCTCCTCCAGGTTGGACAACATCTCGTTGAAAGTGACTCCAAGCTCGCCCACCTCATCGCCAGAGCCCGTATTCTCTACTCGTCGGGAGAAGCTCCTCGATTGGGCAATAGCCCGCGCAGTTCTGGTCAGGTCTGCAATGGGCCTCAGGGCGCCGCCCGCGATACCCCAGGCAATTCCCCCGGCCAGCAAGAGAGACACGGTGCCCAGGACGAGAAGGCTCCACCGAAGCCGGTCAAGGATGGCGTAGAATTCCCCAAAGGAGCGTCCGACCTGGATAAAGCCTATGAGGCCCCCATCGATTATCAGCGGATGGAGATAGGTGCGCACCTGTTCCGGGCCGATCACAGTATTGTAGAAGACGTTGTGGCCGGCCCGAGCCTCGTCGAACTCCGGCTGGCTCACCGGAATCTCGTGCCCGCCCAGATTATCAGAGCGCGCTACCACCGTGTGGTCCGGTTGCAGCACCTGCACGTAGATTCCAGGCGACTCAAAAGCGTCGATGGGAGGCAACTCGACGTGATCGAGCGTCAGCGGTGCCGCGGGATCGACCCGTATGGTGCTGGCTATGTGATGGGCACGGCTTGCTATGTTAGCATCGCCCTGCTCGACCAGATTCCCTTCCATCAAATAGTAGAGCGTCGAGCCGAAGACAACCAGCGTGACCGCAAGGACTGCGGAGCACCATAAAGCCAGCCGGAGATGTATGGACACCAAGGCTCACTCCTTATCCTTCAGCACGTAGCCGGACCCTCGCATGGTCTGAATAAGACGCCTCTCTCCCTGCTCTTCCAGCTTGCTACGCAGGTAGCGCACATAGACTTCGAGGATGTTGTAGTTGCCTTCGAAATCGTAGCCCCACACTCTTTCCATAATGAGATCGCGGGTGAGAACTCGCTCAGGGTTGAGCATGAAGAGCTTCAACAGGTCATATTCAGTGGTGGTCAGATCTATCCGGCGATCTCCCCGGGTTGCTTCTCGCGACGCGGTATCCAGGCTCAAGTCCTGGTAGTGCAGCAACTCCCTGGACTGGGGCTCGGAACGGCGCAGCAAAGCCCGGACTCGGGCAGCCAACACGTCGAAGATGAATGGCTTGACCATGTAGTCATCCGCGCCGGTCTCCAGCCCTAAGACCTCGTCGGAAACGGCATCCTTGGCGGTAAGCATCAATATGGGCAGCTTCTCATCCACCAGGCGCAGCCGTCTGCAGACCTCCAGACCGTCTATTCCCGGCATCATTATGTCCAGAATCACCAGGTCCGGAGGGCGCTGCCGGGCAATCTCCAGGCCCTCCTGTCCATTACCGGCGGTATCGACCGTGTAGCCCTCGTATCCCAGCCCGCGCTTCAGAACAGTCGTGATGCTGCTGTCATCATCGACGATCAGTATGCGCTCTCCCATGATCGCATCCTCCATAAACGCCCCGACCAAATAGCCGGTCAGTCCCCACAACAATAATATATCAAGGATGTGCGTCCCGGTGAATTGGCGGTCATTTTTGACGGTACCGGCTCAATCGTCTATTATGGATTAACAGATGGTGAACAACGCGTCGGAGAGCATTTGCAGCGAAAAGGTATCAACGGGCATTGCGTGATTCGCTGCGCACAGGGCCGCTCTCGCTAGCAAGTAGCTCGACTGCCGGAGAACAACTCCGGTAGTGGATGGCCTTATGGACAATCCGTTGGGCCCCCTGAGATCCGGGCAGACCGTCGCAGTGATAGGCGGCGGACCCGCCGGAGCCAGTTGCGCCATAATGCTAAGGCGCCTGGCCTCTGCTGGAGGCATCTCCCTTCAAGTCGTGCTCTTCGAGCCCAAGGACTTCGCCGTTCAACGGAACGTTTGTGTGGGCGTTCTCTCACCTCCGTTTCGGACCCTGCTCAATCAGCTTGGGTTGGCCCTTCCCGAAGGCATCGTCCAGCGTCGGATCAAGGGCTACATGCTCCATTCCAAGAAACAGACAGTGATGCTCGAGGAGAGGTCTGGCAGCGAGCAGACTCTGGTCGTGGCTCGCGCCGATCTGGACCGGTTTCTGCTGCGGAGCGCCGAGGAGGCCGGGGTTTCCGTGATGAGGAATGCGGTATTGGATATCAGGCCCGGACCCGAAGAGATCGTGGTATCGACTCAAGAGGGAGGCGCGATCTCGGCCGACGTAGTGGCTGGCGCCTTCGGCCTGGACGAAAAGATGCTTTCGATGTTCGAAGCCCGCGTCCCTGGCTACCGCCGGCCACCAGTCACCAAGTCCATCCTCACCGAGATACTCTCAACCAGAGAAGATGTCGACACGAGATTGGAAGATACGGTGCACGCCATGCTCGTGGGAGTCGTACCTGGGACCGAGTTCGGCGCCCTCACCCCGAATCTGGACCGGGTGACTGTCAACATCGCGGGTGAGGAAGTGGCTGATCGAGATCTCGACGCTCTACTGAGACTCCGATGGAGCCGGGAGCTGGTCCCCAACGCCACTCTAGAGGAGCCCCGCCTTTACCACTCCTTTCCTTGCGGACCCGCCAGGAACGGGCATGCCGATCGAGTAGTGGCCATCGGCAATGCCAGCGGCCTGCTCCGCCCCCTGAAGGGAAAGGGTGTAAACACCGGCATTATTACCGGCATTAGGGCCGCTACTACCATGATAGAGGACGGGATCTCCAAACGCGCTTTCGATACATTCTACAGCCGCTGCCGGGATCTCACCAGTGAATTCAAGTACGGGGGTGTCCTGCGCGCGCTCTATCCCCTCGCCGACAGGATGGATGCCCTGGACGCCGTGTTGACCCTGGCCCGCCGCGACCCGCTGCTCTACCAAGCGTTCTACGACATGGTATCGGGAGAAGGATCATATCGAGATATCATACGAAGATCGGCCCAACCCCGGCTGATGGCGAAAGTAGTCTTGGCTATCGCCCGCCATCGCATCGAGGGAAGATAGGGGTCTTTCTGTTCTTACCCTGACGGCCCGGTCTGCTTCAAGAGCGAAAGTTCGTCGTTCAGTCTGCGTATGCGCTCGGTCATCTGGTGGAGGATACGGAAGGCCAGAGAAGGGTCTTCGTGCACGCGGCGCAAGAAGGCCCGCTTGTCCAGGGTGAGCACCCTGGCCTGACCCTTGGCCCGTACCGTTGCAGAGCGCGGTTGCTGGTCGAAGACGGCCATCTCTCCGAAGACGTCGCCGGTCTTAAGCTCCCCCACCACCACTTCCTTGTCCCCGTCCTCGCGCAGGACCGTTAGCCGGCCTGACTGTACGACATACATGCAGTTTCCGGTCTCTCCCTGCCGGCACACAATCTCCCCGTCAGCATACTCTCTGCCCAGCGCTCCAGATTCCATTCCTCGGCCTAATCTCCTTTCGGGCGCCTGCCCTCGCCGATAGCGAAGGCGCTTTCGAATAACAACCGTCCCACGAAACGAGGGTCCAACGTCCGGAAGAAGATGTCCCGGTAAGGGGCGCTGCCGGTGAACATATCCCACAGCACTATGCTCATTCGTCTGGCGGCGCCGGATTGGGATTGTTCTTTCGCAGTCATTCTCAGTGTACCCTTCAGCAGCAGCTTCACGCGCTTTATCTGGTGAACAACACCGAAGATCAGGAATCCAAAACGGTTATCCATGCCGATGGAACGATACGTGCGTGAGTAGTATTTCTGGAAGTCAGACGCCGACACCCCGGCGAAGATGGCGGTCCTGGCGGCCGCCTTGGCGGTCCGATAAGCTGCCCCTATCCCATCCTTGTAGAGCCGGCTCACACCGGCATCGCCCACCAAGACAACCCTGTCCAGGAAAGGCTGCGAGGTCTCTCGAACGTTGATCTTTGGCGAGCAATGGCAGACACCCTGGCCGGGATCCCAGCTATCCGGAAAACATCGCTTCACCGCTCTGCTGCTGAGGAACGCCTGCACCAACTCCTGGTCGATATCTCGCCCCAGGAGAACGACCGTGGCGAAATCGCCTTTGGGAATAATGGCGGCGCAATCCAGGCGGGGAAGTTCCAGCAGAAACATCTGCATCGAATCGCCGAAGTACTCAGTGATGACTTCATTGCCGAGATTGATCTCAGTGATGAAGGTCTTGGTCGTGCCTGGCGGTGCAGCTTTGAACCCAAGGTTCTCGTATAGCTGCCAGGATGCCGAATTGACACCGGTTGCCCCCACCAGCAGGTCATAGGTCTGAGCCGAGTCCTTGGTCTGAACCTGGGGGCGCCCATCGTCCGATCTAGTTTCGCTAACCTTAGCGCTAATGACATTGGCGCCCATATCCCTGGCGAGGTTGAGGAGGTAACCATCGAGACCTCCCCACTTCAGCACTTTAGAGTCTCTAGGACCTCCACCCCGGTGAACAGCCGCTATTCTCTTCTCCCTCAGGGGAGTCTCGATCTTGATGCTCTTCTCATCTGTATGAAGAACGTAGGACTCAATCCCACGCTGCACGACCGTAGAAGGCAGGTTTATGCCCTCCAACGCGAGGGCCTGGATCAGAGATTCGGAGACTATGCCGCCGCACATGTTGCAGCCCACAGGACCGGGCTTGGTGAAATCACGGGACTCGTAGATATCCACGTGAAGATCCATCTCCATTTCCCTGGCGAAGTTGAGAAGAAAATAGGCAAACAGAGAGCCGGCCGGACCACCTCCAACCACACCGATCCTTGAACCATCTTCCAGCACGAGACTCATCTTCGCCCTCCCCCCATCGGAATACAATGATGTCGCTAACTATGCCACAGATCGGCCATGGGTAGCAATAGCCTTGATGGACAGGAAGCTCCCCAACCTCGCATCAGGCGTCACCCAGAGCGTACTTGACGGCCTCTTCCAGCGACATCGCCCTTCCCATATCGCACGCTTGGCCGAATCCCTCTTCGCCCAGTACCTCCAGGGACTTCCGCTCCACCGCTTCACATGTCCCTCGCTCCGAAGCGACCAGGTCAAGTCCGATGGAAGCCTGGTGAACCTGGACGGACCCCAACAGGCGTGCAGCTCGTTCGAACTGCGCGTTCGACGCTGCCAAACTGGCGAACTTCACGAGCGCCTGAATGACACCGCGCCTGTCGCCTACCTCGTTCTGTATCGCCAGGCTCTCCTTCAAGTAGGCGCCAGCCACCGGAAAGTCTCCTTCGCCCAGGGCAATCTCAGCCAGTTGGCTGAGAGCGAAAGCGACATTGCGATTATCCTCCAGTTCTCGACTGATGGCAAGGCTCTCCAGGCAATATGCCTGAGCGGCCGGGAATTCACCCTGGCAAGCGACCACTGTCCCGAGATTGTACAGATTGAGGGCGATTCTTGAGGTGTCACCGAGTTCCCTGCATAGCGAGAGACTCTCTTCATATAGAGCGCGCGCCGCGGCAAACTCGCCCTGATGCTCCTCGACTACCCCCAAATTTGTTAGCGTTACAGCTATGTTGGTCTTATCTCCCAACTCCCGGTAGAGACCCAGACTCTCATGCAGAAGGGCACCAGCCGCCGTGTATTCTCCCTGATAGGCCGTGACATTTGCCATATTGTTGAGCGTGGACGCTATTTCCCACTTGTTGCCCATCTGACGGCTGATGGCCAGGCTCTGCTCATGGAACCGGCGTGCCGAGGCGAAGTCGGCCTGTCTCCAGGCTAGATTCCCCGCCCCGCGCAGCGCTCTGGCTCGCAACTGAGAGGTTACGTTCTTGCTCAAAGCCAAAGATCGCTCGAGCCAGCTTCGACCTTCGCTCAAGTGCCCCCTGACCGACCAGAACCGCTGAAGAGATGCAGATATCCGCAAAGCGAGATCCGCGTCTTTGCTATCGATCGTCCAGCGCAAGCTCCCTCTTAGATTGTCATGCTCTGTCTCCAGGCGTTTGAGCCATGACACTTGCCCCGCTCCTGTGAGCTCCGGCTCCGCCTTCTCGGCCAGATCCACGAAGAAGCGCGCGTGCTGGGATTGGAGGTTCCCAGTCTCACCGGCGGAATCGAGGCACTCCTGTCCGTATTCGCGGATCGTCTCCAGCATGACAAAGCGGGCATCTTGTTGCCCTTCACCCTCACGGCGAAGCAGGCTGTTGTCAACGAGAGCAGACAGCCCACCGGCGACACTCGCTTCCAGGCCGTCGCTTTCGGCACACACTGCCGTTGCGGCCTCAAGGGTGCATCCGCCAAGAAAGACCGAAAGCCTCTGAAATAGCTTCTGCTCGTCCGGGCTGAGGAGATCATAGCTCCACGCGATTGTACCCCGCAAAGTCCTCTGCCTGGCAGGCAGGTTTCGCGCCCCTCCGGTGAGCACCTTCATGCGGCTCTCAAGCTTCGCCAGCATAGCCTGCGGCTGCAGAAGACCGATGCGCGCCGCAGCCAACTCGATAGCCAACGGTAGGCCATCGAGTCGATGACAGATCTCCACCACCGGTTGGGCCGTCTGGCCTGTAAGCTGAAAGTCCGGACTGACATCCATCGCCCGTTGTATAAACAGGCGTATCGCCTCATAACTGGCCAACTGCTCGATAGGTGGCATGCGCTTGCGATCGGGCAGGCCCAGCGGAGGGACGGGGAAGTTCTGTTCGCCGTATAGCCGCAACATGGACCGGCTGGTAACCACGAATTTGAGGCTTGGCGCCGCCGCCAGTAGTTCGCCTACCAGCGTCGCGGCAGGCATCACCCGCTCGAAGTTGTCCAGCACCAATAACAGGCGCTTCTCTCTCAAATACGCCTTGAGGGTATCCAGCAATGGCTGCTTGCCGGCTTCTTTGACACCCAGGACATCCGCTATCGTGGACGCCACCAGGCGGGCATCACGAACAGGGGAGAGATCCACGAAGAAGACCCCGTCGGGGGAATCGTCGATCAGGTCTGCCGCAATCTGGAGACCAAGACGAGTCTTGCCTATACCTCCAGGCCCGGTGAGCGTGAGCAGCCTCGCGTTTGGACGTTGCAGACGCTGCCGGCCCTCCTCTATTTCCCGCTCACGACCGACCAGCGGTGTTAGCTGGGAAGGCAGGTTATTGGGACGCTGATCGAGAGTCACCAGAGGGGGAAATGCAGTCCGGAGGCCGGGCGCCAGCAGTTGAAAGATCTTCGTTGGGACCCGGACGTCCTTGAGCCGTCGCTCACCCATGTCCCGCAAGCTGACGTCGCTCGTAAGGGAGGCGGCAATCGGATCGGCAGAGGAGGACGAGAGCAGGATTTGGCCTCCGTGCCCGGCCGAGAGGAGCCTGGAAACCAGATTCAGCGCCATGCCGAAGTAGTCGTTGGATCGGCGCTCCGCCTCGCCCGTATTGATGGCGACGCGCACGCGGATGCTGCCTACTTCCCCCCAGTCTTCAGCAAGTAGCTCGTACTGCATCCTGAGGGCCGCCGCGACCGCGTCCTCGGGGCGCGTGAAGACGCCATAGAAAGCATCCCCAACTGTCTTGAAAACCTCGCCGTGATTGCCTTCGATCGCGGCCCGCAAGATCACGTCGTGACGGGCAAGGCAGGATTTCATGGCGTTGGGGTGCTTCTGCCACAGCTTGGTGCTGCCCTCTATGTCGGTGAAGAGAAAGGTGAGTGTCTCGATTGGCTGCTCAGGCATGGTCACCGTCTGGTCGCAAACTCTCCCCCACGCTCAAGGTCAAGACAGATTGATTGCGATAATCCTACTCTACTGTGAAGTAGAGGTCAATGTCTTTTTCCCGTACGTATTTGCCCCTTAGCACCACCGCCTGATACAATCGAGGTATTCTAGAGGCTTGAAGTGTGACGGGGAGGGGAAATCAGAGTGGACAGGATCAAGGCATCCGAGATTACGCCCGAGCACCTGGTTTCCAGGCGAAGCTTCCTTGCCGGCGCTGGAGCTCTGGCTGCCGGGGTGCTGGCGACTGCCTGCGGCATGGGGGCGCAATCGCCCGGCGGGTACGACTTGCCCACCCCATCCAACACCGTCGAACCGATCGACACCTTGACCGCCTACGAGTCTGCCATCGGATACAACAACTTCTATGAGTTCTCATTCGAGAAGGAGGACGTAGCCAGCCTCGCCAAGGGGTTCAAGACCACTCCCTGGACGGTGCAGGTAACGGGATTGGTGAGGAACCCCAGGACCTACGGCATTGAGGACATCCTGAAGCAGTTTCCCCAGGAGGAGCGGGTCTACCGGCATCGCTGCGTGGAGGGCTGGTCCATGGTCATACCGTGGTTGGGGTTCTCGTTGTCCAAACTGCTTTCGGAGGCCGAGCCGGACTCCAGGGCGAAGTATGTCCGTTTCGAGACGCTCCTCGATCCGCAGCAGATGCCGGGCCAGAAGAGGTCGTCGTTCAGTTGGCCCTATCAGGAGGGATTGCGCCTGGACGAGGCGATGCACGGTCTGACCACACTGGCTACTGGGCTCTATGGCAAGCCCTCGCTTCCCCAAAGCGGGGCGCCGGTCAGGTTAGTGGTGCCCTGGAAATATGGCTTCAAGGGCATCAAGTCCATCGTGAAGATAGACTTGGTGGAACAGATGCCGGTCTCGTTCTGGATGTCCAGCGCTCCCAACGAGTACGGCTTCTTCGCCAACGTGAACCCGAGCGTGCCCCATCCCAGGTGGTCGCAGGGCACAGAGCGACGGATCGGGGATGCGAGCAGGCGCCGGACCCTGCTGTTCAACGGGTATGGCGAACAGGTGGCGTCCCTCTACTCAGGCATGGACCTGAGGACGAACTTCTAGCCTGATGGCGGTCAGGACCGCTGTCATCCGCGTGCTCGTGCACGTGGCGTTGCTTCTTCCCCTGGCCCTCTTGGTGTGGGACTTCACGCAAAACCAATTGACCGCCAACCCCATCGAGGCAGCCACACGCCGCACCGGCAGGACCGCCCTGACCTTGCTGATGCTCTCTCTCGCCTGCGCGCCGGCCTACAACTTCGTGAGATTCATACCTTTGCGACGCCTGGGCCGGACCCTTGGACTCTACGCCTTCGCCTACGCCTGCGTCCATCTGGCGATATTCACGGGGATCGACTACGGGTTCGACCTGGGACTGATCCAGGAGGGTGTTCTGGAGAAGCGCTACGCCCTGGCAGGGCTGAGCGCCTTCCTGATTCTGATGGCGCTGGCCCTCACTTCGACGAACGGCTGGCGAACTCGTCTGGGCAGGAAGTGGACCTGGCTGCACCGGGGCGCTTATCTGGCAGCGTCGGTGGCCGTGGTGCATTTCTTCTGGGGTGTCAAGATCGATCGGACCCTGCCCCTACAGTACGGGGCAATCGTCCTCCTGCTGATCCTGCTCCGCCTTCCAGTTGTGTCCAGGTTGTGGGAGGCCTTCTCTTCTTTCTTCTCCCTTTCAAGGGAGGAGAAAGAAGAGAAGAACTAGGGGAAACCCCTATGACCCCCCAAGAAGGGGTCAACCCCTTCTTGACTACCCCGTTGGGGTCGCTGGAGTGAAGAGGGACGGGAGACCCTATGACCCCAAAGTGGGGAGGCCGGCCCCTTCTTGACTGCCAATTGCGTACATGGCTTCCCCTGAGCAGGCAGGGAGTGCAGAGGGACGCGGTCCCTCTGCCGGGGTTCAAAAGGGGTGTCCCCTTTTCAAACCAACAACAAGCTGCTCTATTACAACGAGTCCAACATCGAGGCCACAATCTGCAGGAGGATCATCGCGACTAGCGGCGAGATGTCCATCATGCCGAGGCTGGGGATCACCCTGCGCAGCGGGGCGATGATGGGCTCCGTGACCTGGTAGAGGATCTGAACCAGAGAGTTATCCGGGCTGATGGGAAACCAGGATATGATGGCCCGCAGGAACACGGCGAAGGACAGTACCGTGCACATCAGAGAAAGGAACTGAAACAGTTGGCGCATGCCTTAACTACCTTTTTCAGAGCCGAGCGCTCTGGACTTCTCATATGCGGCTACCGCAGCCTTGACCATGGCCGCCCGCAGGCCGCTTTCTTCCAGGGCCAGAAGGCCCTCAACCGTGGTGCCGGCCGGCGTGGTAACCATGTTGCGCAGCTCGGCAGGGTGTTTCCCGGATTTCTCCATGAACATAGCGGACCCCAGGACCGTCTGGAGGGCCAGGTCCTGGGCCAAAGGGCGTTGGAAGCCCAGGTGCACCGCCGCGTCGATGAAGGCCTCGATGAAGAGGAAGACGTACGCCGGACCGCTGCCACTGATAGCCGTGGCCATGTCGATATAGCGCTCCTCGGAGACCAGCACCTCCTTTCCCAGGGCGCTCAGGATCTGCCTGGCCATATCTCGCTGGTTGGGGTTCACCGTACCGGTGGCGGCCCAGACGGTGATTCCCTGACCGATCTGGGCCGGAGTGTTGGGAATGGCCCGCACCACGGCGTCGTGGCCCAGGCCCTTGCGGATAGTGTCGATGGTGGCGCCTGCCACGATTGACAAGACCAACTGGTTAGGGCGAAGGACGCCCATTAAATCCGACATGGCGGCGTGAAGTATCTGAGGCTTCACCGCCAGTATGACTACCTGCCCTTGTTTGGCGGCCTCCGCGTTGCGGTCGACGGTCTTCAGTTTGTACGTATCCTTGAGATACTTCAGCCGGTCCTGCACCGCGTCGCTCACCACTATGGTCTGAGCCTGAGCTACGTTCTTGCTGATGAGCCCGGAGGCTATCGCCTCACCCATGGTCCCGCCGCCAATGATCGCGACTTTCACTTCTCCTCCTTGCGCTGGCCGAAGATGGCCCGGCCAATCCGCACTATGGTAGCACCTTCCTCGATGGCTACCTCGAAATCGTCGGTCATGCCCATGGACAGTTCGCGCAAGCCCAGGCTTAGTCCCAGTTCCCGCAGTTGGCGGAACACTGGGCGTACCTCCTCGGGATCGGGCGTCAACGGCGCCACGGTCATCAGTCCCTTCACATCGATGTTCGCCAGGCCCCTGATTCGGCCGACTGCCTCCGCGACCTGACCGGGCGGGAGACCGCTCTTGGTGGCCTCTCCGGTCACGTTCACCTCCACCAGGATGGGAACGGCGCGGCCGGCCATTCGGCTGATGGCCTCAGCCAGATGTAGCGAGTCAACACTCTCGATCATATCGAAGAGATGGGCGGCCGCCTTGGCCTTGTTGGACTGGAGGTGTCCCACCATGTGCCAGGTAGGACGAAGTCCCTCCGCCGAAAGCGTCACGATCTTGGGCTGAGCCTCTTGCACCCGGTTCTCCCCTATGTGAGTTATCCCCAGGGAGATCGCCTCCCGGATGTTGGAAACATCCTGGGTCTTGCTGATAGCCACCAGGGTAACCTCTTCAGGAGATCGTCCGGCACGGGCGGCCGCGCGGGCTATCCGTTCCCTGATCATCTCCAGGTTCTCAGCCATGCTCATAGCACGCACCTCCGGGGTTCCCTCACCCTGACCCTCTCCCGGCGGGGAGAGGGGAAGTCGGCCTTTCCCGGCGGGGAGGGGGGACAGCTGTTTGCGGCCCTCTGCGTAGGGGCCGACC
>ORJL010188725.1_pt1 | contig 21788 bp, 23 predicted proteins | sample 1779941 | NCBI WGS metagenome assembly ORJL01 (sample SAMEA104232317, study PRJEB22302) | groundwater metagenome | biome: forest; feature: aquifer; material: groundwater | place: USA | collected 2011-08-07 | depth 5.8 m
GAAGATAATGTAAGGACATAGCTGAGCCCGCCGAGTAAGCCGATGAGGACCATGAATATAAAGTTGACCAATGAGATACTGGCCGCGATCTCGGAGTTCATGCCGATCTTGCCAAAAAGATAAACCGTCCCGATCTCCCGCACGCCTAACCCGCCGAGCGACGGAAAAGAGGCCGCGACACACGTCAGAGGAACAAAAATAACAAAGTAGATCAGGGCAACGTCCTGGGACAACGCCCGCGCGATCAGATACCAGCACACGGCATAAACGACCTGAGAGCAGCAGGAAACGGCGATCGCGCTAAAACCCTCAAAACGCTTACCCTTCATCAAAGCAATATCATAATGAAGGCCCATCAATGCCTTTTGGACCTTCGGTAATTTGGCAAAAATACCACAACAAAAACTAAAGAGCTTTTCGTTGAACAAGACGCAGGCAAAACCACCGGCAAGCACAGCCATCCCGATGATCGGGACCACAATGACGCCCTCCTGCAAGAACCGGTATCCCAGGATAAAGGCCACCACCGAGACCACGACGATCGCGGCGAACCCGCTCAAACGGTCCAGCAAGACCGAAGCAACGACCGTCGTTTTCTGGGAACTGTTGCGGCACAAACCGTAGATCTTGAGGATATCGCCGCCGATAGTGCTGGGCAAAAAAAGATTGCCGAACAACCCGGCAAAATAGTACCGCACGATATCACGCACGGTGGAGGTGACTTTCAAGGCCCTGATAAAAATGAACCAGCGCGCGAGAAGGACAAGGTTGACCACAAAAAATATAATAAAGGCGTAGACCAGAAATTCGAAACGCGCGCCGCGCAGAACCTCCCAGATCTTGGCCGTGTCTATCTTCGAAAAAAGATACCATAAAAGCGCGCCGCTTAACCCCACGCGCATGAAAAACGAAAGTACGTTCTTTACGGCCGGGTTAAGAGCCATGTCCACCCGCGTTTTTCTCGAAACACTCGCGATACCCTTCTTCCGCGATGTAAGAACTACGTACCAACGGACCGCTCATCACATGTTTAAACCCGAGTTTCAAGCCAACAGTTTTATAATTCTCAAATTCTTCCGGACGGGCAAACCGCTGGACGCGCAGAAAACGCTTTTTGCGCCCCGGGGCCAGATACTGGCCGATGGTGAGCATATCACATCCGGCGGCAACGAGGTCGGCCATCAACTCCGTGATCTCCTCATTGGTTTCACCTAACCCGACCATAAATCCTGATTTAATAAATGTCGATGGAGCAAGTTTCTTAAGGCTTCCTAAAACCGCCAACGAACGCTCATACTCCGCCTGAGGGCGAACATCGGGAGACAACCGGCGCACGGTTTCCATATTATGGGCGATGACATCCGGGCGTGCCGCGACAAGCTGCGCGAGGGATTCCGGTTTGTTGGAAAAATCCGGGATCAAGACCTCGATCTTGGTCTGCGGCATTAAAGCGCGAATGGCATGAATAGTCTCAACAAACTGACCAGCACCTTCATCGACCAGATCGTCACGGGCAACGGAAGTGACGACCACATAACGTAAATTAAGCCGTTGCACAGCCACGGCGACCTGATGCGGCTCCTGCGGGTCCACGGTCATGGGACGGCCGGTCTTCACCCCGCAAAAGCGGCACGCCCGCGTGCATATCTCACCCAGGATCATAAATGTGGCGACACCACGGCCCCAGCATTTGCCCAGATTGGGGCACAACGCGCTTTCGCAAACGGTGTGCAGCCCCGCTTGGCGGAAAGAATCTTTCATGGCCCGGACTTTCGCTATATCCGGAAGGTCCTGCTTGAACCACGGCGGTAACGTAGTGGTGCCTGTTCCGGTATTATCTTCAAGAAGACAAGCCATTATTTAATGCCTTTTTGTTTGCGTTCCAGTTCCTTAAGCTGCGGCCGCAATTTGATCTTCTCTTTGATCCCCGCGTAATCAACGATCAACTTCCCGTCGAGATGGTCCATTTCATGCTGGATGACCCGGGCCATCATTTCATCGTAGATCTTTTCATGAGGCTGATTGTCCTCATCGATATAACGCACCACGATCCTTTCCGGACGCCGGACCATCACCGTCACGCCAGGGATGCTTAAACACCCTTCTTCAATGACATCACCGCCGGATTTCTTGATGATCTTGGGATTGATAAAAGCCATGGGCCCGTCACCGATATCCGCGACAAAGATCTGACGGTTGATCCCCACCTGGGGCGCGGCCAATCCGACCCCTTTGTTCTCGCGCATGGTAACCAGCATAGCCTGGAGTAACGATTGCTCCGTTGGCCCAACATAAATGACGGGAACGGATTTTTTACGCAGGCAAGAGTCTCCGTATAATCGAATTTTAAGCGTCACGGCAGTCATGAATGACGAGCTAACGGAAGGCAGAACAATTATTTTTTGATCCTGTTCTTGGCATCCACATGAACGGTCCGAAGCTTGGCTGTTTTCGCTTCTTTGGGGGTCATGTACGCGTAACTTAAGATAATGACCCGGTCGCCGACCACTCCCAAACGGGCCGCCGGACCGTTAAGGCAAATGACACCCGAACCGGCTTTACCGGCGATAACATAGGTATCAAACCGGTTGCCGTTGTTGATATTAAGCACTTCCACCCGTTCCCCGGGGATAATGCCGACCGCCTTGATCAAAGTTTCATCAATAGTAATACTACCCTCATAATGAAGCTCGGCTTCCGTGACGGTCGCGTGGGCTATTTTGGATTTGCAGAATTGAATAAGCATATGTTAGTACCTTTAAGTCGTCAGTCGTCAGACTTCAGATTTTTCTGACGACTGATGACTGAAGACTACGCAAGTTGCGGATTGATTTTCGCTAATAAATTGTCCTTCGACATCGCGCCAACCAACTGTTCAACAGGTTTCCCCTTTTTAAAGATTAAAAGAGTCGGGATCGACATGATATTAAACTGCGCGGCCAATTCCTGGCATTCATCGACGTTGACTTTAGCCACTTTCAATTTTCCCTTCAGATCGTTCGCGATTTCTTCCACGATCGGGCTGATCATCCGGCACGGGCCGCACCATTCGGCCCAAAAATCCACCAGAACCGGCAGATTGGATTTAAGCACTTCAGCCTCAAAATTCTTATCGGTGATATGTACAGCGCTCATTGCAACTTCCTTTCTTTTGATCTCAATTAAATAAAATATATACTAATTAAGGTTTCATTATATATGGGGAGCAGCGGCAGGGCAACGATAAATTTCTGCGTCACAATAGGCTGAAACAACGCAACTTTAATGCCTAAAAATCTTTCTAAGGAGCTTTTTCGCTTAAAGATTGCTGCTGAAGCGCGCACTGTTCGCGTAATTCGGCCAACTCCTTCTTGACTACCGCCAATTCCTGTGCCATAGCGGCCTGGCGTTTCTCCATTTCATACACCTGGCGGGCCACATATTCAGCGGGTGGCTCCACCTTCACAAACCCGGAAGTGACTTCTTTTATCTTCGCCCCCTTTGGAATCAGATACGTGGTTCCTCCACCCCGGTCCACCTTTTCCATCCAGGGCGGAATCTCCTCTTCATTATCCCACACAACCTGGGCGGAAACAAAAACCGGAGCCGAAAGCACAACGGAAATGGCAAAAATAAACAATCCTGTCAGTGACACTATGTTCGAGTTACGCATCTTGCTTTTATTGTATCGTGTTAAATATTTTTTTCAACTTAATACCCATTCCTGTTTAAATAGAATATCCACCTTCGTTCTTTTGCATGATCACTTCCGATGTCAGGGCGTCGCGTTTTTTGATCTCCAGGACGGTGTGCTGGGCCACCAAAGGCGAAGCAATGAGCCCGGGCAAATTTTTTTCCTCAATGACGATCCTGCCAACCTGGCCAACCTTAAGCTCCTTGACCAGCCCGTCCAGCGCTTTTAAAGATTCCGCTAACGCCAGTTTCCGCAGATCCAGCTCCTTTTTAATCTCCGGCTCTTCGATGAACTTACCTTCCAGATAAGCTTTGGTCTTGGCATACTTAGGATTATTCAGCACTTCTTCCGCCGGGCCATGCTCGATGAGATTCCCCAGATACAAAAAGACGACATAGTCGGCCAAGCGCCGCGCCTGTCGGAGGATATGCGTGACCAAGACGATCGTGTACTTATCTTTAAGCGCAAGGAACCGCTGTTCGATCTGTTCGGCGGAGATGGGGTCCAGCGCCGAGGTCGGTTCATCGCCCAGGATCACCTCGGGTCCGACGGCGAGCCCGCGCGCCAAGCACAACCGTTGCTGCTGGCCAATGGAAAGTCTTGCTGCCGAAGCGTGCAAACGGTCTTTGACCTCATGCCACAAATGCGCCTCATTAAGATAGCGCTCGGCGGCCAGTTCCAATTTCTTCTTGTCCTTCTCGCCGTGGACCCGCAGTCCGTAAACGACATTCTCATAGATCGACATCGGCAAGACCTGCGGCCGTTGCGACAATAATCCCATCCGCCTTCTTAGATGCGTGATCTCGGTCTTGGGGTCGTAGATATCTTCGTCGTCGACAAAAACCTGCCCGCTGACGCTGACCCCTTCCTGCAGGTCGATCAAGCGGTTGAAAGACTTCAACAGTGTCGTTTTTCCACAGCCCGAGGGGCCGATGATCGCCGTGATCTTTTTGTCCGGGATCTCGATGGAGATATTGTTCAATACCTGCGTTGTGCCGTAGCGTACCGACAGGTCGCGTACACGAATATGATTCTGACTGACTTTGCTCGCCATGTCCTGCTCCTCTATTTAATAAGATGCTTGTTCATGCTCCGGGTGATCAGTCGGGCCAGGATGCTCAAAGAAAAGACGATTGCCGTTAAGATCAGCGCCGCGGCATAACCGCGCGACTGGACTTCCGGGAACGGCGTGCCTAACTGAAAAAATACCGCCAATGGCAATGTCGCCACCGGCTTGAACAATGAATAGGGGGCTGAATCCGTGAACCCGGCCGTGAACAATACGGCTGCCGCGTCGCTCATCCCGCGGCCAAAGGCCATCAAGATCGCCGTCAAAATTCCCTGGAACGCCTGCCGGAAGATCACCTTACCCGCCGTTTGAAGACGCGTCGCGCCTAACGATAAAGACGCTTCCTGCAATTCAAAGGGGATCATCTTGAGAACTTCATCCATCCCGCGGGCCATGATCGGCAGAATCAAGAACGCGACCGTGATCATCCCCGCCAACAGTGAAGCCTGTAGCCCGAAAAAGATCATCAGTGTAAAACCAAAAGCGCCGTAGACGACCGACGGAATGCCCCAGAGCACGTCGAGAAAAAACCTGACCGCCAGCGCGAAGCGCGACTTGCGGCGCAAATAAAGGTTCAAATAAAATACAATGGGCAAAGCGACCGCCGCCGCCAGGATGGTGGCGCCGACACCTAAAAGCAACGACCCCAGGATCGCGTTAAGGATCCCGCCGCCTTTGCCCATATAATACCCGCCTTGCGGTGTCTTGGTGATCATCTCCCAGCTCAACGTGGGAAGCCCTTTGACCAGGATCGTCGCTAAAATAAAGACCAGGCTGCCCAGCACGATCAATACCGCGACGAGCATAAGAACTTTAAAGATATATTCTTCGATCTTGCGTTTGTCCATTACGTTTCCCGACGCTCCAGATGTAACAGTATCCCCCACGCCACCATATTGAACACAACGGTGATAACCAGTAAAATGAGCGCCGCCAACATGATCGCCGCGTCGTATAAGGGCACGGACATCATTTCTCCATAAGTATTGGCGATGAGCGCGGGCAACGGATACGTGGTATCAAATATTGATCTTGGGAACCCCTGCAACGCGCAACCGGCCACCATCAAGACCGCCATTGTTTCGCCGATGGCACGGGAAAGCCCGAGGATCACCGCCGCCACAATTCCCGGTGCCGCTTTCTTAAGAACGACTTTTTTCGTCGTCTGCCAGGACGTCGCCCCCACGGCGAGGGAAGATTCCCGCACGCCGAAAGGAATGCCGCGCATCACCTCTTCCATCAGAGAAATCATAAACGGCGTCACCATGACCGCCAGCACAAGCCCGCCGGCCAAAGCGCTAAAGCCGGTGTAATTATCGGAAACGAACGGAAAAAAAGCAAAACGTTCGCTAAAAAATGGCATCAAATGGTCCCTGACCAGTGGAACGATGACGAGGATACCCCAGACGCCGTAAACCACCGGCGAGATCCCGGCCAAAAGGTCCATGACCGGCTTGATGATATCGCGGACCCGCGGTGGGCAATATTCCGAAAGAAAGATCGCCGTCAAAAGGCTTAACGGCACGGCCACGACGACCGCCAGTCCCGTGACCCATAGTGTCCCGACGATAAAACCGGCCAGGCCGAAACGGCCCTGGGTCGGATGCCAGTCCGAGGAAAACAAAATCGCCCCCCAGGAACTGACCGCCAGGACGGGACCGGCTTTATAATACAATCCGCCAATGATGCAAAACAGAAGGCTCAAAACAAGAATACAAAGTAAAAACATGAACCGCCGCGCCAGCAGGTCTTTCCAGTGACGGATATCCATCTTAGGGCAACTCCTTTAAGATCTTGTCACGCTCCACGGGAAGAAGCGGCAAACTCGTCCCCACTTCATCAACGATGCGGCTTCCGTCTTCCGACAGCGCGAAACGGATGAACTCACCGACGAGCGGGGCGGCGTTCTTTCTGATAAAGAAATAATTCTTGCGCGTAACCGGGTAACGCCCGGCGGCGATCGCCGCGACGGCCTGGTCGCGGGTTTCATAAACCTCATCCAGGTCAACCTTGCCATTTACGTTGACATCGATGGCAACGACCTTGAGCCCCGGCAACAATTGGCCTTCCCGGGTAAAAATAAATCCGAAATTGCTGTAACCGATCCCGACGGGGTCTCGCTTGACAGCATCGAGCAGTCCGGGGTCGCCGTACACACCGACACCGCGCAGGTCTTCCTGTTTCTTTCCTAAATAAGCCGCCCAACTGGCCGCCGCGCCGGAGGAATCCGAGCGCGTATATACATGGATCGGCCTATCGGATCTTGTTTCGACAATTTGGCCCCAGCGCGTGGTGGTACCGGCAATATACATGTCCACCAACGCCTGGCGCTTGATGCCTTTGGCCAAAATTTCCGGAAGATAGAAATTCTTTTCGCTGATGACCGGGAAAACCGCGTCTTTGAGAACGTAAAGCGCCCGGATATCTTTTTGCAATTCCGCCGGATCGGGATCGCGCGAGACCATCCCGATATCCGCCAACCCCACGATGGCATCCGCCGCGCCTTTTCCCGCGCCGCCGGCGGAAACATCGATGCGCACGCCCGGATATTTTTTCTGGAACGCTTCGGCCCACGCGACCACCGTTGGATAGATCGCCCACGCGCCGGAGATCGTGATCGATCCCGACAACCCGTCAGCGGCGAAAGCCGCGCTACGGTGGACCATAACGGACCCTAAAACGAACAAAATCAACAAAGATCTTTTCATGCTTCCTTCTCTATATCATATCATAAAATTCATTGCTTTATTTTTGACTGCCTCATCCCCCAACCGTAACGTGTCCGCCAGGCTTGTCTTGTCCAGAATATTGGAAATGGCATCGCGGACGTCCTTCATCACCATGCGGATGCCGCAACAATTATCGTCCCGGCATTCTTCGCATTTCATGTAAGCGGTCTGGCTGACACAGGAAACCGGGGCCAGCGGGCCGTCAAAGATGCGGACCACTTTTCCCAACATGATCTCCTGTGCCGGACGGCCGAGAAAATAACCGCCGCCCTTTCCTTTTTTACTTTGCAGGATCCCGTTGTTCTTAAGGTCCAATAAAATCTGTTCCAAGAATTTCTGCGGGATCCGCTCGCTTTGCGCGATCGCGGAAATAAGGACCGGTCCTTCCTGGTGATGCCGGGCCAGGTAGATCAAGGCGTTTAAAGCATATTTGGTTCTTTTGGATATCATTGTCTTATTAGTCTATAGAACAACTAGAGTATATAATAAAACGCTTATTTGTCAAGTGGGTATATTAATCTACAAATCTTAAAACTTAATTCCCCCAGCCAACGTCCAGGAAAAGTCCAATTCCTGGTGAACGCCGCCCAGATGCTGATAAACAGGGAACAAAAGCGAACCCGATAACCCAAAATACGAACAGCCTTCGACCTTCACGATCGGGCCTAAAAGAAGCGTCTGGCCGCCTCTGTCCTCGACTGTAACACCGTCGTCGTGCTGTTTTGCCTCGTTCTGGAAGACCGCGTCAACTCCCGCACGGGTTTTCAAATACCGTGCCCGGGGGTTCAAAAGATAATCTGCGGTCAAAGAAACGGTCGTCACATCGCCGAACTGGAACTCCTGTTCACCGCGCGTAGTCCACAGATACGAAGCATTCGCGACAACGGCCAATCTTTCCTTTTGGATCTTATAGATCCCGCCCAAAAGATAATCATACGAGCCCGAGCCGGGTTGCATTTCCGGCTCAAAAAGCGTGCCCGCGCTGTTCCTTTCATCGGTCGCCCCGCTGGGGAATTTGATCCCCGCCACCGCGCTCAATGACCGCGCGTCGTCCTGCCAAAAACGATAGTCTCCGAATAAGTGCAGATCTCCCAGGCCCTGAGATTCCTGCTCGGACCCCAGGATACTGTGACTGTCCACTTCCAGAGACCGGCGCACCACATACGGAAGGTCCATGAAAACATTGAGGTCTTCCGCAACATGACGGCCCATCTTAAAATGATGGATGTCTTCGGTCGTTTTGTCATGGAAATGATGCCCATCGTGATGCAGGTTATGCGCATCGCGGGCGTCCATTTTATCCCAGTTCTGTTGTTCAAACAGATATTCGAAATACCATTTCTTGTCCTGACTCTCAGACCTTGCCGCGCTGGTGCCTTTACCCAGCTGGCCGATGGTGCACGTGCTGCACGCATGGCTTACCCGGGATGTCACACATAAAAACATGAAGACAAAGCATAAAACAACTCCAACTCTTTTCATAAAACACTCCTTCACGGAAGAGATAGAAATGCGGAAGATTATTCCTGGGGAGAAGTGAGCTAAGTTTTCGGAACATGCTCGATCGAACGGGGAACAACGAAGGAATAAAGACTGGATGTTTCTTGAAAATATTTCGACAGAAGCGGCCCGGAAATGCCTGATTTTCCGGCAGCGAGATAATAATGCCCGCCGCCACTTGGCGAAGACGCTTCCTTTTCGACACCGGCGTGCTGGGCGGCAACAAGCTTCACCTGTGGTGATTTCTTCTTGGCGAGCAGTTTCGGGCACAAGCAAACAGGACGTTGTCCGTCGCAAAATTTTTTGGCATCGGAAGGCCGGATGAAAACGCCCAAAGGCAGGATCCAGATAAGAAACAACAAAAGGGTCAAGAAATAAATCGCTCTGCGCATAAAAGAATTGACTAAAAAAATCCCCCGCACCTTATTGTCGCAAGATGCGGGGGAGAACAATACCGCCTTGCCTTATTACTTAGCCACTTGAGAAGCAGCGACTTCGTCTTCCGCGATCTTGGCGAACTTCTCGGGATTCTTTACAAAGTCCTTTAAACAAGCTTCGCAGCAAAAATTATAAATTTTCCCCTTATATTCATACTTCACGATGTCGCCCATTTCACCGACTTTTTCGCCGCTGACCGGGCAAATCGTATTGCCCACCTCTACTAACGCGGGCTGCGCCTGTCCGGCCGGCTCATTCTGCGCGCTGACCAAAGAAGCTCCTGTTCCCAGCAAAACCACGGTTAACACAACAACGATACTTTTGACGTTCATACATCCTCCTTATTTTTTGATGAGTTGATTGTACTAGAAAAGCCCCTTGCTTTCCACTGAAAATATATGACCGGATAGACCAGCAACTCCATGATAAACGACGTTGTAAGCCCCCCGATCATGGGAGCCGCGATGCGCTGCATCACATCCGCGCCCGCGCCTTGCGCCCACATGATGGGCAACAATCCTATCAACGAGGTCGCGACCGTCATGACCTTCGGCCTGACCCGTTGGACCGCGCCGTGCATGACCGCCTCTTCAAGCTCCACGCGCGAACGCATCCGACCTTTGCGCACAGCATCCTCGTAAGAAAGGTCCAGGAATAAAAGCATCAGAACACCCGTCTCGGCGTCGAGCCCCATCAGCGCGATCATCCCCACCCACACCGCGATGGAAATATTATAATCCAGCGCGGCCAGGATCCACACGGCCCCCACCAACGAAAACGGCACGGCCAAAAGCACAATGGACGTTTTGACCAGCGATCCGGTATTAAAATACAGCAAAAGGACGATCAGAAGAAGTGTCAACGGAATAACGACCTTGAGCCGCTCTTGAACGCGCAGCATATTTTCGTACTGTCCGCTGAAATGAAGCGCGTATCCCGTCGGCAGATCGATCTGCGCGGCAACGGCCTCTTTGGCGTGTTTGACGTAACTTCCGATGTCGGTACCCGTCACATCGACGTACACATATCCGGCCAGCAAACCGTTCTCGTTGCGGATCATGGCCGGGCCGCTACGCACCACCAACTCCGCCACCGCAGAGAGCGGCACCTGTTTGCCTTCGGGAGTGACCACCTGCACGCGCTTGAGTTCTTCGATATCATCGCGCAATTCCCGCGGATAACGGACATTGACCCCGTAGCGCTCGCGCCCTTCGATGGTTGTAGTCACGTTTTCGCCGCCGATGGCGGTCTGGATCGTCATTTGCGCGTCGGCAATCGAAATCCCATAACGGGCCAGCGCGTCGCGCTTGAGGTCAAAATCAATGAAGTATCCTCCCGCGGTGCGTTCCGCGAAAACACTGCGCGTGCCAGGCACACCGTTTAAAATACTTTCCAGATGCGTTCCAATTTTCTCGATCTCTTTAAGGTCAGAACCGGTGACCTTGACGCCGACCGGCGTGCGGATGCCGGTCGAAAGCATATCAATGCGGTTCTTGATGGGCATGGTCCAGGCGTTGGTCGTTCCCGGAATGCGCAAGGCTTTGTCCATTTTCGCGATGAGCTCTTCGTGCGTGATATGTTCCGGCTGGAACGACCGCAAGAATCTTTTCGCAAATTCCGGCCAGTCGGAATACCACCGGGGCATCGTCCGCCATTGGTCAACGGGTTTAAGAAGAACCACTGTCTCCATCATGGAAAACGGTGCCGGGTCCGTCGAACTTTCCATGCGCCCGGCCTTGCCCCACACGCGTTCGACCTCCGGAAAACTCTTGAGGATCGCGTCCTGTTTCTGCATCAAGCGTTGGGCCTCGGTCACCGAAATCCCGGGCATGGTGGTGGGCATATACAAAATGCTTTCTTCCCACAACGGCGGCATGAATTCCGAGCCCAACTTTAAGTAAACAGGGATCGTCGTCAAAACGAGCAGCACGGCCGCAACGATTGTCGCATTACGATGCCGCAACACGAAACGGCACGCGGGTGTATACCAGCGAAATAATACGCGGCTGACCGGATGCTTTTCTTCCGGATAATATTTCCCCACCAAAAGCGCGTCAGCCACGCGATTGACCGCCGGAGAAGGCCCGCGAAAGGGCTTCACCCGCAAAAGGAGCATCCGGACCACGGGATTGAACGTCACCGCCAAAAACGCGGCAAAGACCATGACGAACGTTTTCGACCAGGCCAGGGGGCTGAACAGCCGTCCCTCCTGGTCCAGTAAAGTAAAAATCGGAAAAAAGGAAACCGCGATCACCAAAAGCGAAAAAAAGATCGAAGGGCCGACTTCCTTCATCGCGCGCAGAACGACTTCCCGGTGATCTTCTTTACGCCCGTCCTGTTCCCATTCCTCCAGGCGCTTATACACGTTTTCCATCTGCACGATGGCGCCGTCGACCAAAACGCCGATGGAAATGGCGATCCCCGCCAGGGACATGATGTTCGAAGTGAGCTTCATCCCCAGCATCGGGATAAATGAAAGCGCCACGGCCACGGGGATCGTGATGATCGGGATGAATGCCGACGGGAAATGCCACAAAAATAAAAGGATCAGCGCGCTGACGATCAGCATTTCCTCGGTCAATTGCCGCCGTAGATGTTCGATGGCGTGGCGGATCAGTTCGGAACGGTCATACGTAACCTCGACCGAAACCCCCTCGGGCAAGGACGGCGCCACTTCCTGCAATTTCGCCTTAACGCGATCGATGACCGTAAGGGCGTTCTCGCCGAAACGCATGATGATGGTCCCGCCGACCGCGTCGCCCCAGCCGTCTAAGTCCGCCAGTCCGCGGCGGATGTCCGGGCCGATCGCGACCGAGGCCACCTGCTTCAATAAAACGGGCGTACCGGCGCGTTCATCGCCCCCCACCACGATCTGTTCAATATCTTCAACCGATTTAATATACCCATGGCCGCGTACCATATATTCCGCGCCGGAGAATTCCAGCCGCCGGCCCCCGCTCTCCTCATTGCCCTGGCGCAGCGCGTCAACGACCATCGGCAACGGAATTTTATACGCCAACAATTTATTGGGATCGACCACGACCTGATATTGCTTCACGAAGCCACCGATGGACGCGACCTCGGCGACACCGGGCACGCTTTGCAGGTAATAACGCAGATACCAATCCTGATAACTTCTTAATTCCTGGAGGCTGTGTTTGCCACTTTTATCGACGAGCGCGTATTGGAAGACCCAGCCCACCCCGGTCGCGTCGGGGCCCATTTCGGTCTTGACCCCTTCCGGCAAACTGGGAATGATCTTGCTTAAGTACTCCAGCACGCGGCTGCGGGCCCAGTAAATGTCCGTGCCGTCTTTGAAGATCACGTAAACGTAGGAAAAACCGAAATCGGAAAATCCCCGGACACTTTTGATCCCCGGCGTGCCCAGAAGCGCACTCACGATCGGATACGTTACCTGGTCTTCAATGATGTCCGGACTGCGGTCCCAACGGGAATAGATGATGACCTGGGTGTCGGAGAGGTCCGGCAGCGCGTCGAGCGGGATGTTCTTCATCGACCACACCGCCGCGGCCAATGATGCCGCCGTCAGCAGGATCACCACGAATTTATTGCGCACGGAAAAATCGATCAGTTTCCCGATGATCCCGCCGCTAAAATGCGATTCACTATTGGCCATGTCGGTGCTCCCCGGATGAGGTCATCCCGGAAAGGGCGGCCTGCAGCCGGCTCTCGGAATCGACCAGAAAGTTCCCTTGCGCGACGACCAGCTCACCTTCCTTTAATCCTTCTTTGACCTCCACCGTCCCGTCGGCCTGAAGCCCGGTCTTAACGTCTCTTGGCTCATAATGCCCGGGAGCGGTCTGCACAAAAACGATCTTGCGCGATCCTGTGTCCATCAGCGCGTCGCGCGGGATGACATACGCGTCATTTAATTCGACCGGAAAAAGGACATTGGTGAACATGTCGATTTTGAGATAATCCTTAGCCTGCGGCAATTCGATACGCACGATCGCCGTGCGGGTCTCGGGGTCGATCTGGCCCGCGACATTGCGCACAATTCCTTCAAAGAATTCCCGGTAGGCGGGGACCTCGACGACCGCCTTTTGTCCGACGTCCACATAACCCAGGTCATCTTCAAAGACCTTAGCGTACACCCAGACGGGGTGCGCTTCTTCAAGGAACAAAAGATCAGGCTGGACCCACGGCTGGCGGATCTTGATCATGCGCAATTGCTCCAGCTGATTTTCATTTAACCCCATGTGCCGCAATTCATATTCGGCCTTGATCAACCGGTACTGGGTCTTGCGGAACTCTTCGCTGCGCGCCAGGGGCCCCGGATTGCGATAATAGTCCTTCCAGTCTTCGCGGAACTCTTCCTTCACCCGGCGGATCTTGCGAAACGTGAAATATTCGCGCCAGGCCTCGATGTATTCCAGTTGCGCGTCGTAAAGTTCGAAATCATGCGCCAGATAACCGTAAGCCCGGATGGTCTTCACGAAAGGTTTGCGCACGACCGGCACCACCCTGACACCCATCAACTGCTGCTGATCGTCGCTCAAATTTACCGACGCGTGATCGCCGGCAACACTCGCGGGCGCGGCTTCTTGAGAAACTTGCGGTTCCTTTTTGACCAGGTCCATCCCGCAGATCGGGCACTTGCCCGGACGGTCGCTGGTGTAATGCGGATGCATGGGGCAGTAATAAATATCCGTCGCGTCGCCGGGCGGATGATTATGCCCGGTGAAGACCACGACCCCCCAGGCCGCGGCCACAATACAGAGAACGATAACGATAAATCTTAATGTTTTGATGTTCATGATTTTTCCTCGGTTTAAAAAACAGTTTTTGCGTGCCGATGACAAAAACGATCTACCAAGGAAAGATTATAGGCGTAACTTGTGGGATTGTAAATACAGCGGTATCTGTTCCCCTTGCGGAGGACCATTGAGGGCAACAGGTAAAGCGGACAAAGAAAAAGCCACCGGAACAACGCCATCGGTGGCCACGTAAAACGGATTGGACTTCTCGAGAATATTGGAAACGTAAGTATCAGAATGGGTTTGGAGCGCTTGGCTTAACTGGTGCTGGCATTGGGCGCACTGCTCGTGTGAAGCAGAATCGGCTTTGGTTTCCTTGGGACAGCAAGAGTGGTCTTCCTGGGAAGCGACAAATGTCTTAGCCACGGCCTGCGTGCAGCAACAGGACAGGGCGGCAAAGGCCACGAAGCCGATAACGACCGAACTGACAATTTTTCTTACCCCTCGCATCAAAACTTCTCCTTTATTAGGGAAAGACCAGCACCTAAAATATACCACAAAATCCCAAGATCACCAACTAATTATACTTCCTCAAGAGAATCCCATCATCCGCCCGAACTGCAGACCGCGAGCGCGGCGAATTTTCATTCTCCAACAAGTATTTTTTCCTGCGCGTTAACAAGAAAGAGGTGATAGCCGCAGGCGTGCGCGATGTTAACGAAATTCTTTACCTTCATGTCCGGCTGTTTGCCAGATCTCAGATTCTGGATAACGGTCGGGGACACGCCGACTTCCCTGGCCAGTTCCCGCACGGATTTACCGTCATTTGCCATCAAGGCCGCGATAAGCTCGGACAAGACAAGGTCCTTATATTCCCTGTCAAAATGTTTCTTAATCTCAGGATCGGCCATCCATTGATCAAACGTCGTCTTTGATCTTTTAACCATAATAATCACCTCTTTTGACCCGGTCCAAGTAATCCTGCATGTTCTCCAACGCCCGCTTCTTTTCAGCAAGCGGCAATTTGTCTTCATCCTTGTAAAAGCCGTTGGAGATAATGATCTTGTGCCCAACTGTGAAGAAGCACAAAAACCTGAATGGTTGCGGCTTGAAGGCATAGATCTTATCACCTTCGTTGCGAAACTTTGCCGTATTCCTGATCTGCCCGAAATCGCCCATGACCTTGAACAATTGCGCCAATTTCGCGATATGACTTTTGGGCATTTCTTCGGCAAATTTGAGGGCCTGGCTTTCGCCGTTCGCATTCACGAACCATTCGATCCGGAATTTTTCTCCCTCAAAAGCTACGTGTTTGTTCTCATCAAAGCTCATTCTAAGTGTACCACTTTAGTTGCACATTTGCCAACAAAAAATCCCCCGTTCAATTTACAATCGATCGGGGGATGAATTATGCTGTCTAAAGCTTAACCGGCATCGTGATTTTTGTCAACTTGATTATTCAGGGCAAAGCCCATCATTCACCCGAGCTGACAAGGGTTTCATGGCAAAGGACACAAATTTTGCCGTGGCGCTCTACTTTCCTGTCAAATGCAGCAAGCCCTGGACCGCCACCAACAGGCCTACCACGATTAATACCCCGGAGCTCACGTAAGGGGCCTTGCGGGCAAATTCGCCAAATCCCTTGAACCTTTTGCTCGCGTGTTTCACCGAAAGGGCGGCAATAATTCCAACGCTCACCAGCGTGATGGCCAATCCGACACTGAAACCAAGTACCAGCGTAAAGCCCAAAGTAAATTTCTTCAACTGCAGACACACCAATAATACCGCCAATGCCGATGGGCATGGCAACAAGCCACCGGTCAATCCGAACAGGATGATCTGCCCGGTCGTTACCTGCTGGTTCCTGAATTGCTTCTGCACCTGGGCGGCATGAGCGCGCTCATGGGCATCGCCAAATTCCATATCTTCAGCAAGAAGCGTCTTTCCATGGTGATGATGTTTCCCTTCGCGGGTATACCCGTGATCGCCGTGTTCCTCATGTTCATGATGATGGGTTTCTTTTTGCGCTTGACGGGTCCGATAAAGCATCCAGCAGGCCAGGCCAACGACAACAACGCCGGTAACCACCTGGAAATAAGGCTCCAGTTCCTTCACATCCAAAGCGGAAGAATAACGCAAACCCACAAACGCGAGTATCCAGATAATAGCCGTATGGGAAATAGTGGCTGACGCGCCCAAAAGAAAAGCCTGCCAGACCGTGCCGCGGATCGCCACGATAAACGCGGTCATCATGGTCTTGCTGTGCCCGGGCTCCAGTCCGTGCAGCGCGCCCAGTAAAATGGCCATAGGAAAGAACAACCAGGCGTTACCCTGGACCAAATACTCATTAAAGGAAGGCATTAAACAAATCCCATCATCCGCCCGAGTTGGTAGACCGCGAACGCGGCTAAATAGGCGAGGATGGCCATGTAGACGAACTGGAAAAGCGGCCATTGCCAGGAATTGGTCTCGCGCCAGACAATGGCGATCGTACTGACGCACTGTAAGGCGAAGACATAAAAGACCATCAGGCTCAAACACACCAGCGGCGTAAATAAAGGCCGTCCGTCGGGCCAGTGCGCGGCCCGGAAGGCCTCGCGCAAACTGCTTTCCTGATTTTCATCACCGAGATTAAAAACGATGCTCATGGTGGAGACAAAAACTTCGCGCGCGGCAAAAGAACCGATCAAGCCGATGCCAATGCGCCAGTCGTATCCCAGCGGCTTGATGACCGGCTCGATCGCCGTGCCCATCTGTCCGGCGTAACTGGCCTTAAGCGCGTCGCTGCCTTGTAATCCTTCATGGCGCGGATAACTCATCAATACCCATAAAATGACCGACAATGCCAGAATGATCGTGCCCGCGCGCTTTAAGAACAAACGGCTGCGCTCCCACATGTGGATCACCACCGCGTGCCACGACGGCCAACGGTACGGCGGAAGTTCCATGATAAATACCGGCTTTTGCGAACGCAGTAATGTTTTCTTGAACAACCAGGCCATCAGACACGCGCCCACGATTCCCAACATATACATGCTCAGCATAATGCCCGCCTTCTGCAACCCCGTTGCCGCCGGCATCAACACCGCGATCATAATGGTGTAAACAGGCAAACGCGCCGAACAACTCATCAAAGGCGCGACGAGGATGGTGACCAGCCGGTCTTTGGGGCTTTCGATCGTTCTCGCCGACATGATCCCCGGAATGGCGCAAGCGAAAGAACTTAAAAGCGGAATAAAAGACTTCCCGTGCAGGCCCACCTTGCTCATCACCCGGTCCATGATAAACGCGGTGCGCGCCATGTAGCCGGTGTCCTGCAGCAAGCTGATAAAAAAGAAAAGGATCAAGATCTGCGGTAAAAAGATGACCACCCCCCCGACACCGGCGATGATGCCGTTGACGACCAGATCTTGCAGCTGGCCCGCGGGCAAGACCCGCGAGGCCCAATCGCCCAGCGCGGTGAACCCGGAATCGATCCAGTCCATCGGATACGTGGCGATCGTGAAGATCATGTAGAACATCAGCGCCATAACACCGAGGAAAAATACCCATCCCCAGAATTTGTGCGTGACAACCGTGTCGATGCGGTCGGTCAAATCCTCTCCCTGCTGTTTATTTTTGTCACGGACGCATTGTTTGATGACCAATTTGATCCAGTCATAACGCGCTTCAATGGCCGCGGTGCGCGCGCGCAATCCCTTCAAACGCAGGCGCTCCTGGATCGTATTGATCTGACGGATGAGCTCTTCCTTATAGAACCACTGGATGGGGCCGGCCTTCTTTTCCTCGTTCTTGAGCTTGGCGCCCAGCGACAACAAAACGAGCGCCTCGGCAAAGGCCGCGTGACGGTCCATTTTCTCGTGCTGAACGAGAAGCCGCACCAGCTGTTCGACCTCTTCTTCCAAATCCGGCGCCATGCGCCAACCACGCTGATACGAAACCGTCACTCCTTGCGAGATCAATTGCTTCAACTCGTCAATGCCCTTGCCCTGGCTGGCCACCGTCGGGACGACCGGCATGCCCAGCACCTGCGACAATTTGGCGACATCGATCACGCGACCCACGCGTTCGACCTCGTCCATCATATTAAGCGCGATGATCATCGGTAACCCCAGGTCCTGCAGCTGGCTGACCAGATAGAGATTCCGTTCGAGATTGCCGGCATCAACAACGCAAATGACGAGATCAGGTTTAGGCGTGTCGTGCGTGCGGCCCATCAAGACATTGCGGGCTAATTGTTCATCTGGAGAGCGTACCGCGAGGCTGTACATCCCAGGCAGGTCAATGACATTGACCACCCGGTCCTTGGCCAAAACGAGTGTGCCCGTCTTGCGTTCGACAGTAACACCGGGATAATTGCCGACTTTCTGGCGCAGTTTGGTAAAAGCGTTAAAAAGGGTGGTCTTGCCAGAGTTGGGGTTGCCAGTCAGGATAACAGTCTGAATAAGAGTTCGCGGGGATGATGGAGTAGCGGTAGGCATAACGGCGCTCTAGGGAATGACCTCGACCTGGATGAGTTGCGCTTCTTCCTTGCGCAACGACAAATGATAGCCCCGGATCTTGATCTCGATGGGGTCGCCCAACGGAGCGTAACGGACCACTTCGACTTGCTCACCGGGCGTGACGCCCATTTCTTCAATGCGCTCGCAGTCGTCGCTTTCCACGATAAATTCGTGGATGCGCCCCTTCTGGCCGATGGACATTTTACTGAGCGGAACTGTATGATTGACTTGTGACATGAACAGTTTAAATAGGTTATTGGATAACTGGGGAATTAGGGACTACTCTTTACTGCAACCCGAGCAATGCCCCTTACCCTTGCCGCGCACGGACTTTAACACCTGCCAGGCAAGATAGCTAACGCTCAATCCCACGATAAACCAAACGATCGCGCTCTCAAACATATTTTCCTCTATTATTGACCAGAAATAAGTCTTCTGGTGACGTATTTAATAGTTCTAAAATAACAAATGTCCTCTGTTTGGTCAATGATTATTATCCCGGAGGGTCACTTCAAAATGATAATTGGATTCCGGTGAGCGTCCAGCCATTGCAGGAAACGAAGGATGCTGGGTTCGGACATAGCGACACATCCTGCGGTCGGCTTTTTCGCGCCGCGCCAGACGTGCAGAAAAATCGCGCTGCCCATGCCGGGGACAACAGGGTCGGCGTTGTATTCGATCACGATCGCGTATTTGTAAAGGTCATCCGAACGCCGCAATATCTCATGCGATACCTGCGGGACATCACCGGCGACCCATTGGTTGTATTGCAGGGAATCCGGGGCGTCGACCCAGAAATCGCGCTCGGTCACGCGTTGATACGCAAGCCCGGTCGCCACCTTCTCTTCATATCCGAAGGCGCGGCGCAGCGCGAACACCCCCGAAGGCGTGCGTCCGTCGCCTTCACGCTTTTCCCCTAACGGAGCCAAACCATTGCGTCCGATCACGGCCTTCACAGGATTTATCACTTGTACCCAACCCGAATCCTTGCGTTCCCACCCGGAAACGCGCGCCGTCACCTTACCCGTTACTTCCACGATAACGGCTTGACGGATTTCATCAGACAAGTTTTCCAGTTCGACTGGAATGCCGTCCGCAAAGACAAATTTTGCTGCGATCAACAAACATCCGGCCAAAGCAAAAGAAAAGAATTTATTCACCTTTCCACAGCTCCTTCAGGAACCAGTTGAGTCATGAGCCGGACGTCACGAGGCCTTTTCGGGCAAGGTGTCCCGCCGCCAGGCGGGACGCCTGGCGGCGGGACGAGAAAAGGCCGAGGGTCGAGCGAGAAATGACTCGCTGGGTCATTTCGAGCGTTCCGGCAAATGATTCAACTGGTTTCTTTCTTCATCCAATTCTTTCCCCCCAACACCCGCGCGACCATCATCGCCACCACATTATCACCCGTGGCATTGACCATCGTAGCCGGCGGATCAACGAGCGTGCCGATCATTGCCGCGACGGGCAGCGCCTCCGGCGGAAAACCATACAAGGTGACAATGAGCATCTCGCCTAAAAATCCGCCGCCGGGGATCCCGCTCATGACCGTGCCGCTAAGAAGCGCGATCCCGATGGCGATTGCGATCGTCACGCCACCTTCAAACGGCATTCCGAACACACTAAATAAAACCGCGGTCTTCAGAATCGCCGACATGCACGAACCGTCCATGTGAATGGTGGCACCGATGGGGATGACGACCTCGCGGATATCTTCCGGCGTACCGATCCGCTTGGCCGCGTCGAGATTAACCGGAATCGTCGCGACACTGCTCCCCGTTCCCCACGCGGTCAACGCGACCGGAATAATATTTTGCCAAAAAATCCGTATCCCCGGCCAACCCGCGGCAAACCAGGCGTAAACGGAAAATCCGGCAAAAAAGTAAAACAACGCCAGCGGATAATATAAAAGCACCACCCGGCCGTAGGTCCCCAGAAGTTCTGGCCCAAAGACTCCTGTTAGATACGCAAAATACGCGCCGAGCCCGATGGGCGCGTACAACATAACGTACCCGATCACCTTCATCATCACTTCGTTGCCGGAAGCCAGCCAATCCCGGAACGCCTGCCCTTTTTTGCCGGCGGTCGAAGCGGCCAGACCGACGAGCAGCGCGATGACGATCAAGGCCAGCATATTCTTGCGCGAGAATAATTCCCCGAAATCGCTCACCGTAAACGCGCGCACGATCCGCTCCGCGACACTCGCACCGTCGCCGCTGTCCCCGGCGCTCAGTTGGATCGTTAACCCTTGCGCGGGATCGAACATTTTCACACCGACGACCATCAACAACGATGAAACAATGCCGGTAGCAACGAACAGCAATATCATAATCCCCAAAATTTTACCAAGGCGACGGGTATCCGACATCCCCGCGACCGCGGAGGATATTGAAAAAAAGACCATGGGCACGACGACCGTGAATAAAAGGTTAAGGAAAATATCGCCCAAAGGTTTAATGACCTGCACCCGCTCACCGAAGGTCAAACCCAGCAGGGAACCGACCGCCATGGCCGCGAGCAAAGACAACGAGAAACCGTAACTCTTGAGGAACGAAGATCGCATAAGAACCTCCCTTAGGTTAAATGTCACAAGGTCACAAGTCACAAAGTCACATGTTTAATATTAAACTGGTGACCTTGTGTCTTTGTGACATGGTGACGATAATCCTAAATCAATGTCAGCCACCGGCAAACTTGCCCGACAACGATACCCAGATACGTCCCGATGATGTTGCCCAAGATCGCCATCAGCAAGCCGATCGAGGCCAACCCGGGCTGATAAATTTCCGCCACGACCGGCGCGGACGCGACCCCACCGACGTTTGCCTGGCTTGCCGCGGCCACCAGCATGGCCGGCGCTTTCAAAATCCGTGCCGCAATCAAAAGAACTGCCGCGTGAACGAGAATGATCACAACCCCGGCGGCGAGCAAAATAGCCGACGCTCCCAGATGCGCGAGGCTCGCTTTGGCACCGATCGTCGTCAAAACGAAAAACAACAGATAATATCCGAGCTTCGTTGAACCCATGGCCTCGCAACGACGCAACGGCGTCAATGATCCCACCAACCCAAACGTTGAGACCAGAATGATCGCCCAGGCAAAAGACGAGATGATCCCCTCCGCCGTCGGCAAGACTTGCGCCAAGCGTTGCGCCCCAACGCC
>ORJL011456178.1_pt1 | contig 21781 bp, 15 predicted proteins | sample 1779941 | NCBI WGS metagenome assembly ORJL01 (sample SAMEA104232317, study PRJEB22302) | groundwater metagenome | biome: forest; feature: aquifer; material: groundwater | place: USA | collected 2011-08-07 | depth 5.8 m
CCGGCTCTGCGATGTGGACCAGCGCCGGTGCGCTCGCCTTCGGGCTCGCCCTGCCGATCTGGTTTCACCTGCTGGTCCCGATCGGCGGAATGGAAAGTGTCGCGTTGTCCTCGATCTCCTGTGCGACGTTGGCGGCCTGTCTCGCGGCGATCGGCTGCTATGTCCTGCTGATGCGCGATTGGAACGGACTCCTCGCCGACGCGCTGCTTGGCATGGTCACGCAGGCGATCTGCGGCGTCGCAGTGGCGGCGGCGACCGCCTGGGCGGCGGGCGGGGACGGCGCGGTGCTTCCCGGATCGCCGCCCCTCGCAAGTCTAAGTGAACGCTTCCCGCTCGTTTTTTCGGCGATGATGGGCGGACTAGCGCTGGCGTCCGGTTGGTTCACGTGGCTCGCCGGAATATGGCGTCCGCAGCTTGACGACGGTCGTCCCTGGACGACCGAAGGGCGACTGATTTCGCACCTCGGACGCTTCACGTTCCTCAACATCGCGCTGGCTCTTGTGGTGGGCGCCGTCCTGACGTTCTGGCCGCACCAACCGACGGTCTCGTCCAGCGACGACACGCTGGGAAGGGTGATCGGGGGGCTCGCCGCGCACTTGCTGGTCGTCCTTGTCACGCTCGCGGCGGCTCGCCGATGGCGTCGACCCACGCTCCGCATTCTCTCCGTTGTGGCGATGGGGTCGACGGCGGTGTTTCTCGCCGTCCGCATCTGGCCTTTTCGATCTCATATCAGCTAGGGCGTCCCCGTTTCCGCGTAGCGTCGCGGTTTATCCGCGGCGTTTCACTGGAAGCGCCGCCCATGAAGGGCGACGCTACATGTTTACCGCGGAACTCTCTAGAATGGAGCGGGAGAGAGGCCATGAACACCAAGCGCGTCACCCGAATGTTCCAACTGGTCCAGGCGCTTGAGTCCGGGCGATCGTGTACGGCAGAGGATCTCGCGCGAGAGTTGGGACTCTCGCGGCGGACCGTGTTTCGCGATCTTGAGGTGCTAACGAAAGCGGGAATCCCCTATCACTATGATCGCGATTCCCGGAGCTATTGGACCGAGCGATCGCGATTGCTCCCGCCCGTTTCGCTCACGCACGCCGAAGTCTTGGCGCTCATGCTCGCGTCACGGCTGCTGTTGAGTGATCGGTTCACGTCGGACGCCGCGGCCGCGGCGTCCGCCGTGCAGAAGATGGAAGGGATGCTGCCGGAGCCGATTCGGGCGCACTGTGGTCAGCTACTTCGGCAGACGGAGTTTCGTCATGGTCCGTCGTCGGCGACCGATTCGGTGGGCGACGTCGTGGCCGCGCTCCAATCCGCCGCGGCGCGGAAGATCAAGGTCGCGTTGCGTTATGATTCCTATTACGAGCGCAAGGTGATCCAGTCGATCGTCCATCCGTATCGCGTCGTTTACTTTCCGCGCGGGTGGTATGTGGTGGGTCTGTCCGAAACTCACCGCGGCGTGCGCACGTTCAAGTTGGAGCGAATCCTGGAGTTCCGCCCGACGGAGGATCGGTTCAAGTTGGAACGCGAGTTCGATCTGGAGGAATACCTGGGCAACGCTTGGATGATGATCCGCGGAACGCCGTCGGCCCACGTTCGGGTTCGTTTCTCGCCGATGGTCGCCGGGAATGTGGACGAGGTGGCGTGGCATCGAACGCAGCGGACGCAGTTCCTGGACGACGGTTCGTTGCTGTTCGAAGTGGATGTGGACGGCCTTCACGAGATTGCGTGGTGGATCCTGGGCTATGGCGATCAGGCGGAAGCTCTCGATCCGCCGGAGCTTCGCTCCATCATCGCCGAGCGCGTGCGAGGAATGGCCGCGTACTATGCTAACGACGCGCCGCGGCCCATTGCGAATCGGAAGGCGCAGCGCGCCTGATTCTTGGATCGGCGACGCTTCGAGGCGGTTGGCCCGTCGAATTGGGTGCTCATCGTTCTTCCCTTTCTGCGGATAAGGAGCGCGACATGCGGGCGGTCGTTCAGCGCGTCTCCGAGGCGTCCGTCACTGTGGATGACGCCGAATGCGGCGCGATCGGCGCCGGGCTTCTGGTGTACCTCGGCGTCGCGGTCGATGATACGGAAACGGATGTCGACTACCTCGCCGACAAGGTCGCGCATCTTCGCGTGTTTCCGGATGAATCCGCCCGACTGAACCTCGACGCCACGCAAGTCGGCGGCGGCATCCTCGTGGTCAGCGCGTTCACCGTGCAAGGCGACGTGCGAAGAGGTCGGCGACCGTCCTTCGACCTTGCGGCGCCGCCGGATCGAGCCAACGAACTGTACGAAGCGTTCTGCGCCGCGCTCGTTGCGAAGGGTCTCGCCGTGGAACGCGGGCGCTTTCGCGCCGCGATGCAGGTCCGCTCGGTCAACGACGGCCCCATCTGCGTCCTCCTCGATTCCCGCCGGACGTTCTGACGCTGCTTCGGTTCGGACCCGCCTGCCGTTTCCGTTCGGACGCAGCGTCGTCCCCGTGTAGCGTCGCCCTTCATGGGCGGCGTAGCTTGTAGGGTCCGCTGTGCGGACCTTTCTTCTCTTCCTTCGCCCCTTACTAAGGGGTAACCGAGGGGGGTTCTTCGGAACGCGAGAGATCGCAACACAAAACGCCCGATCACCCCGGCCCGGTGAAAGTCCCCGCGATGACGCGCTCCGGCGTGGCTACGTATACCGTCAGCGTCGCTGTGGTTCCGTCGAAGCTCAGCATCATCACGCCGACCGCGGGTTCGTTGGGGCTGCGGAATTCGCCGGTGTTGTAGAAGGAATCCGATCCGCCCACTTCCGCTACGATGGTGTTGCCGCTTCCGGTGATCGACATCGCGGCGAGGCTCAGCGTTTGTACGGCGATCTGCCCCTGGGCATCGGTGACTTGTGCCATCACGTTGACACTCAGCGATCCGCCCACAGCCGCGGAGTAGAGAAGCGACGCATCCTGCGCCGAGATGACGTTCGAGGTAAACTGTCCCTGGTTCGTGACCGTCAGCAGCGAACCGATCGGTTCCCCTGGCGGAGGCGCGGGAACGCCGTCGGGCACTCCGACGACTTCCAGAACGTCGATCTCGAACGACGCCGACGCGCCGCCCGAGTCGACCGTGGCCACGGCGCCGGTAGCGACCCACGTCTTTCGCGCCGAGTCGAAGGTGAGCACGGGCAGAACGGACGCGATCGTCGAAGACGCGAGCGGAACGGTGACCGTCGCCGATGGGGTAAGGGTCAATCCCGTCGGTGCGAACGATGCCCCGGCGAACGCAACGCCTCCGGGAAGCCCGCCCGGAACGCTCGCCGGCGGCGAAACGTTCGCCACGATCGTAGTCTCGCCGCTGTCGGGCGAGCTTGGGAAGCTCGCTCGGAAACCCCCAAGCGTCAAGTCGAGACCGGTCAACGGATCGAACACGCCGAGGACGGCACCATCGGTTGAATCGTTCGGTGTGTCGCTGGGGTCCGTTGTGGTCGTGGAGCCGTCGCCCGCGCCTGCGTCGCTCGATCCCGTATCCCCGGTCGCATCGTCCGGCGGAGTTCCCGTGTCACTACCACCGCCCGATCCCGTCCCGTCGGCGTTTCCCCCATCCGAGGTCGCACCAACATCGCTCACAGGCAACCCGCCCGCGCCGCCGGGGCCGCAGGCGACCGACGAAAGAAGAACTGTCACGACTATTCCGCACACCGATGGAATTCTGGAATTCATCCTTGCTCTCCGAGCGGGACACGATTGCGTTACGGCAAGCCCATTCCGCCTGGTGCCATCCTACCGTGCGTCCTGTGTCCCCACCAATTCGCGACGCGCGCAACGCTGACGGGTGTAAAGCGTGGAACGAATCGGATCGGCGCGAAGTCGAGCTTTCGTTTCCGGGTAGATTCATTTTGTTTGGCTCGGATGGAAAGTGGGTTCGTTTCGTATATTTCATGTTTTGCCGGTGCCACGATGTGGCACTCTCGATTTGGGTACGCGGAAGAGTGTGAATCGCGACGGTCTGTTGTTTGGTTGGTTGAGCGATCAACTAGGAACTTCCTTTCTTTGCACCCGACTGGTCCGAAGAGGCGGCGACGGCGCTTTGGGCGGTTTCGGCGCGCGGGCCTCCGATGGAAGAGCGTGGGAGGTGATCGGAGGTTTTGGAGAGTCGCCGATCGACCGGCGAGCTTCCGTCCCCCACCCTCGCGGTAGACGGGGATGGGTATCCGGCGTCAAGAATGGGTGGCCGTCCTTCGTTTCTTACGGCGAAACCTCACCTCGCACCAGGGTGGCATTCGCCGCAACGTGTCCGCTCCACCCTCGGGTGCCCTTGGCGGCTTGTCCACCGGTGGTGTCCCGCGGTTCCCGCTCGACCCGCTGCGCGTTAGGATGATGCGCGGCGGTGACGGGGCCGTCGTCACGGGTGAGGAGTTCAGCGCATGACAGAGATCGTTTTCGTGATCGAAGAGGATCCCGACGGCGGGTACAACGCCCGCGCCCTCGGCGAGTCGATCTTCACTCAGGCCGACGACATGCCCACGCTCCGCGAATCGGTCCGCGACGCTGTGCGTTGTCACTTTCCGGACGCGAACGCTCGCCCGAAGATGATCCGCCTGCACTTCGTCAGTGACGAGGTGATCGCGGCGTGAAACTGCCCCGGAACCTCTCGGCCCGCGAGCTGGTGACGGCGCTCGCTCGACTGGGTTATTCGGTCGACCACCAGACGGGGAGTCATCTTCGCCTGGTGACGGCGCGAGGCGGCGCGCACCATTTGACCGTACCGGCGCACGATCCGTTGAAGGTCGGAACACTCGCCGCCGTCTTGCGGAGCGTTGGTGATCATCACGGTATCAATCGGGAGCATCTCCTGCGTGAATTGTTCGGATGAAAGTCGCGCCGTCCGATCGGGGCTCCGTGGCGTGGATGTTCCGGGGCTGTGCCCGAAGTCCGGACGGAGTGAGAGAATCAAGCGGCTTCTCTCTCGGGCGTGGCGTACGGTTGTTGAAACCAGAACGTGGTTCCCGGAGGTCATTACACCCCACCGGCCGGGCGGAGACTCGATGTGCAGCAATTGAACTGGCCAACCGCCGTCCTCATTATTGCCATTGCTGCGCTGTTTGTGTTTCGTCAGCCCATCGCGGGCTGGCTCGGACGGATCGGTGGAGTCAAGATCGGTTCACTCCGGGTCGGAGCAATCGCGACGAGCCCGCAAGTGGGTGACTCGCCACGAACCGCATCCACAGAGGAACTTCTCCGCGCGTTCGACAGCGTGGTGATGCGCAACTGCGAAGACAAGATCCGACAAGATCTTGCTGACAGAGGTCTCGGTGACCAGTCCGATACGGTAAGGGTTCTGATTCGCCACCTCGCGGCGACGCAAATCGCTCTGTCCCTGGAACGGATTGATCGTCTCATCTTCGGCAGTCAATTAATGCTGTTGCAGTTCTTGAACACGCTCCAAGGCGCCTCGCATGAACAAGCGAAGCTGATATACGGTGAAGTGGCGAGTACGCATTCCGAATTCTATGACACCTACTCGTATGAAGATTGGTTAGGTTTCCTCGTTGGAGCGGGGCTGATCTCCAACGACGGCGACGAGATCTCGATCACGCAGGTGGGTCGAGAGTTCCTGTCGTACCTTACGCTCCTGGGACGTAGGCTCAGTGGACGTCTTCTATAGGACCACAACCGGACTGGGAGAGATAGGCCCCGGACCTCGCAATCAGAGCCAACAGATGCCCAAGCGTACCGACCTCAAGAACATCCTCATCACCGGCTCGGGTCCGATCATGATCGGACAGGGTTGCCAGTTTGATTATTCGGGCACGCAGGCGTGCAAGGCGCTGCGCGAGGAGGGCTACAGCGTGGTCCTCATCAACTCCAATCCCGCGACGATCATGACCGATCCGTCGATGGCCGACCGCACGTACATCGAGCCGATCACGCCGGAGTTCATCGAGAAAGTCCTCGCCCGCGAAAAGGCCGACGGGCGACCGGTCCACGCACTTCTTCCCACGCTGGGCGGGCAGACCGGGCTCAACTGCGCAATGGAAGTCGCGGAGCGCGGCATTCTCGAAAAGTACGGCGTCGAGATGATCGGGGCGTCACGGGACGCGATCCACCGCGCCGAGGATCGAACCGCGTTCAAGGACACGGTCCTCTCCATCGGGCTCGAAGTGCCACGCTCTGACACCGCGCATTCCTGGGAGGAAGCCCAGGCCGTGTTGAAGAAAATCGGTCTGCCCTGCTGCCTTCGCCCGGCGTACACGCTCGGCGGCGAGGGCGGGGGATACGTCCGCACGATCGAGGAGTTCGAGCGCATCGCTCGGCTCGGAATCGCCAAGAGCCGCGTCGGGGAGATTCTGATCGAGGAAGACCTTTACGGCTGGAAAGAGTTCGAACTCGAAGTCATGCGCGATCGGGCCGACAACGTGGTCATCATCTGCGCCATCGAGAACGTCGATCCGATGGGCGTTCACACCGGCGATTCCATCACCGTCGCCCCGCCGCAGACGCTCACCGACAAGGAATATCAGAAGATGCGCGACGCCGCCGTGGCCATCATCCGCGCCATCGGCGTCGACACCGGCGGGTGCAACATTCAGTTCGCGGTCGATCCGCGGACCGGACGGCAGGTGGTGATCGAGATGAACCCCCGCGTGTCGCGCTCGTCGGCGCTCGCCAGCAAGGCAACGGGATACCCCATCGCCCGCATCGCGGCCAAGCTCGCGATCGGTTACACGCTCGACGAATTGCCCAACGACATCACCGGCACCACGCCCGCCAGTGTCGAACCCACCATCGACTACTGCGTCGTGAAGATTCCGCGGTGGACGTTCGAGAAATTCCCGGACAGCGATGAGACGCTCACCACGCACATGAAGTCCGTCGGCGAAGCGATGGCGATCGGCCGCACGTTCAAGGAGGCGTTTCAGAAGTGCATCCGTTCGATGGAGATTCAGCGCTTCGGATACGGGCTGGATCGCAATGACAAGTCGCTGAGAAACGAAGAGAAACGTCGAAACGCCGAAACGTCGCAACGTCGAAACGTCGAAACGTCGGCGCTGGGTGGCGTGTCCGCGCCCAAGGGGGGCATGTCCGCCCCCAAGGCGGACATGTCTTTGACCGCGCCGACGATCGGCGGGGTGACGCAGTCCGAAGCTCCGCCCGACACCGAAGAGGCCCACGCTCAAGTGTGGCCGATTCCGCTCGCAACGCTGCGAGACAAGCTGTCCCGCCCGTGCCAGGGCCGACCGTATTACATTCGCTACGCGTTCAAGATGGGCTGGACGGTGGAGCAGGTCCACGAGCTGACCCGCATCGATCCTTGGTTTCTTGAAAACATGCGCGAGCTGGTCGATTGCGAGTCGCTCGCGGCGTCGTTGTTTGATGTCGAGGACGGCGCGGGAGACCTCGCGTACTTACGGCAGCGCGGGTACACCGCAGTGCAACTCGGCAACGCGACGCGTCGATCCGTCGACGATGTTGCGCACCGGATCCGGGAGCATCGCATCGCGCCGGTCTATAAGCTCGTCGACACCTGTGCGGCCGAGTTTGAAGCGAGAACGCCGTACTATTACTCCACGCACGAATCGCCTATGTTCCGCGTCGGCGGCCCGCCCGGCGGAATCGTGGACGACGAAATCCGCGTCTCCGATCGACCGAAGATCGTCGTCCTCGGCGGCGGACCGAACCGCATCGGACAGGGGATCGAGTTCGACTATTGCTGCTGCCACGCATCGTTCGCGGCGCGCAAAGCCGGTTTCGAATCCGTGATGATCAATTCCAATCCCGAAACCGTCAGCACCGACTTCGACACCAGCGACATGCTTTTCTTCGAACCGCTCACGAACGAGGACGTGCGGAATGTGATCGAGCGATTGGGGGGAAGGGACGAAGGGACGAAGGGACGGAGGGACGGAGGCGGCGCCGGTCTCGTGCGCGGCGTGATCGTCCAGTTCGGCGGGCAAACTCCTTTGAATCTGGCGCAGGGATTGAAGGACGCCGGAGTGCCGATCCTTGGCACTCAGCCGGAGATGATCCATCTCGCTGAGGACCGTGAGGAGTTCCAGAAGATTCTCCGCGAGCTCAGTCTCCTCCAACCGCCCAGCGGCATCGCCCGAACGCCGAAGGAAGCGTTGCACTTCGCAGAGAAGATCGGGTATCCGGTGTTGGTGCGACCTAGCTACGTTCTCGGCGGGCGCGGCATGAGGATCTGCAACAACGAAGCGGACTTGAAGGATTTCTTGGGCGCGGCGTTCAAGGCGTCCGATCGCAACGCATTGGCCGCGGACAATCCCATTCTCATCGACAAGTTCCTCGCCGACGCCATCGAAGTGGATGTCGACGCCGTGGCCGACTTCGGTCGCCCCGACGTCGATCTTTGCACGGGCGATGCGATCCTGCCCGGCTCACGACCCGGCCCGATGTGTCTCGTCGCCGGAATCATGGAGCACATCGAGGAGTGCGGAATCCACAGCGGCGATAGCACCTGCACGCTTCCGCCGTTTTCCTTGGGGCAACTCGTGGTCGACGAAATCTTCCGTTCGACGATGCGCCTGGCGAAGCGACTGAACGTCTGCGGGGCGATGAACATCCAATACGCCGTGCTGAATCGCACGGTCTATGTACTGGAAGTGAACCCCCGCGCTTCGAGGACGCTTCCCTTCGTCGCCAAGGCGACCGGCGTTCCCTGGGCCGAGGTCGCCACGAGGGTCATGCTCGGCGAACCGCTCGCGGATCTGCTGCGCGAATACGGCGTGACCGAAACCCCGTGGCCTGCGCACACCTCGATCAAGGCGCCGGTGTTCCCCTTCGATCGCTTCCACGGCGTTGATGTGATTCTCGGCCCGGAGATGCGCAGCACCGGCGAGGTGATGGCCATTGATTCCACGTTCGGACGTGCCTTCGCCAAGTCCCAGATCGCAACGGGGCGACCGCTGCCCACCAGCGGCAACGTGCTCATCAGCGTGAACGATCCGGACAAGCCTCGCGTCGTTTCTCTCGCCCGCGAGCTTTGCGACATGGGATTCGAGATCTACTCCACCACGGGGACGCGAGCGGTGTTGGCCGAGTCCGGCATCGCTTCGACGCTCGTTTCCAAGTCGTCCGAAACCGGCGCTCCGTTCCTGAAAGACCTGATCGAAAACGGAACGCTGCACCTGCTGATCAACACGCCGATCCGCACCGGACCTTCGTCCGCTGAGGGTCGTTGGCGCGCCGCGGCCGAGTCGCGCAGGATTCCGTTGATCACCACGCTCGCCGGTGCCCGCGCCGCGGTTTCCGGAATTCGCGCTTTGCGGAAACAGCCCGACGGTCCGGAAGTCTTTCCGCTTACCGTGAATCCGCTTCAGGCGTTCTTTGAATCGAAATGAACGCGTTTCGCGTTGTGATTGCCGCCGAATTGCGGTAAGATGCGTGTCGGGTCACCACCGAATGATGAGGGAAGCGGGTCCGATGTCCGGGCGCATTCTGAACTTTTGTCGACGGATCGTTGTGTTCACCGCCGCGGCGACGGGGAGCGTCTTTGCCGTTCCCTCCACGGGGCTCATTCCCATCACGGAGTTGCCGCCGAGTCTTTACGAAGGCTTTCCTGGCGGCCTCTATCCCGCTCAGAGTAATAGCGTGCCCGCGGCGCATACCAGCGCGGGCCTCGCACAGGCCGCTCTTGTTCAGCCGCGAAACGCAGCCGGCACGGCCGATCCCGCAGGTTGGATCGTCATGATTTCCGTGGGCATGTCCAACACCACCCACGAGTTCGCTCCGTTCGAGCGACAGGAGGACATGAACGCGAACCGCAACGCTCGCCTTCTGATCGTCAACGGTGCCCACGGCGGTCAGACGGCGTCGGAGATCCGCAATCCGGCATCCCCGTACTGGACGCTGGTCGATCAACGGCTCGCCGCCCTGCACATGACGCCGCAACAGGTGCAGGTCGCGTGGATTAAGGAAACAAACGCGAATCCGCCGGACAACTTTCCGACCCACGCCCAGGAGCTTTCCGCCGATCTTCGCGCCGCTGTACAGGTTCTACGCGATCGCTTTGAGAACTTGCGAGTCTGCTATCTGTCGTCTCGCATCTATGGCGGTTATGCGGGGGGAGGGCTCAACCCCGAACCGCAGGCGTACGAAAGCGCGTTCGCGGTGAAATGGCTGATCGAGGACCAGATCGACGGTGCCGCCGATCTCAACTTCGATCCGGCGCAAGGCGCGGTGGAAGCGCCCTGGATGGCGTGGGGACCGTACCTCTGGGCGGACGGCGTCGTGCCCCGGGTCGCCGACGGATTGACTTGGTTGCAGACGGATCTGGAGCCCGACGGAACCCATCCCGCCCCCTCCGGCGAGCAGAAAGTCGCCGACCTGTTGTCGTCGTTTCTTTCCGTTGAACCGAGTGCCGCGTTGTGGCACGACGCGCGACCCGGCGCTGCAATTCACGTGGTCGATGCGATCGAGGACGCGCACATCTCCCTCGCCCAGCCGACGCAGAACTTCGGTTCCGCGACCGAACTTTTCATCGCCCCGGGCGCGGCCGCCAGCGACGTGTTCCTGAAGTTCGACGTGCGTGACGTGTCCGCGCCGATCCAATTCGCCAAACTCTCGTTTCGCGTGAACACAGGCGGTCCGCGAGCCACGGTTCGCTCCGTGACCGACGACTCCTGGACGGAGGGATCGATCACATGGTCGAACGCGCCGGCGGGCGTCGAACCGCCCGTCATTACCACCGGCGCGATCTCGCGCGACGGCAGTCTCAGCGCGGATGTGACACAAGCCGTTACCTCGGACGCCGACGGACTCGTTTCTCTTCGCCTTTCCGTGCCCGGCGGGACCGGCAGCTACTGGTCCCGCGAAGGCGGCCAGCCGCCAAGGCTCGCCCTGGTGGTGCAAACCACTGGTCCGCAAATCCCCGCGACCTCCGCCGGAGGCCTGATCTCCCTCGCCCTCTCCCTCGCTGCCGCGGCGTCGTTGATTCTGATCCGCAACCGAGCTCACGCCAATTCCCTTTGAGGCGGTCTGATTCGCGTCTCGGTTTTCCGGCACTCCGGCGGCGGTTGCGTGAAATCGCGCATGGAGTGTGGGAGCTGACCCACACTCGCCAACCACTCGCCAGACGCGTTTCCTAGTGGGGTTCTCGTTCCGGGGGTGCCTCGCGCACGCCCAGCATTCGGGCGAGCGCGGCGAGCTCGAATGGTTTTTCGATGCACGCGGGGGTGAGGCCGTTTTCTCGGGTGGTGACCGTTCGTACGATGCGTGCGTCGGTGTTGAGGGTCCGGGCGTGGGCCTCCAGGTCCGCCGCTTCCTCGCGCGGGAGCTGGTCGGAGACGATCAGCGCGTCGACGGCGTGCTCTCCGAGCACGCGCTCCGCGGCTGCGTCGTCGTCGGTCGGAAAGACCTCGAACCACCGACTGAGATACGTGGACATCGACCAGCGGAGCAGCGGCTCGGGCTCGACGATGAGCACGCGACCCGACGGGTGCATCACGTCGCCGGCGGGCAGCGAGGCGTCGGTCTTTTCCGTTTTCGGTCTCTTCGTGGACACACGATCCTCCAAGAGACGGCGATACACGCTTCGTGCCATTCCGCTGTCGACGTCGCTTCGGGGGATGTGCGACGCTTCGTGATTCGTGCATCCGACGGTGCTTCCGGCGGGTCGATCCGGCGTCGAGTCCCGCGGCGAAGCGAGATTCGGCGCTGTTCTCGGCACACGGGTAACTCACGCATTCGGGAAAACCCTGCAATCCGAGCGGGCTGAGCCGGACCACCGAACTCGCGCGACCGTTCCTTCTCCCGCGCAATTTCCCCCGGACTTGCGCGGTCGCACCCACCCCGCCGAAGGAGCGTGGCACGCCTCTTGCTTTCCAGGGCGGGACGGACCGGTTTCACGATTTCGAGTTTGATGGACTGCTGAAGGGGTCCATTGCGCCGTGGGACGGACTTTCGAGTCGGTCATTCCGCCTTGGAATGGAACGAAGAGACCGACTGGAAAGTCGGTCCCACACCAGAGTCGGTCCCACACGAGAGTCGGTCCCATGCGGTTGTTCAATGGGTTGATATCGGACGCCGCCATTAAGAAGGTTGATTCATGACATCGTCACGGCCGGTGGGAGGTCGATCTATGTCGCCGACCTCGACCCAACCTCAAGCGGACGAACGCACTGTTGCGCCGCCGCATTCCCATGCGTCGTCGGCTCCGACCGACCCCGTTTCGGAGGTCGAATCCGGCCCACTGCCCGGCGGCCCGCGAAGACCCTATAATCGCCCCGTGGAATCGGGTGTTCTAGCGAGGATCAAGGAGCTGGTGAATTGGTGCGCGGACGACATGGAGACGCTTCGGCATTTCCGCCCGGACGCGCTTCCGTTTCTCGACACGGTCGTCCAGCGATTCTACGAGCGTCTGCTGCAAGATCCCGACGCCCGGGCCGCGTTTCCGGGCGGTGCCGCGCAGGTCGAAATGCAGCGCGCGCTGCTCGCCGGTTGGCTTTCCGATCTCTTCCTCCCCCCTTACGACGAGACGTATTTCCAGAAGCGCCTGGCGATCGGAACGACGCATGTCCGCGTGGGACTCCCTCAACACTATATGTGCCTCGGGATCGAATTGGTCTGGCAGGAGTTGAGTCGTCTGGTGCGCGAGGCCTCGGTCCCGGATGTCGAGGCCAAGCTCCGTTCGCTGCATAAGCTGCTGACCCTCGACCTGTGCATCATGCTCAGCAGCTACAAAGCCGCCTACTCCGAGCAGATCCGCGTCGTCGAGCGCAGCGCGGTCGAGGAACGCCTGACCCGGGCGGAGCACCTCGCCGAGATCGGGCAGTTGGCCGCCTCGCTTGCCCATGAAATTAAGAACCCGCTTGCGGGGATCAGCGGCGCGATTCAGATCATCCGCGACGACATGCACCGCGACGACCCGCACTTGCCGATCCTCGGAGAAGTGCTCGCTCAGATCCATCGACTGGATGCCGCGGTGAAGGATCTCCTTCTGTACGCACGCCCTACGCCGCCCAAAGCGACAGACGTGAACGTCGGTGAAGTCGTAAAGCGAGTGCTGACCGTCCTGGCGCAGGAACCCGCGTTGCAACGGGTCCGCGTCGACGTCGACCCGCATCTTTCCGACATCCGTTTGCACGCCGACGGTGGACAGTTCGAGCAGCTCATGATCAACTTGCTCATCAACGCAGCGCACGCCTCCTACGAAAACGGGATCATCCGGGTCAACGGAAGCAACACCGGCGACGGCGCTCGCGTCGTCGTGCAGGACGCCGGCCGGGGCATGACGCCAGAGATCCTTCGCCGTGCCTTCGAACCGTTCTACACCACCAAAGCCCGTGGGACCGGGCTTGGTTTGTCGATCTGCAAGAGGATCGTGGAAACGAACGGCGGCGCGATTCACTTGGAAAGCTCCATCGGAGCGGGTACCAAGGTGACGATGGAGTTCATTCGCCGCCGCAACCCCAACCAGCAGAGTATGTTGCCATGAAGGTCCACGTGTTGATCGTCGAGGACGAGAAGCTCATCCGTTGGTCGCTTCGTCAGAAGTTCCAAGCCCACGGCTTCGAGGTGACGGAGTTCGACAACGGCGAGGACGCCCTGCGCGAGATCGACGAGGGCTCCTTTGATCTCATCATGCTGGACTACAAGCTTCCGGACATGACCGGCCTGGATATTCTCCGCCGAGTCCGCGAGAAGGACGCCGACGTCGTGGTCATCATGATGACCGCGTTTTCCAGCATCGAAAGCGCCGTCGACGCCATGAAGCTCGGCGCCTACGACTACGTGACCAAACCGTTCAACATCGACGAGCTCCTGCGCACGGCCGACAAGGCCCTGGAGACGACGAAGCTCCGCCGTGAAATCCGTGAGCTGCGCCGCCACCTCGAACACGATTATGGCATCGAGCGCATCATTGGTCGAGATCGCTGCATGTTGGAGTTGTTCGACGTCATCAAGCGCGTCGCCGCCAGCGGATCGTCCACCGTTTTTCTTCGCGGCGATTCCGGAACGGGCAAGGACTTGGTCGCCCGCGTGATTCATTTCAACTCCGACCGCGCCCCCAAACCGTTCATGAACATCACCTGCACGGCGCTGTCCGAGACTCTCCTGGAAAGCGAACTCTTCGGGCACGAAAAGGGCTCGTTTACGGATGCGAAAGCAACCAAGAAGGGTCTCTTTGAACTCGCCGACGGCGGCACGATCTTCCTCGACGAAGTCGGCGACATGCCCGCCACTCTCCAGGCGAAACTGCTTCGCTTCCTTGAGGAACGCCTCTTCCGGCGCGTCGGCGGCACGCAGGAGATCGCCGTCGACGTTCGCGTCATCGCCGCGACCAACCGCGACGTGGATCGCGCCGTGGTCGAAGGGAAGTTCCGCCAAGACCTGTTGTTCCGCTTGAACGTCATCCCCGTCTACCTTCCGCCGCTTCGAGAACGCGGCGACGACGTTAAGCTCCTTGCCCAACATTTCGTCACCAAGTTGGCGGAGGAGTTTCGCAAGAAGATCGTCGGCATTGACGACGACGCCTACGAGAAGCTCGGTTCCTACAATTGGCCCGGGAACGTTCGCGAGCTGCGCAACGTCATCGAACGCGCCGTGCTGCTGGGCAAGGGAGAAACGATCTCGGCTGAGGACATCGTCCTCGGTCGCGTCACCACCGGTCCGCTCGACGCCGCCGCGTTTCCGCTCCCCGCCAACGGGATCGATCTGCAAGAACTGGAAAACTCGCTCGTGCGGCAGGCGCTTGCCCGCTCAGCGAACAACCAAACCCAGGCGGCGAAGTTGCTCGGCATGAGTCGCGACGCCTACCGCTACCGACTGGAGAAGCTGGGGTTGAAATAACGGATCGCCGAACGCGCTCCGCAGTCGATCCACCTCCTTCCTGCCCCCTTAACTAGAGGGGGTCGCTTCCTTCCTCCCTTACTACGGGGGGACCGAGGGGGGTTCTTCGGCGCCCGCGAATGCGAGCGTACCGGTCCGATCCTCCGACCCGGTTTTGCCCCTCCACGGAACACCGTTTGCTATGAGTTCTCCCAGAGGAGACCGCTCATGGAACGCAAACGGGTCACCATCGACGGCAACGAGGCCGCTGCTTCCGTTGCCCACCGCGTCAGCGAGGTCGTCGCGATCTATCCGATCACGCCGAGTTCGCCGATGGGGGAATGGGCGGATCAGTGGTCGGCGGAGCGGGTTCCGAACATCTGGGGCACCGTTCCCTCCGTCACCGAAATGCAAAGCGAAGCCGGAGCGGCGGGCGCCATCCACGGCGCGCTGCAGACCGGCGCCTTGGCGACCACCTTCACCGCGTCGCAGGGTCTCCTGCTGATGATCCCCAACATGTTCAAGATCGCCGGCGAACTCACGCCGACGGTCTTCCACGTTTCCGCGCGGACCCTCGCCACGCACGCTCTCTCCATCTTCGGCGATCACAGCGACGTGATGGCCGCTCGGAGCACGGGGTTCGCCATGCTCGCCTCCGGCAGCGTCCAGGAAGTGATGGACTTCGCTGCGATCGCCCACGCGGCGACGCTCGAGTCCCGCGTGCCGTTCATGCACTTCTTCGACGGGTTCCGCACGTCGCACGAGGTGTCGAAAATCGAACAACTGAGCGACGATGACTTGCGAACGATGATCGACGACGGGCTGGTCGTGGAACATCGCGCTCGCGCGCTCAACCCGCGGCGTCCCGTGTTACGCGGATCGGCGCAGAATCCCGACGTGTTCTTCCAGGCCCGCGAGGCGATCAATTCGTTCTATCTCCGTTGTCCGCACATCGTGCAGCGGACGATGGATCGCTTCGCGAAGCTCACCGGGCGTGCGTATCGTTTGTTCGACTACGTGGGAAGCGAGGACGCGGAGCGCGTGATCGTGATCATGGGTTCCGGCGCGGAGACCGCGGATGAAACCGTCGAGCATCTCCGTCGGCGGGGGGAGAAAGTCGGCGTCCTGAAAGTGCGCTTGTACCGCCCGTTCGATGCGAGCGCGTTCGTGGATGCGCTCCCACGCTCGGTTCGCTCGATTGCCGTTCTGGATCGAACCAAGGAACCGGGCGCGATGGGTGAGCCGCTTTATCAAGACGTTCTGACGGCGCTCGTGGAGAATCGCGAATCCGACGGCGGTCGATTCGCTGCGATGCCGCGTATGATCGGCGGGCGGTACGGATTGTCATCCAAGGAATTCACGCCCGCGATGGTCAAGGCCGTGTTCGATGAGCTGGCGAAGGCGAAACCGAAGAATCACTTCACCGTGGGCATCGAAGACGACGTGACGCACACGTCACTGGCGTACGACGCCGATTTCAGCACGGAAGGCGACGACGTCTTCCGCGCTGTGTTCTTCGGATTGGGTTCCGATGGAACCGTCGGCGCGAACAAGAACACGGTGAAGATCATCGGTGAGGAAACGAACGACTTCGCACAGGGATATTTCGTCTACGACTCGAAGAAAGCGGGGTCCGTCACCGTCTCCCATTTGCGGTTCGGCAAGCGACCGATTCGTTCGAGCTACTTGGTTTCACGAGCACAGTTCGTCGCCTGTCACCAGCCTGGGTTTCTCGATCGATATGAAATGCTTCGCCTCGCCATGCCCGGCGGGGTATTTCTGCTGAACACACCCGCGCGGCCGGACGAAGTCTGGTCGACCTTCCCACGCGAGGTGCAGCGCGAGGTCGTCGAGAAGCGCCTTCGTGTGTTCGCCATCGACGCCTACCGCGTCGCACAAGAATGCGGCATGGGCGGGCGGATCAACACCATCATGCAGACGTGCTTCTTCGCCATTTCCGGCGTACTGCCGCGAGAGGAAGCGATCGACAAGATCAAGGGTGCCATCAAGAAGTCCTACGGCGCCAAGGGCGCCGGCATGGTGGAAAAGAACTTCGCCGCCGTGGATCGGACGCTTGCGAACCTGGTCGAAATCAACATTCCGGCGCGTGTCGACGCGGAACGGAGTCGACCGGCCGCGGTCGCACCGGAAGCGCCGGAATTCGTCCTTCGCTTCACGTCGCGGATCATCGGCGGAGACGGAGACGCCTTGCCGGTCAGCGCCATGCCCATCGACGGCACCTTCCCGACCGACACCGCCCGATGGGAAAAGCGGAACATCGCCCTGGAAATCCCGGTGTGGGATGCGGAGGTGTGCATTCAATGCAACAAATGTGCATTGGTCTGCCCTCACGCCGCGATCCGCCCCAAGGTGTATGGGGAAAGCGATCTCCTTACGCCGCCGTCCACCTTCAAGTTTGTCGACGCACGCGGAGCGGAGTTCAAGGGCTTGAAGTATTCCCTGCAAGTCGCGCCCGAAGATTGCACCGGTTGCGGACTCTGCGTCGAGATCTGCCCCGCGAAGAACAAGCGCCAAGCGGGCTTGAAGGCGATCAACATGTCCCCGCAGGCGCCTCTGCGACTGACAGAGCGAGAGAACTATTCCTACTTCCTCGACCTTCCGGAATTCGATCGCACACAACTGAAGCAGTCCAGTGTCAAGGGATCGCAGTTCATGCTGCCGCTGTTCGAATATTCCGGCGCGTGTGCCGGGTGCGGTGAGACGCCGTATCTCAAGCTGCTGAGTCAACTGTTTGGAGATCGGGCGGTCATCGCCAATGCCACAGGCTGCTCGTCCATCTACGGGGGAAATCTTCCGACGACGCCCTGGGCGAAGAACAAGGATGGGCTCGGTCCCGCCTGGTGCAATTCCCTCTTCGAGGACGCGGCGGAATTCGGCCTGGGATTCCGCCTTTCGATCGACAAGCGATGCGAGTTTGCCCGCGAACTCCTCAAACGCGTGGAATCGAAGATCGGTCCTCGGTTGGTCGAGGGGCTGCTTCAGGAAGATCAGATCGATGAGGCCGGCATTGCTCGGCAGCGGGCACGAGTCGCCCAGTTGATGGATTCTCTTCGCAATGCAGACCATACCGACGCGCGGAACCTTCGCAGCGTCGCCGACTCGCTCGTCAAACAGAGTGTATGGATCGTCGGCGGCGACGGCTGGGCGTATGACATCGGGTTTGGCGGTCTGGATCATGTGCTGGCGTCGGGTCGCAATGTGAACGTCCTCGTGCTCGATACCGAGGTCTACTCCAACACCGGCGGGCAAATGTCCAAAGCGACTCCCTGCGGCGCCGTCGCAAAGTTCGCCGCCGCCGGGAAACCGTCGAACAAGAAAGACCTCGGCGTCATGGCCATGGGATATGGAAATGTATACGTCGCCGCGATCGCCATGGGCGCCAACGACAATCAAACGGTGCAGACCTTCGTCGAGGCGGAGAGTTACGACGGACCTTCCCTCATTATCGCCTATTCCCATTGCATCGCCCACGGAATCAACATGCGGGCGGGGTTGAACCAGCAGAAGGCGGCGGTGGAGTGCGGACATTGGCCGCTGTACCGATTCGACCCGAGGCGCGCGGAGCAGGGGCTCAATCCTATGCAGCTCGACTCGCACGCCCCGAAGATTCCCTTGAAAGCGTATATCGAGCAGGAGAATCGATACGGAATGCTGTTCAAGGCCGACCCGCTGCGAGCGAAGATGCTCTTGGAACGGGCACAGAAGGGCGCCGTCGAACGCTACCAAGACTACGCCCGACGCGCAGCGGAACGCGGAAACGGCGCAGGCACGGAGCACTCGTAGACGACGCGAAGACCTCGTGTGGGAAGGGCGTGCAACGAATGCGTGACACCGGCCTGTGACCGGTGTTCGATCCGATGGAGGTGGTGGTCCCTATGATCGAACTAGCAACCAACTACCTAGGTCTTCGACTGAAAAACCCGTTGGTCGTCGGCGCGAGCCCGCTCACTCTGGATGTGGGCAAAGTGCGACAACTGGAAGACGCCGGCGCGGCCGCGGTCGTTCTCCCTTCGCTTTTTCAGGAGGAGATCGAACACGATGTCGCCGCGCATCACCATTTTGCGGAATTGGGTACGCATAGCTACGCGGAGGCGCTTTCCTACACGCCGCGAGTCGACTATGCCCCGCGACGACTCGAGGAATACGCTGAGCACGTGAGCAATGTGAAAGCCGCCGTCGGCATTCCTGTCATTGCCAGTCTCAATGGCGCGACCCTCGGCGGCTGGACGGATTACGCCCGAATGTTGGAAGAAGCGGGCGCCGACGCCCTGGAACTGAATGTCTATGCCGTGGCGTCCGACCCGGACACCACCGCGATGGACATTGAAAATGGCTACATCGACATTCTCAACGCCGTCAAGGGAACCGTGAGTCTTCCGGTTGCCTTGAAACTGGGCCCGTATTTCAGTGCGTTCGCACACTTTGCCAAACGCCTGGATGAACAGGGCGTTGACGGTCTGGTCTTGTTCAATCGGTTCTATCAGCCGGACATTGACCTCGAAGCGCTTGAAGTCGTCCCGGACTTGTCGTTCAGCGCGGCCCACGAAATGCGACTACCGCTTCGGTGGATCGCCATCCTCGATGCCCAGTTGGAAGCGAGCCTGGCGGCGACGACCGGGGTGTACAATGCCCATGACGTGTTGAAGTTGCTCATGGTCGGGGCGGATGCCGTGATGTTGGTGGCGGCGGTGTTCCGCCACGGTCCACGCCGGATCACGGAGATTCTACAGGGTTTGGAGGATTGGATGCAGCTCCACGAGTATGAGAGCGTGCATCAAATGCAGGGGAGTCTGAATCAGCGGGCGTGCTCGCATCCGGCTGCGTTCGAGCGTGCGAACTATTTGCGAGCACTGCAGAGCTTTGCGTGAGCGCGAATGCAGAGTGCCACTGGTCTGGCAGTCGTGCCATCAGTGAAACGCGGACCGATCGGAGGAAACCATCATGTCAGGCAGCAAGTCTTTTGAAACTTCTGAGATCCACCGGCTGGTCGAGAGGCAAATGCGCAACTGGGAATTGGACCGCGCCGTGCGCCGTGCAAGACCGGAGGCGCAACGAGCGGAAATCGAACCCTTCGTCGCCATTTCTCGGCAGGTCGGCGCCGGCGGCCGCGAAGTCGCCATGCTTCTCGGTGAACGCCTGGGTTGGGCGGTGTTCGACAAGGAAATTCTGCACGCGATGGCGGGCGACGACGCGACGAGGGAGCGAGTCTACGCCTCGATGGACGAGCGCGACCTGGGCTGGTTCGCGGAGATGATGCGATCGCTCCTGGATCGCAGCTTCGTCCGCAACGACTACTTCCATCGCCTGACCAAGACGGTCTTTTCCATCGCGCGGAACGGACGCGCGGTCTTCTTGGGGCGGGGGATCGGATGGTTGCTGCCGCGAACCGCGGGCCTGCGCGTGCGAATTGTCGCGCCCCTCGAAATTCGGCTGCGGTCGTACTGCGCCCAGAACAAGATGGCGGCGGACGAAGCCTGTGCGACCATGGAGCGATTGGAGCAGGAGCGAGCTCAGTTCATCAACGCGCACTTCGGCGCCGACGTGGCCGATCCGTCCGAATACGACCTCACCGTCAACCTCGGAAGGTTCAGCACGGTGCAAGCCGTCGACCTGATCGAAACGGCCAACAAATTGCGTCACGCGGACAAGCCAGCCTGATTCGCGTCGTGGCGAATTACGCTCTCTTGTCGAGCAGCGGCGAGCGTTCGGGCAGGCGCTTGTAGAGCACGAACATCGCCGCAACGCCGGCTGCGAACATGGTGAGACTTACGAACTGCGACACGGTCAGACCGGCGACGTCCGCGGGATTGTCGACCCGAATCGTCTCCAGGATCGCGCGGGACAGGGGATGCAGCAGGAAGAGTGCGCCGATCACGACGCCGTGTCGCTTGCGCACATAGAAGAGGGCGGAGAGGATTGCGGAAAGCAGGATCGCATCCAGCGCGGCGTACAACTGCGTCGGATGAATCGGCAGGGACGAAGCGCTCGCCGCGAGATCCTCCAGTTCGGAAACCGTCATGGGTCGCGTGGGGTGTTTGGGCGACGGATATTCTTGCGCACGCCGGAGCGGCCCGAGTTCGGCTTCATGTCGCTTGAACGTGGTCTCGTCGGCCGCGAGCTTGGCTTTCGCCGCTTGGATCGAAGAAGCGTCCGCCGTCGCGCCGGTCTCCGCCCGTTCGGTTGCGTTCTTCAGCGCGGAGTACTCCGCCCGCGGTCGTTCGCGGCGATCCACGGACATGGCGAACAACGTCTCTGGGATCGGGTACGCCAGCAGCCCTTCTTTCTCGACGGTGATCAGTTCCGCGGGCACCGTGACCAGGCGATCCTCCCATTGATGCACGTGTGGGGCGCTGCCATACGGGAAGCGCATCGCCCACGCCTGCGCCGCGTGATCCGTCCCCGGCTCCACGCACGGACCCCCGAAGCAACAACCGTTGAACAAGCAGCCGACCCGCCCGAACGCAAGCCCCCACATCGCCCCCGGGGCCATGATGTCGAGGTATAGGCGGATGGAGATCTTCTTGGCTCGCGCGTAGATGATCGCGGCTGCGGTCGCGCCGAGGAACCCGCCGAGGAACTCGAGACCGCCCTTGGTGATGTCGACCACCGCGAAGAGTTTGTTCGGCGCATCCGCGAATTGGGTCTGCCAATAGTGGATCACATAAAACGCGCGAGCGCCGCCCACCCCGAAGATCAAGGAAAGGAAACTCAGGTCGAGGATGATGTCGGGGTCCGCCTTGACCCGAGTGGCCCGGCGCATCGCGAACCACACGGCCGAGAGAAAGCCGACCATCAGGCAGAACCCGTAGGTCTTGACGCTGAATCCACCGGGCAGCGTGATTAATTCCGGGTGCATATTCTTGAAGAAATCCCTAGGAGCCTACCAGCTTCTGGTGTAGCACGGGCTTCCAGTCCGTGTGGCACCGGTTTTCAACCGGTGCGCTTACGACGAGTGCGAATGCTACGACCGGTCCGGGGCGATGTCCACGGCGACGTTGTCGATGAGGCGGGTCGCACCGATGC
>ORJL011347082.1_pt1 | contig 21777 bp, 18 predicted proteins | sample 1779941 | NCBI WGS metagenome assembly ORJL01 (sample SAMEA104232317, study PRJEB22302) | groundwater metagenome | biome: forest; feature: aquifer; material: groundwater | place: USA | collected 2011-08-07 | depth 5.8 m
AGATCACCACCGCCTTACTGGCTGCACGCCAAGCAGATGTGGACCAGCTTACCAAAATAGCGGCGTAGAAATCTTCTCGAAAATGCGTGATTTAGAGACATTGTAATACAGAGGGTTCGAGAAGGGGAGGATGCGGAGAACTCCAAACTTCGCGCTTCCACCCCGGTTCGAAACAGTCTAATAAAAGGGCGTTTTCAGCCATAGGCCAACCTCGGACTCAGCCTCGGTTGATCCTGTTACGGTAACGGCGCGGGCCGGTTATTCTTATCCTGCGATTCAAGAACCAAAACTCGGGAACCTACATGAACAGCCGCAAAGGTCTTCAAGCCACTTCGTCCTCCGACTCCTGCCAACCGCCTGTGACGGTCCGCACTCATTTGTCCTACCTCATCCCGATCTGCCTGGTCGCCACACTGGGCGGCCTGCTGTTCGGCTACGACACAGGCGTCATTTCCGGAGCGATCGAGCCTCTGACCGCCCGGTTCGGCCTCAGCGACTTCATGAAAGGCTGGGCGTCGGGGTGCGTGCTCATCGGTTGCGCGACGGGCGTGCTGCTCGTTGGACCTATCTCGGATCGCTTCGGGCGCAGGCTCGCCATGTTCCTGGCGGCGGCGATGTTTTTGCTTTCCGCCATCGGCACGGCCTTGCCTCAAGACATCGTGACCTTCATTGTCTTCAGATTTCTCGGCGGCATCGGGATCGGCATCGCCTCGATCTCGACGCCGATGTACATCGCCGAGATCACCCCGGCGCACATTCGCGGGAGGATGGTCGCGGTTAACCAGATCGCCATTGTCGGTGGCATCGCGATCACTTCCTTCGTCAACTACTTCATCGCGGGGCGAGGCGATCAGGCATGGCTCATCAGCACGGGTTGGCGCTGGATGTTCGGCACCGGGATCCTGCCGTCGGTGCTGTTTGGCCTGCTCCTGATCCCGATCCCTGAAAGCCCGCGATGGCTGATCGAGATGAAACGTGAGGATCAGGCGAAGGAGATTCTCGGCAAGGTCGGCGGGCCGACGTTTGCCGACATGGAGTTTGGCAGTATCAAAGCCGCGATCTCGCAAGAGAAAGGAACCTGGGGCGAGCTGTTTTCCAGCCGACTGCGGATGCCGCTGATCCTGGGCATTCTGCTGGCCATCCTCCAGCAGGTCACCGGCATCAACGTCTTCATGTACTTCGGGGCGACCATCTTTAAGACCATGAGTGCCTCAACCGGTGTGGATGCCGGGCTGTTGCAGCAACTCATCATCAACGGGGCCGGCGTCCTGTTCACGGTTGTCGCCATTGCCACCGTGGACAAGTGGGGACGGAAACCGCTCATGATCCTGGGGACCGCCGGTATGGGGGTTAGCCTCGTCGCGATGGGCATCATGGCCCAGCGGATGACCGATCCGAGCGCCGCCAGCGGCTGGATGTTGCTGTTCATCGTCCTTTACATCGCCTGTTTTGGGCTGTCGGTCGGTCCGGTGACGTGGGTCATTCTCTCGGAGATCTTTCCAACCGCCGTCCGGGGACGGGCGCTCGGCTTGGCTACGTTCTTCCTGTGGATGGCGGACTACCTGGTGACTCAGACCTTTCCGATCATGGACGCGAAGGATTCGTGGTTTGTAAAGCAGTTTAACCACGCGTTTCCGTTCTACATCTATGCTGCGTTTTGCGTCGTGCTCGTTCTGCTGGTCGTGAAGTGGGTGCCCGAGACCAAAGGACGGAGCCTGGAGGAGATCGAGGCCTCCTGGCGGTCACGCGAGACCGGCTCCCATTGAGCGGACCCAAAGCGCCGCGTCATGCCCGGTTGACAGCGATCGAAATCACTCGCGGCATACGGGGGGTGCTCCCGTTCTTTCCCGTCTGCGAGCGCATGGCGGAACGAACCGCGCGTTGGTCCATCTGTGACCGTCTGACGATTATCGGGTGACCCTTTCACGCTTGCTGCCGCGCGGTAGCCCGGGATTCTCACACCGTTGCCGCCTGGCAGGAATCCCAAAGGGATTCAGTCCTCCAGCCCAGGGTCGCGAGGAACGAGCCACCCTGGGTAAAGGGCCAGACGGGCAAAATACCCCAACGGGGTTTTGTCCTGCCGGTGCGTATCGTCGGCGACCGCCTACCAGTTCTTTCGCAGCCACCTCATGCGCACACGACTTGCTCATCCCATCGCTTTCCGCGTTTTCTCATCGACGGCTTGGACTCGGATTGGAGCAGGAGCGCGGTTACCACGCGCCGCAACCCTCTTATCCAGAGCGGCGCGGTGGGGACACCGCACCCTCCCCGCGACTGGTTCGCGGTCTTCAGTGCGCCCCATGCGAAATGTTCGCGCGTTTCGCGTGGATGCGTTATCAGCGGAGGATGATCTCCGGGCGCCTCCAGGACAGAGTCGCGCTGATTACCGGTGGTAGCGCCGGGATCGGCGCGGCCATGGTGCGGCGCTTTGTGGCCGATGGGGCGCGCGTTTTCGTGGCTGACCGGGATCAACCCCGTGGCGAGGCGCTCTGCGCCGAGCTGGGCCCGTCCACCATGTTCCACCCATTGGATGTGTCGGACGCCGCCTCATTCGCCGCGGCCATCGATTCCTTGATCAAGCGTTGGGGACGACTCGACATCCTCGTCAACAACGCTGGCATTGCCCTTCCTGCCGAGCCGGTGCAGAACACCACGATTGACCAGTTTGATCAACTGGTGGACGTGAATCTGCGCAGCGTCTTTCTTGGTTGCAAGCTGGCCTACCCGCATCTGAGGGCATCTCGCGGCTGCGTGCTGAACCTCTCCAGCATGTCTGGCATCACCGGCCAGGAGCGTCACGCCGTCTATGGCGCGACAAAAGGCGCGATCAACGCCCTCACCAGGTGCACTGCCGTGGACTGGGGACGCGAGGGTATCCGAATCAACGCGCTCTGCCCCGCGGGTGTCTGGACCGACACACTCCGCGCATGGATTGAGGCGCAACCAGACCCGCAAGGGATTGACCAATACCTGAAGGACATCCACGCGCTTGGCTATTGTCCGGAGCCAGGCGAAATCGCCTCGGTCGCGGCGTTTCTTTGCAGTGACGATGCGAAGTTCGTCACCGGTTGCATCATGCCCGTGAGCGGTGGCGGCGAATGCGGCTATAACGTCCATGCCCCGGTTTCGGTCGCCGATCCACACTCCTGAAGCTCCCATGGCCTCCACACCTATCACCAGAGTCGCCACCCGCGACGCCCGATTCCAGCTCGCGGACGGGGAGGGGAGCGATGCCATCCACCGCAACCCAGCCTACTCCTACGCTGTCACCCGATTGCACGACGAATCTGGCCGCGTCGGCTCAGGCCTGGCCTTCACGCTGGGCGCCGGCAACGACTTGGTGTGCCAGGCGGCTGAGTTCTACGCCCGACGCCTGGTCGGCGGGGATATCGAGGAAATCATGGCCGACTTCGGCCGGTTGCAGAGGGAGATGGCCGACGAGCAGCAGTTCCGTTGGCTCGGGCCGCACAAGGGGGTGGTTCACCTGGCGCTCGCTTCTGTGACCAACGCCTGTTGGGATCTGTGGGCCAAGTCTCGCGGCGTGCCCCTCTGGCGCCTGCTTCTCGACCTTTCACCGGAGCAAATAGTGGCGACACTCGATCTCTCCTACCTCGAGGATGAACTCACGAGCGAGGCTGCCCTGGGGATCCTCCAGGAGCACTTGCCGACTCGAACCAGCCGTGAACGTGTGACGACGGCCGGCTACCCGGGGTATGACACTTCGGTCGGCTGGTTCAATTATCCCGACGACCAGGTTCGAGAGAACTGCAAGAAGGCCCTGGCTGCCGGCTTTACCGCCATGAAGCTCAAGGTCGGCTCCACCGATCCCCAGCGGGATGTCCGCCGAGCGTGTATCGTCAGGCAAGCCGCGGGTGATGCGGTGCGCGTGATGCTGGACGCCAACCAGCAATGGTCCCTGCCGCAGGCGCTCGATGTCTGCCGCGAGCTTCGCTCGATGAATCCCATCTGGATCGAGGAGCCCACACACCCGGACGATGTTCTTGCCCACAAGACCCTCGCTGAGGCCATCGCGCCTATTCGGTTGGCGCTGGGTGAGCACGTTCCGAATCGGGTTGTGTTCAAGAACTACCTCCAGACTCGGTGCGCCGGATTCATCCAGGTGGATGCGGTGCGCGTGGCGGGCATCAGCGAGTTTATCGCTGTCAGCCTGCTCTCACGGAAGTTCGGCGTGCCGGTCGTGCCGCACGTCGGCGATATGGGACAGATCCACCAGCACCTTGTGCTCTTCAACCACGTCGCGATGGGCCACGAAGTCGTCTTCCTGGAATACATCCCCCATTTGCGGGAGCACTTTCTCCACCCGGCGGTGGTGCGTGACGGCGTGTATCAGACGCCGCAGGAACCGGGTGGCAGCTCTGATCTGAAGCCGGCCTGACTATCACCTGGTGTTGCTGAGCGTCTTGATTTCGTTCTCCGAAAAGGCTCGGAGGGACAGTGTAAATGCCGAGAAGTCCGCGGCCAGGAACTCGTTGCCGGAATAGTTGGGGTTGCCGCCCAAGGCGCAGGTGCGCGCCGCGGGGCTGACAAAGCGCGGCACCGTCGCGCTTTCTCGCCGCTGACCGTCCACGAACAGGGTGAGCGTGGAACCCGACTTCACCGCCGCGACATGATGCCAGACGCCGGCCTCCATCGGCACACCCTTTGTGCCGTAGGCTTGTTGGGCCTCGACACGGGCGAAGAGCTTTCCTCCATCTAGGGTCAAGCGAAGCGGGTCATCCATCGACGTCGCCCAGGCGCTGAAGACCTGGGCAATCCGCCCTTGGGGCATCGAACCGATGCGAAACCAGAGCGAGACCGAGAAGTCCTCTTCGATCTCTTCGGGCAGCGCGTAGATCAACATCTGGTCCAGGCCGTTCAATCGAACCGCGCCCTTGGGAGAGTCGTCCGGGCCGTTCGCCGCGGCGCAGGCTGTGGCCCGTTTCAGTATTCCAAAGTCCGGCTTGGCTTCCCCGTGAAGCGGCGCGTTTACAACGAGACCCTCCGGGCCAACCGCGACCTCGGCTTCTTCAGCTTTCTGGGGTTGCGCGGGATCGAACATGAAGCGGGCGGAAGGTTCCACGCTGCGGGTCTGGCCATGCGGCCCGCGCGCGATCACGCGCCAGTAGTACCAGTGTCCCGGTTCCAGGCGAGCCTTCATTCCTTCGTCGAGGTCCAGTCGTGATCGTTTCACGTTTCTCTGTTCGAAGATCGGCTGGGCTGAATCCGGCGAGGCGCTGATTATCAGCGAGTAATCGGCCAGGGCGGCGTTAGTCCGAGTGGTCCAGCGGAACGCCGTCTTGCCCGCGCCGATCACCGCGCCGTCTGCTGGAACGCGGGTGACCGGGGGCGGGGGCGGGGGATTTGCCGCCGACAGCCAGGAGCGATAGCGGGTGCCGGTGGCGCCGGCGCTGGCAAAGTCGCGGAGGCGCAGAGTGCGTGTCCCAGGCAATTCGACCAGCAGCCAGGGGTTGGCCACGTCATGGGCCCCGCCAGGCGGCAACGGCACCACGCGCGCTTCGCGTAACCGCGTCAGATCGACCAAAGGCAGTTCGGGCTCGTCGAAGTCGTTGTCCCGCTGGTCATAGGCCAGGAGAATTGGCCCGCGGTAGAGGGACACTTTGCCTGCGGCCTCCCGGTCGCCGGGGACAAATCGGACGGCCATATCGAGTTCGAGATCCAATGTGTCGCCGCTCTTCCAGAGCCGCTCGCAGTCGAAGTAGCGCCCGGCGGTGACTCCGGGCAGTCCCGCGCCGTTGAGCTTCACGGTGGTGTTGGCGGACCAGGCGGGAATCCGGATGCGAATCGCGAAGCGTCGCGGGTTGGCGCCGAGTCCGACCGCCCACTTCACCCGGCCGGAGAGCGGGAAGTCGCTCTCACACCGCAGGCGGACCGGGGTTCCGTCCGCAAGGTTGAGCGCAGATTCACCCGGGCCGTGCCAGTTCACCACCAGCCCGTCCGCATCCGCCATCGCCGCCCATTCGCTGAGTATTCCCAGCGCGCGCGGCCCGTTGACGGAGCAGCAGTTCAACTCGGGCGTTCCGGCGCGAGACTGGAACACGATCGTGTGCGCCGAGGCTTCCCGGACCCCGTCCATCGGGGTGTTGTAGGTCCACCAACGACCGGACGGATGTTGCGCCGCCAACGCGCCGTTGAGCGTGGAGAGTTCCAACTCATCCGCCACTCGAGGGTCTCCGGTCAAACGAAGCATATCGACGGAAATCGCCATCCAGGCGATCGTGCAACAGGTCTCGATGGCGGAGGGCGAGTACGCGTCGCCTGTGGCCTGTTCGCCACTGCTGAAGCCGCCGGTGTTATGTCGATCCCACCTGGCAATGCTACGCCAGTGGTGAACGAACGCGTCCCGGTACTTTGTTTCGCCAGTAATTCGCCACAGCTCCACCAGCCCCTGGAGATCGTGCAGGCTTTCCCAACGCGGGCTTGGCGTGGCGAAGAAGTCCACCCCCGCCATGCCTGTTCGCAGGTAATCGCCCGCGCGTTCCCAGTCCTTCTCGATTTCGCGCATCATCCGCAGATACCGCGGTTCGGAGGTGTGCCGGTAGAGCATCCCGAGCCCGTGGATGATCGCCATGTTCATCTCGTGGGAGTCGGCATCGAACACGCGCCTCGGCTGATCGAGGTAGGTGTGGCAAACAAGGTCCGCCGCGCGCTGGCACCCGGCCAGGGCCGCGGGGTCGCCCGTCTGTTCATACCAGAGCAGCAACCCTTCCATGACATGGTAGTGGCCCCACAGGTCCCAGTTTCCGAGCAACCGCTGAGCCCGCGGGAACGGACCGATGTAACCGTCTTTGTCCTGGGCGGCGAGGAGTTCGGCGACGAACCCGGTCATCTGCGCGCGCAGCGGCGGGCTGTCGGTCATTCGAAGGGCCTGCACAGCGGAAATCAGGTACTTGCCGGCGAACTCGCCCGCCCAAGGCACGAGTTGCGGCTCCGGTTTTCGATCGCGCACGCGGAACATCTCGAGCATCCCCGGATTCGCCGCCGGCGCGCATAGGAGCCAGTAGTTGAGGTTGGCATCCACGCGCTGTCCAACGACACCACCGAAGGCCCAGCGCGCGCCGGGTAGTGAATCGAGGACCATCGGGCCGCGATCAGGGACGGGGTTGGTGGCTGCGGGGGCGCTGTGGCAGCCGAGCGCGCATGCGCTCAACACGCAAGACATGGTCAGTATCCGGAACAACGAGATAGAGGCCGAATGCATGCGCGCATCATCGGGCAGACTGATGCGGAAAGGCAACGCCTTTCACGGCATCAAAGAACATGCTTGCCTGCGGCCCGCACGGGCGTAGCGTGGCGGAAAATGAGCACGATGGGAAAGCACCTCTCCGTCACCGCTGGAGCGTCGAAAGGCCACTGCCTAACCTGTCAGGTTGCGTCTGTCAGGGCGCCTATCAGTGAGCGAACTGGGGCATCGATTGCCCGACGCGGGTTCCCATCGCAATAGAGGAGGCTGACGTATGCTCATCTTCACCGCCATCGCCATCGCGGCTTTCATCCTGGTCGCCGGTTCGTTCCTGTTCGGGCATGACCATGATGCGGGCGGCGGCCACGGGGACGTGGGGCATGACGCGGACGCCGGGTCGGACGAGCCGACCATCAGCATTTTCTCGACGAAAGTCCTGGCCACGCTTCTGATGGGGTTCGGCGCGGCGGGCGCCATCTCGAAGCACTATGGCCTGGACTACTTACTGGCCTCTATGATTGGTCTGCTCACCGGCGTGGCGCTGGGCGGAGTGATGTACGGAGTGCTGCGAGTTTTCTACCAGCAGCAGGCTTCCTCCCTATTCCCGACGAGTTCCGCGCTGGGGGGCAGCGCAACCGTGACCGTGTCAATCGCCGAGAACAGTACGGGGGAGGTGGGGTTAGACGTTCAAGGCCAGTATGTGACCTACCTGGCCCGATCGAGGGATGGCAGTCCGATTCCTAAAGGGCAGGCCGTGCGCGTGGTCAAGACGGTCGGAAGTCAACTGGTGGTGGAAAAGCAAACCTAAATCGCAACCAAACAACGGCAAGGAAATGGCCTTACCATGAATACACTCGTTCTACTGGCGGCGCTGGGAGACTCACTTGGGGCATTGATGATTCCGGCGCTGATCATACTGATGGCGGTGGCGTTCGTCATTGTCCTCAAGGTGATGGCGAGCCGATACAAAAAGATCCCGCCCAACCGAATCGGGATTTTCTTCGGCCGGAAATACAAGTGGACCGATCCTACGGACGGAAAGGTGAAGGTCCGGGGCTTCCGGATCGTGGCCGGCGGCGGCTCGCTCCTCTGGCCTTTCTTTGAGGATTACCAGGAACTATCCACAGCCGCCTTCCAGACCTCAATTGGGGAGAAGAATATCCCAAACAAGGACAACGTGAAGATCAGCGTGGACGGAATCGCGACCTGCAAGATTTCCTCCGCGCCCGAGGACCTGCACAACGCCGCGATGGCGTTCCTGGGCAAGACCGACGAGCACATCAACACCTTCGTCAACAATATCCTGATCGGGCATCTACGTTCCATCATCGGCAAGCTGGACATCGACGAGATCCTCCGCCAACGGGACACCTTTAACCGGCGGGTCATCGAGGAATCCACCGAGGAACTCAAGCGCCTGGGCATCCAGATCATCACTCTCGTGATCACGGATGTGAGTGACGAGGCGGGGTACATCAACTATCTCGGCCTCAAGACCGTCGCGCAGGCCAAGCGCGACGCCGGCATTCAAGTGGCCGAGGCCGAGCGGGATCGCGAGATCAAGACCGCGGAGGCCAAGCGGGATCAGGACATCAAGGTCGCTCAGGCCAGCGCCGAAACGAGGAAACGGAAGAGCGACGCCGAGAGGGAGGCTGCCGTAGTCGAGGCCTCCAACGCCGTGGCGACCGCCGAGGCCGACCGGGATCGAGACGTCAAACGGGCCCAATTCAAGGTCGTTGCCGACACCGAAAAGGCCAAGGCAGACCAGGCGGGGAACATCCAGACCGCCGACCAGGAGAAGGTTTTGAAGGTCAAGCTGGCCGAACGCGATGCGGCGGAAAAGGAAGCGCAGATCATGGTGCAGCAGAAGGAAGCCGCTCGTAAACAGCAGGAACTCAACGCCACCGTCGTCATGGTGGCGGAGGCTGAGCGAAAGCGGTCCGTCATCGAGGCGGAAGCGGCCAAATCCGTCGCTGTGCTTCAAGCCGAGGCGCAAAGCGAAGCCGCTGTGCGCCGGGCCGAAGGCGAGAAGCAAGCCAACACCCTGCTAGGCGAAGGCGAAGGCGCCAAAACCAGGGCGACCCTGACCGCCAAGGCCGAAGGCGAAGCCGCGATCAAGAAGCAGGCGCTCCTGGCCGAGGCCGAGGGTTTGGCCGCGATGAAGGGCAAGGTCCTGCTCGCCGAAGCGGAGGGCACCGCGCGTCTGGCCGAGGCGCTGGCCAAAATGACCGACGCCGCGAAGATGATCATGATCCTCGACCGTCTGCCCAAGCTGATCGAACTGACGGGCGAGGCGGGCGAGAAGATTGCGCGGGCGACGTTTTCTGGCATTGCGGCGCCGCTGGGCAACATCGATTCGATCCACATCGTCGATATGGGTGGCAACGGCAAAGGCCTGGAGCAAATGGCCAGCTTGGTGCCAAACACCGTGTTCAAGACCCTCGCCACGTTCAAGGCCAGCGGCATCGATTTGTCCGAACTGGCCAAGAAGGCCGGCATCGACATCAGTGCCCTAACCAAAATGGTGGGCCCGACGCCGGGCGGCGGTCACCCGACGGATTTGCCCTCCGTGCCGTCATCCGAGCGGAGCAAAGAATAATTTAACCCTCACGAAACGGGGGCGGACGGACTTTTTCCCGTCCCCGCTTCAGTCCCCTCATCTTTACGCCTGAAAACCAGTACTCGACAAAAGCGCCGGCTTCGCAGAGGCTCGGTGGATATTGGACGCCAACCGAATGCTCTCTGACGATGGATTGCCCCTGCCCGATGTGCCCCCCCACCAGCGTCCGTCAGTCGATCCATGTTACGTAAGTGTTATTTGGAAGACTCGCAAGCGCGCCGAGACGAACTCCAAAAAGGGACGATACTTTGTCTGTTTTTTTTCAGGCGTAAAAACGAGGCAGTCTCGGCGCTCGCGGTAAGCAGCAGACCATGACAGACCAAGCCCCCACTCCAAAGCGGTTCTATGCGGCGGCGCCGGACCCCAAGCCGGCGGCCGTCGTCATTCATTGCAGCGACCCGCGCTTCCAGGCGGCTTTCGAGCAGTTTCTCGCCACCGAGCTGCACCTCGCCAAGAGCGAGTATATTCCCATCGTCGTCGGCGGAGGCGCGGGCGTTTTGGCTCACCCCGAACACCTGCCGAAGGAGTTCAAGTTCCTCAAGGAGAGACTGGAGCATTACCGCAAAGTCTTCCCGACCGCACGCCGCATTGTCCTCATCAATCACGAGGGGTGCCGCTACTACGAATCGCTCAAGACCAAGACGCTCGCCTTTCTCGGCCCGCGCATGGCCCTCTCGCCGGAACACGCGTGCGAGGACTTGTCCTTGGTCGTCAAGGTCTTCCAGCATCTGCTCGACCACCTGGGATACACCCTCGAACCTTACTACGCGCGATTCGCGGATGCCGAACGCACTAAGGTGGTGTTCGACAAAGCTGGCGGCTGAGTTCCTCCGCTCGACGCCATACCGTGCCGAAAGCCCAAACAGTCAAAGGGCAGATTCGAGAGGCGTTTTCCGCCGCTCGGTATCCAGGCGACGGTTGTTTACGCGGCAGCGACGAGGGCGACGAGCCGTTTGCGGTCGAGCGTGAGTTTCGCGGGAAGCGCGATTGGCGGTCTTTGGCTCCAGAGCTTATCGATGGCGCGCCAGACGGCCTGGCGTCGGCGCTGAGCTTCTTTTCGGATGAGGCTTTTCGGTTCTACTTGCCTGCGTACCTCATTGCCGACATCGACGATCAGCTTGAGCGTAGCGACCCCGTTTTCCATCTCACACACGGCCTTGAGAGGGGCTCGGCCAACACGCGGATCAACCCGCGACGATATGGTGACATGACATGGCGTGACTACGCCGGCGAGCGATTTTCGGGCTTCACGCGCGAGCAAGCAGCGGCCATTGTTGCCTACCTGACGCTGAAACGAGATTCGGACACGGCACTCGATTCGGATCGCCAAAGGATTGATGACGCGCTACAGAATTACTGGAACGAGCGTGCGGCTTAACGAACAGATCGGCACAGCGGACACGCCGGTTACGGCTCCCTTCCGTGTCGGGCGTCCCGGGCGGCGCGCCCCTGAACTCTTTCGTTGGCATCAACCATGAAGAACACTTACGACGACATCTACGGGGCCCTGAATTCGATCTATGCCAAGCACCGCCGCCGGCATAAAGAGAACCCGGATTCAAAGCAGATGTGCTGCATGTGGTCCACGGACGATCCTCCAGATATCATTGAGGGGACGGACCCGCTTTGTGATATCGAGGACGCCTTCGACATCCGCATCGACGACGACGAGGCTCTGGAGCTTTATGACATGAATTTGGATGAAGCAGCACGGAAGATCCTTGAGATGAGGCGGAAGAAACGATGACAAATCTCCCGCAAACGGGTATGAGAACATCCCAAGAACCATGAAATCAGGAACACGTTGGGTCATTATTGACACCGAGACGGACGGCCTTTGCCAGCCGATCCACGTCGTCGAGTTGTCCGGGCAGTTGATGGAGGGGTGGCAGCCTGTCGGGGAGCCGTTTCGGATGCTCCTGAATCACGACGTTTACATCCCCGCCGAGGCCGTCGCGATTCACGGTTACACGCGGGAGTATCTGAGGAAGCACGGCGAGGAACCCTTCCGTGTTCACACGGCTTTTCGCGAGTTTGCCCGCGATTACCCGCTGGTGGCCCACAACCTGAGCTACGACTGGAATCGTTGCCTCGAGCCCGAGTGGGCCCGGCTTGGGGTTCCTCCGATCGGGCGGCGCGGTTTTTGCGCGATGATGCTCGCGCGCCGCCTGTTATACGAGATCACCAGTTGCCGTCTGGATGCGCTCAAGGCGCGGTTCAGACTCACGCAAACCCAAAGCCATCGTGCGACAAACGACGTCCTCACCGTGGTGGAGTTGTTCCTGAAGGTTTACCGGCCGCGGCTGGAGGCGGCGGGGGTAGATACCTTCGCTTCCGTATCAGCGTTTGCCAAGCGCACGCCAGTGGCCACCTGCTTGGACCTGGTCCGTGGCGGTCCTAAAGCCGAGGGCAAGCCTCTTGGAGGGAAACGAACCACAGAGGTACAGAGGCACGGAGAAAGAGCCTAACGAACCTCACCTTTCTCTCGTGGCATGGCTGTCCGACCAGGATTTGAACCTGGACTAAAGGCTCCAAAGACCTCTGTGCTACCATTACACCATCGGACATGCCGAGATACAACGCACGTTAGCCGTTGACCCGCTCCGTGCAAAGGGAAAAAAGAGAGGCGAAGCAAATGGGCGGGCCGGATCGACCCCATCCCGGGGGGTGGGAGACAGGCCTGGGTAGGAGCAAAACGAGCCAGCGGCTCGCATGCCGGCCGTCAGGAACGGCTGACGCTGCCAGGCGCCATGCGAGTGAGCCGTATCGGCCCCGAAATGCCCCCGCCTCGCGATTCACGCTCGAACTCGAGCGCCCGTTTGTGATATGGGCTGGGCCAGCCTGGTCCTGTCTTTTGCGCCCACGCTTGCCTGACACGATCGGATGTCAGCTCGTTTGCGAGGGTGTTGGCGACGCGAATCGTGATGGTGTGCGCTCCCGGCGCGCACTTTGGCAACACCGCGCGCCAAGGCGCCCACAGAAGATGCGCGGCCTTTTCCCGTCCGACATAGACGGTTGCGGCATACTCGATTGGACCTGTCTCGATTTGCACGAGCGACCCCCTCCACGCATCCGGCACGTTCAGGTCAAACTGATAGTCCACTTCTCCCGAGAAGTCCTCGCCAAGCCAGGTCTTCCAGACGCCAGACTGGGTCAAGGGCACCTTCTCGAAGGTGTGACGCCGGGTTTCGAAATCATGCTCGCCCACAATGGTCTGCTTTCCTGACACCGCCCGGATCTCACTCGGATCAATCGCAATCGACTCCTGGCTGCTCAGCCCCGGGCGGGCAAACCGTGCCCGCGAGCGTGTGAACAAGCAGGCCCTGGTCTCACCAGGATCGAGGCACAGCGACACGCCCCCGCTCTCCACGGTTCCACGGGTAATTGCGCCAGTCATCAGGTCCAACTCAGAGACGTTTGCGCCTGCCGCTGCCAGGGCGCCACGGTATTCGGCCTGTCCTTCGTTGAACACTACGATCATCCGCTGACCCTTGAATTGACGCGCTGCCACGCGGACATCCCGGCACGGTGGAGCGAGAGTGATCAACGGTGTTGCGCGTTGGGCGATCTCGGAAGCTGAGCCGGTTTTGACCCATGCTGGCGGGCTGGCCACCCATTTTCCGATGCAGTTTGGCGCGTTACCGACACAAAGCACCTTCCCGCCCGCCGCCCCGAATTCCTCCAGCCGTTGCCGTGCCCGGGGATCCATCCACTTCACGCTGCCGCAGGCGACCGTGTGATACCGCGTGGCACCTACCACCAGGTGGTTGCCTTCCACCTTTCCGAGAGAAAGCGTGTCGTCGTCAATGAGATCGAACGGACACTGCCTCGCCACCAGCTCGTGGCCGACGGCTTCGTAGGAGTCAACCGCCTCCTTTGCGGCAAGTCCCCATGCCCACATGTCGCGCGCGGGATAGTAAAGGGCGGTGCCAACGAGTGGTTGCCCGACGCTCAGGGCGTAGCCCAGCCGCGCCGTATAGGCGTGGTAGCCGGCCAGGTGGTCCCATAGGGGATTCATCGGGCCAAAGTGCGGACGCTCACCCGTCATGTGATGATCGTGGGTGCTCAACGGATAACAGCCAATCACCATCAGGTTGATGCCGCGGATGTACTGGTAGTCTGTGAGCCATTTCATTTGGCTGGGCGTGACTCCGTTGCCATAGACGCAGAATGACTCCGAAAAGGCAAAACGCGTCCCGTTTTGGTGGGCAACGGACGCAGCCGCAAATGGGAAATTCGACTGGCGCTCCCGCCCAGGGAAAAGTTGGCGCCAGATTAGATCGACACCCGGCACATCCATTGGACGCAATTGGCGCAGCAGGTGTCCAAAGCTGTGCTGGACAGCGCCAAACGTCTCGTCCTCGCCCCCCAAATGTCCGGCGGAGGCCAGCCCGTGCTGACGGCTCCAGTCTTTCAATCGTTCGAAGTAGGCGTTTGCAAACCGCCTTGTGATGACGTCGTACAAAGCCACGCGCACTCGAGCGGCCGCAACGGGAATCCGGGTGTCGGGCTCGACGAAGAACCAGGGCAGATCCGAAAGGAAACTGCGTCCGCATTGCGTCTCGTACATCTGTTCCATGCCCGGGAACCACGGAATGTTCTTGGGTGGCCGGGGCATGCCCGCCGGGGGCTCGTCGGTGAACGTGAACCGTACTGTCTTGCCAAAGTGCTTGCCGAGTACGGCAGCGTATCGATCGTGCGTCAGGTCCAGGAAACGCGCCGTTGCGTTGGGATTGAGCAAGTCCACGCCACCGCCGGCTCCGATCCGGTAGAGGTAGGCGGTCGCATCGGGGGTGGCGGGTGACCAGGTATCCCCCGGTCGAACAGGTCTTGATTCCGTTCCCTCGACAACCAGGCCGAGCGCCTCCTTTGGGACTGTAAACGGCTTATCCGCGGGAACCCGCTCGCGGGTGATCGTGCGCCGTGTAAGCTCGGGATGGCCCTCGACTACTTTGCCCAGCGCTTGGCCGGAAGGCCATCCGCCTTCGTCGTAGAGCCACCATGTCATCCCGAGCCGCGCGGCCTGGTCAACCGCCTCGCGGACTCGTTCGAGGTACTCGGGAGTCAGGTAGTCCGGGTCCAGACCGTTGTTGGTCGAGTCGGAGCGAAACGCGTGTGGCATGGGAAGCATGCAGACGCTTCGCGCATCGTGCGAAGCCATGTCCTCCAACTGCACCCGCAAGCGGACAGGGTCGAGCGTCGCATTCCAAAGCCAGAAATAGCCGGGCCAGAGCACGGCATCGGGCTGCTGGAAATCTCTCGCGTTGAACTCAGAAATCAATCCGACGGAGGACGCAATACGCACCTTGATCGCCTCCGCCGGGCGCCGGGCATCCGAGTATGCGAAACCCAACAGGGGATGTGCGCCGAGTGCCAGGCCTAGCCCACCCATGGTCTTGAGAAACCTACGCCGAGAGCTGTGACTCATATTTCGGATACACGTTCAAGTGCATGCCGCCCGGATGCCGCTCAGTCGCCGGCCGCCGGTCGGCGGTGGGCAGAAAGCGAGGCTCATCGATTTCGATCATCGGCATACCGTTGTTGGTGTGTCGTTGGAAGGCTAGATCCAACCGAAACGCGGCGCACGCCAAAACGCTCGACAGAACCCCTTTGGGCTTTGCCTCGACACCGAGATCCGCTTGCCATACCCTCGTTCCCATGCTGATTCTGTCTGTGTCGTTATGAAGCCAATCAAGAGGTCTCAGATCAAAGCCTCCGTCAAGGCGTTGGTTGACGACCTGTGCGCTGTCAGAGCCGTTGTTCAGGACCGACAGGACGGCCGAGATGCGGGGAAGAGCGTCGTATCGGAGGCGCGGCTCTTTGAAAGCTGGGTCATCGACAGGCTGGCACAGCAGGAATGCCAGTTGTCCGTTATCTGGGAGGACTTGGCCGGCCTGCAGGAGGAGGTCGATGCCCTCAGGAAGAAACTGTGCCATCCCGCCAGGAAGGACGGAGGAGAGTCACGGAGGCGATGAGATGCCGCGAGAGCAGGGGAGGGACTACAAGTGGGCGATCCCAAAGGCTCAGTCGTTGGCCAGATAGTACCGCAGAAAGACATCCCTGAAGTGGAAGCGGGAGACGATGCCGTTCAGTTTGCTTGCATGGTCCCAGAAGGAGGCAGTGCCCGAGAAGACGTGACGATCATGAACCAGGCCGAGAAAGTCGTCGGCATATGGCTCGGACGCGGACGGCTGCCGCAGGGTCCTGCTGGCGCACCTAGCGCTTTCCAGCTTCTGTAATGAGCGGCTCGATATCGAAGCCCAGGGGTTTGCCGTCGGTGATCTTCTGCCGGGCTCTCACGATCGCAGCCTCGAGACCGGCCGGCGTCTGATCCTTCCACCAGTTCATCCGTTCGCTGTAGCACCACACGTACTCGTCCGTCGTATAGAGCGCCCAGTACGTATTGTGCTCAAACCACTTGGCCCGTTCTTCCGATGTCATGCGGTAGCTCAGGTACCGTTCGGTGTTGGGCTGTCGCAGGGCGAAGTTCTGGTCCACGTAAAGCGCTTGCCCTGCCTGGACCTGCCGCTCGTACTTCTCCCGCAGGCTGGGTGGCACCAAGCCGCAAGCCCTCTGGCGAATAGCATGGTACGCGCGGAAGTACTGCTCGCGCGAGGTGTAATAGTAAGCGTTCTCATTGCCATCGATGAATCGTGCCTGGGGGCTGGCATCCTCCAGCATTCCAACGAAGAAGTCGGGCATCAGGCCCCAACTCTCCCGCGCCAGCCGCTCCGTTCTCTCGGCCTCGGATAGCCCCACAAAACGATCATAGAAGCTGACGTGGAAGAACGTCAGGATTGTGGCGCCAGGCATCCGTTTCTCGAACGCGCGCATGAGCTGGGCGCCGCGCTGCCGCACTCTGGCTCGGTACTCTGCAAACGTGTGAGTCTTCGCCTTGGGCTGCTTGGCGTAGTCCCACAGGCTGAAGTCATAGGGTTCTGGGTCAAAGCAGATGCCGCGAACATGTCCGGCCTGTGCGATACTCACCAGCAATTTGGCGTTGGCCTCGATGGCGCGCCACTGGGTATCAGAGAACCAGTCGAAGTCCGCGGGCGGCGAGCCCCAAATGAGGACAAAGTTGTCGTGGAAGCGGGTGAAGCGCAGGCCTCGAAGAATCAGCGTGTCCTCCGCGAACTTCGCTGGCTCAAGGGGTTTCGTCAGGAACGCGTTGTGGCCTCCGTTGAGCCTGAAGATGATCCCGTCGAAGGGCCGCTTCTCCATGGCCGCAAGCTCGTCGCGCATCTGGGCGGGCGTGGGTACGTCCCAACCGTATTCAATGAGCTTCTTGCCCGGCGGAGCGAGCGTTGCGGCGTGTGACGGCGCCGACTCGGCGAGGACCCCACACATGAACATGGCGGCGACCAATGCGCGGCGGCTCTGCTCTCGCCGCCTTGCTGCTGGCAAGCAATTGACTTTGCACGTGGTAGGGAGATGGGCGAATAGGTCGGTGATCGGGCTCATTCCCTACCATTGAACGCACAGGTCAAACCGTCAATCTGGATTGCTCTGAGCGGGACCAAGTTCAATTTCGACGGGCGCTGCATGACAGGCCGTTACGACAATTCCTCGAGCCACCTGCACGGCCCCAAAGGCATGGCCATCGGTTCGAAGAGTGGCGACCGCGGCCAGCCTTCCAGCATCTTCAAGGGCGAGAATCTGCAGCGCTCTGACCTGCGGTGGGACCCCAAAGTCCCTTCGGGCGGGGAGAATCCCTATCGAAACGAATGGAACGACCTTCTCGATGCCATTCGCAACGACACGCCCTACAACGAGGACTGAGAAAGGGAACTCCACTCTCGTTCAACCACCTTTGACTGTCGTTCCTTGGGTAGCAAGCGCCTCAATACGGCGCATTGTGACGCCTTCCGGATCAAGATCGCGGGAGATCCGAAGCCAACTCAGCGCTGAATCCGTGTCGTTTCGCTTGAGCTCTGCAAGCGCGAGAAAGGAAGCACTGATCGCCCGGTCAAAGGGATTGGGGGCGTGCTCCATCACCTCCTTCAGCATTGCGCTGCCAAGGTCGACTTCGCCAAGTTCCACGAGAGCGCTACCGCGCGTGCCCTTGACCGTCCATTCGCACGGCTTGGCTTGAAGGAGTTCCGCAGAATACTTGTCCGCCTCGGCCAAGAACGCGGTTGCGCCATACATGAGCACGCCTGTGGCGAATGCATCAAGGAGATAAGTGCGCTGGCCGGCTTGAAGATTAGGCTCGTTCAGACGGTCCTGAAGGCCCGAAAGGAACGTCCTCGAATCCACGTTGCGGGTCAGCCACATCCAGCCGGGGACTGCCAACTCTGGCCGTGGAGCCTGCTTAAACCCAAGACGAGTTAGAATGATCCTAAGTATCCTGAGTCCGTCGCTGGAAACAGGGTGGCCGTCAACCCTCGTGGCGTAAGGCCAGAGGTTCCCGAGCAGCATTAGGCCGTTCACCAGAAGCATTTGTGCTGGAATCGAGTGCAGCCTATCTTGAATCTTCTGTGGCCACTGACCGTCGCCGAAAACGACCGCCCAAGAGAGGCTGAACAAAAGCCCATTGACCAGCGGCCCCGCGAGAAGGGTTAGGCATCGCTTCCACCATGGCCCACCAGTACGGGAGAAGGCCTCCCCCATATGAACTACCCCCCCATACGGGAGTCCCCGGACGATGAGGCGGAAGTGCTCAAAACACTTGTCGAAGATGACCCTGCCCGAGCCGATCTCCACGAGCCGTGGGTTTAGGCGAAGGAGTAGCCCTGCAAAGAAGTGACCAGTCTCGTGGAGGAGATTTGAGATTACGCAACAAGGGAGGAATCCAAGGATACCGGTGAACTGGCCCGACTGCCTCGTTGGCCCGAGAACCTCGATAACCGTCAGGACGGAGCCGAGCACCACCGGTCCCCACCCGAAGAGCCATGACTCCCAATTGCCAGGCGTCCGCTCTGGCTTAACGTTTACGGCCCGAGCAACCCGCTCCTCACTCATGTGCGCCAGCTGACATATGACGGGCTCCATTATCGCAGAACGCAGGTGCGGTTGTCCAGATCGAACCTGGAATCACACTGCGGTTCGCGTCATCCCGGAGAGTAAAAAACATTGCCGAATGGGCGGACATCGCTCACATTGCTTGCGGCTCCGCGGAGAGATGGCAGAGTGGCTTAATGCACACGCCTGGAAAGCGTGAGTGGGCTTAAACCCCACCGGGAGTTCGAATCTCCCTCTCTCCGCCAGCTTCGTCTTGTCGTGTTTCGTTTCAAGATTGCACCGGCGTTGCTTTTTCTGTTGGATCTCCCCCATGAAAGTATGCCAACTGATTGCGCACGGCACTCCAGGACGATTTGAATTGCGTGACCTCCCTGATCCCGAACCTGGGGTGGGAGAGGTCGTTGTTCGAGTTCGCGCTTGCGGCCTGAACCGGCTGGATCTGTGGCTCGAGGAGGGGGCGTTGCCCATGCCTGTCAACCTGCCGCGCACTCCCGGTGGGGAGATGGCTGGCGAGGTCGCGGCCCTGGGCGCGGAGGTTGTGGGTTGGCAGGTGGGCGACCGTGTGGCGGTGCAGTCCAATCTGTTCTGTGGAGAGTGCGAGTTTTGCCTCAAAGGCGAGGAATCGATTTGTCTGAACAGCCAGTTGATGGGGGTGCAGCGGGATGGTGGGTTCGCGGAGAAGGTGGTTGTCCCCGTCCGCGGCCTGGTTCGGTTGCCCGAGGGGGTCAGGTTTGAAACGGCGGCCGCGTTGACCCTGGCGGGGAGCACTGCCATGCATATGCTCACCAACCGGACCCAGGTGCGGGCGGGAGATTGGGTCCTGGTGATCGGGGGCGCCAGTGGCGTGGGATCGGCGGCGGTGCAGATTGCGCGCCAGCTTGGCGCCCACGTGATCACGACCGCCTCCAGTGAGGCTAAGAAGGCGTTCGCATCGGCACTCGGCGCGGAGTTCGTTGTGGACTCGACGCGGGAGAGCTGGCCGACTGAGGTGAGAAAGATTACCGCCAAGCGTGGGGTGGACCTGGTGGTGGAACACGTGGGCGGCAAGGTGCTGGAGCAGGTGTTCACCTGTCTGGGACGCGGGGGTACGGTGGTGACCTGCGGGGCTACCGCCGGGCGCGCGCCAACGCTCAATCTGTGGCCCTTTTTCGTGAAGCAACAGAAGTTGGTGGGCAGCTATGGAAGAAACCGGGTCGATTTGGCTGCCACGTTGGAGTGGGCGGCGGCGGGCAGGCTCAAACCGGTGATCGACCGGATGTTTCCCCTCGATAAAACGGCGGATGCCTTTGCGCTGTTACGAGACCGTTCCGTGCTGGGCAAGGTGTTGGTTACGCCAAACCCGGCGTAGAGGCGGTTTTTCTCGGCGGTTGTGGAACAAAAGGAGCAGGCCTTGCGGCTTGCTCTATGATGAGGGTAGCATCCGGCGTGAGCCGGATCATTCTTAGCTGACGCGGTCGAATGTCCGGCGCGGGGGAGGAAGCTAGAGCCGACTGACGTCGGCTGCTACGAGGTAATTAAAGCGCGCCAACGCTGGGCGCGAAGGCGGACTGCGCTACTTGGTGGAGGCGAGACGCAATGCCAGCCGCGATTTCTTGCGATTGGCAGTGGACCGGTGAATCACACCTTTCTTGACGGCTTTGTCCAAGGCCGAGGCTACGCCCCTGAGGACGGAGGTGGAGTCGTCCTTCTTTCCGGTCGTCACCGTGTCCAAGTATTTCTTTTCCAAGGTCTTGAGCCTGGATTTGACGGCGCGGTTGTTTTCCTGTTTGCGCGCGCTATTGCGGACGCGGCGCTCGGCTGATGCGGTATTGGGCATAGATCTGTATTACAAAAAAGTGGGGGAAACGGTATCCGAACGGGGGGCAATGTCAACGGCTTGTTTCAGCCACGCGCCTTGTCACCGATCTTCGAGGCGTGTGAGAAGCTCTTCTTCGTGGGTCGTCGCAAGGTTTGAATGATGTGTGGGCCCCTTACTCGGTGGGGTGCGGCGACGGGGCAGTGGGCGCCTTGGCGTGGATCTTGAAGGGGCCATCGAGATAATCGACGAGTGAATCGACCTGGGCCTCGCTGAGGGGGCCGCCGAAGGCGATCGACCACGCGGGCATGAGCGTGTTGGTCTTGCCTTGCGAAATCCAGGTTTTCCAATAGTCGCGGTCGGTCGGCTTGTTGAGGGCCCGGAGGTTGGGGACCATGGTGGCGCGGTTCGGGCCCTCGTGGCAGACGCCGCAGGCGTCGGAGTAGAGGGCCGCGCCTTTCTTGCCGAGGGTTGGCGTCAGATGGCAGGAGGCACAGTCGTTCTTGAACACAGCCTGGCGATCCGCCATGGATAGCTGTAGGTTCTTCAGCCTGTCCGCGGACGCCATGCCCGCCCGCGGCACGGCGGGAATGGAGACGCGCACGGTGAGGTAACGATAACCGGCGCTGCTGTCCACCGTGACGGTCTTGCTGAGGGTGCCGGCCTTGCCGCGGAGGTCCACGGTAACCTGGATTGCGCCGTTCGTTCCCGCGGGCAGATGCCAGGGCACTGTGGGGAGTTTGGCGACGGTGCACCCACAGGAAGTGCGCACGTAGTTGATGGTTACCTCGCCGTCCGAGATGTTCGTCAAATTGAAGGTAAACGGGGCGGAAACCTCACCGGTCTTGGCGCTGTATTCCTTGATCACCGAATCCCAGGCGAACACTTTTTCCTGCTGTGCCGGGACCGTTGGGCGCGCCGTGCCGGTTCTGACGGTGGGAGGGATGGGCAGCGGCAAGAATCCAGGAACGGGCAGCGGCGAGGCGCCCTGAGGCGGGGCGAAGACCCGATTGGTCACTGAGACCGAAGCGGAACTCGGGCTGGGCACCGTCTGCGGCGCCAAGACCTGGGATCCAGAGGGGGCACCGAGGGTCGGCAGAGGGGCGGGGATTGGGCGCTCGGACTGGCTAGGCTTGACAGGACGGGCTCTGGGCGGGGGGGCCGGGGGGGGGGGCGGAAGCTCGGGGGCGTCAGCCCCGC
>ORJL010757807.1_pt1 | contig 21759 bp, 17 predicted proteins | sample 1779941 | NCBI WGS metagenome assembly ORJL01 (sample SAMEA104232317, study PRJEB22302) | groundwater metagenome | biome: forest; feature: aquifer; material: groundwater | place: USA | collected 2011-08-07 | depth 5.8 m
CCGGCGTGGTAAGGGAGCGCCTGCACGCCATCCTCGCTCAACCGCGCGGCGACACTCTCGGTCGTCTTCCGGCTCTGGCAATAAACGATTCCACTCTCCTCGGGCCGCGACCTGACGAGCGCCAGCAGTTGGTCGTATGGCTTGGACTTCGGGATCACCCTATAGCTCAGGTTGGGACGGTTAAAACTGGCAACAAAACAGTGCGGCTCGCGCAAGCGGAGCGCGGTGAGGATGTCCGCGCGAACCCGTTCGGTGGCTGTGGCCGTCAGCGCCATCATCGGCACCTTCGAAAACTGATCCCGCAGACTGGCCAATTGACGGTATTCCGGACGAAAATCGTGCCCCCACTCGCTCACGCAGTGAGCCTCGTCGATGGCGAACATGCTCACACGCCACCGCTTCAGATCCTCGATACAGCCGGAGAGCAGCAGCCGTTCCGGGGCCACGTAAAGCAGGCGGTGCTCGCCGTTGTGCAGGCCGCGCAGACGCAAGCGGGATTCATCCTGCGTGAGACTGGAATTGAGGAACGTCGCGGGAATCCCCGCCATCCGCAGGGCGTCCACCTGGTCTTTCATCAAAGCGATGAGCGGTGACACCACGACCGTGAGACCGGGCCGCAACAGCGCGGGTAACTGGAAACAGAGCGACTTGCCGCCGCCCGTGGGCAGAAGGGCGAACACGTCATGGCCGTCGAGCGCGTCCCGGATGATTTCCTCCTGCAGGGGGCGGAACGTGGTATAACCAAAATGCCGTTTCAGCGCCGCCAGGAGGCTGCCAGACTCGGAGGAATGGGTTGATGAGGGCGAGCCTGCCGTGATAGCAGGCGGCTGATGAAGGTTCGTACCCATGGGTGATCGGTCCGTTCTGCCAGCGCCTCACTCGGCGCTGTTCTATCTCCCTTTTACCGAGGTGAGGCGCGCAGTCAAGCACAAGTCCGCCCCGTGGTCTCTCCCAGTTCCAGCCAACCCCCCGCTCGGTAGGCGGTGCCAGCAAACCGGTCCCGCTCCACGAAGGTCTCCACCAGCCAGACCGGATGGCCGTAGCAGGCTTGCCAATCCGCAGGGCCCGGGCTGGAAGCCCAGGCTGTCACATCGCGGACCTTCAGCCCTGGAGACAACTGGCGCCATGCAATTCGGTCTGAAAGGGCGGAAGGGCCGCAACGTGATAGTCCGGGCTGGAGCGCGGCGGAGGCCAGGGGGAACGAGTTCGGAAGGATTATCTCCAGCCCTGTATGGGCGGGAACAAGGTCGAGGCTTGATGCAGGCAGAGCGGCTTTTTCATCATGACGTGCTTCCCCGCCGCCGTGGCATCGAGCGTGATCTGGCAGTGGCAGCCGTTCGGCACGCCAACCACAACCATGTCTAACTCCAGCACCTCAAGCAGTTTCTTGTAGTCGGTGAAGTGATGCGGAATGTCATTATTCACGGCGAACTTCCGAGCGTTGCCCGGCGTGCATGTGGATCAGGACTTTCTCCGCAACCAGCTCATAACCCGGCCTTGTTCCAGGGCATGAATTGGCTCGGGAGATTTATGGTCTGCCATTGCATATGAACCTGCCGCCCGATCAGTAGAACGGTCCGGCATGGGCTGTGACGGGCTGCGCCGACTCCGAACACTTCCTGCCCTCGGCGTCCCATATCGTCAGCCGCAACGTATAGGCCCCCGGTTTGGTCGCCGACAGGGGCAGGGCCATCCGGTGTGGATCCGCCAGGTCCTGCCGCGCCTCGGTATGCACCGCGCCCTCGGCTCCCACCAGCGTGGCCGCGACTGCGTGGCTGCCTTTCACGACGGCCCCGGTCCCGATTACCTCGAAGGCGAAGGCCAGTGTCCTGCGAGGCAGCAGCACGTGGCGCGGCGCGTCCATGCCCGCAATCACCGGCGCGGTGAGCCGCAGGAGCGACACCTCCCCCACGTCGAAGACGAGTCGCGTCCCGTGCGCGTAGTCGTGCTCGGAGAGAAAGAGTTGCACCCGGCTGACCGACGTCCACGGTTCCGCCCCCGCTTCCGCCGCCGCCATCATCCGCTTCACGGAGAAGCGCAGGGGGACCCACACGCGCTGCGCGCCGCCAAGGTCCACCGTCGTCTCATAGAGCGCCTTCTTCTTGCCGTGCGACGAAATGACCAATCCGATCGGCGTATGGTCGTCGGCCACCTCGTCGCGGTTGGAGTCGATCCGGATCCAGAACTCGAGGGTGTCGGATCGGCTCATGTCGAGCTGGCCAGGCTTGAAGTCCCGCCCCACCCGAGGCCAGCCGACGGGGTACCTGCCGCCCTCGCCGCCATCGTTCTTGTGATCGATCCCGACCGTCCATCGCAGTCCAAGCTTGCCCGCATGCCCCACTGCCTGTGAGACCTCCGTCTTCCCCTCCGCGGTTCCGTTCTTCCAGTCGTCGAAACTGCCGCCGAGGTCAAGGGTCTCGCGGCTCCCCGCGCGGTCGGGCGTCTCGAAGGGCGAAGGGCTGTCCGTGGCGGGCTTCGGCCGGGCCGATGTGGCGACCAGGACTGACGGGGCAATCGCCGTTCCCACGGCGGGATATTCGAGCAGCCTCACGGTCTGGGCCGCCAGGCGCCACCGGATGGCGTCAAACTCCTCCGACGGCCACATGCCATCGGCCAGGTACTTCGGTTGGACACGAATCGCGTCCCAGGTCTCCTGGAGGAGCCGCCGCCCCTCACTGACCGCCGCAAGGCAGGCCGGATCCTTCGATGCCTCGCGCTGAACGATCGCCTGTTGGAGGGTATAGAGATAGCGCGCATCGTCATACCCCTCCCGGAAGCATGACCAATAGACCGCCGGGATGACCTCGCCGTCGTCGTCCACCCGCTGCCCGCACCCGGAGTATCGGCCACGGAGGTAGTCGAACGGGTCGGGTTCGGACGGCCAGCTCCAGTGCCAGGGGATCAGAGTGGTATATCCGCTCCGCCAAAAGCCGAAACCGTAGGTCATCCGCCCGCCTTTGCACATCGTGCGGCGGTCCTTGATCTCGCCGGCGTTATGGTTCGGGTAGCACCAGTACTCGTACCGGCTCTGAGAGACGATGCGGTCGTAGGGCATGGAGTAAGGCTGGGAGCACCAAACGTCGAGATACGGGGCGTAGTCGGCGGCATCGGCCCCAATGGGATCCTTGGTCGCGTAGGTGCGTAAGCCCGCGGCCTTCACTGCCGCATAGACCCGGGTGCCGAACTCCTTGCAGGAGGCGTCCACCTCGTCGATCGGGCAACAGATAAACTCGGGCCAGCCTTTCGCCTTGCGCTCTGCCTCGAAGGCCCGGAAGAGTTCGGTGACGCGCTCGTAGAACGCTGGCGGCGGCATCGGCTCAACCCGCCAATGGCTCTCATGCTTCCCGCCGGGGGTGGTGTCACGGTAAATGCGGGCGATGGCGCTGTCGGCGGTAACTGGAGCCGGCCCCTTCAAGCCGGCGGCCAGCATCGGCTTGAGTTCGCCCACGTCCTTCAGGACGATCCTCTTGCCGTCCTCGCAGCCCAAGTAGAGCGTCGGGAGCATGTCCAGGCCGAAGTCAGCCATGGCCTGGTAATCCTTGTCCGCGGCTTGGCGGATGAACGCCTCGTCGCGCCCCTTGTAGAGGGCCTTGTTCCGCGTGTAGAAATAGGCCGAAAAGTGCTTACGCGGATCCTTTTGGAGGGGGAAGGCAAGAACGCGAAGGGCCAGAGGGATCTCGACGGCCTGGCCGAAGCCGTCATCCCACACTGTAACCGTCCCCCGGTATAGGCCGGGCTTCGCATCGTTGGGGACGTGGACCGTCAGCCAGTACCACTGGCACTCCCCCGCGGGCGAGGTGTGAACCGTCACGCGCTCGAGGAGTTCCGGCACGCGGCGATACGTGTTGAGCGTGGTGTACGCCGGGAATCCGACGTTCCAGTAGGTGGCGAGGCGCACGTCGATGCGGCCGGCGGAGATCTCGCCCAGGGAGGACGTGAGTGACGAGGCCCGGACCTTCAGGTTCTGGAGGGGGCGCACGGGATAGAGCGCGAACGTGACGGGCTCGAACTCACCGGGCGTCGCGAACGCGACCAGCGCTTCGAGCCGCTCGTGGGAAAGTGGACGGGTGTTGGGATAGACGCTTTCCGTAAGGGGTCGTTGGAAGAGGAGGTAACCCCGCTCCTTCTCCGGCTCGGCAAGAGCCGGCTCGGGCGCGGTCTCATCGAAGGGGACCTCCTTCGCGCCGTCCGGGACCTTCGGCTGCGGGCGCGGGCGTCGGGCAACGGCGCCGTCGGCCGGCTTGGGGCCGAGGCGGACGGTCGGCGGTTCTAGCGGCGCCGCCGCGCAAACCACCCTACCGTTCCACCCGGTACCAACGCACACCCCGAACAACGCGCCGACTACACATGATACCATAAGTCCGCACCGTCGGGTCAGGGGACCCGGCCTACAGGGCTTTGTAGGCCGCGTGCCCTCACGCGGCGCCGCTTCTGTCGCTGTGTATAGCACGGATATTGCAGCGGGTAAGCACTGTCCCCGGCTCGCCCTTTGCGGCTGCGGGATATTCATGTGGCTTTTCTTTCTCGAGTACATTCTCTGACTATAGACTGCCATGGGCCCGAGACTATTCGTCTGCTATCGGCCGCCGCTGAGGAGCTTCCATTCGTGCATGCTGACCGCATTTCATTTCCGCGACGGCAGCTCCAGCGCCCACGGCGCCACGGCCTGCAGTGCCCGCCGCCGTGGCGGGGTCGGGTAATCCATGCACTCAAGGAGGGCGGTGCCGCGCCCCGCGGGGTTGGGGCTGCGCAGCATGGCGGCAATCTCGCTGCCGTCGAGCCGGTGGCGAAACAGGGCTTGAGTGGCTTCTTCGAACTGCGGCGCGCTGAGTTCGCGCGCTCGAGCTTCGTCCATCGCCAAGTATTCGAGCAGGAACTTCTTCGCATCGGCGCACCGCAATTCACCGAGGGCTGGCAGAATATACATCTTTGCACGGAAGTCGGCCCAGACGAGCGGGTATTGGGCGAGCGCCGGATTGGCCACGCGTTTCAATTCCAGATCCACCCGGCGGAAAACCGCGACCAGCACCGGCACCGACTCACAGGCAGCAAGCTTGCCGAGCGCGCGCGACGCGACTGCCCCGTCGAGGCCGTGGTAACTCCAATCCTTGTGCAGGCTGCGTTCGCGAACCAACCGCTCCAGGGCGGCCACGACGCGCTTGGACTTCACGCCGCGCTCGCCGAGTTGCTGGGCCGCCCACGCGCGCTCCACGATGCGCGCCGTCCGGCGCCACTGGAAGGCGTCATCACCCTCTACTTGGTTTGCGTCTGGAAAATCGGCTTCCGCCAATGCGAGCAGTTGATCCACCGAAGCTGGGTTCACGCGCCGGGCCAGTTCCGCGAGGTACGCCGGCGGACTGAACGCGCCGGTGTTGGCGGGCGGAGACGGCGATGGGAATCTGGCGGGGCCAGCGTGTGGCCGCGGCTTGGGCAGCGGCATGGGCTGATAGGGATCCCGCCTCAGGGCGCGGACCGCGACGCGCGGGTCGTCCACCATGATCATCTGGCCGGGTTGGGCCAGTTGCGCCTGCACGGCGGCGGGGTCCATGTCGCGCCGGGCTTCGGAAAGGCCGGGGCCTTTGTACGCGAGCAACTTCAGCTTGGAATTCGTACGCAGACGGGCCGTGTTGTAGCTGTTGATCGAAACCACGTGATCCCACGCGTCGGCGCCATCGAACTGCCGGGCGATGTCATCCTCCAACCCCGGCTCCTTCACGTCCAGGTGCAACAACATGGCGCGTTGGCGGGCCAGTTCGAGCAGGGCCGCGAAGGTCGGCGCGCCGCCGAAGAGCGCTCGGCCCGACTGCCGCTGCGGGCGCAGCGCCGCCAACTCGTCGCAAGTGAGCTGGCTGACCGCGCCGAAGCCGCAGGTCAGGTGGTCCAGCATGTCGTCGTGGAACAACACCAGCACGCCGTCGCGGGTGCGTCGCAAATCCACTTCGCAGCCATCCGCGCCGTAGTCCATCGCGGCGGCGTAGGCCGCGAGCGAGTTCTCAGGCGCGAACGCCGAGGCGCCGCGATGGACGATGACAATCGTCCCCGCGCGACGCTCCGCGATGCGCAAGTGCCGCGCGCCGCGCTCGGCGTCGGATTCCTGACTTGGCTTGGTGGGGGATTGCGTCTCCCCCGCGAAGCCGGCGGCGTTGCCTACGAGCCAGACAGCGACCACAACCGCGCAAAACAAGAATCGGTTCTTCATGTCGGATGCCTGATGCGAGTCTCAACTTGCCGGCGATTCTTTCAACAGAAAAAGGCCTCTTCTCGAACTGCGAACTGCTGATTTCAACTCGGAGTTATTTGATTCGTTGGCAAGCCATTCAACATCCGGCAAGGCCGAAATCTGCAAGTTCCCAATGATGGATGGGCCAATTCGGAAACGCTGCAATCGTGAGGTTAAACATTCCCCGACGACCTCCATCGCCTTTGAGGATCGAGAGATTCGAGCCAGTCGTAGCGCAACCGCAAAGGCCGCCGGCTTCTCATGAAGAAAACGCCCAAGGACAAAGGTATCGAAGGTCCTGTCGAAGAATTCCTAACCACGCCTTTCAAGGAATCGGTTGCCGCCTAATTCCGCTGCCACTTGCAGCCACGCCATTGCAGCGTCGGGGGACTGGTGGGAATGGTTTACCTGGGCCTTCAGCCCAGGCTGTCACATCGCGGACCTTCGGCCCTGGAGGCCATTGGCAAGGTTGGCCCGGGCCGCGACCTCGCCGACTGAACGTCACATTATGGGCCTTCGGCCCTGGAGATAATTGGCGCCATGCAATTCGGTTTGAAAGGGCCGAAGGCCCGCAACGGGATAGCCTGGGCTGGAGCACGGCGTAGGGTTGGGGAGCGTGGTGGAAAGGAGTGCATCCAGGCCTGCGAGAACTCCCTGGAACCAAGATCCGCGCATGGAACCTCGGTCCCCTTAATCCGTTCGTGGGAGTGGGAGGGAAGAAGTCAGCGCCGACTGACGTGCGGCGGCTACGGCCAAAACGAGCTTGTGCCGCTACGTAGCCGCCACACGTCTATCGGCGCAAACTTCCAGCATCCGCACTGCGCCGCCTGCTTTGACAACGGGCGATCCGTGGGTTACAGGCCCTGTGCCATGCCATCCCAGGTGCGTTATCTCGTGATCTTCGGTTCGTTGCTGGCGCTCACGGCGTCGGCAGCCGAACCGAGCGGCCTTTCCGGGACGGACTCGCTGCGCAACTGGCCGCAGTGGCGCCGGCCGTTGGCTACCGGCATGGCGCCGAACGCGGATCCTCCGGTTCACTGGAGCGAGCCGGGTTCGCTCGCTGTCCGGAAAGGTCCTGACAGTCTCTCGCCATGAAGGGGTCTTACAGACGACTAAGCTGCCTGGAAACAACCGGCCTTTCAACCGTGCGTTCATGCGCGCCCTGGCGCGGAGGCGCGTGAAGGGATCACGAAGGAGTCGGGTCTCTCCCATTCGCATCTGCTCCACGGCAAGCCGTGGAGGCTGTTGCTCGCCCGCCTTGCGACATTCGCACGCGCGACCTCAAAGACCGTGGTTCAAAATCACCTCCCCGACATCGTGCCGTCCGCTCTGTTTCACCGATGGCAGCGCAGGCGGCACCCTTTGATCTTGCTGGAAAGCTGGCGGTGAAAATGGGATCATCCCCACGATGAAGACCATCGGCGGCGAGTCCAGGTTCCTTGCCTTCTTCGACGAGTGCGGCGACCACTCGCTGGAGAAGATTGACAAGGATTTCCCGCTGTTTGTCCTCGCCCTCGTTGTGGTCGAGCGGCCTTCCTATCGCGATCAAGCCCTGGTGGAATTCAACCGCTTCAAGCTGCGGTATTTCAGCCACGAGGGCATCAACCTGCACAGCCGTGACATTCGTCTTGCCGCCGGCCCGTTTTCACTGCTCCTCAACCCGACGACGCGTCCGCAATTCATGTCGGAATTGACCGACATGATGGACCGGCTGCCGTTCACTTTGTTCATCTCGGCCATCCGGAAGCAGGCGTATCTGGAGCAGCGCGGCGGTGACGCGGTGAATCCTTACGACCTTGCGCTGGGCTTTACACTCGAGGGGTTGGTTGATTTCCTGAGCGCCAACGGCGCAACGCAACTGCCCATTGTGGCCGAGGCGCGTGGCAAGCGGGAGGACAACAGCCTGGAGCAGGTGTTCTACCGCATCATGGCCTGCGGCACGGAGACGGTGACGGCCCAGCAATTCAAGCGGCTTGATTGCCCGTTGACGTTCCAGTCGAAGAGGAACAACATCGTGGGCGTTCAGATTGCCGACCTGTGCGCGCACCCATGCGCGCGGCACATCCTCAATCCGTCCCGCCCGAATCGAGCCTTCGATATCGCCCGGAGACACATCTACAACAGTGCCGGAGTAAGCGGGTGGCGGGTCTTTCCTTGAAACTCAAACGGGCGCCTCCGGCTGATGCCAGAGAACGCCCACCGACCGAGAATTCTCAGTCCCGAAGAACCGTCGCTCAAATCGCCGGATCAGTCAAGGCTGGCGATGCCTCATTCGCACTCCTCGGCGAGAATGGGGAATCGATGTAGTAAGGGGGTCTCACAAACGACAATGCCGCCTGCAAGTCACCGGCCTTTCTATTGGGCCTTCATGCGTTTCCTCGGTCCCGCGTGCGGACCAAACGCCAGATGTGGCTGGCGATCCCCATACGAAGGCGATCCTCGATCCGTTGTCGCGTCATCGGCGTTTCACGCCGTAGCCGCCGCACCAGGGACACTTTCGAATCATCCACAGCGCCCTCTTGCGACAGGATTTGCAGGGTTCACAGGATTCTCCGCGACCCCGCACTTTGGTTTTTCATCCTGGCCATCCTGTACATCCTGTCAGCGGGGTGTTATCAATTGTAAGACCCCTTCACGTTCTCTGTTCGAGCAACCAGCGCCATGCGGGTTGGGCCTCGGGCAGGGCGGACGCCAACGCCGAGTCGAACTCGTGGTAGAGAAGCACGCCCTTGGCCTGCGCGGCGCGCGACTTCCCCAGCGACAGTGGCCGCCGCTCTCGTCCAGCAGTATCCGGGTCGGTCAGGCTCCGGCAGGTGTTCCAGAAAGACGCGCCTTCCTCGTCGCACAGGTCCGCTTCGCCGCCGTTTGCGTAGTCGTAGAGGGCGCGGTGTCGGCGGCGGGCGTGGAGGAACACGGTCGTTTCGAGCTTGCGTCCGACGTCCCGGTCTGGATTACCTTGGAACGCCGCCATCAAGCCTGGATCGATGACATGTAACTTCTTCGGATTATGCGCCTGTTTGCGCAGGGATCGCTCGTGTTTGGGCAGCAGGAAGAGAAGGAAGCTGTCCTCCGGATAGCCCAGGTATTCGTGGAGGGTGTTTTTCGAGACGCTGAATCCGAGCGAGGCGAAGTCGCGGTGGAACTGGCTCACGTTGACCAGCGAGGCGGTGTTCCGGAACGCGAACCGCAGCAGCTCGCGGATTAGGGCCTCATCGAGCTCCGTTTAGCGCATGGTGGCGGGGGTTTGGGCTACGGTTTCGCCCTTGCAGGGCTTGGGGGACTAGTGGGAACGGTTCATCTGGGCCTTCAGCCCAGGCTGTCACACTGCGGACCTTCGGCCCTGGAGGCCATTGGCAAGGTCGGCCCGGGCGGCAGCTCTCTCTGGCTACACTGGCTGTCCGGTGCGATCCAGATGACCCGCCAGCGCCTCGTGGAGATCCGCGACCGTGTGGACTTCCTCCATGTCCTCATCGGGGATGCACAGATTGAAGGTCTCTTCCACCGTCATCCCGATCTCCACCATGTCCAATGAATCGGCACCGAGGTCAGCCATAACAACTGGAGGATTTCTTCCAGGCGAAACTGGTCGAGCGACAGGGCAAGGGAATCCGGCTGACACCGAGCGGCAGGGAACTGGCGCGCATCTCCCGATTCTAACAGCTTTCTTGAAGCAAAGGCGGCGTTGGAGCGGGGAGGCATGGCGGCCCTCCTGCCGGACTTCCTCGTGCCCGGCCCGCCGGCAGACGCGTTCCTGCGTGTGAACGTGCCGGCCGTAGAGGCAAGCAGTTTCCAGCATCGCCTGGCGTGGAACCCCCGCCTCTTGCGCCTGAATCCCCATGCCAGCCGCTGCCGCGACTTCCTAATCGAGTCGCTCGCCGCGCAAATGCGAAAGCAGCGTGCCGCAGCCCGTTCCTCCTCGACGCGCCGCTGAGCCTGGTTTAAACCCGACAACTTGCGCTTGGCAAAAGCTCCAAGTTTCGCTACTTCCTGGGGAAATGATTGCTGATTCGACAGCTTCTGATTAAAGAGGACAACACATGAAACAGCGAACACTCGGTAAACACGGCCTGGCAGTTTCAGCCCTCGGCTTGGGCTGCATGGGCATGTCAGAATTCTACGGTCCGCGCGACGACGCCGAATCCATCGCCACGATCCATCGGGCGCTGGACCTGGGCGTCAATCTCCTCGACACCGCCGACATCTATGGCTGCGGCGAAAACGAGAAGCTCGTTGGCCGCGCCAGCAAGGACCGCCGGGCCAAGGTGGTACTGGCGACCAAGTTCGGCAACGTCCGCGACGCCCAAGGCAAGTTTCTCGGCGTGAACGGGCGCCCGGAATACGTTCGCGCCTGCTGCGACGCGAGCCTGCGCCGGCTGGGCGTCGAGGTCATCGATCTCTACTACCAGCACCGCGTCGATCCGCAGGTGCCCATCGAGGAGACCGTGGGCGCGATGAGCGAGTTGGTCCGTGCTGGCAAGGTGCGGTTTCTCGGCCTGTCCGAAGCGGCCCCGGCCACCCTCCGCCGCGCGGCCGCCGTACATCCGATCACCGCGCTGCAGACCGAGTACTCACTGTGGACCCGCGACGTTGAGACGGAAATCCTCCCGATGTGCCGGCAACTGGGGATCGGCTTCGTCGCCTACAGTCCGCTGGGACGCGGTTTTCTGAGCGGCAAGATCAAGCAGCCCGACACCCTGGCCCCGGACGACTGGCGTCGCCATTCACCACGGTTTCAAGGCGAGAACCTCCAACGCAACGTGGCGTTGGCCGAGCGCGTCGAGGCGCTCGCGGCCCGGAAGCGCTGCACCGCGGCGCAACTGGCCCTGGCTTGGGTGTTGGCACAAGGCGAGGACGTTGTGCCCATTCCCGGCACGAAGCGACGAGCGTATTTGGAGGAAAACGTCGCAGCGCTGGCGTGCGAATTCACAGCCACGGAATTGGCGGACATCACAGCCGCGTTGCCGCCCGGCGCGGCATCCGGCCCACGCTATCCCGAGTGGAGTATGAAGGCCGTGAATCAGTGAAGGGGCTGACAAACTGCATACGTTTACGACGCAGGGTCAACACGCTTGAGGGGCCGCTCTCAGCCCACAACACGCCTCACTCCTTGAGCCGTTGGCCGAGCACCGCCTTGGATCTCGCCTCAATGACAACGGAATCCATCTCCGAGAAAGTCAACTCTCCCAGCGACGGTACGTTCCAGGTTAACGCAAGGACGCCAAGGCGCTAAGCGCACGTGCAAAAACTAATTCCGATTATTGCGTGGGCAAAGGGTGTGGTTCCAATCTGGGAGCAGGGCATGTTGTTGAAGATTGAGTTGGGCCATCTGGTCGTCAGTGATCCTGAGGCCGCTGGGGTAGGATTTGTCCAGCAGACTACAGTTGACCGTTAAACCGGTTTGGGTGCGGGTCTCACCAATGAGTGGAACCACGGTGGGGTAATCGATCAGTGGCTGGCCAGCCCAATGTTTGCTGATCTCGCTGAACGAAGCCCAACTTCGGCAGTGGAAGCTCCTCGAAGCCTTCCAACGCCGCTTGGCTCCACATCTGGAGCGGCGCGTCCAGACCCCGACGGAAGCCGATCCTCGTCGGACCCTCTTTGCCGGCCAGTACGTGTCTCTGCTGCTTTGCGTTGCTTAACCCAGTCCTGAAAACCACCCGTGCCATCTGCGCTGCCAGCCACTTCAAGCGCGTGCATCCGCGCCGCGATCGGCCCGTTTTTAACCCAATTCCCCCATTCCACCGTCCGAAGCATGCACCCTGCCGAACACTACAGGGGCCAGGCTCACTTTCCCAATCGTCCACGCAAAGAATTCAACCGGGTGGACGAATTCCCCCTGGAATATTACCCAACCGGGCCGGAGTTTCGGGCGTCACTGAAGGGGAAGTCTTTCTTGAAACTGCATTGGAGGATCTGACATAACAGCACAACCCGCTTGACCCACGGTTTGTTTTCGCCGATAAATGATGAGTCACGGTTTTGCGGCGTTCCTGCTGTCTGCCAGTAACGCAAAAAGCTCGTGCCGAGGTCTGGATGGTTTCGGGGCCACGGCAAGGGCCTGTGTAGGAGTCGGTTGGAGAGGTGGCCGAGTGGCTGAAGGCGACGGTTTGCTAAACCGTTTTACGGGTTACACTGTAACGAGGGTTCGAATCCCTCCCTCTCCGCCATTCCCCCGCAAGAGCCTTGATTCTACGGGGATTTGTGCGCCTCCTGCCAGCTTAACCACCTCCTTGACGAGTGCAACAAAGGGCACCTAACCGATAACAATTGCCCACAAATGCAAGATTTTGGGCAAATATTCGGGCAAACCAAAACCGTTTTGCTGCGGTGACGCTCGCTTCGGGAGGCGCCGACCTGTGGGCTGAGTGATCGTGGTTGACAATGACATTGTGCCGAAAGGCACGTTAGGGTCTTTGGCCGGGAAGGGCAAGACCAAATGGGGGGCTTGCCGTTTGTGGGACCGGGCTTGGCGCGGGCGGGTGGTCGCTGGTGCCGCTCACCAACCTTTGGTGAGGGCGGCGCGTTTGGCGGCGGGGGAGAGGACGCGCTCGCAACTTTCCCAGTCGATTCTTTCGATTCGTTGGTACTTGATGTCGAATGGGTGCTGTTTGGGCACGGCGGCGATGACCTGCTTGGCGCGTTCGACCTCGCCAAGGGCCACGTCAATCCATACGTCCTGCAAAACATCGGGGACCTGGCCGAACAGGGTAAAGATTTCGTGCAAGCGCGGGGACAAGAGTTGGTGGACGCGGTCTTCGACGGAGTCGAGGTACCGCATGTTGTAAACGAGGACGATGTCGCTCAACTGGCCGATGCGCTGAATGCGGCCTTTGCGCTGTTCCAAGCGCGTTGGATTCCAGGGCAGGTCCAGGTTTATGAGGGTGGACAGGCGCTGGAGGTTGAGGCCCTCGGATGCGGCGTCGGTGCCAAGCAGCAGGCGAATTTGTCCAAGCCGGACTTGCTGTTTGATGTCCTCGCGCCGGGCCGGGGTGAAGCGGCCGTCCTGCCAGATGGCGGACTTGCCGGAGCCGGCGTAGATCGCGATGCGTTCGCCGGGCAGGTCTTGAACGAGTTGGTCGGCCAGCCAGTGAATGGAATCGTAGAACTGGCTGAAGATGATGCAGCCCTTTTCGAGCCAGCCTTTTTTTGGTCAGGCAGTCGAGAACGACAGCGTACTTGGGGTCGCGCTCCTGGCTGGCTTCGAGGGCTTTGAGGAACCGCTCAAGCGTTGTGCGCTCGTCCATCGTGGGCGTGCGGGACATGCTGACAGCCTGGGCGCCCTGGTGTTCTTCCTCGTCGCCTTCCTCGTCAGCAATGGCGGCGTCAATGTCCTGCCAGGAATTGAGAAGTTTTTCGACGGTGGCGCGGCCCGCCGCGATGCTGCTGCCGACACGGCGGAGCAGGAGCGTTTTCAGAAAGCCTGAGCCCTGCATCCGCTGACTGAGTTGGTGGCAAAACTGTTCCGCCAGCGTGTACGCCTCCCGCAAATAGAGAGGCAGCCGGATGGCGTCCTCGCCGCGCTCGCCCAGCAACTCGACCGCGATCGGTTTCAAGTAAGGCTCGCCGGTGGCGGGGTCCTTGGTTTCCTCAAGGTACTTCCGGCTGCGGCGGACAATGTGGCGGATGAACGGATTGTGCTGGCCGAGGAAGCGGGGGAACATTTGCCGCACGCGGGTCTTGTCCGGGGCTTTGAGCCTTTCCCAGTCGGTGCCGTTGGCGGAAGGCTGGTCGTCCGGCATTTCGAGGGAGCGCCGGAGAATTTCAAAGTCGCGGTGCTCGGACCGGGGTGGCATCGGGGTGCGGATCCATTGCCACATGTCGAGGTCGTCTTTCGGGGGCGGTTCGTCCCCCATGACGAGGGCAAGCCCGTCGGCGGCTCGGCGCCAGTTGCTCCACATGCCGCCCAGGACCGCGTCGCTGCCCCGGCTGAGGATGTCGAGCAGGTCCCAGGCTTCGACCGGGCGCAACTGGACTGGGGTGGCGGTTGCGAGCAACATGCTCTTGGTCCGGGTGGACATTTCGTACAGGTATGCCAGCAGATTGTTGGGGTCTGGCTTTTCCGCGTCGCGACCGGGGCCGAGGTTCTGGCGGCGGGCGTTGTGGCTTTCGTCCACGATAATGCACTCGAACGAGAGCGTTTTGAGAAGTTCGGCATCGGCGCAATGGAAGGTTGCGCGTGAGGACGGCACGATGCCGACACGGCGGGGGCATTTCTTGATGCCGTCCGGCCCGATGGGCGGGTACTCGACTTCGTTCTCGTCAATCCAGTTCTTGCCGGTCCAAACGGCAGAGGGCATGTCGAGCAATTCAAGAAGCTCGTCTTGCCACTGCCAGACAAGCGTTTTGGGCGCGAGGATGAGGACCGGCTTGTCGCCGGCCAGCACCATCAACTCGGCGGCCATCGCAAGCTGGATGGTTTTGCCAAGGCCAACCTGGTCGGCCAGGACAAAGCGGGCACCGCCCGGATTTTGCATGTGGGCGTCAAAGGCAAGTTTGACGAAAAACTTTTGGTGTTCCCAAAGGAGTTCGTAATTTAGCGTCCAAGCGGATTTGGATTCGTTGACGCTGCCCATGAATGACGTTTTGGTGCTGTCCGCCAGGGTGATGACACCGGCCTTGCCGTGGACGAGCCCGAAATACTGGTCTGGCAGGACTTTGACCTGGAGCTTGCCGGTGGAGAGGAATTTATAAAGGCGGGAAAATCGGCTTTTGGCCAGTTCGCCGCCCGCGTCCACAAGGGCCTCGGGTTTCGAGCCGCACCATTCCTGACGGAGAGCGGCGGCGGCGGGGCGAGCGGTGTTCACGTCCTCAGGGCGCAAGCCGGAATTGCAGACGACGCGGATCGGGCCGGTGACGGAATCAATGGCCTCGCCGGCGGTTTCCAGAATGGAGCCGCAAAAGTAACCGGCGATGCGGTCGTAGGCCTTGGCGTTGCCGAGCCGCTCGGCAAGGAAGGACTGGGCCAGTTTTTGGCGACGGGAGGAGAAACGCTGGATTGGTGTCGCGCTCATGAGACAGATTTGGCCGCAAAAGAACGCAGGGAGCGCAGAGTTTTGTCCCCGCTGGCTTGCATCAAACACTCTTTGAAGTCGGAAACCATTTTCGCAAAGTATCCACGAATCGGTTGAACGATGGGACTGCGCATCCGTCGAGGCTCTCCTTCCCCGCCAACTCTCGGTAAAGAGCGTTCGAGCGGGGGATGCCGAACCTCTCCAGAATGGTTTCAAAGCTCTCCTTTGGTCGGCGTGGTTTGCCGTGTATCTCTCCTCCGCACTTCTGGACAGCGGCCCGAACGTGCTGACTGAAGAGGAGACCGGTCAGGCTGGCGTTTCGCCTGGCGCGGTCCATGACCAGCGCTTGGACGTGGGGCGAATCCAGGCGGAGCCAGATTTCGAGCTCCGGGTCTATCACGACCGCACCCACGCGCTCTTGGGACCAGCCGTTCGCTGAGAGCGCTTTGGCGAGCTCCTGCTCCAAGGCCCCGGCACCTCGGGGCTCCCAGCCGCTGCCATCGAGGTCGCGCAGGACCATGGCGCGCGCGTGACTTCGGGAGAAGCCGCGCAGCAACTCTACGGCTGTGGATTCCGGACTGGAATCGTGAAGTGCGTCCTTTACGACATCGAACGCGAGTTCAGGGAGACGCAGACTGGGGCGGCGCTTTTCGAGCAGCGTTGTGACTACATTGTGGATGGCACCATCCGGCACGAGGACGACCAGGTGTCTGTCAAAACCCATAATCCCTCAACTCAGGATGCCAGCGGCGAACAATTGGGCGAGGCGGAGTTCTCCTTGCCACTGGCGCACTTTGGGATGGTGGTCGCCCCGAACGATGTCCGTTTCGCCAGCGGCGGTTTTGGAAAAGCAGAGCAGTTGCTCCGGTTTGATGAGGCCGACCAGTACCGGCGAATGGGTGGCTACGAGGGCCTGACCATCATAGATGGAGCTGAGCGACTGGAAGACGGCTTCGACGGCTTGCGGGTGAACGCCGTTTTCAGGTTCTTCAACGAGGAACAAAGATCCTTCTGTTCTGATGTAGGATAGCAGGGTCAGTGCCATCAGGCGCAACGTGCCGTCCGACAAATGCCAGGAAGGCACCTTGAGACCGCCCTCAAATGAAACCGAGAGGTAAGTATTCTTGTCCTCCTCGCGCTCGATCACCTCAACCTCCTGAACAGGCAAAACGGTTTGCAGGTGCTGGACCCAGCCGCGGAAGGCGCCCGCGTCCTTGCGTAGCTCCCTCACAACCAGAGGCAGGGTTGAACCGTCGGGGCTGAATCCCTTCTCCTTGAGCGGCGGGCAAGTTGTCTGCATCAGTTCGCTCCGCAGCGCCAGTTTTTTGACCGCGACCGTCAACTGTGTCTTCGCCCAGTTGGCAATCCCAAATCGCTCGTCCTCGGGCAAGCTGCTCAGTGCGGAGCGACTAACCCCATTCTTCAGGGTAAAGTTCCAATCGCTGGTTTCAGATTTGAAGTAGGCGTTGGTGACGCTTGGCTTGGACGCGACCTTCCGCCAGCCGGCAGGAGTCTTGGTTTGCCCATGAATCAAATTCCGATGGGGCAAGCTGGCTGACGGAAAACTGAGTTCCTGCTGTACGGTTTCATTGCGCGATACCTCGGACCGCGCGTCCATAAGCCACAAGTTTTCGGCCAAAATGCGCGGTTCGTTGATATGGCTGGCATCTCGACCGCCGATTTCGACCTCGTAGCGGACTACTCGCTTCTGCTCACCGTTCTTACGGTTCAGACCGGCCAGCACCTCCGCGGGAACGGGCATTTCCGCGGCCAGTTGGAACTTGTTCCCATGGCCGCAAAACAACAGTTCCGGGATTTGGCGCGCCATGCTTACTTCCAAGACCGCGTCGAGTCCCTCCCTGGCAAAGGCCCCCAGGAGACGAGCGACCTCGAGGAGGGTGCTCTTTCCCGAGCCGTTAGGCCCGGCCAGAATGTGGAACCGATCGAGCGCTTGCGAAACATTTCGCAGGCAGCGATAGTTAACTGCTTCAATTCTGGAAATCATGTCGAAGTTGGTTCTTCCGCGCATTGAGACCAACGAAGAATATCATACCCGAGCACTATGCGGAGTGACCTCGAGGATTGAAAGCGGCTTCTCACAAGCTCAAACGTTGTCCTGGCGGTTGCGGAGCGCGCCAGCGAGAAGGCCGGCGGCCTCGGCGTCCTTGTGCCAGTGCTGCATGCTGGTGACTTGGCGCACGGCGGCGAGGAAATCAAGCACTTCAATGAGGCCCTGGCGGTTCGTGGCGTACTCTTTCACTTCGGTCTTGAGCCAGGTGATGCTATCGCGCGTGCCCTCGGTTTCGGCGGTTTTGAAGGCGGCGAAAAGGGCGTGGCGGACTACGCTGTCAGCGAAGCCACTGCCGGAAAGGTCACGGCGGGCGAGCTCAGTCGCGGTCTTCAGGCGCGTTTCGTTGGCCTTCGTCGTGGCCAGGAGGTGCGTGTAGTCCTCCACGCCGAAGCCGCGGGCGAGTTCTTGATACACGCCGGTGCGGTGCTCGCCGTGGCTCTCCATTTCAAGCCCCTTGAGGTAGAGCCGCTCGGTGGCGGAGAGTGATTTCCAGAGATGCCGGTCTATGCCCTTGGGGACAAGGTGATCGCACGCGATTGTGACGGCGCGCTCGATCAAGTCTTCGATAGGTGACGGCTCGCCTTTCTTGCGAGTTCTGGTGAGTTCGTAGGCGACATCAATTTCCTCGATCTTTTTCGATGTCAGGACCCGGAGTGCGGCGGCGTAGGCAGCGAGTTGGTAGTCGGTGTCGCCGAAGTTCGGGTCTTTGGCGTCGTCCAGATCCCGCATGGTGTCGAGTTGGCGGCGGACTTCGGCTTCAATCTCAAGCTGTACTTCGTCGAGGAAAGCTGGCTCCTGGCTGGCTTGCTTCCGGAGAACGAGCAGGACGGTTCCCTGGACGTAATTGCCGACTTTCAGAACCGTGTCGGTTTCGGTTGCGATGCACCAAGCCGACGTTACTCTGAGGCCGGCGGCCCAGAGGATTAGGGTCAGGTCTGCCCAGACGGCGGCGTCCTGGTGGGTGAACATGACCACCTGCAAGCCGTCGGTCGGCATTTGTGCGGCCAAGCGGCGATAGCACTCAACCATGGCGGGCTTGAAGGAGTCGTCCGCGCCCTTCACGGCCAGGGCTCGCCTCGAGTCAAGCGGCCACTGGGGAAAGAGGATCTGGATGGTTCCCACCGCCCACGACAGGAAAAACTCTGACACTTGCTCGTAATTCACCGCGTCGGCGTAAGGGGGGTCGGTGACCCAAATGTCACATTGGGTCTCGACCGCGCGCCCATCGCAGGCCTCAACGGTGCTCTTTCCAGTGGTGGGTGCAGTTCTCAGGCGGTAGAACCAAGACGTGTCTAGAGCTGGGAGGGCGCGCGTGCCCGGGTTGAAGAGGGTGTTCAGGGCTTGGTTGGCAAAGACCTGGTTTACGAGCTCTTTGCCGACGGTGGGACTCCATGGGGAGAGTCGAGAGTTGTAGTCTGCGCATTTGAAAACGCTGAGGAGGCAGCCGAGTCGCTGTGTCGGGGAGAGTTTCGCGGCTGCGGACGCTTCGGACAGAGCGCCGAGGGTGAGGAGCTGACGGGGGTTAAAAAGGTGGTGCCAATGCGTCCAGCCGCGCTCCCGCCCCAAGCGAGTGGTTTCGGCTCCGTTCTCGATGCGCCTGCTTGGGATGAAGCCTCTTCTCTGCCATTCATCAAAGCGATCTTTCAGCAGGGCTTTGACGCGGCTCTCGCGGCTTAGGTCGCGATCCGTTGGGGCTTTAAAGTAGCGCTCTGATTGTTGCTTGCCGTCTTGGCCGACCCAGGTGTCTACCCAGCGAACGCAGTAGAGTCGTTCGCCCAGGATGTCACCGGGGTGCGGGGCGACGTCCTGTCTGCCCCACGCTCGGAGCAAGCTCTTGTTGTCCGTGAAGGTGCCGCGCCCATCGCCCCGAATAGCTTTGATCGGCGTCCGTGCCTGGCATCTTGGGTTCGGGCAGAGGAGGTCCGAGTCCTTCACGGTAGCGGCTTCGTCTGCGGCCGCAACGTCCACGTCGGACGCTCCTGAGCGGACCTCGAAGTTGTAGGATTTTTTCTGGGTATCGGGGATCAGGCACACGATGGTTTTTGTCCCCCACCCAACGACCCACGAAGGGGCCAGTGGCACTCGCCAACCGCATTCCGGGCAGGTCGCCTCGGTGCAGTATAGGAAGGCGTCGGCCCGCCAAGGGCGGGCGGTCTTGGGGTCTGGCTCGCGGTGCTCGATGCCCCACGCGGTGATTTGGCGGTCGGCTGCGGCGTAAACTTCCTGTTGAGCTTTCTTCACTTGCTCGGCGGCCTTTTCGCCTCCGCCAACGATGTTGAGCGCTGCCCAGGTGAGCAGGGCTGCCACTGGGTTAAGATCGCTGGCGTAGGCGTGGCAACCGATGCGGGCGGCTTCGAACGGAATCGAACCGCCGCCGCAGAAAGAATCTCCAACTCGCGGTACATGGCCGAAAAGGCGCGTGCCCAGATCGGCGACCAGTTCCGGGAGGGACGCGGCCTCGGTGCCCAAATGGGCGTTTATGACTTGCCAGGACTCAGGCGACGGCCCGCCAACCTGTTCTGGCCGGTCGCAGTATTCGAGTCGTTCGTCGTACGGGAGACTGAGGAATACCCGGCGCTGCAGTTCGTGTTTCTCGGGTTTGAAGAGGCTGCGTTTGAGGCTGGCGTCTTCCTCTTTGGAGCCTGGGTCGAAATAGCGGTCGCGCTCTGATGGTGGCAGGCGCCGGAAGAGCTCTTTCTTCGGGATGTTCGACGACTTGCGGCAGAGCATGCCGTCGTCGTCCATTGTCATGAGGCGGAGAAAGACTTCGCGGTCTTTCACCGGGTTGTCGGTGGCGGGCAGGAGCAGGCCCAGAATCGTGGCGCGGCAAAGGACGAGCGGCTTGCGTCCCCACCATTTGCCGAGACCCGTGAGTGTCTGGCCCATGTTAGCTTTGCGCTCGGTGTAGCTCTCCTTAGACATCTTTGAAACCGGGAACTGGGTTTCGATGAAGCAGAGGCCAGGGCGCGGCTGGCCCTTCGGTGGTGGGGCCAGTTTCGGCGGCGGCAGGGTGAGCTGGGAAGCGGCGGGCATGGGGAGAAAGGCTAAAGGCTAAGCGCTAAAGGCTGAAGGTGCGGCGTCATGACGCGCAGAGTCTGCGGGCGGTGCGAGCGCTTCAGGCGTAAAGCAAGCGGCCTTTAGGTTCGGGAATGCTCGCGCCATCCTCTTTGGCCGTCTTTATCCAAAAGGCGATTGCCTCCTCGGCGTTCTTGATCGCCTGAGTCCGCGTTTTCCCGTGGGCCATGCAGCCAGGAAGTTCCGGCACATCCACGACAAAAGCGGCGTCCTCTTCGCTCCACCAAACGATCATCTCGTAGTTATTGTTCTTCTTCATAGCAGTTTGTACTGGGCCAGGACTTTGCGCACCTGCCTGACCTGATAGGGCTTGGCCCTGGACCCTTCGCGCTGGAGGTTAATACGCTCCAAGACGCCGGGCCTGGTAAAGATATGATGGCTGCCGGAGATCCGCATTCGAAAACCCTTCGCTTCGAGCAAATGGACTATTTCCTCGAAACGGACGTTCGCGTCCGATTCGCCACGCAAAAGCTTCTCAACGGTTTTTTCGACACTCATTTCGTTGAAGGCTTGGGCTTGCGTTCCCCATATTCCCGCCCTGTTTTTTCAAGCAAATATCCCGGCCGCCGCACGGGCAAGGGTTCGACCGCGGCTTGATGCTCACTGACGAGCCGGAAAAACTCGGGCACGGTAGGCTGATCGCTGACGCGGTGAGTGACGGGGTTCTCGGTGAGCGCGAAGCGGACCGCTTTGCGCCAGCCGCGATTGCGGCCGGCGGCGCAGTTGCCCGTGGCAGCGGCGGTCATGGTGTAGAGCCACCAGCGTTCCTCGGGTGACAAGCCTTGCCAGTTGGCGTTGTCGAGGTAGGGGGGCAGCTCGTCCAGCAGGATGAGGGTCGGCTCGCCCTTGAGCAGGTTTATCCAGGCGGACCGGCCCGGCGCCTTTAGCGGCTGGTAATAGTCTTTGAAAGCTTGCTCTTTTCCGAGTTGGCGGGCCACCTCGCCCCAAATGCCGTTTGGGATGTCCGTTTCGCGCCCGGAGAACGCAACCACACGGACCGGCGGCAGTTCCTTCGCGCCGGGCAGGTCCTTGAGGATGGAGGGGCGGAGCCTCGGGGTTTTCGCGAGCAGGCCGAGTGCAATCAGGTTGTGGGTTTTGCCGCCGCCCATTGCCTGGGTGAGCTTGAAAACCGCCTGGGATGTTTTGCCCTGCAAGCGGCGGTGGGCTTCGATGAGCAAGGTCCGCATCCCCTCGGTGACTGAGTTTTCCTCGAAGAACTCCGCCGCCGAAATCTTGTCGTCGGTCAGGTGTGTGAGGTTGAGAACGGTGTCACGCTTTGAAACGTCAAAGACGCTTTTCCTGGGCGTGCAAAGTTGCTTAAGTGCTTTCATTTATGCGAACCTGCACCGGTTTACTCCTAATGGGCGCTCCGGGCAACGCCG
>ORJL011475152.1_pt1 | contig 21754 bp, 28 predicted proteins | sample 1779941 | NCBI WGS metagenome assembly ORJL01 (sample SAMEA104232317, study PRJEB22302) | groundwater metagenome | biome: forest; feature: aquifer; material: groundwater | place: USA | collected 2011-08-07 | depth 5.8 m
CCGCGATGGAGCCGCGGAGTTTCTTCGCTCCGTTGAGGCCTCGGATAGTGAATTGTTCATTATGTTTCGTTGTCATGTTTTTTCGGGTCCAATTCCCACTCCCGTGTCAACCGGCTCGGAGCCGGAAGCATGGGACGAGTAGCGAGAGTTCTGGTTATGGTTTTCATTTTTATCATTATTCCTTTTCGTGCTTTTTGGGATCTAATTCCCACCAGAATCTTTTTGAGAATGCGTCGGGGCCGGAGCGGTCCTTCGCGCGGGCACCCAAGGATGCATCATCGCACACACGCTTGAGATAGTAGAGGTCTTTCGTCGGCAGCCCTTCGAGTATCTTGCCCATGCGGGACATACTAACAGGTGGAAGGCCGGCGCGGGGCCGGGTGCGATTGAGATTCTTCACAAAATGGCGCATGAGCTCGCCGCGTTCCGTCTCCCGGGTGCGCTTCACCGGACGCTTGGGCTTCTTCACTACGAGGTCGGAAATGCGCTTCATCCCGTTAGAAGTTTTAGAAATAATCGGTCCATGGCGTATTCGGCTGAACGCGGTTTCATCCTCAATAGTATCGTATGCGGGTTGTCGCGAACTTCTAACGGGATTCATTCCTCTATTGTACTCGCCACCGGCCCCGCGAGGAAAAGCCAGTTGACCCACTTCAACCGCCTCAGTATGATATGTGGGCTGCTCTTCGTATCCCCAAAGCGCCGGTGCCATCCCTCGCCACAGCGTGACGAGACCCGCCGACGCCTAGGCTGGCCCCGCGGCATCCTTTCTACGCCCCCGCCGCGGGGCCGGTACTAAGCCCGTGTCACGCCGTCCTCAAGCCGAATCCGAGGACCACGCGAAGCCATGCGCTCAAGAGCCGGGCACGGGAGCCGGCCCGCCGCCGTCGCGGCGGGCCGGCGAAAATTCTGCCAGCCACACTATGGCTGGCTTTTTCATTACTTCTATATTTAGCGCTTCTGCTCTATATTAGGATTCATGCCCGCCGCGAAAGAAGAAATAGTACAGATAGGCGAGAATGTGCTTCGGGAGAAGGCTACCCCCCTTTCCAAAAAAGACATTGCATCCCCGAAAATCCGCGCGCTTATCGCGCGCATGAAAAAACTGCTCAAGCAGGAGAAATACGGCGTGGGGCTTGCTGCACCGCAGGTGGGCGCCTCCGTGCGGCTTTTCATCGTTTCCGGCCGGGCGTTCCTGCCGGACAGTGCGACGGAGGAGGAGCAGAAGAATCCCCCGCCCGATAAAGTATTCATCAACCCGGAACTTGTGCGAACTTCTAAGACAAAACGCGAGATGGCCGAGGGCTGCCTCTCGGTGCGTGGCAAGTACGGCACCGTACTGCGCTCCGAGAAAGCCACCGTGCGGGCGCAGGACGAACAAGGCGAGGCGTTCACCTACCACGGCTCGGAGCTCGTTGCCCACATCTTCCAGCATGAGTGCGACCACCTCGACGGTGTTCTCTACGTGGACAAGGCGGTGAAGCTCGAGGACGAGAAGGAGAAAGAAGACCTGCGCAAGAAATATCATCCGGGCAAAAAAGAAAAGGCGCGAAGCTAGGATTTGCGCTTTGTGGGCTCGTTTTGTATGGTACTTCGTGGAATGGGTATTTCTTCGGATACGGAGGGTTTGTGAGGACATTAATAGCCACGGGTTCACAGTACAACGCATTTACGGGAGAGCATCGAACCCTGCTTCATCTGCGCGCTGCCGCGACTGGGCTCCTCTACGGGCAACGAGCGGGGTATGTGGACAGACCGACCGACGAAACGCGCGTACTCATCCAATGGCACAAGGGCGCTGAAGGACAGGGAATGGATTCTGTACCCGCTCATGCGCGCTTCTATCGGCCGCCATCATTGCCCCACGTAGTCGAAGAGACTTTGTTGGAGCTCAAGGCAGAAAGCGGTCCCTATGATGTCGTATGGCTTGTGTGTCATCCTCATAGCCGTGCGGAATTGGAAGCGAATCTTCAAAAACCGGTGTTCAAGGAGATGCGCGGAAAACATCTGCAACTCATTGTTGCAGAGCACACACTCATGGCGCACGATTCCACCAAATGGAGAACGTGGATGCGGGGTTTTTAGGCGGCTTCGTAAGCCGTCTCTTTCATTACTCGGTGATACAGTAACACTATGAGTTGCGGTAGTATTTCAATATGAAAAATAGCGACATCCGCTTCGCTTTCTTTGGTACGCCGCTCTTCTCCGTGCGCGTACTCGATTCACTTGAGCGAAACGGGTTTGTGCCGGCGCTCATCATCACTGCGCCGGAGAAGGCGCGCGGGCGCGGCCTCGAGACTTCCCCCTCGCCCTCCAAAGCGTGGGCGCTTGAGCGCGGCATAGACGTGCTTGAGCCGAAGACTCTGAAGGGCGAAGAAATTGCGGCCGAGCTTGAGAATACCGACTGGGATTGCTTCTGCGTCGCCGCCTATGCCAAGCTCATTCCGAAATCCATTCTCGAGATTCCGCGCAAAGGCTGCCTCAACGTGCACCCGTCGCTTTTGCCGAAGTTCCGCGGACCTTCCCCCGCCCTGTCGGCGATTCTCGCGGACGAGCGGCAAAGCGGCGTTTCAATAATGCTCATGGATGAAGAAATGGACAGTGGGCCCGTGCTCGCGCAGGCGCGCATCGAGATTCCCGAAGAAGAGTGGCCGCCGCGAGGGTCCGTGTACGAGGACTTGCTCGCGACGGAAGGCGGCAACCTGCTCGTCGAAACCATGCCGCTGTGGCTTGCGGGAGAACTCACACCGGAGCCGCAGGACGAAGGTGCGGCCACCTATACGAAGAAATTCACCGACGAGGACGCACACATCAGCCTGGCCGACGTCTCCCGTGCGCGCGAGAACTTTCTTAAAATAAAAGCCTTCGATAAAGGCCCGCGAGCCTGGGCGGAATTTGAACGCGGCGGCAAAAAAATCCGCGTCGTCATCACGGACGCGGAGTGGATGAACGATGTACTGAAAATAACCCGCGTGATTCCCGAAGGCAAAAAAGAGATGGGCTACGCCGATTTCCTGCGCGGCGGCGCCAAGCCGCAACCACTTGACAAATAGAAATACCTAGGATTACAGTGGTTCATAGCTGACGCCGGACGGGCCTCTTGTGGCCACGCCTGTTTAACTGGTGTCAGCCTTCAGGGTGCCGCACTCACGGGTGCGGCTACGCCCTCCGCCGGGATGACGGGTGCTACACCCGAGGTCCCGGCGGCCGAATTCCATTGTTGCTCTTTTGTTTCAAACAATTCTTTTCCTCTCATGAGCCGCCCCGCGGCTTTTTCATTTCCGTATTTCCTGCACAGCACCACGCATACCGTCACATATGTAAATCATTTACAACACACTCACATACTCGAGTATGTGAGTGTGTTGTATCAGGCGGGAAACGCCTGTATAAAATTAACGAAACGCTTTCCGTACGGAGAAAGGGAGTAGACCACATTCCGGCCCGCATATTTTTTGCCGACAAGGCCGGCATGGACCAGTTTGGTTACGTGACCGGAGAAAGTTTTTTGATTGCCACGTAAAATTTCTACGATCTCTTCTTGCGTTATGCCGTCGCGCTTCGCAATGAGCAGTAACATGTCTATGCGCCAGTGGTTTGCCGCTCCTTTAAAATGACGCTCAAGCTGGTGTGATGTCTTAGCCATTCGTTATTTCCCTCCAATACTAACACACTGACATACTCGAGCATGTCAGTGTGTTGTGGATAGAAAGAAAAGAGATGGAGCAACAGCAAGAGGTGACGATACTGAAAAACTATTACGGACGGTCGCGCCAGCCGCGCAGGTACCCTTTGATGCGCGCGGCACCGCGGCGCCAGATATGGATACGGCGGTCTTTGGCGCGGCGGAGCTCGTGGGTGAGTTCACCGACGGAGAGGTCTATCGCTTCGTGGAGCGTCCCGCCCCAGGTTTCCGCGCGGTAGTTCCCGCCGGAGGAGGAAATCGAGAGTTCGCAACGGTATTGAGCGCCGTCGCGCAAGGGGGAATATTCGAACTCCACGCTGGCGCGGGCTGCGGAATCGTCCTTCAGAAATTTATCCGCCTGGCGCGCGAATTGGCTTTCCACGTAAGAGCGCAATTCGGGAGTGACCTGAACGCCGGTGCCTTTTACGTTGTAATTCATCCCGTTAGAAGTCTTTAGAAAACGCTGATAATGAAGGGCCTGCTGAACTCGGAATAATGTTCGGACGGAAACTTACCGGCTATCGCGGACTTCTAACGGGATTCATGCTCCGATTATACCCCGCGCACGGTTAAGCGCTTGTGCGGACGATGGTGCCCCGCGACGATGCGCACGGCCGCGAGCGGCACCATGAGCTCGCGGGAAATAAGCTCACGCACCCGTTCGTTGGCGCGATTCTCTTTGGCCGGCTCCCGCACGTTTATAATGAAGCTCGTGCCGAGGCGCGCCACGGTTTCTTTCGGAGCGCCGGTCTTTACGCGGACTTTCACATCCATAATTACTCTTCTTTCTTGCCGTAAGTTTCGCGCAAGTATCGGACGATGTCCTCCGATTCGTATATTCCTATCCCCTTCTCCTCGTCAAAGAGATACGGCGTCTCGCGCTTGCCGCCTTTTTCCAGAAGCTGTTTTTCGTATTCTTCGCTCTCCGTGATATTGAGCTCCTTGAGCATGAGGTGCATGTCGCGGAGCGCGTCGCGCACGCGCGCCGAATACGGGCAGCCGGTTTTTACGTACAGAATGAGCATGCGGACAGTATACATTGCCCGCCTTTTAGAATCGCCCTTTTCGTTGTAAGTTATATGTTGTTCGTTATATACATTCCGCGGTACCTGCCGGCAGGCAGGGCTCAATGGTGGAGTGAGAAGCTATGGGATAGCTTCGCAAGGCCGGAGCGCGACGGCGCGAGGCGGGCTCGCAGAATTTGCTAGCAAGCAAATATCTGAGAGGCGACCTGTTACACTCGACTATGGTTGGTTTCCTTTGCTCCGCGGTAGCTCAATGGTAGAGCAGCTCCCTGTTAAGGAGTTGGTTGTAGGTTCGAGTCCTACCCGCGGAGCAAAGGAAAGCATCAAACAGTTCTAGTTCGAGTTGGCCGAGTCCTACCCCGAAAAAGGAGACGCGTACTGGCGGTTCCTACCCGCGGAAAACTCAAAACCTCCTTATTCCAGGGTATTTTTCATGTACTGTGTACTCTCGGCCTGTACTTTCAAAAAACAAGCGGTACTATTGCGGCATAATCATTCGGCGTCATTTATAAACTTATTTTTAAATAAATATGAAAAAGTTTTTCGCAGGGCTCGTCCTTTTTTCGCTCCTGCTCGTAGCCGCGCCCGTAGACGCAAAGACCATTAAAGTTAAGGGGTACTTTAAACCTTCAACAGGTTCTTACGTAATGCCGTCATACCGAACCTCGCCCAACAAGACAAAACTCGATAATTTTTCCACTAAGGGCAACTACAACCTCTACACTGGCAAGAAAGGCTACACGAATCCTTACAAGTGGTAATGAACCAGCACACACTCATAGGCGTCGGGGTAGTTGGAGCCTTGCTTTTCGCTGGGTACATCTTTTTTGGCGGAAGCAATAATAGCAGCCCACAAAATAACTTAAATACAACCTCTCCCGAGCGAGACAACAACTACTCGACCACCCGTACAAACCTCTTGAGTGGTGCTTCTGATAAGGACTGCTCAGACTTTTCAACTCATGCCGAGGCTCAATCCTTTTTCGAATCACAAGGCCCGGGCGACCCGCATGGGTTAGATCGTGATGGAGATGGAGAGGCGTGCGAGACACTGCCATAAAACTACATGTATTGCGCAAACTGCGGTAACAAATCTGACGGGGAGCATAAATTCTGTGCAAGTTGTGGACAACCTGCTGCAAATAAAAACAAATCCGCCCTTTCGGAAGATAGGGGGTGGTGTTTGGCCAGGGTTCGGGGATAAGATGGGTATGTGTGGAATCTAATTTACAACGACTTAAAAATATTTATTGACCCCTTGGTCTTTGCCGATAGGAGTCTTGAAACAATCTCTAAGCAGGTGGGCCTCGTTAGCACGCTCAAGGATTATCTCGTAAAGACTGATCCTAGCTTGTGTAAAATCACTTTCTTTTATCCGCGATATGCGGAAGGGGTATTTGGTTTGAGGAGAATTTTTATGGAAGGGGATGAAGTAACATTCATAGATCAGGCTCCTGCAAAGATCATACAAGTCCTACCAGAACCTGCCGATCAAAATCTCGGAGCCTTGAAGAACTTTATTCGAACTTATAACGAAAGTATTTCTCTTGCCATTGAGAACAAGTGCGCTTTTATGCTGACGGTGCACCCATTTCATATCGACACAAAATCTGATCTGCAAAAAAAATACGGACTGCAACTAGTTACCCTTGAGGAGTTAGAGGAAAAGATAGAGCATTTTCTGCAAGGCTTATACAATTACTTCAAGTTTAAGAGTCCGATCTATGGTATTTCTAGTCCAGATCTTGCTCATGCAATGTCCGATCCATTCTTTCAGAGTGTCTTAATTCCTTGGGAAACCAACATCAACAAGACTAGTCCGTCTCAAGACGTAAAGGAACGAGTAAGATCGTTTATTCATAATCGCTATGTAGATATTTTGACAACTGTAGATCAAGTATCTTTCTTTAAGATCCAGCAGAAAATTCACGACGTAGAGAATGGTATTGTGGAAAACAAAAATCCATTTGCGCATGGATATATTAGGTATTATCTCAATTACCATTTGTTTCTTTTGTGGGGAGCAATTGATCACCTTGCATGGCTAATAAACGATGTCTTTTTGTTTGGTTACAATCCCGAAAAGAGTAAAGACAGAGGGACTGTTGGCCTTCGCGATACCGACTCAAAAAAGGAATTTTTGGAAAAGATAAAAGGGATAAATAGTGAGTTGTATGAATTTATTGTCTCGAAAGAGATTCAAGAATGGCTATACTTTTTTGGCCAGTTGCGACATAAAAACTCACACAGAGAGATGTTCTCCGCGTCTCCACTTCTTTTGACGACCGACGAATCTCAGATCTCTGACGAAGAAATTGATAAAATTATTTATAAAGACCGCCCGGTCATCGAGGAGGAAGAAAGTATAAGACGAGTCATGCCTGAGGAGTTATTCAAGCAACTCGAAGAAAATCAAAGAAATATAGACAGAACAAATTACAGAATTTCAAAGATGAAAAAAGGCATTGATCATTTTGCCATGGTTGAAAAAAATGGACAGAACTACATGTTTGATCCTGTGGGTCGGATACCCACTGACCTAAAGAATCTACGAAATCTTATTGAAAAAGTAGCCGTAGCATATGGAAAGAAATAAAACTATACTTCTCGGTTTTTTAGGACCTGCCATTGAGCAGGAAGAAAAAATCCTGGAAATTGCTGACGGCTATGAGTGTTGGAACTTAAAGAAGCTCAGCTACGAGGAGTTCATTGAATCTCTAAAGAAGAAAATACCTCCTGTCAATGGTAATGTTCTCCGGAATTATGAGGATAAAGAAGGCAGACGCGATCTGTTTGGTCTGACCAGAAAACAGTTCGAGCAGTCTTCCTGGGGTCTTCTCATCCCAGAAAGTCTTCCGGATATACTGCCGACCACTTATGCTGAGACACTTTTCCTAATAAATTTATATTCTCCTGAATTTCTCTACCCACTCTTTTCCGCCGGTGATATGGGTATCATGCGGATAGACCATCAACATAAGTTTTCATGGGAGTACACTGCATATTGGCATGATCAGAATCAGGCACACCTTTTCAACAAACCTGAGTTCGTAAAGTTCTTCAAGGCACTCTTACAGCAAAGCGGGTATGGAACCTGGATGTTTGACAGAGCTCAAAAATGGCAAAGTGAAGATTGGCGATTATTTGTCGCAAGCCGTCTTTTCTCCAATCTAAAAGACTACGATATAGGAAAAGATTCTTTTGAGTGGCAGAGGGAATCTGCTGAAATGGGAGCAATTCTGGAGTCTCTTTTCACGGCCGGAGACACCCAAAAGGAGGAAATCACTTACCGCCTCACGAAGCGAGCGGCGGTTCTGTTGTCGGCGACTTTTCCGGATATAGAAAAGGATATAAAGAAGCTCTACACTCAAAGAAGTAGTTTTGTGCACGGAGAATTTTTTAACCATATCGCCAAAGAGAGTAAAACTGCTTTCAATAATCTACCCTTGCCTGACTTCGGCTTGCTCGGAAAACAGAGAGAGTATGTCCGATGGGCACTGACCGCCTATCTATACTTGGCCCAAGTGATAAAAGAAAAGAAAACGGAATATGATTCTATTGAAAGTGTCATAAGACTCCTAGAACGCTCTATCATCGATATCGGATTGCGGGAGAAAATGTTGGAGGATGCTCAAACTGTATTTGACCTCCTGCCGCATAAAGAAAAATAAGAGTATCGCCTCACCTTGGCGACAGGCTCGCCGGAGTACGGGGCCAGGGTATGGAAATAGGGCTTCGCTTTAAAAATGCCGAGACTGCTGAAGAAGTTCAGAAAGCGGCTTTTGCAAAGGGTCTGCATACGGTCGTGGGAAGTGCACACAATATGCAACTCATGCCTCCTCTCACCATTCCGCAGGAACTTGTGGACGAGGGGCTGGATATGCTGATTTCTTCTTTCACCAAGTAGTTGCGAGTCCGGCTTCCCTATCCGCGGAGCCAAGTATTGACAGATAAAATCTATTGTGATATGATGACTTTCGGCTAACCGTATTCAACCCGAGGTGCGGAAATGTTCAAAATTTTTGTACGTTGGAATGCTGATGGCGACGGGCATCATCGCGTCGAGGTGACGCGTGACGATTCTGTCGTCCAAAAACAAAGTTTCGCAAACAATGAGGACCGTCTCTATGGCTACTGCCAAGGGGTGGTGGCAACGATGAAAACGATTGGCATTCCAATCGAAATGCCACGCTGCCTGACCGGTCGGCACGTGTGTGCTGATCACTCTCGCGAAGACTAAAGAAATTGCCGCCCTACCGAAAGCCGCCCGGCTTCGGTCGGGCGGTTTTCATTTCCTGAAATCCAGGAAAAAGATGTGAGGATTACTTTGATAATAGGTCCTTACGTCGTCCACTAGATTGGAGTCCGTTCACGCAACCTATAGTCTTTGGGATTAGTTAGAGTAAGCGATGGTAGAAAAAATAACGCTGCGGGTGTTTTGGACATTCATGCTGCTCTGCGCCAGCTCGGCGCTGGCGCTTATATGGGGCGGCAATCTCATACCTGAAAGGGTCGCCCCCACGTTCTTCATTCTTGGCCTTGCCAGTTTCCTCATCTGGGCGCCGTTGGTTGCCTACCGATTCTTGACTAAATAAGACTGAACCTGTTCCCTGCTCAAACGGCGGCTTTTTTCTGGCTCTGCTAAGACGCCCCCGTATGCGTATTCGTTTCTCACTTTGTGCACTGACCGGCATGCGGGGATATAGATATACGTAATTATTACGCTATAGCGTGTACTACACGTATGGGACCGACGGAGCCATGAGAAACATCTGATACCATAAAATCGATAGTGAGTACGTCCAGTGTACAAAGAGACGCCATGAGACACAGCACCCACTCAACCTCATTTTTCAGAAATTTTATCTTTGGCGTAGAGGACAGCTTGGTGTCTACGGTAGGACTGCTGTCCGGCATCGCACTGGCGACCGTGCCTGCGAAAACTATTTTTCTGACCGGCGTCGTGCTCATATTCGTAGAAGCTTTTTCCATGTCCGCCGGAAGTCTGTTATCCGAATCTTCCGCCGAAGAATACGCGAGCGGTACCCATGAACCGGCAAAAAACAACATCGTCGCGGCCGCCATCATGTTCTTGTCGTATTTTGTCTCCGGTTTTATCCCCCTGTTCCCCTACATACTGTGGCCGGTCGACCTAGCGTTACCGGTGTCCATCGTCGCTTCTGTTGTGGCGTTATTCGCGCTTGGTTTAGTGAGCGCCACCTTGTCCAACACGAACCTGATTAAAAGCGGCGTGCGAATGGCGGTCATCGGAGGCATGGCGATTGCGGTAGGCGCAATTGCGGGCGCGGTGATTTCCCGTTTTTAATTCCGCGACTGCCGCCGCGAGGGCGAGCTGGTTCTGCGAACCTGTGGCGGATGACCCTTTGCCTACCTGCGGGACAAAGTACCCTATAATTACTCCAGTGAATTTTCAAACATACAGCGATGATTTTTTGGAGCGGACACTGCTTCCTTTCATCCCCCACCGTATCAGCCCCAACCAGGTGAGCTGGCTACGGGTATGTTCTTTGCCCTTTATCTACTATTTTTTGGCCAATGAGGACTACGTGACTGGTTCCGTTATTTTCGCCATCGCGGCGCTGACGGACGCGCTCGACGGAGCCATGGCGAGAAAACGCAACCGGGTAACCGAAACAGGCAAGGTGCTTGATGCGGCTGCCGACCGGGGACTTATCGCGCTGGTCGCGCTCATATTTGTACCCACATACTTCGGCTGGCCGCTTCTCTTAGCGCTCGCGATACTTGAAGGCGTTAATACCGTGGTGGCCTATCGGACGAAGAAAAAAATCGGGATAAACCCCGGTGCCAACTGGGCCGGCAAGATAAAAATGATAGTGCAGTGCATCGCGTTCGGTGTGCTGTTCGCAGTCGTGCTTTTTCAGGCTCCGCACTTGCTCACATACGCCTATTTCTTATTACTGCTTAGTATTGTGTTTGCCGTCCTTCAGGCGTTCTGCTATCCAAAGACCAAAGAGCAGGCCGTGTACGCTGAATATTCTTAGGTACGGGATTTTGAAACTTGACATATACTACAATTCATGTAATATAAAGACTGGCTAGAAGTTCCCCACACAACGCAACCAAGTAGGCCGGAGGAGGCCGAAAGACCATGCCCATGGAACGCACTGACGAAGTGAGATTCGCTGCCGGCGATATTTGCCAAGCGATGTTCACCGAAAAGGCAAAGACTGCGAACACCACCGCCCGCGACGGAATATCAGTCTACGCAGCAAGGTCGGCCCCCGGTGCCAACCTTCTGTTCACCGATATCCCCAATTCCGGTGCAGGCTGGAGCATCGGGGCGTTCGAGAGTCTGACGAAGGTCGGCAGGTACGAGGCCGACCAGTACAGCAATCACCCCGCGAAGTAGTCACCAACACAAGCGAGAGGAGGCCGCCATGTCGCACACACTCACCACTACAACCTCGGCCGAAGACCTTATATCTCTTCCGCCGGGCATTCTGAAGTTGACAAGTTACGTTCAAGAACTTCAGCCGGACAAAGTGCGTAAGTGCGCCGAACTCGTCATAAGGTACGGCACACCCGGCGAAGTATTCCGGACACAGGCCGAATTCATGGCCCTTGCGGGCAACAGGTTTGGATTCGGGAACGGTGGCGGCTACACGGCCGAGTGAAGGCAGTGCCTCCCCGACTCGAACAAAACAACCACAAGGAGTAGCTGTCGATGAAAATTCGCGCCAAGATGCTGAACCTTCTCGCGGGTACCGGCCTCTCGCAGACTGAATCCGCGCAAGTGCTCCAGATTTACGAGAGCAGCGCGGACGGCCAGGCCATGACGGGACGGATGGATGAGGACGATAGCGGCCATCCCCCGTATCTGATATCGGCCATCTGGATTGCAGTGCAGGGCGCCGCTGTCCGGTGGATAGACGCCAACTGCCCGTCGCATGCGGCTCGAGCCGGGTTTGTGACCGGCATATTCTAATCAAGGGCTTGAGGTCCTGCTCCGACAAGAACCGAGTAAACGACCTCCAATGCAAAGTTACGGGCCCCGGCACTGTGCCGAGGCCCTTTCCATTTCACTCTCCACCGGTAGTGACAAATACGGGAGAATGCATTATAAGTACCCCTGGAAAAGACAAGGCGGGAGACGCGCATGTTCACGCTCGGCAAGGTGCGGGCATTCTGGGCCGTGCTCAAAATATTCTTTCACTACGGGCCGGACCTCGCGACATTTATTTCGAGAGACCTTGGTTTCGATGAAATCTCCAAAGAGGCTGGAACCAGATGGGTGAACGAGGGTATGCATCTGTTGCCTCGGCAGTATAAGATTATATTGAGTAGGCTGCATGAGACGAAGATAATCAACGATGACGCGTACACTCGATACCGCTTACTGGCATTCGGAAGCATCTGGGCATCGGGCCTCACCCATGCGGCGAAGCTGACCGGCAACCCTCAGGAGTTTCTCGTTGAGCCGGCACCATTCCCGTGGGACGACGACCCCTTCTTGCTTACTCGCGTTGAGGGCTCGCTCTCTAAACGGATAGAGGAGTTCCGGGCGGACCATGCCAAGTTCACTGCCTCGGCACGGGGCGCCTTCGTTCTTTCGAGCCTTCTTTCCCCACCCTGACCGCACGGCTTGCCGGCGGTCTTTTTCTTTATGCTGTAACGATTTTTAGCGCTTCTCCATCTAATGCTTGACAAATATTTCAAGGTATGCTAGACTAAATAGCGGACACGGTGCATCGTCCAAACACCTTAGGATGCATCGGCTCTACAGGGGCAGCTCTCTGTGGCGTATGGTTTGGCAAGACCTGTGTAAAACTTCCACTCCGGACGAAACGAAAAGTTTGCAAGAGGACACCGTACCAGGACAGTGCTCCTCCCCTCTTCAGGTTTCTTCAGGTTAAAGCTTGTCCGCTCTTTGTTACCGAAAATTCCGAGTTACCCAGGTCACCGAGAACTCCAGGTTGGTATCTGCACATCAGGCGGTTAACGCGCTCATCGTTATATTCCGCAACCAACCAACGGAGGAAGCCATGACCTGGCTCCGACCCGAGAATATCTCTGCCCGAAATTACTTTCATCCGCTCGAGCTGTTGGAGGAATTCCACAGCACGTACGGGAGAGTAGGAAAGATCATCATCGATGCATACGATGAGGTCGATCCGCTCGATGCGTGGTTTAGCATGTGCGAGGAGGATTACTACCTCGGTTACGCCGAGGAGTTTATCCGACTTGTGCTTGCCACCCCGCCCGAGTATCTCGCGCAGCAAGAAGTCCGGGAGGATCTCATCGAGATCACTCTCCGGCACCATCGTCGTTACAGTCCCGCACGGGCCTGGATCGTCGCTTGGCTCATCACCGAGCGAGTGAACGGTAACGACGTGGAAATGGAAGACTGGCCCGATTGGCAATAGTCTTCCCAAGGCCGTAGCACATTCTGCTGCGGCTTTCGTCTTTTCCTATGTAAGAAACTTTGGTCACTTGCTCCGAGGTGCTGGGATTCCGAGGTCTTTGTAGATTTTTCGCGCAAGCGAGGAAAATATTTCAGTATGACGCGGGACAGTCGAGATCTGACTGTTTTCGGAGTTGTGATAGACCGAATGCTTACTACCCTCCCGGAGTAAATGGCACCTGTGCGTACGCAGATGCTTTTCAAAATCCTTGCGCTTCATTCTTGATTAAGCAGGGAGGCGTTCGCGTACCAACGTACGACCGCGAGTGCTTTCGCGTTTCGTGAGCATGCGCCGTGCCGCAACGAACTCCCGAAGCGCGTCTTCCAGATTTTTTCGCGCCTCTGTTTTTGTACGACCTTGGGTATTAACGCCGGGGATTTCTTCAACCCACGCGACATAACCGGAGCGTACCTTTTTGTAAACTGCGGTTAACATATTTCAATTGTACCATAATCGACCCTTCGCTAAAGGGTTTTTGAGTTTTTTTCACAAGACGTAACACCATTACAGAAGGTTTACTGATTTTGAATACTGTTGTATAGTACCGCCGGAAAGGAGCTCTTAGATGGAGCAGACAATTCAACACCTTGAGGCTGATTTTCACCGGGCGTGCGCTGAGGTGGAGATACGGGAAGAAGACCGGCTCGTCATAGCGTCTCTGATGGCACCGTTGCGCGATAAAAATGAGGTCACCCGCGCGCATTACCTCCACTCGCTGCGCGTCGGCCTTACTGCCCGCGCTATCGGAAAACATACCTACCATGACGAGAAGCCGCTGCTGTTCGCCGGAGCGCTTCACGACATCGGCAAAGCGCTGACGCCACTCGACGTGCTCGGCAAAACGGGCACATGGACTGACGCGGACCAGCGCGTCATCAGTCGGCACGTCATGGACAGCTACCGGATGCTCTCCGGACGGTTCAACTTCACCGCAGAAATCATCCTGTGGCACCATCGCTTTCAGGAACGCGGATATCCGAAGGTTCTGCCTTCTCCGCTTGCCGAGTACAACGAGCCGACGAAGCTGCTCATCGTCGAGTACGGACGCTTGCTCGCGCTCGCCGATGTGTATGACGCGCTCCATCGGCCCAACAGTAAGTTCAAGGAAGGCCACCAGTTGAGCGGCGAGGAAGTGAAAGACAAAATGCTCGCCTTCAATCCTGACAAGAAAAAGCTCGTCCTGTCGCTCTACGACAGCGGCGTGTTCACCCTTTAGCCGCTCGCGATTCCTTCGCGGGTGGCTTTTTTATCACCGTACCGCTCTCAGTGATGCGAAGCTATTGAACCATTACGGGAACGTTGACTACGTCATGTTTGGTGTTACTGTGAATTCGGATTAGTGGCACCTTTGTCAGGGCAAATTGCAGGGAGGTATTCGTGCGGATAGAAGCCGTCGCGGTCGAGTTCCCCTCTCGGAGGGTTACTAACGAAGACATTATCCGGGAGATCGAATTCCGAAGCAAAAAGTTTAGTGGAAACTTGTCAGCAACACTCACGCTCATTCGCAGAATGTTGGAAGCAAGCGGATCGGTCACGCGCACATGGCTCTCTCCGGGCGAATCCTCGCTTGATGTCACACTGCGGGCGTGTCGAAGGGCGATCGCGAGCTTAGGTATCGACAACCGCATCGACCTACTCATCGACGCGAGCGTTCACTCAGAACTGATTGAGCCGGCGACATCGAACCTGATAGCTCACGAGCTCGGCCTTGATCGGGTTGAATGCTTCGACCTCAAAGAGGCGTGCGACGGTTGGATGAAAGCCGCCAAGATGGCGGACGCACTCACTAGGAGCGGCCGCTATCGTCGAATACTGGTCGTGAACCAGGAGTTTTCTCTAACCCACAGTGACACGCTCCCCAAGCTATTCGACTTCTCCTCCCGCGAGCAGCTCAAGTGGCGTTTTCCTGCTCTTACCGTCGGCGAAGCTGCGGCTGCAACGATCTTTCGATTCGCTCCGGGCAGGCCATGGCACTGTTCGAATACGACACACAACGAGCTGTTCGATTTGTGCACCATAACTCCGCCGTGGTATGGGAGCAACCCTCTCGCCTCACCTCGCATTGCCAAGGACGGACCCTGTCTATTCACCTCCTACGGCCTTGAACTTCGCGCCCATGGTCTTCCTCTTATGAAGGCTGAATTCCAGAGGTCTGGTATCAAGTACGAGGAAGTCGACGTCCTGTTTACACACAGCTCTTCCAAAAGCGATTGGATGAACCTTGCAGTACAGGTTGGCCTCGGCAACAAACTCTATGACATCTATGCTCGTTGCGGTAACGTCGTCTCGGCGGCGATTCCTGCGGCGATGGCACTCGCAAGCGAAGACGGAACTCTGAAGCCGGGCCACCGCGTCCTCGCGTTAGTGGCTTCGGCAGGGATGTCTTTTTCGCTTGCGCACTTCACATATTAGGTTTCGAAGCCGCCCCGGCAACGAGGGCGGCTTTTTTCTTTCTATCCCGCCTCGGAACTTTAGGGAACACACCAAGCCGCCGGCTAACGCCGGCGGCTTGGTGTGTGGTTGCCTATGCCTCGAAAGCTATCTCGAAGGTGTACATGCCCATGCCGCACATGCCGCGCAGTACGGAGACCTTGGGACTTCCCAGCTCTATATCGGTGATGCCGGAGGCCGGAAGGAATTTGCTTACGCCCATGCTTGGGATGCGGACGGAAGACGAGCAGTCGTACGTGCCGTTCGTACTGAAGCGCAACACGGTCGGCACGCCCGCTTTGGCGACGCTCTTTTTCGGGTGATACCCGCCTTTGACCGACACCTCGACGATTTGCTTCCCGTCAACGACACTGACGTTGTTTTGGTTATCGAAACCCGGAGGGCCGCCGGCGCCTTCGGAAGAGCTGATTCCCAGATAGAGAATAGACCCGCCGATGAGCGCGCCTGCAATGACAATTGATACGGCGGTTAATTTCATAGACTAAATAGTGGTTGCATGAGCCCCGCGACCACCAGAGCGTTCATAAGATTATAGAGCGCGAAGGCAATGACGATGAGTCCGGCGGTCTTGAAGAAGGCACCGGCGTAGGAGGAATTCTGGATACTGAACGAACTGAAGCTCAAGAGCGCCAAGACTGGCAAGGTGCCGAGTGCGAAGACGCCCATGGTGAGCGCGCCTGTGAGGAAGCTCCCCGTCCCGAGCGTGTAGATTTGCATTGCCTGCGTGAAGCCGCACGGGAGGAAGAAGGTCGCGATGCCGACCAAAAACGGCGTCAGTGTGTGATTGAGCGAGGAGAGTCCGTGCGCATGCCGCGCAATAAACCGTGGCATCGCGGGTGTTAGCCGCTTGCTCCAGTGGAACACGTCGAGCAGGTTGATGCCGAGTATCAGCATGACGAGAGCGATGGCGAGACCGAGGACGAATGACGCCGAGGTACTCAGTGTGAAGGCTGAGCCGACGGCTCCAATGACGCCGCCCAGGATGAAGAACGAGAGGAGCCGCCCGATGTGGAAGAGAACCTGCGGCCACACTATGCTTGCCCTTCGTAGCCTTGGCGAAGTAGGGTCCCCTTCTTTGGCGAACGTAGCCGACATGGAGAGCAGGAGCCCGCCGACCACCGCCATGCAGGTGGAGAGCGACGCGATGACGCCGAGGATGAGCGCGGTGCCGTAGGAGACATCTCCCGCCTGTACCAGATTCACGATGCCGAGCTTCTGGAGAAGGACGAAGCCGGCCAGGAAGATGATTGCCACCGGCAGGGCAACCTGAAAGTCGGCCCAGTTTTTCGTGTGCGCTTGCTTCTCCACTGATACCGAATATCCGTGCGGGCGGAGCTTCTCGGTCAGTGCGGCGGCAACCACTTCCGGCGGCCTGCCGGAAAAATCGCCCTCCACCGCTATCGTGTGGTGCGTGAGGTCTGATACTGCGCGAGTGATATACGGGAGTTCCCGCGCCTCCGTTTCAGTGAGAAGCGTGCACGCGCGGCAATGCATGCCCGTGATATGCAGGGTGAGCGTTTGGGACATAGAACTCATTTTAAAAATAATGGCGAGATAAAACGGCGCATATCCGTAGCGAGGCCCAATGAGGATGTTTTGGCGTACTGGAGGTACGACAAAACAGCCGAAGCCGGGCCGCAGTAGGAGAGGCGCCGTTTTGGCCGCCAAGTACGGCTAATCATGTCTGAAGTATTTTTATTATTCATGCGGTTATTTTTGAGATGAGTTCTAGTTAGAGGGATTTAGCCTTAATGCGCAGGGAGTTGCCGACCACCGAGACGCTCGAGAACGCCATGGCGAGTCCGGCGAACGCGGGGTTAAGGAGCCAGCCGAAGAGCGGATAGAAGAGACCTCCGGCGAGCGGTATCCCGACGATGTTGTAGATGAAGGCCCAGAAGAGATTTTGTTTGATGCCCCGCATCGTCATTTTAGAGAGCGCGATGGCCTTCACCAGCTTCGATATGTCGCCATGGAGCAGGGTTATGCCCGCCGTTTCGATGGCGACATCGGTGCCCGTCGCCATCGCAATGCCGACATCGGCCTGCGCGAGCGCGGGCGCATCATTCACACCGTCGCCCGCCATAGCCACAATCCTTCCTTCCGCCTGGAGTTTTTTGATTACGTTCAATTTATCTTCCGGCATCACTTCGGCCACCACCTCGTCGATGCCCGCAAGCTTCGCTATGTGCGCGGCGGTGTTTTTATCATCGCCCGTGAGCATAACCACTGTGATGCCGAGCGCGTGGAGCCGCGCAATCGCGTCTTTCGCGTTGTCTTTCAGCGTATCGGCGACCATGATGAGCGCGAGTAGCGTGTCTTTCCTCGCGAGGAACACTGGCGTACTGCCCGCCCGCGTTTCTTTTTCAAGCGCCTCTGCATCAACCGCAAGGCCGAGTCCTTTCATGAGCGCCACGTTGCCCGCGAAGTATTCAACGCCATCGATGCTACCCTTGAGCCCTTTGCCTTTAACGGCTTCGAATGCATGTACCTGCGGCAGGGTTATTCCTTTCGCTTCGGCATAGGAGACGACGGCGTGCGCTATTGGGTGTTCGGATTTCTTTTCGAGCGCCGCGAGAAGCGCCATGATTTCCTCATCGCTTATGCCGGAGAAGTTTTTGACCGAGGCGACCTCGGGCTTGCCCCGAGTCAGCGTCCCGGTCTTGTCGAGCACGACCGTGTTCACGGTATGGAGTTTCTGGAGCGTCGCGGCATCTTTGATGAGAATCCCCTCTTTTGCCCCCTTCCCTACGCCGACGATTATCGCCGTCGGCGTTGCAAGGCCCAAGGCGCACGGACAGGCGATGACCAGAATGCCCACGAACGACATAAGGCCGAACGAGAGCGCTTGGGCGAACCCGAGGTACTGGGCGCCGATGAGAAGCCACGCGCCGAGCGATACGAACGCAAGCACCAGCACGATGGGGACGAAGACGCTTGAGATTTTGTCCGCCAGGGCCTGTATCGGCGCGCGGCTGCCTTGCGCCTCCTCAACCATATGGATGATGTGCGCGAGGAGCGTCTCGGAACCAACCTTGCTCGCCCTGAAGGTGAAGGAACCGGTGGTGTTCTGCGTGCCGCCGACGACCGTGTCCCCCGCTTTCTTTTCCACCGGCATCGGCTCGCCGGTAATCATCGATTCATCGACATAGGAAGAGCCTTCGGCGACGATACCGTCGACCGGTATTTTGCCGCCGGGTTTTACGACGAGGATATCGCCGCGACTAATCTGTTCTACGGGCACTTCGACTTCTTTGCCGTCGCGGAGCACCAGTGCGGTTTTCGCCTGCAGGTGCAGGAGTTTTTCTATGGCGTCGCCGGTTTTCAGTTTTGAGCGCGTTTCGAGATATTTGCCGAGCGTGATAAACGCGATGACGATAATCGTCACGTCGAAGTAGATATCGCTGACATTGATGTAGGTTCGGAGCGGTTCCGCGAATACGGTCACAACGATACTGTAGAGGTATGCGACCGAGGTGCCGATGCCGATGAGCGTATCCATATTGGCCGCACCGTACCGCATGAAGCGATACACTCCCCGGAGATACGGCTTGCCCACGACGAAGAGCATGTAAGTCGCCATGAGCGGCAGGACATACTGCAGGAGTTGCTCTACGGCCGCCGGCAGAGGGATAACGCCGAGCTTGGCGAAAATCCCCCACGCCATTCCGAGCGCTGCGAGTGCGGCAAGCGGAAGCGCCGCTGTAAGCTGGCGCTTCATGGCGGCCAATTCATCAAGCTTTTCTTTTTTTGACTGGTTGAGGCCGAGATGCTCTGCATGCGACCAATTTTTGTTAGCCGCAGGCGTTACAAAAACGGAAGTACCCTTGTGGTGTTCATCCGGAGACATCCCCATCTCGGCCGCGCTTTCTGCGGTCGAGATGGCCGCGCTCGGCAGCACGAGAGAGTAGCCGAGCGGCTCTATGGCTTTTGAGAGCTCCTGCGGACTTACTTTCTCCGCATCATGAGCGACTTTCGCAGTTTCAGTGGCGTAGTTTACCTGTACCGAGTGAACGCCTTCTTTTTTTGTGAAGGTCTTTTCGATGATGCTCGCGCACGACGCGCAATGCATCCCTTTGATTTTGTAGGTTTTTGGTTGTACCACAAATTGTTTTATTATTGCGCGAGCGGCTCGGGCGATTGATTTCTGTTCGCCTCTATAAACCCAAGTACAACCTGCTCATCAAATTGCTGAAGTTTCAGCAGTCGATTCCACGAAGCAAGGACAATCGGAGCGTCACCTTTTGCGCGCGGCTCCATAATAACTTTTGACTGCGACCGGACCAGCTTTTCCAGAGCGGACTTAGTCGCATCGTCAATATTCGTATATGAGATCCAGACGCCGCCATGTTCAAGGTTGTGGATAAGTTGCTCATCAGGGAGTTCGGCATTATACACACCCCACGCTGCGGGTTGTGCATAGTGCGACCCCGATGTAGGCGGATTGGAGTTATACGGGGGGTGATTGGCTCCTATACTGATATGTTGCCGACCCTGATCTGGAATAGCTACCCCCGGCCTTTCTATTTCAGTGCCGCGAGGCAGGCGGCTTATGCCATAGCCGACTGCGACGATAACCAGAAGGAGTACTGCCAGGCCTATCCTCGTTACTATTTTCCGTCTCTGTCCTGTGGAAATGTTTTCCTCCTTTCTTTTTTGCTTTTCCTGCCGGCGAAGCTCCCAGCTTTCTTTTTTGGTGAGTGATTGAGAAGTCGATTCTTGTTCCATATTAATTTGAATTATTGCTAGTATCTATTTCACACACCGGCGGACGAATGACCTGTTTTAACAATATATACGTCGAGTAACCTAATAATATAACGCCGAGAACCCCGAACTCGCCGCCTCGGAGCGGCAACAAGGAAAGTACGCTCACGCCTCCCGCAACCGAAAGAAGCCACATAAGGATGAGGGAGCCGCATGCGGCACACCCAACACCAAGGATTCCGGAGGACATGCCGGACAAACCCGCAAATAGTCCGCCCGCAATGGCTCCTCTGGCTCGCAGGAGGTAGATGATGAGCGCGGTATTAATGCCGATGAGAGCGACTATGACTACCGTGTAAGCGGCCGATAGCGGGCTGAAGTTAGTACCGAGAGCACTGAGGAGGCTGACCGGAAGTCTCACCTTGTCGCCAAGAGACGCTGAAGAGTCTGTCCACAGAGAAAACAGCAGCACCCTATTGGGAAACCATAACACCAGGAGAAAGACAGCAATGCTCATGGTGATAGCGACAAGAACATATCGCCAATTCCTGAGTATGTCCACGGTGGCGCGCATATGTTATTTCTGCTGTAGCGCAACGTCGATAAGCGACTTGACCGCGGCGTACGGCTGCCCGCCGGCGAGCGGATACAGCTTCCCGTTCGCGGCAACGACGATGGTCCAGGGAGTCCCCTCCGCGCCGACGGAAATCGCTTCCTGTATGTTCTCCGCCACATGCGCGGTGTATTTTCCACTTGCAAGACATGACTCGAACTTCAGCCTGTCGAGGCCTATCGTTTGAGCTATGGTAAAGAGCTCGGCGGGGTCGAGATTGTCGTTCGAGGGGGTCACCTCGAATATCGTATCGAGGTATGCCCAGAATGCGGCATTGCCGCCAAGTTCTCCCGCACACTCGGTCGCCTCCGCCTCTTTGAGCGCTTTGGGGTGGATTTCTGCGATTGGATACTGCCGGTACACCCAGGCCACTCTACCGTCTTTTCCATATACATTCATAATCCGGTGCATGGTCGCTTGAAACTGCTTGCAGAAGGGACATTCGGTATCGGAAAACTCAATAACTTTTACCGGCGCATCCGGATTGCCCAGGATATGGTCGCTCGCGGTGATTGGTTTGAGCTTCGACTCCGTAGGGAACATGGCCGGACTCCGGGTTAACGCTATCGCGCTGGCGACAAAGAGGCCGGCAACGATGATGGCGAGGGGAACAGACAGATTCAATTTTTTTGTTTCGGGTTCCATACTATGCTGATCACTCTTTTAAGTGCGGCTCGACTCGCTTTAACAATACCGCATTTGTGGCAACTATTATTGAAGACGCAGACATGAGGAGCGCGGATATCTCAGGGCGCAGCGACCAGCCGAAAGACGTATAAAACACTCCCGCCGCAACCGGAATCGCAAACACGTTGTAGATAGCCGCCCAGAA